>Ga0268262_10001548_pt1 | contig 28259 bp, 26 predicted proteins | sample TergutNc150P3_FD_190354 | JGI IMG/M metagenome (GOLD analysis project Ga0268262, IMG submission 190354) | Nasutitermes corniger P3 segment gut microbial community from laboratory colony in Florida, USA - Nc150 P3 (SPAdes) (version 2) | ecosystem: Host-associated > Arthropoda: Insects >... | reverse complement strand
AATATGATTAAATATGAGAGAAAAGGTATTGACTTAATTCCTTATATTATATAGACTTATGAGTAATAAAGCATACAAAAATGTAGGTATGAGTAAATATAGAAAAGACTGTACTAACATTTATGATATTGCCTTTTATCCGGCGTCTTCAATTAAGTTTTTCATTATGTATTCCCTGCGCTCGGGGGTGTTCTTGCCCATGTAAAAATTCAGTACTTGTGGCACGGTTTTTAGGGTACTCACCGACACAGGCACCAGGCGCATATCTTCGCCGATAAACTGGCCGAACTCCTTCGGGTTAATTTCGCCAAGGCCCTTAAAGCGGGTTACCTCGGCCTGGCTGCCCAGGGCGTAAACCGCCGCGTCTCTTTCGTCGGCGTTGTAGCAGTAAGTGGTTTCTTTTTTATTTCGCACCCTGAAAAGAGGAGTCTCAAGAATAAAAATCCTGCCGCCTGTTACAAGCTCTTCAAAATAAGAAAGAAAGAATGTTAATAGAAGGTTTCTGATATGAAAGCCGTCAAAATCCGCGTCGGTCGCAATCACGATCCTGGCGTAACGAAGGCCAGAAACATCGTTCTCTATTCCCAGAGCCATCATCATGTTGTACAGCTCTTCGTTTTTGTAAATGGCCGCCCGTTTCTTGCCGAACACATTTTCAACCTTGCCTCGGAGAGCGAAGATGGCCTGGGTCATCACATCCCTGCTTGACACCATGGAGCCTGCGGCGGAATCTCCCTCTGTAATAAAGATGGTAGAAAGTTCCCCTTCCTTGCCGTCTTCAAGGTGGTACTTGCAGTCTTTTAACTTTGGGATCTTTAGCGCAATTTTCTTCGCGGCTTCCCGCGCTTCTTTTTTAACCTGGTTAAGCTCGGTGCGGAGGCTCTCGTTGGCGAGAATCTTGCGCTCCAGCTTTTTTGCCGCCTCGGTGTTTTTATGAAGCCAGTCCTCGGTCGCATCTTTAACTTCCTGGACTATCCAGCTCCGAATATCCGAGTTTCCAAGCTTATTTTTTGTCTGGCTTTCAAAAACCGGGTTTTTCAGCTTCACCGCTACCGCCGCCGCTGTGCCTTCGCGTATATCTTCGCTTCGGTAATCTTTCTTGAAGTAAGCCTGTATCCCCTTTAAAAAGCCTTCCTTAAAAGCCGAAAGGTGGGTTCCGCCGTCGCTTGTGAACTGGCCGTTCACAAAAGAAAAATATTCTTCGCCGTAATTATTTGTATGGGTAAAGGCAAATTCGATGTGCTCGCCCTTATAGTAGCCCATCGGGTAAATGCAGTCGTCTCCGGTTTCTTCGCTTAAAAGATCGAAAAGCCCGCGCTTGGAAATATACGGCTTTCCGTTATACGAAAGGGTAAGCCCCGCGTTTAGGTAGGCGTAATTCAGAATGCGCTTTTCGACGAATTCCGGATAAAATTCGTAAGTGCCGAAAATTTCAGCGTCCGGGGTAAACTCCACATAGGTGCCATTTTTTTGCTTTTCCTTTAAGCGTCCCTTCTTCTCGCTTAAAAGATCGCCCCGCTGAAAAACCGCCTCGGCAAATTCGCCGTCCCTGATTGCCACAACCCGGAAGTGCGAAGAAAGGGCGTTTACCGCCTTGGTTCCCACACCGTTCAAGCCCACAGAAAACTGGAACACATCGTCGTTGTATTTTGCCCCGGTGTTGATCACCGAAACGCACTCCACCAGTTTTCCCAGAGGGATGCCCCTGCCGTAATCCCTTACCTTTGCCGTTCCGTCCTTTATGACAATCTCAATCTGGCTGCCGTTGCCCATAATAAATTCGTCAATGCCGTTATCGATTATTTCCTTTAACAACACATAAATGCCGTCATCGGGATTGGAGCCGTCTCCCAGGCGGCCTATGTACATTCCCGTGCGCAGGCGTATGTGCTCAAGGGACGATAATGTGGTGATCTTTGATTCATCGTAAACGCCCTTGGCTCCGCTCTGAGGAAGGGATCGAACCAGAGCGGGAGCTTTTTTCTCTTCAAGCTTGGCTGGCGCTTTTTTTGGCGGAGCTTTTTTTTCCGGAGTTTTTTTCCCTGGATCTTTTTTTATAGAAGGTTTTTTTATCGCAGCTTTTTTACCGGCCGAAGCTTTTACTGCCTCGGCCTTTGCCAGAATGCCTTTTCCCACAGGCTTTACGCCTGAAGGCTTTTTAACCGCCGGCTTATTAGCCGTAGGTTTTTTAATTTTCGCCGCCATTGTCTCCCTGAATAAACGTTTCCAATTCAATGATATGCTGTTCTGTTTCGTTTATATGCTCTTCATGGCTTGCGATGGCGTCTTCCGCAGCGGTAATTTTTTGCCGCTGGGCAACGATAGCTTTTTTCAACCTTTCAATTTCAGCTTTTTCTTCATCAACCCTGATGGCTGCGTTTATTTTTTTTATCGAAAGCTCCTGCTCGGCTATCTGCGAAGATATGACTTCGGCTTTCTCCAAAACACCAGGACCGTCATCGTTCAGGTAAGAAGCAAATGCCTCTTTCCCTCCTGTTGCCGCTGCCAGAGAACCGAGCTTAAGATAGACGGCGGGTAATTCCTTTTTTATTTGCGCGATGCGCCTTTCAAGGCCTTTTATGCGATGGGCGGGAGAGCTATCTGTACCGATAACGCCGCCTAATTTACGGCGCTCTTCCTTCAGCGAAAGCATCTCATCCGAAAGAGAAGATACGTGATTCTTAATTTCCAGTGCCCTTTCGACATCCTTCGCCTTTTCATCGGCAGGGAGCTCGTCATAGATTGACGAAAGGTATTCAATTCCCGCCCTAAGGTAAAGCTTTTCCAGATCAGAGCGGTTTTTCGCCAACAGCGCCTTTTCTACCGCTGTCCTGGCGTTTTTGCCCAGCCGGTTAAGAATGTTGCCTCCCTGTTCATCTAGTCCTTCAAGGACCCTTTCGTGTTCCTCTATTTTAACTAAGAGATCTTCTTCCTGCTTCTTTAAGGGAGCGGAAACGTTATTCGGATCGGAAGCTTCAAGTACGGCCATCCCTATACGGATATGCACCTGGGCCAGCTCTCCCTTGAGCAGTGATTGCTCAGTCTCTATGGCGGCAATCCTTTCTTCCAGCTCTTTCAGCCTGATAATATCAAGCTCCAGGGATTTTATTGTCCCGGTGGAATCCGCGATTTCTTTCTGCATTCCGCGGTATTCCAAAAGAACAGCGCCTGGGCTGCCGGCCTGGCTGTCAGAAAAAGGCTCCTCATCACCTATTCTTTGAAACAGGGATTGTCCAAATCCTTCAAGAAGGCGGTTTCGGGTATCAATAAGAACCCTTTTTTTCCCTTCAAGGTCTTTTATAATTGATTTTCGTTCATCCATAGCTTTATTATATCTCCTTTTTTACTTTTTTTAAAGACCTCGTAACCACTTTAGGCCTTCAGCCGCCGGGTTTGCGGGGAAGTACTCCATTCCCAAATGCCCTTTATATCCCAGCGAATTTATGGCATCGAAGATCCGCTTGTAATCCAATTCCCCGGAATCAAGCTCATGCCGTCCTGGATTGGCGGCGCAATGAATGTGGCCTATTTTGTCAATATTGGAAGTTATCCGGCGGATTATGTCGCCCTCGGTGATTTGCTGATGGTAAATATCAAACAGCATTTTTATGTTCGGGCTTCCGACACAGCTTAAAATTTCAAAGCCTTCATCTGAATATTGAAGGAAGATCCCGGGATGGTCGACCCTGGCGTTTAAAGGTTCAAGCAAAAGATTTATGCCCGCTTCTTCCACAAGGGGAGCCGCCGCTTTAAGGCCCTCGATAATAGACTTCTCCTTATAAAGCGCGGCTTCGCCTGTATTGGGCCCGCTTTGGGTTATAAGAAACGACGCCCCCATTTTCTTTGCTGCAACTATTGATTCTTTTACGCCCAGAAGAAAATTTTCCCTCTGAGCTGGGCTTGTCAGGTTAAAAGACGTTGTACAAAAACCCGAACATTTTAAAGAGAGGGCTGTTGCCCTTTTCGCCATGGCATCCAGGTTCTTTTTATGCCAGTGCCAGAATTCAAACACGTCAAACCCGGCGGCCTTCACCTGATCAAGAGCTTCAATACTGTCCATATTCTGAAAGATTGCGTCTATACAGATTGAAAATGCCATGCTCCCCCTCTGTGAAATAAGAGTATTGTAATTCTATATGCGTGGCAATACTGCCTTACAAAAGTTCAGTATATGTCAGTACGCCATCAATATGCTCTGACTTCATAAGGCTTAAACGATCAACTTTTACCTTTATCTCATCGCAATTCAAAGTTATTTTTTGCGAATGTTTAACTTCTCTTCCCAAAGTTATATGGGGGTTGAAAGACCTCTTGTCAACCGAAATACCCGCATCCAGAAAACGATTAATCAAGTCGCCATGGATTGCTTTCAGGCCCCGAATGCCTAGGCAATTTTCATCCGCTCCAACCCACCAAAGCTCCTTATGGCTGTGTGAAAAACAGCCTGTATGAGTAAAAGATATTTCAAAAGGCAAGGCTATAGCCAAGGTTTGGGCATCATTTATGGTTTTATCGATAATTTTGAGGAGGGAAGGAACCTTTTCTTCCGGGGTTTCACCGAGGAAAGCCAGGGTAAGGTGAAGGTTCTCCGGACGGGTGAAATTTCCGCGGGTACATTGGGAACGCAACCGCGCCTGGATTTCCAGAAGCTGTTTTTTCACCGCGCTATTGAGGTTTACTGCGACAAAAAGACGCATTGTACTGGGCATTATACCATAGAAAATACTGGACAAGTTAAAAAAACCATGGAATAATTTCCCCATGAGTAGAGAAAAGTTATCGTCCCGTTTGGGATTCATCTTGCTCTCCGCCGGTTGTGCAATCGGCTTGGGCAACGTGTGGCGGTTCCCCTTTATTGCCGGTCAATACGGAGGGGCAATATTCGTACTTATCTACCTGGTATGCTTGGTTATTTTCGGTGTCCCAGTAATGATCATGGAATTCTCGGTAGGGCGCGGAAGCGGCAAAAGCGCTGCACGATCCTTCCATGAGCTTGAGCCAAAGGGTAAAAAGTGGCACCTTTTCTCCTGGGCAGCTATGGCCGGGAACTATCTTTTAATGATGTTCTATACCACAGTTTCAGGCTGGATGATCGCCTACATGGTAAAAATAGCCAAGGGTGATTTCGTTGGCCTTAGCCCCGATCAAGTCGGCGGCGCGTTCGGGGGCTTTGTTTCTGACCCGGCACAGATGGTAGGCTGGATGATCCTTGTCTGCGTCCTTGGTTTCGGAATCTGCGTGGGTGGACTTGTAAAAAGCGTTGAAAAAGTCGCCAAGATAATGATGATCGGCTTATTCGTTATCATCGCTATCCTGGCAATCCGGGTTATTACCCTACCGGGCGCCGGCGCGGGGCTTGAATTCTACCTTAAGCCAAATCTTAACGCGATAAAGCAACAAGGCCTTTTCACTGTTCTATTCGCCGCTCTGGGCCAGGCATTCTTTACCTTAAGCCTTGGTATTGGCAGTATGGCCATTTTTGGCAGTTATATTAACAAAGAAAAACGCCTTGCAGGCGAAGCCATTACCGTTACCATTTTGGACACTTGCGCAGCCCTTCTAGCCGGCCTTGTCGTTATTCCAGCTTGTTTTGCCTTTAATTTAAATCCCACTCAAGGTCCCGGATTAATATTTGCGACTCTGCCAAATGTATTCAACGGCATGGGTCTGGGCCAGCTCTGGGGCGCCCTGTTTTTCCTGTTCATGACCTTTGCCGCCATGTCGACGGTCATCGCGGTCTTTGAGAACATCATTGCCTTTGCCATGGATATCACCGGTTGCACCAGGATAAAATCTACCCTTATAAACCTCGTTGTAGTAATAATCCTTTCCTTACCCTGCGCTCTTGGATTTAATGTTCTGTCAGGGTTCGAGCCAATGGGAGCTGGTAGTATGGTCCTCGACCTGGAAGATTTTATTCTTTCCAATAACCTTCTGCCTCTTGGCGCGCTGGTTTACGCGCTATTCTGCGTATCTAAACTGGGATGGGGCTTTGATAATTTCCTCAAGGAAGCAAATACCGGAACAGGCCTTGGCTTGTCCGCAAAACTGAAACCATACTTAGTCTGGGGCCTTCCATTGTTGCTTGCCCTATTCTACATTTTCGGCTACATCAATATGATTGCAGGCTAGGCGTAATCTTAAAAGATTCGGACAACCGTCTGACCAAAAGTCAGGCGGTTTTTTTATTTCGGAATAATTGCCGAAAGGTATTTTTTTCTGGAACAAACCAGAGATTTAAGTTCAGAAAGCATGGACTTGTCCACTTGCTCAGCTATGGGGTAAATAAACTGCGCGGTCTCTTCGGTGTAACGATGGATGAAATCCGTATTCACAACAAAGCCAAGGGCAATCATGTTGGAAATTCTATCGGCTACTTTCAACACCTTGGCCTGGCGCGAACCTGTTTCCAGAATGCGGGTAAGGAATTGCGGCTTGGTCTCCTCTGGGAGGCGCGTCACTTCCATTACAAGCTCATAGACGGCGGAGCTTTCGTAGTCCACTTGCAGAAGCAGGTTGCGGTTGAAATCAGGCACATCCTCGAAAAGGTCATGCACTATCGACGCTTTAAGCAGGACTGAATCTATGTACCCGTAATCAATAAGGGTAGCCATGGTGTCAAACTGATGGCGGAACATATTGCCGCCGCCTTCCCGGGTTTTCCCGATAAGAGCAGTGGCTAACTGCATATAAGGGGCCATGAACGTACCTTTGAGGCGAAGCATTTCCTCCGTTGTCATTTTACTACCTAAGCCATGTCCCTGATATAAGATTCAAGTTTGTCGGTTCTCTTCAAACCTTCTTCCAATTTTAGCTTTTCTCCTTCTACGAGTTCCGGCGGGGCGTTTTTCAAAAAATCCCCGTTTGCAAGGCGAGCTTTCAGGTTCTCAATAAATTTTCTGTCTTTTTCCAGCTCTTTGTCAAATTTCTGTTTTAAGAGTTTTACGTCCACCGCGTCGGCAATAAAAACAAAAGCTTCAAATCCGTTTCCGGCGATCCCTATGGAGCCTTGCGGCTTCGCTTCCTTACCGGAAGCGGCCTCCTGACCGATCACAAAATCCAGATCGCCGATTCCCGCGAGGAGTCTTACAAGGGCGGTATTTTCTTTTACCAGAATTTCACTCTCCGGCACTGAAACGCGAAGCCGGACTTTGAGTTTCTGATCCGGGGGAATTGTACACTCACTGCGTAAGGTACGCACCTGACGGACCAGGTCTTGCAGAAAAGCAAAATCCTTTTCCGCTTTTTCATTGGCAAGTTCTTTTTGATAAACCGGATAAGGCGCTGTTATAAGAAGCTCATTATTGACGTTTGGAAGCTTGCCGTAGATTTCTTCGGTTACAAAGGGAAGGAGTGGATGGAGCAGCCTTAAAGATCTAGCCAGCACATCAAGCAGTACCGTACTTGCCCTGTCTTTCTCCTCGTTGCTTTCGCCCTTCATCGAAAGCTTTGTAGCTTCCACATACCAGTCGCAAAAATCATTCCAAAAGTATTCGTAGGCAGCCCCGGCAGCGTCATTAAAACGGTAAGAGAGAAAAGCTTCTTCCATTGCGCGAGCGGTGCTGTTAAGCCTTGCGTATATCCACTTGTCAACAGGGAGCTGTGCCGGGTTTTCTACCAGGTTCCTGCCTTCCAGATTCATTAGAATATAGCGGCTTGCGTTCCAGATCTTGTTCGCGAATTTTGATCCCAGTTTAAAGGAATCCTTATCCATCAGAATGTCCTGGCCCTGAGCGCAAAGGTAAGCAAGGGTGAACCTGAGAGCGTCAGCGCCGAATTTATCGATAATTTCCAGCGGGTCTATACCGTTGCCTTTGCTCTTGGTCATCTTCTGGCCATGTTTGTCGCGGATAAGCTGTGTTATGTACACATCCCTGTATGGAACCCTGCCGGTAAACTCAAGGCCCGCCATGATCATCCTTGCTACCCAGAAAAAGATAATATCGTAGCCGGTTACTAGGGCTGTAGTAGGATAATAGCGTTTAAAATCTTCAGTATCGCATTTGTCGTTTTCCCAGCCCATTACGGTGAAGGGCCAGAGCCAGCTGGAAAACCATGTGTCCAGCACATCAGGATCCTGCTCGATTTTCTTGGAACCGCAGTGGGGGCAGGCCGCCAGGTCTTTGCGGGAAACCGAGGTTTTGCCGCAATCGCCGCAATACCAGGCTGGAATGCGATGCCCCCACCAAAGCTGACGGCTGACGCACCAGTCCCGGATATTTTCAAGCCAGTGCTCGTAGGTGTTTTCCCACTTCCTTGGGTAGAAGATTATTTCCCCCCGCCGCCAGGCTGCCAGGGCCTTGTCCGCAAGCGGCTTCATCCTGACAAACCATTGCTCCGAAAGGTACGGCTCAATTACCGTATGGCAGCGGTAACAGCAGCCAATAGCGTGGGTAATTGTCTCTTCCCGGATATAAAAGCCTTCGGCCTTGAGGTCTTCCAGAACTTTTTCCCTCGCTTCCATCACTTTCAGCGAACGGTACTTTTCGGGAACCGCGTCGTTCAGCCGCCCGTCGCTGGTTAAAATGTTTAGCTCAGGAAGACCATGGCGGCGGGCAAGCTCCCAGTCGTTGTGATCGTGCGCAGGCGTGATCTTCACCACGCCGGTACCGAACTCGCGGTCAACGTAAGAGTCCGCAACAAGGGGAATCTCGCGGTTTGCCAGCGGAAGGCGGAGCATCTTGCCTTCCAGATTTGTGTAGCGCTCGTCATTCGGGTGATAGGCGACAGCGGTATCTCCCAACAGCGTCTCCGGACGCGTGGTGGCAAGTTCCACAAAGCCGCTGCCGTCGGCGAAAGGATAGCGGAGATGGTACATCTTGCCCGGCGTATCTTCATGCTCAACTTCGTCATCAGCGATAGCGGTCCCGCATGTACTGCACCAGTTAACAAGGTACTTACCCTTGTAGATAAGATCCCGCTCGTAAAGCGTAACAAAGACCTCGCGCACCGCCCTGGAAAGCCCTTCGTCCATTGTGAAGCGTTCGCGATCCCAATCCACGCTTGCGCCTGCACAGGCTATCTGCTCTGAAATTATCGCGTGGTGTTCATCTTTTAACTTCCAGGTTTCTTCCAGAAATTTTTCCCGGCCAAGGTCATGCTTCTTAAGCCCCTGCGCCTGAAGCTTTTTTTCCACCACATGCTGGGTCGCAATACCCGCGTGATCGGTACCAGGCACCCAAAGGGTCGGCTCCCCTTTCATACGGTGGTAGCGGATAATAGTATCCATTATGGAAATTCCAAGGCCATGCCCCAGGTGAAGTACCCCCGTTACGTTTGGGGGAGGAATTACAATGACGTATTTATCTTTTATATCTTTTTTACCGGTAGCATTCCCTGGCTTGAATGCCCCGGCTTTTTTCCAGAGCGCGTAAATTCTCTTCTCAAATCCCTTCGGATCGTAGGCCTTTTCCATCTCAACCGCTTTCATGTAACCTCGATAGATATACAAATCTAAACAGAATTTACACAAATTAATGGATTTATTCAATGCAGTACTATATAGCATATCATTATAAACTTAATAAAGAAAACAACTTCAAAAATCTCTCACGAAGACACAAAGGACACGAAGGAAGATCAAAATTTTCATTTTCCTTTGTGATCTTTTTGAACTCTGTGCCTTTGTGAGAGATATTAAGAGTAAAGTTAATATTGATGTGACAAGCGTTGCTTTCAATGTTATAATTGAGTTATGAGGAAAAATAATTATTCCCGCTTACGCTTATTTATTTTTCTCTTTACTGTTTTTCTTTGCGCTCCTATTATCGCCGATACAACAGAGACAGACGAATTATACTACGAAGTACCCGAGATAGTTGTTTACGGAGAAGGATTCGTTTCTCTTGACAAGGATGCGTTTGTTTACGCTCTTGTGGATACAAAAATAATGCGCCCAATAATTGACATCATTCCGGTTAATCAACTAAAAAGCTGGGAGGCCGCGCAGATAATTGACAGAACAGAAATAGCGCTCGCTGCTATATTTACAAACGATACGGGGCGGTATTTTCAGGTTGTCGGGTTTGGTTCTTATCCTGTTTTAGTAATGAATGTCGCGCTGGCCATCGACAAAAACTGGAAATATACATTCTCTGGCGATGATCACTATTGGTATTCGGATACAAACAAATTATCGGTAAGCCTGGATTCGGAAGAAGTTAATATTGTCGCATGGCGGCGTACAAGGTTAAACCCGGCGTACGAAGAACCGGGCGTAAAAATGCCGGAAGGGTTTGTCGCGTTCAGGCACCGTTCCGGCGAACCTGCCCCGCTTTCGCTATGGATGGACAACCACGATTCCATATTGGACAGGATGTTAAGCGGTGAAGGAATTGTTAAAAATCTTCCAATAGAGAGGCTCTACCTGAATCTTTATCATGTGGAAGATAAAGTGTTTTCAACTGATATAATGCTGCAAGTAAAAAACTCCCCCTTTACAGAGGAGTTTAAAATGAGTGTATTGCCTGGATTCGCCGAATACGATTCGGCTCTAAAAAAGCTTTTTCTCGCTAATCCCCCGATTCAGAATGATCACAATGTAGAATTTCCGCCAGCCATCCTGTCAGAAGAAGAGATCGTTTCGCTTTTGAGAATATTTATGAAAAATTGGAGGTAAGTGAAATTTTCAAAAATATCCTCTCACAAAGACACAATCGAAGGGGATTTACAGGAGCAAAAAAATTGGGATAGTACCGCCGACTAATTTTTGTTATAATTAAAACATGGATGTTATCATCAAATTCAGTAAGTCAGCGTTCAAGCACGATGTAACCGAAGCGGACATACGTTGGGCGTTTGATAATAAACTGTACGATGAACAGTTGGACGAAAGTGACGGAGGCGGCGACATTGGCAGTAAACACCTGCTAATTGGCTTTGACCGTAACGCCAATCAAATTGAAATTTTGTATAATGTCATTGATGAAAATACCCTGAGAGTATTTCACGCCATGAGATGCAGGAATATCTTTTTATCTTTGATACATCATTAACAGGAGTAATATATGGCTGATTTAACCGAAGAAGAATACGACGCTTTAGACGAGTACTACACCAAAAACCCGCCTAAAATAGACCCTTCAAAAAAAGGAACTGGCTTTTTCACACGACAAAAGTCAGCGCTTTCCGTAACCGTTGACGATCTTTCAGCCAAATGGCTGTTGACCAAATCAATTGCCGACCACAAAACCCCAGCAGACATTATTGGCGAAATGGTTCGTGAACGGATTACCGCTTCAACAGTGGTAAATTAAAGCGTCTTCAATCTCAGCGATAAGCTCATCCGGCGTAGACGCACCCGCGCTTAAGCCCACAGTTTCATAAGCGGCAATTTCTGGGAGTATATCTGAAACCGCTTCGACAAGCCACGCTGGTTTTCCCGTTTCCTTTGCAAGGGATAACAGCCGTTGCGTATTGGCCGATTCACGGCTCCCTGCGACAATGATCGCGTCCGCATTAACAAGCTCCCTAAGCGCGTTTTGCCTGTCTACTGTCGCAGTGCAAGAGGTCGAACATCAATGGTTAAAAGGGGGTAAAAATAGGTCTATGCTGATGCAGCGATACGTTCCCGTACCATTTCGCTAATAATTTCCATTGTGGTCTTATGCTCGGCGGCGGCTTTTGCCATAAAGTATTGAGCGGATAATGCGTCAACAGCAAACATTTGGGTTTTCCGTTCTGCAAAAAGCCCCGGTTTCCCTTTTACAGGCATTATTGTGTTCTCCGTGTAATATTTGTCCAGGGCTTCCGCTTCTTCATCGGTCATTCTTGCCATAATGGTCTCCTTATGTGTTCCTCCGCCAACGAATAATACGCTTTGCGGCATTTCATTGCATGAAATATATTAATTGTTTGCCCATCAATCTTATTATATATTATTTCGAGTAAATTCGCATGAGTGTCAAAACCAAGCAAAAGGTGTTTTTCCTCATTGTCTTCCATTATTTCATTATAAACGAATCGTTCAATTGCTGTTCGTATATCTTCTTCATTAATGCCATGTTTGTAAGCGGAGGGGTTGAACTCAATGGCAATGTCCACGTTTCCAGTATAATATTCATCATAATAGGGGTCAATCGCTTTTTTTTCCTTCTCTCAAATAGATACAGTAAAAACAAAGTGTGTGGGTGTACCCTTGCAAACTTATAACTTTATGCACACTACTTAAGGCTTCTCTTGTTCGTGCTGGGAACAATAAATAGCACTCCGACATGAGTGTTGTTGAATAAATGCGACACGTTCCGGCGCAAGAAAAATCCAATGCATAAATAAAGGCTGGACGACCTTTAGATCGTCGTGTGCGCTGCGGCAATGCGTGGTTCGTGGTAAATTAAAGCCTCTTCGATTTCCGTGATAAGCTCATCCGGCGTAGACGCTCCCGCGCTTAAGCCAACAGTCTCATAAGCGAAAATTTCCGGAGAAATATCCGATACCGCTTCGACAAGCCACGCCGGTTTTCCCGTTTCCTTTGCAAGGGATAACAGCCTCTGCGTATTGGCCGATTCACGGCTCCCTGCGACAATGATCGCGTCCGCATTAACAAGCTCCCTAAGCGCGTTTTGCCTGTCTACTGTCGCAGTGCAAATTGAATTCACTATCTCAAGCGACGGGAAAAACTGCTGTATAGTTTCCCCGATAATCCTGTATTCATCGGCTCTTATTGTCGTCTGGGCGATAATTGCTGTTTTTGCTTCCGGTTCGATGTGATAAAGCTCTTCGGCGGTAACGCGGGCTTCTTCCGCGTTACCCAGTACATAGCAGGGCGGAACAGCGGAAACTCCCCTCTTTGGACAGCCGTCTTCCGCATAGCCCTTTAACCCGGCAATCTCTCCGTGGTTTCCCTCGCCGGCGATAAAAAGGCGGTATCCGCTTTCAACAAAACTGCGGGCTTTGCTCTGGCTTTGCTTAACATGAGGGCATGTGGCGTCCAGGATACGGATTCCCTTTTTTAGAAGCTCCCTTTCAATAACAGGAGAAACCCCATGCGCCCGAATTATCACAGTAGAACCGGGAGGCAATGACTGGATCTCATTTTCGTCCAGGCAGATCATGCCTTGTTTTTTTAGGTTTTCAAGTACTCCAGAATTATGAATAAGAGGGCCTAATGTGTATAACCCGTCAGAGTGGGTATTTTCGAGCAATGCCCGCTCGGCAATTTCCACTGCCCGGCGGACACCCATGCAAAAACCCAGAACTCCGGCGCGGACCACCTTCATTCAGGCGTAATGCTATGCTTTTGCCGGAGCGGGCTTGAGCTTCTTCTTCTCCCTTTTTCTGGCCTGCACATCCCAAAAGTAAACAAAACCTGTCGCAATAAAAGTCGTTGTATAAACGCCCGATGTCATACCCACAAGGAGCGCAAGGGCAAAGTCCTTCATGGAACCGGTAGTAAAAAGAAAAAGCGAAATTGCCGCCAGCATGGTAGTAAAGGTAGTGATGATGGAGCGGCTGAGCGTCCCCGTGATGGAACGGTCAAGCACATCAACAAACGCGTCATCGGGGAATATGCGGCGGTTTTCCCTGACCCGGTCAAAGATAACGATGGTCCCGTTGATCGAATAACCGAGAATGGTAAGAATTGCCGCGATGGTGGTTGTATTGAATTCCATTCTTGTCCAGACGACAAAGGCAATGATAACAAGGGCATCATTCAGAATCGCAATTACCGCGCCGATAGCATACTGGGGCTTGAAGCGGATGGAACTGTAAATCAGGATTAGAAAAAGGGTCATTACAGTAAGAAGCCCGGCCTGATCCGTAAGCTGTTTGGAAAACCGGGAGCCAACATAATCCGTCCGGGTTACCGCTACTTCACCCTTCCCAAAATGGCTTTCAAGCGCGGCCATTATCTTCTCTGCGGGGACGCCCCCGCCCGTATTTCCAAATTCCTTGTCTTCCATGCGGATCATAAAACGCCGATCGCCAGGGACTCCAAGGTTCTGAACCGATACGGTTCCCAAAGGGAGCAGGCTGGCGCGCACGTCTTCAATCCTGACAGGAGTTGCGTTTGGCGGAAGGTAATGAACAACAAAGGGAATTGAAGCGTCAAGCATGGGGCTGGATTGAGCACTTTGTATAAACGTGGCAGTACTGATACTGCCGCTGGCGGTTTCCGTTACGCCGATGTCTTCAATCGCCCTGAGAGCGCGTACAAGATCCGCCTGGGTTGGGTAGGAAGTGAAAACAAATCTGTGCGTCACTTCCTCAACTCCAACACCGGAAATTACAATATCAAGGGCAGTTCTGCTGAATGAAATTGTGGCGTTTCCCGGGCCAGTATAGGTCAGGCTGAAAGCTGTGGGGACTAACTGGATTTCCTGTAAAAGCCCCGCCTGAAAATCTACGCCCAGATTAAAACCCTGAGTTAAAAAACCTACAATGCTGAATACCGCAATAGTCGTGGACAAGACCGCCGCAGGAAAAAAATATTTTGAAAAACGAATTATCCGTTTCATGCCATATACCTACTTTATTCTCCAGCTAACGGAGAGCTTCTTGCTGCCAAAAACATCGGTACCGAAATCGAAAATCAACCGGGACACAAAAAGGGCGGTAAACACTGAGGAAAAAATCCCGATTGCCAGTGCGACCGCGAAACCCTTTATCGGGCCTGAACCTAACTGCGAAAGGAACAAAGCCGCAATGAAAGTTGTGATGTTGGAGTCCATGATAGCCCAGAAAGCTTTGTCAAATCCGGCGTCAATCGCGGCTTTTCGGCCTTTGCCGTCGCGTAATTCTTCCTTCATACGCTCGAAGATGATCACGCTGGCGTCAACGGCCATACCGATAGTGAGTATGAAACCGGCAATGCTGGGCAAAGTCAGGGTAAAATTAAACGCCGAAAGGACGCTGAACATAATGTAAAAATTCAGCACCTGGGCTATAACCGCGTTGATTCCCGATACCTTGTAATACAAAACCATAAAGACCAAAACAGCGATAACGCCCCCCAAAAGGGCAAAAAAGCCCTGGCGGATGGTATCTTCTCCCATTGACGCCCCTATAGACTGTTGATTGATCACTTCCAGCTCAACCGGCAAAGCCGCCGTCCTTAACATAAGGGCAATGTTGTTCGCTTCATCCGCCCCAAAGCCTTCAAGCTGAACGGATTCCCTGATGGCGCTTCTTATCGTGGCAATGGACTTAACCCTGTCGTCCAGAACGATTGACATAGGCTTTTCTATATTTGCCGAAGTGAGTTTATAGAAAATGTCCCCCCCTTCGGAATCCAGCAAAAATGTAACCGTAGGCCTGCCGTCCAGAGAACTGCGGCTTACTTCGGCACTCCTGATATGGTTACCGTCGAGTCCCACTTCTTTTTTTATCGCTACATAATCGAAATTACCGGAAGAATTCCGCCTTTGCTCATCCAGACCGTATTGGTCTTTGGTATACACCCCGCGCATAACCACATCGGGGGGCAGAGGTATAATCGAAGGGTTAATGATTTCCCCATAGGCGTCAAAAGTCTGAGTAGGATTCGCGTTGTAATACCGGTTAAACGCGGCGGTAGCTTCATCATCCACAAGGTGAAACGCAAGGCTGCCTTTTCCCATGATGATGTCATTTATACGCTCAGGGTCGGCAGTCCCCGGGATCTCCACATAAATCTGATCCCTTCCCTGCTGGCGTATAACCGGCTCGGTAAGGCCGAAACGGTCGATGCGGCTGTTTAAAACTTCAAGCGCCCGGTTTACTGCGTCATCCCTGTCGGCGTCGTTCAGATCCCTTCCCAATTTTTCTTTAAGCGCGTCCAGGTTGGCTTGCAGAACTATGCTTAAACCCCCGGAAAGATCCAGCCCGAGCTGCACCGCGTTTTTCTGCAGATCTTTCAGGCCAAAAATTCTATCCCTGTAACTGGATTCTATTATTTCAAGCACTTCCTGCCGGGATCCAAAAGCCCCTAATACAGCCTTGGCATCCCACTTTTCGGGAGCTGTTTGCCTTGAATCCTTGTAGATTTTTTTTGCCCTGGCTGTCAGAAACGCCAGATCTTCCGGCATATCTGCCCCGTTCCGGGCCCTTGATATCAGGGCTTCCAAATCTACCTGGGCTGTTTGGGACGCGTATGTCTTAATCTGCTCGCGGGAACCCAACGCCCTGGTTTGATCAAGTTTGGGAACCCAAAAATACCAGCGGATAGTCGGGAACAAAAAAACAAAACAAAGCGCTAAAATAACTAAAATAATCATGAAACGGTAGAGTTTACTCATAATATGCTCCGGGAATCGTTTTACTCCTTCTTCTCTTCTTTCTTGTCGCCTTCTCCGTCTTCTTTTTCCTCTTTTGCCTGACTGGAAACAGTGGCAACGGCGCTTCGGCTGAACTCAAGCTTTGCATTTTCATCAACTTTTATTATCACCGTGCTTTCCTTGACAGACTGTATTACGCCATGGATGCCGCCTATTGTTACAACCCGATCTCCTTTTTTAAGGGCGGAAAGCATTTTTTGAGTTTCTTTTTGTTTTTTATTTTGGGGGCGGAGGATTAAAAAATAAAAAATCGCAACAATCGCGATCAAAGGCAGAAAACTGATCAAAGGATTGCCAGCCCCTTCGGCATTGGCAGGAGCTGCCATAAGGCGGCTTAACGACCCAAGGGATAAACTAATAATATCCATGATAACGTCCTTAATCTGAAAGATTAGTCAGAATAGCATAGACAGAAATGAGGGTCAATGGCTATATCAATATTGAGCGTTTAACATCAACCAGGGAAACTCCAAAGAGGCGATCCAGCGCCGCTACATCGACCTGACGGTCCTGCAAACGGCTGCAAGTTTCCGCTACCAGTTCAATTTCCTCTTTATTTCCGGAATAAACAGCCGACGAATAAGCAGGCCGGAAAAGACCTTTATCAACCAGTTCCCTGGTAGAAAGCCTGCCAAATTTCTTTTTAGCCTGTTTATCCACCACTGCAACCGGACCATCGAAACCTATTGTAAAAATGAAATCTTCCCGGCTAAGCACAACGCGTCCTGTTATTCTATTTTTTCTACTTTGTCCACAAAGTAAAATTTATCCTTGCCGGCACCGCACAGAGGGCAAACCCAGTCCGAAGGGAGATCGTTAAAAGCTGTTCCTGGCTTCACGCCACTGGCAGAGTGTCCCTCAGCAGGATCGTAGGTAAAACCGCAAAGATCGCAAACATATTTATTCATTGCTCCCTCCATATCATTTTATTATTAATATAATATATATAATTTTCTTTCCATTTGCAAGTTTACCACCCGACCCATTCCCATTTTATTGTTTTTTTTGTATAATACGGATAATGAGCAGAGCGTCCAAAAAATTCCAGGTAGATCAGCGGGTGGTTTATCCCAGTCAGGGAGTAGGAATAATAAAATCGATAGAAGAAAAATCCTTTAAAGAAAACACCGTCCCTTATTATGTTATTTACCTTGAAGTATCCGACATGACAATAATGGTCCCGGTGGATAAAGCGGCCGGGCTTGGAATACGGCCAATTGTTGCCAAAGATGAAGCGCTTAAGGCGCTGGATCTTATCAGCGAAGATTATGAGCCTGTCCCATCCGACTGGAAGCTGCGATACCAAACAAACATCGATCTCTTAAAGAAGGGAAGCGTTACAGATATCGCCACAATTGTCCGCTCCCTCTACCACAGAAGCAAGGTCAAGGAGCTGCCCATACTTGAAAGGAAGCTCTACGATTCGGCCCTGAAGCTCCTTGAAGACGAAGTTTCCTGCTCTCTCCGCAAGCCAAAAGAAGAGGTAGAGAACATGATCTTTACCCGCCTTGAATCCCGTTAATTTCCCGAATAATGCAAACCACAGAAACCTCCATTGCTGCCATCATCTGCGCGGCAGGCTCATCAAAAAGAATGGGGGGCGTAAAAAAGGAATACCTGCACATACCCTGCATTCCAGCGAGCCCCCCTCTTACAGTGTTGGGCGCCGCAGTCAGCGCCTTTGCCTCCCTTCCGCAAATCAGGCTTATTGTAATTACAGTGCCTGAGGGCGAAGAAAGCCAAGCGCGATCCTGCCTGCCAAAAGAACTCCAATCAGAAACTGGACGCATCTGCTTTATTTCAGGCGGCAAAACCCGCCGCGCTTCGGTACACAACGCCCTTTCATTTTTAGCGGACCGCAAGCCTTCCCATGTCCTGATTCACGACGGAGCAAGGCCCTGGATAGAACGTGGGCTAATCGAAAGAATTGTGGAAGCGACAATCAAGTACGGAGCCGCTATTCCGGCGCTCCCTCTGGTTGAAACCCCCAAGGAGCTCGACTGCTCCACTGGAGAAGCAAGATACATCAAGCGGCATTTAAGGCGCGAAAACCTGTGCACCGTCCAAACCCCGCAGGGGTTCGCCTTCCCCGAAATACTGGCAGCACACGAAAAAGCCGCCAAAAGGGAGGAGCAGGAAAGCTTCGAATATACAGATGACGCCGAAGTCTGGGGAGAATTCGTGGGGCAAGTGGCAGTGATCCCTGGCAACCCTGAAAACAGGAAGATCACTTACCCTGAAGATATTGAGCCAATGGCAAATAGCATACCTCAGGCAACTGTGCAGAGAATCGGCATTGGAAGGGATCTGCACCGCCTGGCCAGCGGCAGGAAATTTTTGCTAGGAGGAGTGGAGATCCCGTTTGAAAAGGGGGAACTGGGGCATTCAGACGGGGACATGCTAGCCCACGCGGTGTGCGACGCCATCCTGGGCGCTGCGGGGCTTGGAGATATAGGCGAACTTTTCCCCGACAGCGATCCTGCCTATAAAGACGCAGACTCCATGGAGCTTTTAAAGCATGCCTGGCAGCGCGTAAAAGCCCAAGGCTGGCAATTGGCAAACCTGGACTGCGTTGTGTCCTGTGAAAAGCCAAAAATTCTTCCCTATAGGGATAAGGTACGTACTTCCCTCGCTAAAGCCCTCGATGCCGATCCTGCCCTGGTTTTTGTCAAAGGCAAGACGGCAGAAGGGCTAGGCCCAATCGGCAGCGGAGAAGCCGTGGAAGCAATGGCTGTGTGCTTGTTGCTAGGCGGCTAATCTTTTTCCCCACCAGCCGTAAAGCACGTCGCCTTTTTCGATGTTGCTTCCGTCCATAAGGTTTAAAGCAAGGTTTGCCGGTGTGTATTGGAGCATATTGGCAATGAGGGTGGGCTTTTGTGCCATTTCATTAAACAACACATCATTTTTAACTGCCTTTAAACCCGTTGTACCATCAGTCAGAACATTGCCATTTTTCTTGGTGAGCACCCGTTTTCCCATTGCCGCAAAATACTTTTCTACCGCATCCATGGTCTGGTTTCGGCAAAGGAACTGCACATCGTTCTTTGGCGTATTATCAGCGATAATAAGGGCCGGGAGAAACCATGTGTCGCAGTCGGGGCAGCAAACCCTTGTGTCGTTTCGTGCCTGGTTAACAAGGTTGCTAAAGCGGCTGTCGCTTTTTGGGCTGCGGTAGTATTCGCCTAGTTCCTTAAAACTGAATACCTTGCCGCATTTCGGGCATACTGAATAGTTTATAAGGCGAATGTTTGTGTTTGGGATTTCCACATTTCCCATGCCCAGTTCGGCGTTCTTTTGCTCAATGTCAGCAAGGATATTTTCGCTGTTTTTCGTATCAAAAAAGCGGCACATGGTAACGTCTTTGCTAAACATACCGTATGCCTCTTCCGGCGGGCTGCGCTTCACAAGATACGCTTCAAAATCCGCCACAGATTCGATTTTCTGCCCAGCCAGACGCGGGACGGCTTCTTCAGCAACAATATCAAAGGCATCAAGACCGAATTCGGTGCTTAAGTCAAAATCGCTATCCGGCATTGGCATTAAATCATCAAAAATTTCTCTTCCCGGCATAATTTTCCTCCAATTACGCTTAATTATGCCGATTTACACTGTCATACAGTGATAGAGTAAAAAAAAATTATTGGTTAGTTTTCATTTATTTTTAATTGTGATATTTATTTACTAAAATCCTCACACGAAGGCACTAAGAACACCAAGAACACAAAGGAGTACATTCAAAATTTATAGTTTTCCTTTGTGATCTTTGTGAGCTTCGTGCCTTTGTGAGAAATATCAGGAGCAAAAACCATGACCACAGAGCCTGACTGGGCGGCGATATTCCGGAACCTCGAAAAATGGCGTAAGGCTTTCCTTTCCGCCCCGGACATTGAGGACACCGCAGTAGCAGAAATAGCGGGCGAATACAATGAGGGGCCGGCAAAGCCCTGGGCTGTCCTGGTCTCCACTATACTGAGCCTAAGAACTAAAGACGAGGTGACTCGCGCTGCCTCACGGCGGCTTTTGGAAAAAGCCAGGGAACCGGCGGAGCTGCTCGCGCTGGGCATTGAAGAAACCGCCCGGCTGGCCTACCCGGCTGGTTTTTATCGGACGAAAGCGGCAAACTTGCAAAAAATCGCCGCCCTGCTTCTGGAAAAACACGGCGGGCAGGTTCCGGCGGACATGGACGCCTTGGTAAGCCTGCCGGGGGTTGGCCGGAAAACAGCCAACCTCGTGCTTACCGAAGCGTTCGATATGTACGGCATCTGCGTCGACATTCACGTTCACAGAATATGCAACAGGGCGGGCTGGCTTTCTACGCAAACACCTGAAAAAACTGAAATTGCCTTAAGGGAAATACTGCCTAAAAAATACTGGAAAAAGATCAACGGGCTTTTGGTGCTATACGGGCAAAATGTCTGCCGCCCCGTAAGCCCCTTTTGTTCCCGCTGCGTAATTAAAGCCCACTGCCTACGAGTCGGCGTAACAAAAAGCAGATAGCTCAAACTCCCAAAATTTCTCACAAAGGCACGGAGGAACACAAAGATCACAAAGAAAAACGATAAATTTAAAAAACCCTTTGTGTCCTTTGTGAACCTTTGCGCCTTCGTGAGAGATCTTTTGAGATCGATCTATTCCCCATTCCCTATTAAAATCCTGATTGCTTCCACGGCGGCTTTTATTCCGAGGCTTGTGTCGTGGCTGTGGGGGTTGCTCATGCCGGCGCGTTCACGTTCCTGGTTCCACACCACGTTCAATACACAGCCAGCTTTTGCGCCAAGGATCTGGCTCACGATGAAAAGGGAGGCGCTTTCCATCTCGGACGCCAGGCAGCCGGCTTTTATCCAGGCGTCCCACTTGTTCAATAATTCATAGCCGACGGGCATGAGTTCGGGATTATGCTGCCCGTAAAAGGAATCCTTGCACTGTACGATTCCGGCATGCCATTGCGCGTTGAGCTTTTTGGCGGCTTCGACCAGGGCGTTGGTAACGTCAAGGTTTGCTATAGCCGGAAATTCTACCGGGACATATTCCTTGGAGGTGCCTTCCATGCGGATAGCACCGGTAGCGATGACAATATCCCCGCCCAAAACAGGCAGCGCCATGCCCCCGCAGGTACCGACCCGGATGAAATTGCGTACGCCTGTCTTGAAAAGCTCTTCCACAGCGATGGCAGTGGAAGGGCCGCCCATGCCGGTAGACATGACCATCACAGTCTTGCCTGAGAGTTCCCCAAGCCAGGTTGTGTATTCGCGGTTCTGGTGTAAAAAGCGGGGATTATCCAGATACGATGCGATTTTTTCTACCCTGCCGGGATCGCCGGGAAGTATCGCGTATGACGCGCCGTGTGAATCGTCAAAGTCAATGTGGTACTGTTTTTCCATTTTTTATTCCTTTAATTAATCTTTGGGAGCAAATTCCAAAGTGAGCTCCACTTCACCTCTTGAGATTTTTAAGTTCTTGGCTATTTCGTCAACAGTCCAGCCCTGGCGGGCCAGAATGATGATGTTTTCCTTCTTCTGCTGGGACGGCGCTCCTTCGCCCAGATCCGGCGCGGGGCCGGACTTTTTACCCTTGACCATAGCATCTATAGCCCTGGCCTGGGTCTGCGCCTGCCTGTTGAGTTCTTCAAGCCGGGTTTCAGCTTCGGCAATCCATTGCCTTACCCTCTGCATGGATTTTATCCGCTCCTCAATTTCTTCGAGGTCCTTGTCCAGTACATCAATGCGATCCACCGCGGAAGCAGCCTTTTCGCTTTCCGCCGAAAGTTTCTCAATGGAAACCTTTATTTTTTCCAGTTCATCGGCATATTGAACCAGTTCTCCACCGATTCTATCAGACAGCTTTTCTGAATCCTGCAAAGCCTTGAAATTCTTGTCTATGCTATCGTTGGTGTTGTCCAGGATCTGGTTCTTTTTTTCGATCCTTTGGAATTTTTCCTCAGTGCCTCCCAAAGCCTCCTCGAGCTTGCGGATCTTTAACTGTACAGCCTGGAGCGTATCGTCAGACGCGGTAACCTCTGTAAGCTTGTCTTCCACCGATCGGGAAATTTGAAGAAAGCGGGTAAAGTTCGCTTCCATATTTTCTACCCGGCGTTCTTCCGAAAAGATCTTGATCATCTTGGAATTAATGTCATCTTCAATACGCTTGATTTTGATGAATTCGTTTTCTATCCTTGCGGCTTCGGCCCTGCGTTGATCCAGACGATCTATGTCGCTCTTCAGATCCTCGATGCGGCGTTCCATCTCCAGCCTCATCGCGTCGGCTTTGTCAATAAGTTTGGTTTGATCAACCGCGTCCCTGATATGCCGTTCCGCGTCGTCCACCGAGGTACGCACCGACGCGATGCGGCTATCGGTTTCCGCAGCCAGATCCCTGATCCGCTGGCGCGCCTCCTCCACATTTTCATCAAGTTCCCTGAGCCTTACCGAAAGCCCGTTCCAGGCGTCATCAAGCTCCCGCTGGTATTTTTTAACCGTTTCCGCTGCTGTAAGAGAATAATTTCCTATTTCAGCTTTAATAGAAAGTTCCGCTTCCTTTCTGGTTTCCTCAAGGCCGCGATCAAGCTGTTCCCTAAAAGATAAAACAGAATCATCGGCAGCTTTCATCTGATCCAGTATCCCTCCCTCAAAAGCGCCTGTTTCTGATTTCAAATGCTCAAGCTCTGACACAAGCCTGGCGTCCAGGGCAGACAGGTTTTTCTTCATCTCTTCCGCCCGGCTTTGCTCCAATTCACGCAGGGCTGTTACGGAATTTTCGCCGATTACGGACAGCCGCCCTTCAATGACGTTCTGCCATTCCGCAATCTGCAGATTCATGTCATTGCTCCGCTTGTTAATGTCAGTAAGGAATTCATTTTCAAATGTTCTAAGCTTTTCTGAAATACTCTCATAAGACGCGGTTCTTAGCTCTTCAAGCCCCTTTTCCAGTCCCGCCATTCCATCTTTTAAATGCGCGGTTGTTAAGGTGAAATTATCCGTCTCGGCTTTGCGCAACTCTTCCGCCTCTCCCTGATAACCGGAAAATTCATCTTTGAGCCGTCCGATTAGTTCCTGCACATAAAGGCGAAGTTCCGCGTCAAGTTTCCTGGCATCATCGGCAAGGGTTTCCAGTCGTCGGAATTCAATATCCTGGGCGCGGCGGTATTCTTCAAGCCTGACATCGTTGGCTTCCAGGGCTTGCCGCTCCATTTCCTCTGCGGCTTTTATCTGATCCAGTATTTCTTTTTCAAAAGCAGCCGTTTCTGATTTGAGGCGTTCAAGCTCGGATGCAAGGTACGCGTCCAAAGCGGCCAGGTTTTTCTTCATTTCATCCGCACGGCTGCGTTCCGATTCCCGCAGGGCTGTTTCGGAATTCTCGCCGATAGTCGAAAGCCGTCCTTCAAGGCCGCCCTGCCATTCAGTAATCCGCAGATCTATGTCATTGTTCTTCTTGTTAAGGTCAGTTAAAAATTCTTTCTCAAATGTTTTTAGCTTTTCTGAAATATTATCGTAGGATGCGGCTCTCAGCTCTTCAAGCCCTTTTTCAAGCTCCGCCATCCCTCCCTTAAAATGCGCCGTTGCCAGAGAGAAATTTTCCGTCTCCTCTTTCCGCAGCTTTTCCGCTTCCCCCTGGTAAGCGGAAAATTCATCTTTCCACTGTGATATTGCTTCCTGCATATAGCGGCGTAGTTCTGCGTCCTTTTTTTCAGAATCATCGGCAAGGGCTTTAAGCCGGGTAAATTCAGTATCCTGGGCGAGGCGGTATTCATCCAGCGCTTTCTGTTTCATTACCTCGGCGGTTTTCATCTGATCCAGAATTCCCTTTTCAAAAACGCCCGCCTCCGATTTAAGGCGTTCAAGCTCGGACACAAGATGAGTGTTCAATATAACCAGGCTTTTCTTCATTTCTTCCGTACGGCTGTTTTCCAACTGCCGCAGAGTTGTTTCGGAATTCTCGCCGATTGCCGAAAGCCGCCCGTCAATGCCGCTCTGCCATTTGGCAACCTGTAGATTTATGTCATTGTTTCGTTTTTTAATGCCGGTAATAAATTCATCTTCCAATGCTTTAAGTTTTTCTGAAATATTTTCATGGGACGCGTCTCTCATGGCATTAAGCTCTTTTTCAAGTTCCGCCATCCCTCCCTTAAATTGTGCCGCTGCTAAAGAGAAATTTTCTGTTTCGGCTTTCCGCAACTCTTCAGCTTCCCCCTGGTAGGCGGTAAATTCATCTTTAAGCCGCTCTATTAATTCCTGTATATAGTGGCGAAGCTCCGCGTCCAGTTTCCTGGAATCATCGGCAAGGGTTTCAAGCCGCTGGAATTCAATATCCTGGGCGCGGCGGTATTCCTCCAGTTTTGCGCCGCTGGCTTCCAGGGCCTTCCGCTCCATTTCCTCGACAGTCTTTATCCGATCCAGTATTCCTTTTTCAAAAGCATCTGCCGCCGATTGCAGGCGTTCAAGGCCGGACGCAAACCGTGCGTCCATGGCAGACAGGCTCTTCTTCATTTCTTCCGTACGGTTATGCTCCGACTCCCGCAGGGCTGTTTCGGAATTCTCGCCGATTGCCGAAAGACGCCCTTCAAGGCCGCCCTGCCATTCAGTAATCCTTAAATTTATGTCATTGTTCAGCTTGTTAAGATCTGCATAAAATTCATTTTCAAATGATTTAAGCTTCTCGGAATTATTATCGTAGGACGCGTCTCTCAGGGCCTCAAGCTCTTTTTCAAGTTCCGCCATCCCTCCCTTGAAATGCGCCGCCGCCAGGGAGAAATTTTCCGTCTCGGCTTTCCGCAACTCTTCGGCCTCCCCTTGGTAAGCGGAAAATTCATCCTTAAAGCGCTCAATTAGTTCCTGTATATAATGGCGAAGCTCCGCATCCAGATTTCTGGAATCATCGATAAGGGCTTCAAGCCGGCGGAATTCAAGGTCCTGGGCCCGGCGGTATTCTTCCAGTTTGGCGCCGTTTGTTTCCAGGACTTGCTGCTTCATCTCTTCGGCAGTTTTAAGGAGCAGCGCTTTCTGGGAGCTGATAATATCATTTGCCCGTGCGTTAAATTCATCTATTTGCTTTTTGGAGGCATCAAACTTTACGGCAAAAATATCCAGGTCTTTCTTTCGTTCATCGCGGATAATCTTGTCTTTGCTTTCCCACTCGCTTCTTTCGGACCGCCATTCATCACGGAAATTTTTGAAAAGGTTCTGAACTTCAACAACCTTTGCCTTGGCGCTTTCCTGATAAGTTCGCAGCCGTTCTTCTTCCGCCGCCTTAAATTTATGTATCCTGTCTTCAGCCTGTTCCTTCAGCTTGGCAAGGGCTGCTTCTTCCATCTTGTCCGCCCTCTTCCCGGCCTGATCGACCGCTTTCGCCAATAATTTATCTATATAATCAGTATCCCTCGCCAGATTCGCGGCGCGGGCTTCCTCAATTTTAACCACCGCAAGACGGTGATCCTCTACCTTGCGTTCGATGACTTCCTCAGTAGCCTTTAAATCCGAAACAGTGGCTTTTACCGTTGCCAGTACCTCATCCGCAGTTTTTTCAAGGTACTCGCTGCTTTCTTTCTCAAACTTACTTTCAGCATCCCCTAATTCTCTTTCTATTTTACTTTCAGCATCCCCCAGTTCTTTTTCTATTTTACTTACAGCATCTCCCAGCTCTTTTTGTATTCTTCTCCCGGCGTCTCCCAGCTCCTGATCAATTTTTTTCCCGGTATCTCCCAGGCTTTTTTCCAGTTTCTTCTCAGCGTCTCCCAGAGTTTTTTCCAGTTTCCTCTCGGCATCCCCCATGCCCTTTTCCAGCTTCCTCTCGGCTTCCCCCAGCGCTTTTTCAAAGTCCGTAAGCTTATCCTTAACCTCGCTGATGCGTTTTCCTGTGGAGTCCACAAAAGCGGACTCTTCGCGTACTCGGTTCATGTTCTCCTGTACGCGGCCTGTCATGTTCTCAAGTTCAGCCAGGGAGTCTTCGTAGGCCTTCAACTGGCTGTCTATCCTCGCCATTGCCCCGGCCTTTTCAGCCAGCTCTTCCTCGGTTTGCTGAAGCCGTTTCATAAGCTCTTTCGCGGAGTCTCTTTCCACGTTGAGGGATATGGCGTAATCCTTTATCGCCCTTTCCTGTTCCTTTACGAAATCGCCAAGATCCTTTTTAAGCTTTTCCGAATAGTCCCGAATCAGTTTTAAAGCGCGGTTATTTCGATCCATTTGCCGGTAAAGGATTAGAATGAGGAGTACTATGCCTAAAGTGATGATATTGCCTACGGTAAAGAATCCCATTAGAGCTAACTTAGCACATAATCGCGTAATTGGCGATAGTCAGAAAAAACAAAATCCGCCTTGTTGATGTGAAGAAAAGGCAGCGTACAGACCAAAGCCGCCTTCATTCCGGCCTTGTGAGCGCCTACCACATCGTAAGAGACGCTGTTTCCCACATATAGTATTTGCTCAGGGGCTGTGCCCATCTGTTTTGCTATTTCCAGAAGAGAAGCGGCATCGGGCTTAAGGTATCCGACTTGCTCAGAAGAAACAATTACGTCCCAACAATCGAATATTCCAAGGTTTTTGAGTTTTGTGTCCGGCGGGAAATCCGACAGAAGGCCAAGGGTGACCCCGTTTTTACGCAAAGCGTCCAGGGTTTCCGCCACATAGGGAAAGAGCCTGATTTTTTTAAAGTGATCTTCCCAGCCCCGGTAAATAAGCTTCTCGATTTTTTCCTTAACTTTTTCCGCGTTCTCGCCCAGGATCTCGCCTACGATCTTCGCCTGCTCTTCGTAAAAATTTCCGCCCGTTCCCCTACCCGACTTTCTAAGAATAGTCCTGGCTTTTCCAAAAGCCCTGAGCAGGCGCTGCTCTTTAAGGATAAAAGGAACAAGGCGGACATTGAGCCCGTAATTTGGATAAAGGGTACCATCAAGATCGAAAGCGACAGCCGGGAATTTCATTTCTTAATCTTATATTATTATTCAATAGGATTCCATATTAATAGATCGGATTCAGCCTCATTATCATTAAAATAAAAAAACCATTTAAAAATAACTCTCACAAAGGCACAGAGGAACACAAAGTACACAGAGTTGTTGTATGCGATATTATCGTTATCCCTTCAAGAATTTTTGGCTACAGCCACTATATACGCTAGCTTACTGAAAGAATCCTCACGAAGCAGAGGCGCGGAGGCGCAGAGGACGCTTGCCCACAGCGCCCCCTTCGGCTATCTTATGCAGGAGAATAATATATGAATGACATGACTGAAGAAGAAGCCGATGCATTGGACGAATACTTTACTACGCATTTGCCAAAGGTTGATCCCACAAAAGGCGGCGTTACTACACGCCAGGGTTTTCGCATGATAGCATTGGATCGTCTGTCGGAAGATTATCTTTTGACAATGATTCTTGCAACAAAAAAATCACCTACGGAACTTATCAGTGAAATGATTCGGGAAAAAATTACCGTTAATCCTTAAATTCTGACTCCCGTATATCCCTTCGACTGTGTCTTTGTTACCTTTACAATTTTAATGACTACCGCCGATCTTAGGTATAACGGTTCTGTAGGACAACTGGCGCGCTTAAACTGTTACTGCTTCGTCCACGTACCACTCATACCGGTGGTCGCCCTCGTATACGTTCCTGGTCCTCCTGCAAGATATTTGGCGACCAAGTCACCGGGGAATGTAAAATTATTACCTAAAGAGGTATTACCAAAATTGTTTGAAGCAATCATGCCTACAAACGTTACGCTGGTAAGGTCGGAACACCAGCCAAAAGCTTGGTCTTCAATTTTGTTAATGCTGGCCGGTATGGTTACGCTTGTAAGGCCGGAATTTTCAAAAGCGTTACCTCCAATGATAGTAACACTGTCCGGTATTTTTACGCCGGTAAGGCTTTCACAGCCGCTAAAAGCATAGTAATAAATATAGGTAACGCCGTCCGGTATGGTAAAAGTGCTGTCTTTTTTCCCCGCAGGATACAGATCTAAACTAAATATTTTATCACCCTTTTCATTTATACCTTTCCAGTACAAAATTCCATTT
>Ga0268262_10001547_pt1 | contig 28273 bp, 32 predicted proteins | sample TergutNc150P3_FD_190354 | JGI IMG/M metagenome (GOLD analysis project Ga0268262, IMG submission 190354) | Nasutitermes corniger P3 segment gut microbial community from laboratory colony in Florida, USA - Nc150 P3 (SPAdes) (version 2) | ecosystem: Host-associated > Arthropoda: Insects >... | reverse complement strand
TATTTATGAACAAAAAAAGTATAATTTGTGCCCATACTTCCCCGGATACTGTTATTCTTGGACAAATATCAACGATGACCTTGTGGATCAGTTGATTGAAATGTTATCTTTTATGGATAAATTTATACCCAAAAAGTAGATAAGGATTATGATAAAAGTAAAATCTTTAGGCATACATCTTGCTCAGACTTTAAACCCGTTGGCAATACCGGAGATTTTTTCAATAGAAGCGTGAGTGGCGGCGGCAAGGCTTGAAACTTCCTTCGCGCCTACATTGATAGTGCCGATGCCGCCGGATATTTCTTCCATGCGGGTTTCTATTTCGGTGGAGCTGTTCTGTAGTGTGTTGATTTCTTTAACCATTGTTTCACTGCTCTGGTTCATTTCCAGTGAACCGTCTCTGACTTTCATGGTAAGGTCTTTCATTACCCGCAGGGATTCTATCACCTCGGAGGCTCCGGTCTTTTGTTCATGAATGGCGTTGTTAACCTCTATAACAAGTTTTCCCGTTTCGTCAATTCTGCGCGAAACTTCGGCAAAGGCGTTTTCCGTCACCGTGGCATCCTTAACAATACGGTCTATGGTCGTCGTTATTTGTTTAAGCTCTGCGCCTATCTTCCGTGATTCGGCGGCTGAATTTTCCGCCAGTTTGCGGATTTCATCGGCTACTACGGCAAAGCCTTTGCCTAATTCGCCAGCGTGAGCCGCCTCAATCGCCGCGTTCATCGCCAACAGATTAGTATTGGAGGCTATTAAGGCGATGATCTTATTCGCCTCCTGCAGCATTTGCGATTCCTCCACGATCTCGCGAATACGGTCCCCGTTTTCCTTCTGAATGCGCTTTCCCTCTTCGGAGGCTTCCCCTACCGTCTTGAACTGGGCGGCCATTTTTTCCGTTACGGAACTTATGGAGGATATATTGCCTACCATTTCCTCAACTGCGGCGGAAGCTTCCGTAATGCTGGACGTTTGGGTAAAAATAGTTTCTTCCAGCGATTTAATTTGCTCGGAAATTTGCTTCACCTCACGGGACGACGTATTAGCGCTTTCCATCTGCCCTTTAGTTTTAACCAATACTTGTTCCACCGCCGTAGAAATCTTTGCTATGGAATTCGCCATAGTTGAGGCGTTTTCTTCCAGGCGGTTTCCCACTTTGGAAAGCTCTCCCTGTCCGCCTTTTATATCACGGATACCGCCGCCCAGGTGTTCGCTAAAAGTGTTTACCATTCCGGCAATGCTTCCCAGTTCGTCCACGGAACAGATGGAAATCCGTTTGGTAAGGTCTTTCTGTTCAGATGAAAGATTTTCAAGCTGCGCGACTACTGAAGTGTAGAGTGCGCCCGTATTTCTTTTAAGTGTGATGGCTAGGGCGGAAGTGCAAAGGAAAAAAACAATCAACGGTATCAATATTGAAGACAGGGTGTTTCCGGCGCGGTGAGCGCCGAGCAGGGTAACGGAACAGGTAAAGCCGAGAGTTACCATAATTGCCGCAATCGGAATAATCCACGCTTTGGCTTCCTGCCTCCTTTCACGATAGTTAATGGGATATATGGTAAAATTGTGGGCAAGCAATGTGCCGGAGACCAATCCGTCGCCCGCTACATATATAAATGTGCCTACCAGCATACCAAAGGACAACTCCGCCAGAAACAAAGGTTTTTTTATGGAAGGATCAACCCCCAGATAATTTCCGCTAAAAAAAATAATCCCCAAAAAAACGGCGTGAGTAATTACATTAAGGGCTATCCTTTTGATTGGCACTGAGCCGATTTCTTTCAACCAGATTAAATACTGTTCCCCTTTCAGTTTGGAAAAATATTGATGATCAAAATAACGCGCGCCCCGCCCTAAAATAATGCAATACAGGATGAGGTAGACAAAAGCCGGAATACCGAAGCGGAAACGCAACTGGGAAAAAGTATTCCCAAAAAAAAGCAGTATCAAAAAATCAGCCGCAAGCATGACAAGTCCTGTCCCTATAACAAGGGCGATAAAATTAAATTTTTTGTTCTTCATATTCTTTTTACTTTCCCTTTTATAAAACAAGATACATGTTTCAATTATATCTTAACCCTAATATATTTTCCATTAATTCTATTGCATTCTTTACTAATTCGATAGAACTTTTTACTAATTCGTATTGTTTTTTTTAATATATAAAAGTTATTTATAGCGCCTACCATCCTGATTGAAATTACAAGACGTACTACTAGCGCTTATAATTTATACCAGTTATAATACCCCAATGGAACTCGAAAAGCTGATAGTCCCGCGGTTTTTAAAATACGTCTGTTACGATACTGAAAGCGATCGTCATACAGAAAAAACTCCTTCCACGGAGGGACAGTGGGAGTTAGCAAAAACATTACGCGATGAACTTCTGGCTCTTGGATTAAAAGATGTAAAAATTACAGATCACTGTTATGTAATTGCCCGCCTGCCGGCAAGCCTGGCAAGCTCAGCTTGCCAAGAAAAAGAAAACACTCCTTGTATCGGGTTTCTCGCTCATCTTGATACGGCAAGCGATGTTTCCGGCAAGAATGTGAAGCCCCAGTTTGTGCAAAATTATGACGGCGGAAAGATTGAACTTGCGGACGAGCTTTGCCTTGACCCTGAAAAAGAACCGGGGCTTGCGGAGCAAAAAGGCAAGCCTATTATTCACAGCGACGGGACTACGCTATTGGGAGCGGATGACAAAGCGGGGATAGCGGAAATTATGGCCGCTGTGGAGTATCTTGTTTCCAATCCTCAGATAGGGCACGGGCAGGTCGAGATTATTTTTACTCCCGATGAAGAAACAGGCAAAGGACTGCCTGAATTTCCGCTTGAGGAAATCAAGTCCGCTTTTTGCTACACTGTGGACGGCGGTCCTTTGGGCGAAATTGAAAGCGAGTGTTTTAACGCATGGAAAGCCGATGTCGAATTTTACGGTAAGGTAATACATGTAGGCCACGCCAGGGGCATACTCGCCAACGCGGCGCTTATGGCGTCAACCTTTGCGACGCTTCTGCCGCGCAGTGAAAGCCCGGAGGCGACCGACGGCTATTACGGCTACTACTGTCCGATGGAAATTAAGGGCGATTTGGAAAAAGCGGTCTTGGAAGTTTTTATCCGCGATTTTGAAGACAATGGGATTGAACGGCGAATAATGGCGTTAGAAGTTTTCGCGCAAACGGTAAAAACTCAATTTCCCGGCGGAAAAGTAATTGTTAAAACATATCCTCAATACTATAATATGAAGTCAAAGATTGATGAAAAACCTGAGGCGCTTGAAAGGCTTAAACAGGCGGCGCGTGACGCGGGCGTTGAATGGTATTTAAAGCCCGTGCGGGGAGGGACAGACGGTTCAAGGCTGGCGGAACTGGGCATACCCGCTCCGAATATTTTTACGGGCGGACGCAATTATCACAGCCGTCTGGAATGGGTCAGCGTGAGTGAGATGTGCGCCGCGTGTAGGGTAATCATCGAATTAATAAAGGGAACTTCTAAAAGCTTTAATTTTTAGAAGCTGCCAAAGAAAAAAGTTTATTAAGCAGGAGTTGAATTTATGGCGGATACATTAACAACAGTTTTTAGCGATCATATAAAAAGAGTAGTTAAACAGGCAAAAGCCACAACTGTAATAACGGAAGAAAATGTGTTTCAGGAAGGCGACCCGAATATTATGGCGGTTCTTGATGAAATGGTAGGATCTTTACTTCTGCCAGGAAGCGGGCTTGACGGTATGAATCACCTTGAAGAACTTTTGGAAAAAGCTAAATCCGGGAAAGCGTGTCTTCTTCTTGTGGAGCATTACAGCAACATGGATCTTTCAATTGTTTCATTATTGACGCGGAGGGAAGGCGGCAGAGGCAAGGAAATAAACGACGCGTTAATCGCAATTGCCGGAATGAAATTAAACGAAGATAATCCCGTCGTCGCCGCCTTTGCCGGAGCTTACGATAAGCTTGTAATTTATCCAAGCCGCTCTTTGCAGGAACTGGATCCCGAAAAAGACAAGGCCGAAATCGCGCGCGGCAATTCCATCAACCGCGCGGCGATGAAATCGCTTATCAGGCATAAATACAAGGGAAGGATCGTCCTTGTATTCCCGTCCGGAACCCGTTACCGCCCCTGGGATCCGGATTCAAAAAAAGGCGTGCGCGAGATGGATTCTTATATCCGCTCTTTTGACTATATGTGTTTTGTCAGTATTAACGGCGAGCTTCTGCACGTGCAAAAAACCGACATGATGAATGACTCGGTAAGCAAGGATATTGTTCGCGTAACGGTAGGGCCTGTTACGGACTGTAAGGAATTCCGCGACAAGGTGCTGGAAAAAACAACTGAAGAAGATAAAAAACAGGCGGTTGCAAACGAGTTAATGAATGAACTCGAAAGAATACACACTGCCGCAGAAATAGAAAGATTAAAACTTGTAAATAAAAATTAAAGATAATCGGAATGAATTCCGGTATTAACTCCTCGGTATTGGGCGGTATCAGATATTCCTCTGGCGCTTGTTTATAGGGAATTTTACCTATATCTTTAGCTATATAAAACGTTCACTTTTTCTATACAGTTACAGGTAACACCTGAATAATGATATATTACCACTAATTTTTAGTTTTGTAAAATAAAATTTTAAAAAAATACATAAAAAAACGAACGTATATTTTATCCAAAAAAATGAGGTGAAATTCTAAATTATTATGGAGAGAAAAAAAATGGCGAACAAAAAACTCTTGATTGGCTTACTGGCAGTAATGCTGGTTCTCGGCGGGTGTCCTGAGTCTGAAGAAGGTGTGAAAGACGACGGTAAGGACGCACCTAAGACGGTTAAGTACGAAAGTACGGACACCGCGGGGAAAACGTATATTTTTATTATCACGGTAAGCGGTTCCGGGGTCGCGGAAGGCGACACTTATGTGCTTACGATAAAGGAAGCAGGACAACCTGATAAGGTAATCCAGGGCACTGTCTCAGGAAAAGGAACCGACGGCGCTTTGACTCTTAAACAGAACGGCAGTGAAGAGCCGCTTAGCGTAACCGTCAACAACGGACAAATGACGGCAATTAACGGACCTATAGCTGTTGAGGGCGGAGAACCGATAACCGCACCGGGACCGCTCACGCCGATTGTTAATAATAACAATAATAACAACAACGGTGGTGGAGAAGAGATAAACACAGGCGGCAACTGGCTCGAAAGAAAAGTAATCAATTACAAGGTGAGTAATGGAGTAGCTTCTGTTTCCGGTGAAGCAAATTATAACTGGATTATATATCGTGGGACACCTATTATGGCAATCAACACGGATTATGAACAAAAATATACAACTTCGGGCTACTCAATCTCGGACTCGGGCACGATCACGAATTCAAACGCATCTTACCACTACACTGTGAGACTCATAGGCGGAACGGGTGAAATAACACAGACAATAACATCTACCATGACAGACAGCTCAGGAGCGATGATTTCCCAGAATTCTTCCACCTCCTCCCAACAGTATCAAAATGGATATCCTTCTTCAGTTACCGTGACAAGTGAACAAACACAGAGTAATGGACAATTCCTAAAGCAAACCCAAACGCAAACATATGAACTTGATGCAGTACTCCGCTTGCCGTTAAGATATACTCTGTCGGTAACCTACAATACTAATATACCGAATTCTCCATACCAAAACCGGAGTGTGACTGTAAATTACACAATTAACTTGCTTAGTGATACCGACGGAATAAAGACCTACAAATATTATCGAACCGATAGAGATGAATATGAGGTATATAAATACCAAAACGGCAGACAGGTGGAAAGAAGTAGCTATAGAAATGGTGTGTTAGAAAGTACCGTAAAAACGACCTACGACAATAGCGGCAATACGGTGATGAAAGAAGAAAGTTATTATAATGATGGTGTGTTAGGAGGAACAGAAAAAACGACCTACGACAATGGCATAGAGGTGCTTAAAGAATACTATAATAGTAATGGTGAGTTAGGCACGAAAACGACCTACACCCGCGACAATGACAAAACGATCACTCTAGTATATGGATATAATTACAATGGATCTGAGAGTTTGAAATCAAGTAAAACAGAAACCAAAGTAACAATCAAGGAAGGTTTAACATTAACAACGAATAGCTCATATGGATGGACCTTAGACTCTGACAACTATTCTGAGACGGTTACTGTTTTATCGGACAACGGTTCAGAAGTGGTTGTAAGGTATCAAAAGGTTAATCGCAGTAACGTGTTAACCGAACAAAAAGATACGACTTACAGAAAATAGAGGAGTTTTCAGGTCGCTGAGCTTGTCGAAGCGACCTGCTTTTTAGTGTTTTTTTACCGCTTTCTCCCACAAAAAACAGCATAATTACCCAATAAATCGCAAGATTAAGCATGTAATTTTCCTTGATACTACCGCCGTTTTATTGTATTATTATTAAGTGAGAAGATTTAAAAATACATGGTTTACCCGGTTTGCAAAAAAAGAGGGTATTACAGATGCCGAATTGCGTGATGCGGTAAACCGACTTGAATCAGGACAAGCTGAAGCCGATCTTGGTGGTAATGTGTACAAGGTTCGTGTGGCTCGTTCCGGCGAAGGGAAGTCGGGCGGTTATCGAGTAATAGTGTTTTTTAAGAGCGAGGAGAGGATATTTTTTGTTTATGGCTTTGCGAAGTCTGACATAGACAACATAAATGAAAAACAGCTTCGGAATTTAAAATTGGCGTCGAAAACTATTTTTAAATATACCGATAAAGAACTTGATGAACGTGTAAAAAACGGTTTATTTATTGAATTTTAGGAGAGAGTCTATGAAAAAATATCGTGATGAAATTGCCGAGGTATGCCACGAAATTGTAAAAGACGGATACCGTTCAGGTAAAGTAACCGATGATGAAATGATGGAATTTGAAGCCGATAGCTTTGTTGATGAATCTGAAAAACCAAAAACTGCTCCTAAAACCGTAATAATGGAACACGTACCCGCTTAAATCAAAATCTCTAAATAGCGTAATTACCCAATAAACTACAAGATAAGGAGGTAATTTAATATGACAAAGACTAATGATATTGAAATTTAAGTTGACGAAATAAGAGATAAAATCTATAAAACCACTCAAAAAATGACCGTTCAGGAAAGAATAAATTACATTAATTCCCACGCCCGCGAAATACTAAAAAAACAACAACAAATAAACCATGCTGAATGATGTTGTAAGCAAAAAGGAAAACGCGGCGCACTTTCGCCAATCGGTAAAAGTGCGCCGCTTGTAAACGGTACTGAGCCTTAGCTTATTTTATTAAGCGGCTTACCAGTTACCGCCGCCGCCACCGCCGCGTTCACGGCGTGGTTTATCCATCGCTTCGTTTACGCGCAGTTGACGACCGTCAAATTCACGGCCATTTGTGCCTGCGATTGCCGCGGCTGCTTCTTCATCGCTGCCCATTTCGATAAAGCCGAACCCTTTGGAGTTGCCGGTCTCACGATCGAAAATGATCTTGGCTGACGTGACGCTGCCAAATTGTGAAAACAGGTTTTTCAGACCATCCTCTGTGGTGTTGTAGGAGAGGTTACCGACATACAGTTTCTTCGCCATTGAGAAAATTCCTTCGCTCGGAACAAACAAGATCGCAGTTAAGCGATACCTGATTGCTTTTGCGTCCGAGCGGCGCCGGTATCATTTACGGTAATGTACGGAACAACGTCCCAAACTATGCCATAAACAATACCTGAATTAATTTTCTGACTTTGCCAGATAATTAATCCGGTGGACTTACGTCCAAGTATTCACATCCGCACAAGCGAATGAATTAAATTTCTCCTGTTTTGAAAACATGAGAAAGTCAATGCATAATTGTTAAGGGAAAAAAAATTAAAAGAAGCAGACAAGAACAGAACCCCTAAACCCCGCGGTTTTTTTGAAAATCCGCAAAAACAGTCTCTACTCAATTTCTAAAAATCATCCAACTAATGAAAATATAAACTTATGAAAAATTAATGTCAATACTTTTTAAAAAAAATTATCCATATAATAACTTTATAGCGGTTTTTATATTAGAGGCCGATTTTAACCCCTGGATGGGCGTTTCCGGGACAGGGCCCAAAAATGAGCCAAAACCGAGAGCTCCAGCGGTTTTTACCCGGCTGGAAAGGCGGTGTATGGGCCGAATTTCCCCGGTTAGGGAAAGTTCGCCCGCAATTGCCAGATTGGCAGGCAGGGCAAGCCCCGTCCGTGCCGAGTACAACGCGCAGGCAAGGGCAAGTTCCACTCCTACCTCGGTTATACGGATGCCTCCGGCGGCATTTACATACAAATCCTGATCCGACAGCCTTAACCCCGATTTTCCCTGCAAACTTAAATGTTTTTCCAAAGCGGCGGAAATGCGCGAAACCCTGCCTGAATCGATTTTATCGGAAAAAACACGGCTGATTGTCCCTTTGGCGGGAATGGTAAGAGCCTGAATTTCCACAAGTATTGTCCTTGTCCCCTCAAGAACCGCCGCCGTAGCCACTCCGGGGGGCAAGTCCCCTTCGCGCCTTACAAGAAACATCCGGCCTGTGTCTTCTACGGGAGTAAGTCCCCGCTCCCCCATTGTAAAAATCCCAATTTCATCCGTAGAACCAAACCGATTTTTTGAGGCGCGTAAAAAACGGCAGTCGGCGTTTCCGTTTAAGCCGGCGGTCTTGTCGTTTTCCTCAAAATAAAGAACGGTATCCACCATATGTTCAAGCGTCTTGGGGCCGGAGATAAATCCCTCTTTTGTAACATGCGCCGTTAACAATAAAGCCGCGTCATGTTCCTTCGCCCAGGAGATTAATTCAAAAGTGCAGAACTTCATCTGGTTTACGCCGCCCGGCGCGGAATCCGCCTGTTCGGAATAAAGCGTCTGAGTGGAGTCCACCAAAACAAGAACGGGTTTAACTTTATTTAAGACGGTTTCAATTTCCTCAAGGTTTCCCGAACAGAGAATTTCAATGCGCTCCATAACGCTTTTGTCCGCGCTTAAGCCAAGCCTGTCCGCCCTTAGCCGTAACTGTCCCGCGGACTCCTCGCCGGAGACGTACAAAACGCGCCCCTTTGTTAAAGCGGCGGCGGCGGTTTGCAAAATCAATGTTGACTTGCCTATTCCCGGCTCGCCTCCAACAAGAATGGCTGAACGCTTCATAATGCCGCCGCCAAGTACGCGGTCAAGTTCGCCGATACCGCTGCCAATTCGGCTGCCTTCCATTGGATCCACCGCGGAAAGAGGCATTGTTTGCGCCACCCCACTGTCTTTTCCAGCCACGTTACGTCTATTTAAATTTTCATTTTTTAAGACAGTTTCCACCAGGGTGTTCCATTCACCACATTCAGGACAACGCCCAAGCCACTTAGCTTCCTCCCGCCCACAAGATGAACATTTATAAACAACACCCTTCTCTCTCTTCATTCAAAAATCCCTCTCCCTTCCCTCTTCACTGCTCATTTCTTCTCTCTTCCCTCTTCATTGCTAATTGCTAATTACTCATTACTAATTTCTATTTGTTACCCTAATCCCAATTCCAAAACGCCATCCGTCAATAGCAGGCAAATTATCATCCGTCCACGTCTTATAAACGGGAAACCATGCGCGTAAATCAAAACCAAGCAAAAAATTTTCGTTAATGGGGAAATCCATTCCTATTCCCGCCACAGGCATAAACCAGCGCGCGCCGCTCCAGAAATAATCACTAATAGCGTCTGTCTGCAATTGCGCGTCCGTTTTAAAATCGCCTGAAAAATCAGCGGGATGATTTAATCCTACCGCTAAAACGACGACGCGCAAATCCGCCGCAGGACCGGCATAGACGCGAAAAGCCATGCCCTTATCGCCAAGAGAAAAATTACCTGTAAACTGAATGGCGGTGATAAAACCGATAACAAGCGCGGAACGGTTTTCGGGGTTACACGCCATAGGATAGCCAAGCGTGGAATTGTACTCGTAATTTGTAAAATAAATATCCTCTGTCAATTCAATCCTGAGGGGGCCGATAACTTGTAATGACAATGCCCCACCCAGCGAAGGAAGAATCGGAGCGGGATCAGAGTCAACGCCGTTATCTGCGGGAAAATAGAGAATGTTCCCTGTTATTGACCATTGAAAAACATCTCCAAAAACGGAATTTACGGGAATGAATATGAGGAAGAATAACGACAATACCGCAACCTGTTTTGGACGCGGTAAAAAATCAGGCATATTTTTAATATATCTTAAAAAAACTATCCGGGCAATGGAATTATGATATAATGCTTAACATGGAAAAAACAGAAACCGCCATAGCCTTATGCGCTGTAGGCGCGGAAAAAGTCGTATCAAATGAATTGCGAAAATTGGCGGATAAGGACGCTAATAAAAACGGAACTCCGTGTCTTAAGCTTGAAGATTCTCTTTACGGCAGGGTACGATTCAAGGCTGATAAAAAAGGTTTATACAAAGCGTTGATAGGTCTTCGCGCCGCCGATAGGGTGCTGCTTGAAATCGCCTGTTTTAAGGCGACTGATTTTGACGCTCTTTTTGAAGGAACCGCCGCGGCGGAATGGGAGCGGCTTGTACCCAAAGGCATGGGGCTTAAAATCGCAAAAGTCCGCACAAACCGCTCTCAGTTAAAAGCGGAAACAAGTATACAGGCAATCGTTCACAAGGCAGCGGCGCGGCGTCTTTGCGAAAAACACAAAGTCAGCCGCCTCCCCGAAAAAGTGATGACACGCAAGGGTGAAGGCTCTCCTGTAAAAATTGCAGAGGTGCGCGTATATATAGAAAAGGATTTGGTTTCCCTCCTTGTTGATTTAAGCGGAGAGCCGCTTTTTAAAAGAGGTTACAGGAGCGAAGGCGGCGCCGCGCCGCTGAGGGAGACGACTGCGGCTTCCATATTGCTTTTATCAGGCTGGAAGCGGAAGTTTCCCCTTTACGATCCATTCTGCGGTTCCGGTACAATTTTGATAGAAGCCGCAATGTACGCGTGGGATATAGCTCCGGGATTAGGCAGACGCTTTGCCATTCAGGATATGCCGATAGCGGACTTAAAAATTGAACAACAGGTTCGCGATGAGTTTCGCGCAAAAATAAATTTCAGCGGCGCGGACGGGGGACGCCTTGTCAGAATAGCGGGCAGTGATGAAGATCTGCGTTCAATATCCATCGCGTCATCAAATGCGTCGCGTCTACGCGACATTGCAGAAGGCAGAGAACCTCAGCGCGGCATTCGTTATGCGGATAAAATTTCAGGAATAGACTTAAAAGTTCTCCCAATGGCTCAGGCGCAGTCTCCGTATGAGGACGCCGGTTTTCTAATAACAAATCCTCCTTACGGGAAACGGCTTGGAGATCAATCCGTAGCTGAAGAAACCTACAAGAATATGTCAGGGCTTGTTAGCCGTTTTCCAGGTTGGAAACTTGCTGTTATAACGGATCATAGCGGATTTGAAAGTTTTTTCGGTAAAAAAGCTGACTCATGCCGTGAAATAAGTAATGGCGCAATTCCTTCCTTTTTTTATCAATATAGTGTATAATAAAAAAATAGTATAATAAAATAGTATAGAACAGGAGAAATAAAATGGCTGCGCCGGTAGAGCATGATAAAAGGAAAAAAAGAATTCTGGAAAAAGCCCTTAATGTATTTAAGGACGAAGGGTTTGAGAACGCAACCTATCAAAAGATAGCGGATAATTGCGGAATTACCAGAACAATACTGTATCTCTATTTTAAAAACAAGAAAGAAATTTTTAATTACAGCATTAAACAGCTTTTATTGGACGTTGAGGAAAACATTAATTCAATTCGCGACAATAATTCGTTAAGCAGTCCTGAAAAAATTATCAGTGTGCTTTTTGCTGTTTTTAAACTGGCGGAACAAAATCGACAGCTTCTTTTGGTAGTTCTTGATTATCTTTTACATGTTTCAAGAAAAGATATCAGCCCTCAGGCGCGGGTGCGGCGCAGAACATTAAAGCTTCAGCATGTTTTATTGAAAATTATAATTGACGGCATAAAATCGGGAGAGCTAAAAAATACCAATATAAGAAAGACAAAAAATTATTTTTACAGTTTTATTGAATCCGCTATTTTTCAGTTAGCTGTTCTAAAATGTGATAATCTGAACGAGTTAAAAGAAGCGGCTATTTTTGCAGTTGAACAAATAAAGACCCAAGGACTTTAGTCCTAAGGACTTTAGTCCTAAAAGCGCAGGTAATTTTTTATGGATACCGGACAGACAGTCTATATTCTAAGTCAGCTTATCCTTGGGGCGGCGGCTGCTTTTTTGGCTATTTTACTCTGGCCAAAAACAAGGGACGCGGCATGGATGCTTGTTATTTTTGGCGCTATTGTCGCTTATATTGAGACCGTATACTCAATCTTAAAAATATTTGGAATTGCCGGACAGGAATTTATAATATTCGGATCAATTCCCCTGTTTTCGCTGATACTTCCTTCCGTGCGGATGATTTTTTTTATTGCCGCGTTTGCAATAATGGTTTACAAACAATCCCGTAATAATTAGCCGGAATTAACCGGCGCAGTCTGAACAGCATAAAAAAATATGTTAAATAAGACGGGCGGACTTGAAGTATTGGAAATAAAGTATAATACTTTCAGGGGAAGCAGGAATTTGAAGACATGAGAGGTTCATGTTAAGGGATACCTATACTTGCTGGAGAAATAATTTATAAACAATCCCGGCAAATAGCCGGAAATTTTGGAGGAGAAAATGAAATCTGTAATTCTTGGACTTGTGTTTCTAGCCGCCGCGGCTTTTGCGGTATTGCCGCCTGAGACGCTGGGTTTTGGGCTTGGCTGGGGAAATGACGTGTTGGCTTTCCTGCGCGGCGGCCTTCCCGTCATAGCGGTTCTAATCGGTCTAATCGCTATTTTCATCGGCATAGCCGACATGAAGGATCGCGCCGAAGCAAAGAAAGAAGAGGCTGAGAATAAGTAATTAATCAAGAGGCAAGGAAAACTGTCCCTTTTTGCCCGCCCGCCGCGAGAGCTTCAAGACTGCGGGGTTTGCTTCCGTTTGCCAGAATTGCCGGGATACCGTAACCTAACGCCAGTTTTGCGGCGTCAAGTTTGGTGGCGATGCCGCCGGTGCCAAAATTATTTGTCGTCCCGATACTGATATTTTTTTGCACTTCTTCAATGTCACGCACTTCTTCGACAAGAACGGCGTCTTCATGCTCTTTGGGATTTTTATCGTATACTCCGTCAATATCGCTGAAAAGAATTAAAAGGTCGGCGCTCCACAGAACTGCCGATTGCGCGGCAAGCGTGTCATTGTCGCCGATTTTTATTTCTTCTACGGAGACGGTGTCGTTCTCGTTAATGATTGGGATGATGCCTTCGTCTACCAGAGTAAAGATAGTGTTACGCATATTCAATGTTCTGAGCGAGTCGTTAAAATCTTCGCGGGTTAAAAGTATCTGCGCGATGTGCAGACCGTGTTGTTCAAAAGCGCGGCTCCATGCTCCCATAAGGTCTACCTGCCCGACCGCGCATAACGCCTGCCTGTAGTGAATGTCTTTTTTTCGCGCCCACTTGTCCATTGTAGAAAGCCCCGCCACTTGTGCGCCGGAAGAGACAATGACAATCTGCTTGCCCTTTTTCATGAGAGAAGCGGCCTGCTCCGCAAACTCAGCAAGAAACGCCGAATTGATTTTCCCATTACTGCCCGCAAGCGTGTTTGAGCCAATCTTGATAATTATTTTACGCGCGTCAGCGATAAGTTCAGAAATCATTTTAACCCCGTATTTGCCCGCTACCGCTGATAAGGTACTTTATTGTCGTAAGCGCTTCAAGACCCATCGGTCCCCTTACGTGAAACTTCTGAGTACTGATTCCAAGTTCCGCGCCAAAGCCGAATTGCCCCCCGTCTGTAAAGCGCGTTGATGCGTTGACATACACGCAAGCCGCGTCTACCTTTGAACGAAATTGCTCCGTCGCTTTTAAATCGTTGGTAAGAATCGCCTCCGAATGTTTAGTTCCGTATCGGTTGATATGCGCGATTGCCTCCTCACATGAAGAAACCGTTTTTACCGCGAGAATGTAATCAAGAAATTCAGTCGCCCAGTCTTCCTCAACCGCGTCCTTAATTACAAGGGTGGATGGCGCCGCGCCGATAGCGGCTTTTGCTACGCCGTCACAGCGCAGTTCGCATTTTCCCGCAAGCGCGTCTGCCATTTTTGGCATAAGCGCGGCAAGAGCGTCTTTGTGCACAAGTATTGTTTCCACGGCGTTACACACGCCGGGTTTTTGCAGTTTTGCGTTGGCGATAATTTCTACCGCGCTGTTAATATCCGCGCTTGGCTCAACATAAATGTGGCAGTTGCCCTCCCCTGTTTCAATTACAGGGATACGCGCGTTTTCTACAACACGGCGGATTAACTCATGCCCTCCACGGGGAAGAACCACGTCAATGTAACCGCGTGCTTTCAGTATCTCGTCAATTTCGTCCCTGTTACCGGATTCCGCAAGAGCGACAGCGTCCGCAATTCCGCCGCCGCTTTCAAGCCCCTGTTTGATAGCTTTAACCAGCGCCTTATTGGATTGAAGCGCGGAAGAAGAGCCGCGTAAGAGTATCGAGCAGCCAGCCTTGTACGCAAGGGCGGCGCAATCCGCCGTAACATTGGGACGCGATTCGTAAATAATGGCGGCAACACCGAGGGGCACGGTTACTTTGTCAATCTGCAATCCGTTGGGAAGAGTCCAACCCGCCTGCACTTTACCAATCGGGTCTTCCTGCCTTATGACAATTTCGATCCCTTCGATAATACCGTCTATCCGCTTGTCGTTAAGAAGCAGGCGGTCAACAAGACTTTCCTTCATGCCGCCGCTTCGCGCCTGTTCCACATCGCGCGAGTTTGCTTCCAGAATAGCAGCCCTGTCGCGATCAATCGCGGCGGCTGCGGCGGCAAGAGCTTTGTCTTTGCTTGCGCGGTTCTGTGCCGCAAGTTTTGTCTGCGCCTGTTTAAGAGAAATAAAAATAGTGTCTAATGAGTTTGCCATGAAAAGATAGTATCATAAATAAAAATTAATTGGTATACAAACTCACCGCACAACACCCGGTCTGACAAGGGCGGCATTCAATGCGCCGCATTTGCACCCTTCGCTAATCGCTTCGCGAATACCCGCTCCGTCTCCTGGAACCAAAGGTTCCAAGGCGGCGGCAAGTCCTGCCGTAAATGCGTCTCCGCAGCCGGTGGAGTTTACCGCTTTCACAGGCTGGACTTTAATTTCAAAAAACTTGTCCGCTTCTGCCGCAATAATTTCCCGGCTGCCATTGGTAAGAATAACGCGGCAGTTGTGTTTTCGCGCCATATCCAATACTGCGGATTTTATTTGTTCCTTTGCCGCGTCATCTATCGCTATCAACTCATTGCTCTTGATTAACTCAGGCACAAAATCAGCGGCGAATTCAAAAAGGTTCGGCTTCACAATGTCCGGCTTATATTTCAAACTCTCTGTTAAATCCTTCCCTTTTATATCGAGAATAACTTTTAATCCCTTCTCTTTCGCCCTTTGCGTCATGGCTGGAATCACCGCGCCGGAAAACCCAGCCGCTTTTGTGCCGGAAATAATAACCCAACTCAAGTCCGCAGTGTACGCGAGAATATCATCAAACTTTTCCAGCAGCCTATCCTCAGTTCCGGCACAGACAGGTTCTGATTCTTCGATCAATTCCGTAACGGCGCCATCCGCGTCGGAAAGCAATGTGTAGCAAAAACGGATTTGGCTTTCGCTTTCCACCCACTGTACAGAGAGCTTGTCCTGTTCACAGAGCGAAAGAAACAGCGGCCTCATGCCGCCGCCAAGCTGCGTAAGGTGTACGGCTTTTTTTCCAAGTTGAGTTAAAACGCGGGTAACATTAATCCCCTTGCCGCTTGCGTCAAGGCGATGGACTCCGGTACGGTTCACAGTACCCGGATATATTGAAGGAAAGCGTAGAGTTTTTTGCAAAGTTGGATTTAAACAAACAGTCAAAAACGACATTTTTTCTCCCTTGTTTCTGTCTTTATCCTCTGTTCTTATGCGCTGTCTTTCATGGCATTACGTCCTTTCAAACCTTTTCCAAAATTATAAACCATGCAATACAACATATATTAAATTACAAATTACTGTTTTGGAAGTCAAGAAAATTAGGATTTTATTTTTTTAATGACGCTATTGGCTAAAAAATTATTTTTTTTTATAATTGAGTCATCAAAATGAATAAGGAAATTTCATGGCAAGGAAAGGTAAAATTACAATCGACCGTGATATGTGCAAAGGATGTCTGCTTTGCATACGTTCATGTCCGGTGAAAGTATTGGAAGCAGATAACGAGTTAAATTCATCAGGCACGTATCCAGTAAAAGCGGTTAATATGGAAAAATGTATCGCCTGCGGAAATTGTTACGAAGTTTGTCCCGATGTGTGCATCGAAGTTTACGAATTGGATGGAGTATAAAATGAGCGAAAAAGTTTTAATGAAGGGAAACGACGCAATTTCCGAAGCCGCGATAAGAGCCGGCTGCGGCGCGTATTTTGGGTATCCTATCACTCCACAGAACGAGATACCCGCCTATATGGCAAGGCACATGCTTAATCGCGGACGAATATTTATTCAAGCCGAGAGCGAAACGGCGGCTATTATCATGGTTTACGGCGCGGCGTGCGCGGGTGTTAGGGCGATGACCAGTTCATCAAGCCCCGGCATCAGTCTTAAACAGGAAGGTTTGTCCTATGCCGCTGGCGCGGATGTTCCGCTGGTGCTTGTTAATGTCGTCCGAGGCGGTCCGGGGCTTGGTTCCATACAGCCAGCACAGAGCGATTATTTTCAAGCTACTCGCGGCGGCGGGCATGGCGATTACAAATGCATAGTGCTTGCCCCAAAAAGCGTGCAGGAATGCGCTGATCTCACTTATCTTGCGTTTGATCTCGCCGACAAATACCGTATGTCTGTAATTGTTCTTGCCGACGGAATGATCGGGCAAATGATGGAAGGGTGCGTACTGCCTCCGGAAAAAACAGTCCCAAAATACGAATGGTCAGCCGGAGGCATGGCGAAAACAAAAAGAGACGCGATACATATCACATCTCTTGAACTGGTTCCGGAAATTCTTGAAGCAAAAACAAAAGAACGTTTTATCCGTTACGAGACCGTAAAAGCCGCAGAAATTCGCTACGAAGACAACAACTGCGCCGATGCCGATTTAATTTTGGTCGCCTACGGCACATGCGCCCGCGTATGCCTTGGAACGCAGATGATTGCAAAAAAAGAGGGCATTAAACTTGGCATTTTCAGGCCTATCACTTTGTGGCCTTTTCCCTACGACGCTCTTGGAAAAGTTACAGCTAACGGAAAACCCGTATTAACCGTGGAAATGTCAGAAGGCCAGTTAGTTGAAGATGTAAAGTTATCAGCTTATTATACCGGATCAAAATCAGCCATTCATTTATTAGCCCATTCAGGAGGAATGATTCCGGCTGAAGAAGAAGTTTTTGCCAAAGTAAAGGAAATTTTAAAGAAATGAAAAAGTTATACGGGCATCCTGAAAGTTTAAGAAAAGTGCAGACCAAGTACTGCGGCGGCTGCGGACACGGAGTAATTCACAGAATTATAACCAATGTAATAGATGAGTTGGGTTTAAGGGAAAAGGCAATTATCACTCATCCTGTTGGCTGCGCTATTTGGGCTGATTTGTATTTTGATTTTGACTCTGTGCAGCCGCCGCACGGACGCACGCCCGCGGCCGCAACCGGCATAAAGCGCGTTCATCCCGATCACCTTGTAATTTGTTATCAGGGAGACGGCGATCTGGCGGCTATCGGAACGGCGGAAATGATCCATGCGGCAAATCGCGGCGAAAAATTCACCACTATCTTTGTCAACAACGCGATTTACGGCATGACCGGCGGACAGATGGCGCCCACTACATTGTTAGGTCAAAAAGCGACAACCGCCCCTTATGGACGCGATGCGGATGCCGCCGGAATGGGTTACCCGCTTAAGGTTTGCGAACTTCTCGCCACACTGGATGGAACGCGCTACATCGCAAGGGGCTCTGTTCACAATGCGGTAAATGTCCGCAAAACCAGGCAGTACGTTAAAAAAGCGTTTGAAGCGCAGATGTCCGGCATTGGCAGTACAATGGTAGAAATACTTTCCCCCTGTCCTACAAACTGGACAATGGACGCTATTCAGGCGGTTGAGTGGCTGGAGAAAGAAATGATTCCTGTGTATCCGTTAGGTGAGGTTAAGAACACTTTGGGGACTTCGCGTACTTAGTTACACGATGTATGCCTAAAGAATTTTATTGGGCATACATCTTCAAGCGCATTTCGGTGTCATACATCGTGTAACGGGTGACAGTCACGGAGCGTATACTTTATCGGGCGCAAAAAAACGTCAGTTACCGCCGGAACGTTATGTGCAATAGCGGTAAAATTATTAATGATATAATTATATATAAAATAGTATAAATATGGCTTGACATATAATAAATAATATGTTACTGTATTAATTAATATATTTTTGGAGGAAAAAAATGAGTAAATTAATAAAGATATGTAAAGTAACTTGTATTGTGTTTGTTTTTGGTTTATTTGCATATTTAGTTTTTTCAATACTTCTCAGTATAAAAAATCCTGATATAATAAATGGAGTCTACATATTATTTAACAGCAGTTCTTATATATATACATTTTTTCAGGGATTGGCGGAAGCTGCCTTTTTTTATCTAATTATTCATTTTGTTGAGAAATGGTGTATAAAAAATGATATTCAATAAAAAATTATTGGTATTTCCGTATGTTTTTATAATATTAATAAGTATATATTCTTTTATACAAATATGTCCTATATTTATGTATTTATTATATACATTAGCCGGATACAATGGAGGTATAAAAGTAGCACATGAAATATTTAGAATAATAGTGTTTACTCTTAAAAATTTATTATATGGTTTAATTATATCAATAGGAATAATAGTTTTAATAAAACACTTTAATAAATTATATATAAAATAAAAATATTATATGAAAAGTACCGCTACTGCATATAACGAAGTTGCAGAAAAAGCAAATTTACATAAAAAACAAAGAAAAAATTAAGCCATTTAATGCGTTTTTTTAACGATTTTCAAGCAAAATTAAGAGTGTTTTTTAACAGAAAATAGTTTTTCTGCAATCTCAACAAGTCGGTAACTGTAAGCCGCCTTACGGCGGCTAAGCTACGCAATGCACCAGTCGGGCTTACGCCCTTTGTGGTATTTTTCTCCGCCACATTTTTTTGCGCCCGTAAAAACATTGCGCGTTTTTCCTTACCGGGCGCAAAAAAACGTCAGTCACCTCCGGAACGTTAAGCGCAATATATTTGAATTAGTTTGTAGAATAATAAATATATATTGACAAAATATTATAAATATGATAAAAAATGTATAATAAAGGAAGCATACTATGTTTGATACAATAGCAAACAGACCTTTTGGCTTAATAGATAATATTGCCTATTTTGTTTCAGAAAAAGAACCTGATAGTAATATTGAATGGGCAGAAGGACTAATCTCTGGTAATTGGGTAGAAAAAAATTGGAATGAACATTTTAATCTAAAAAAAGATATTAGGGTTAATATTGCAAAAAAAATATCGGAAATGGATGGGGCTATTTTAGAAATAGGAACTGGTCCCGGCGGGGGATTTGTAACTTTTGTTTTGGATAATGACATAAATGCGAATATTATCATCAGTGATTTAAGTCCCACTGTTGTAAAAGAATGGAAACGATTTTTCGATAAAAATATAAAACCCACAAATGTAAAATATGCGGTATTGGATACATGCGATATTCCGTTTAAGGATGAAACAATAAATATTGTGTCAGGTTATGGCGGTTTTGGAAATATAGAAGGTAATAAAATTAAAGCATTAAAAGAAATTTATCGTGTGCTTAAAAAAGATGGAATATATGTAACCGGTGATATTTGTGTAAATAATGAATATGTAAAAACAATTCCTGTAGAGGCATATAATGTATTCAAGCAACGGTTTCCAGATATATTTATTGATTATTATCAGGAAAGTATAGATGTGGGTTTTTCAAAAATAGAAAATATTATTGGAAAAACATGGAATAATAAAAATGATGATAGTGTACTTGTATCATTGTGCCGTGAATTAGGAATATATCTTGAATTTTCGACGTATATTCGTTATTGTTATAAAAATAAATAATTTAAAAATTGAGAATTATACTATGAATGGAAATTATTTGTAAAAAAAGATGCACGTGGTATTATGACTTGTTTAAAGGAGGTAATTATGGATATAAAGCAACGACCTGATGATCTCTTCGCCTTTAATTTTGAAGAAGGATTAAAGCAAAGAATTAAACTTACGGCAGAAATATTTGACTTTCCATTATTTCAATTTGAACTATCTGTACATGGTGATAAGGCGCTTCAAACTTTATTAATGCAGCACAGTATAGAGTTTTACGAAAGTGCCTTACAACGATTGAACGCTTTGTCTAAAGATTCAAAGTATTTTGAGCAATCTAAACTTCAACGCCCTATTTTAGGGAAATCACAAGACGAAATTCAAATAATGGTAGAACATATGGAGGATAGGTATTGCAGATGAAGCATTAAAGAAATTATCTATAATTAATATGAATAAAAAGAATGAACATTTCATAAAATTATTTTGGAGATTATTTATGAGTATAAAATTAGGATCAATAGTTTTTGACTGTTTTGAATTCGATAAAATGGTTTCATTTTGGCAAGAGGCACTACACTATCAACCAAGAGAAACCATATCTGATGGGTGGGGAGTTCTAATTGATCCCAAAGGAATTGGTCCAAATCTTTCTTTTAATCAAAGACAGCATAAAAAAATAGCAAGAGACTGGAAACATTTTGATCTTTATACCAATAATCAAAAGGACGAGGTAGAACGTTTACTTAAAATTGGCGCTAAAAAATATTCGTGGAGATATCCGAAGGATGCCGATTATATTGTTTTAGAAGATCCGGAAGGTAATTTATTTTGCATAGTACAAAAGGATGACATGGAATAATTGTTTTTCGGACACGCATAGGTATCGGTCACCAGTACGAGGATGATTGAAGCTTTTTTCGTCTAATTCCCCTAAGGGGATTTTTTGCGGGGCGACTGTATGATTGATAATTCTGTATTATAATTATCTAAGGAGACAAATAATGAGCCGGTATAAAGACTTTGCCGAATATAAAAAACTTGGCGAACCCGCTAAAACCGAAAAGGTTGTTATCTGGGAAACTGCAATCGGTCTGCAACAAGTGGACGGTCTTACTCCCTCGGCATATTTGATTGAAACAGCAAAAGAACATATTGACGGTAATATAACGATAGCTGAAGTTAAAGCACGATTAGAAAGTTATTACAAAATACACAGTGAACAAATTGACATTAAAACACGCACAGAAGAAGCCGATAAAGTTTCTGCTCGAATAGCCGAAATATTGGCGGAAAAAACTTTCGTTTTTTCACCCGCCGAACTTATTACGATACATAAACGCCTTTTTGACGGAATATACAAATTCAAAGGACAAATAAGAGATTACAATATTTCAAAAGACGAATGGGTGTTAAATGGTGATACGGTTTATTATGCGAGTTCTGACAGTATCAAAGTAACACTTGATTACGATTTTGCAACCGAAAAAACATTTGATTACTCAAAACTTTCAAAAGAAGAAACCGTTAAGCATATTGCCAAGTTTATTTCAGGCATTTGGCAAATTCATCCTTTCGGTGAAGGCAACACAAGGACAGTAGCCGTTTTTGCAATTAAATATTTACGTAAATTCGGTTTCGTTGTAACCAATGATTTATTTGCGACTAATTCCTGGTATTTCCGTAACGCTCTTGTTCGTGCGAATTATGTTAGTGTTGATAAAGGTGTTCACTCAACCATGGAATATCTTGAACGTTTTTTTGGCAACTTAGTTCTTGGACAAACCAATGTCCTTAAAAACCGTACAATGCAATTAAAAGTTGGCACTGTAAATAACCTTATTGACACTGTAAATGGCACTGTAAAATCCACTGTGTTTGACTTAATAAAGGCAAATAACACTATTACGGCAACAGAAATAAGCGAACAACTCGGAATAAGCCTGCGAACCGTCAAACGCAAAATTAAAGAACTGAAGGACAAAAACATTATCGAAAGAGTTGGTTCTGACAAAACCGGATATTGGCAGATATGCACGAGCATTCAACCGTAACGGTGTCGGTCACCAATACAAGAATGATTGACACCTTTTTTTACTTCTAATTCTCAGAAAATCTTTAGGCATACATCTTGCCCTCACTTTGAAAATAACTTATATTTAAAAACAAGTGCAAACAACGTGTAACAGGAGTCTCTAAATGACAGAAAAATCGTTTTTCGCCGGTTTCGGCGGCCAAGGTATCATCTCTCTAGGTCAATTATGGGTCTATTTTGCCATGCAGGAAGGCAAAAACGTCACTTTTTTCCCCTTTTACGGCGCTGAAAAACGTGGTGGTATAGCCCGCGCCAGCGTAATCGTCTCTGATGAAGAAATAGCCAGCCCCCTGGTAACAACGCCGGACTCAACCCTGGTTATGAACACTGATTCCCTGCCTCTTTGTGAAAAAATGCTCAAAAATGGGGGCTTGATTGTGCTAAATTCGACACTTGTTAAGGAAGTTCCTGCCAGAAATGACCTAAAAATCGTAAAAATAGAGGCTACCGGCATCGCCGAGCAGATTGGAAGCCTTCTTTTTGCCAATATGGTGGCTCTTGGGGCTATGGCAAAGCTAACAAATGCCCTTACTTTGACCGATATTGATAATATACTGAAGAAATTCTTTCCATCTGACAAGCATCAGTTCATACCAATGAATGCAAAAGCTATCAGAGCGGGATATGACGCGGTATAAATGTTTTTATTGACAACTTTTATGCCATCTTGTAAAATGGAAGGATATTTACGGGAGATTGAATGGCCTCAGTTCATGAGTATAAACGGCTGGAAAACAAAATCGTCCAAAAGGTGATAAACGCCGCCAATAACGCAGTTATTTTTATTGGCAAGTGTTTTAAAGCCATCGGAAGGTTTTTTACCAGACGTTATACTGTAGTTTTTGTCCCTCATTCAGAAAAAAGAGTCTACAACCTTCATGTGACCATTCTGTCGATTTGCTGTTTTTTACTGGTAGTTTTTGGCATTCTTGGGGCGTTTTTCTGGTACAGCGCGACGTACAGCAGTACCATGTACGCGATGGCGAACAAGGACGGGCGTCTTAAAGATACCCAGGCTTCGCTTGATCAGTTACGTGACGAGACAGCGCACCTTCTGCGCGTAGCTCGCAGTTTTGAAAACGCCCTTTCCAGCGTACTTTCAGGGCTGGGTTTAGGTAATAATAATTCTTTGTCAAAAAATAATTCAGGCGATTTAAGTTCTTTCCTTGGCATAAAAGAAACGCCGGAGGGGCTTATTCAAGAAGTTGATGATGTCAGGCGGTTAGCTGCATATCTTTCTGAGCAGATAGAACCGATTACAGAAGTAGGTGCGCTTATGGATTCGCAAAGTGCGCTGTTAACTGAAATTCCAAGTATCTGGCCGGTAAAAGGCGGAATTGGGCATATTACCATGTTCTTTGGACAGAATATTCATCCCATTACCGGTCAGTGGCATATTCACAGGGGCATCGATATCGCGACTTTTCGTTCAGGCGATCCTATAGTAGCCAGCGCGGACGGTCAGGTGGTAACCGCCGAATACACTTACGATTACGGCAATTTTATCATTATAAGGCACAAGCACGGATATTACACGCGTTACGCGCACATGCTTAAATTTAATGTAAATGTCGGTCAGCGCGTTCAGCAGGGAGAGGTTATCGGCTATATCGGGAATACCGGCATTTCAACCGGCCCCCACCTGCATTATGAAGTTCACATAGGTTCTGATGTTGTAGATCCTTACAGATACATTACTATCCGTAATAGTCTGGCAAAACAAGGACGTTAACAGCTAATGGCCCAGGATAGTTCCGATTATTCAATTAACACTATAATAGGCCCCAATACAAGTCTGACAGGCGACATTGAAACCGGCGGCTTTACACGCATTGACGGAAGCATTCGCGGCGATGTAAAGGCAAAGGGCAGAGTGGTAATAGGAGAACGGGCAAGGGTAAAAGGCAATGTTACGGGAACAAATATTACTATCGGCGGAGTTGTGTGCGGAAATATTGTTTCAGACGGACCCCTTAAAATTCTTTCTACCGCGATTGTTATCGGTGATATTATCACCCGCAGAATTCAGGCTGACGACGGCTGTTTTATAAATGGTATGGTTTCCGTATGCTCCACCGATGAGCGCTGGACAAAGACAATGTCAGAGCACAAAGACGCGCAGGGCATAAAATCGGCTCTGCCTGTTTTCCATAAAGCCTATGTCTAAAATTGACGGAACAGATCCTTCCTTATATAACGCGAATCCCGGTGTTTTTGGCCAGGTAAAAGAAGAGAAAAAAACTAAAAGTTTACGCCGCAGTGGAAAGTCGGAATTTTCCGAGCTTTTTGACAGTCTTCGCAGTAAAACCGTGGACGAACTTGGTCCGCTTAGGAACCTTCCCCCGTCAGATGAAGCGGTTAATACTCTGATGGACGAAGTCCGCGACGCGGGTGACAGATTAAAAAGCCGTCCCTTTGGCGAAGAGATAATGCGTTACAAGCAGGCTGTCCGTAATTTTATCAATTATGTAGTGCAGAACTGCTATTCCAAGGAATACGACGAGGGCATTTTTAATAAATTAAAGCCGGGTTTTAAGGGGCGGCGAAGCACTCCCGAAGGGACAGAAAGAAATCAATATGTTAAAATACAGGTGATAGATAAAAAACTGGAAGATTTGGCGGCAATGCTTCTTTCCAGCCAGGGACGCCAAATGGAACTGGTTTCACGTCTTGAGGAAATTAAAGGTCTTCTGGTAGACTTGTTACAGTAGGTAAATATGAGTGATTACGACGAATATGAAGATATAGAAGAAGATGATATTTCCTCGCTTGAAGATAACCGTAACGAGATAAAGTTACAGGAGCGCGACGTTATAACAGGCGCGGATGCCGGAATAGAGTCCATCGCGCCCGACGCTCCCATTTACAGGTTACGGCTTTTATATTCCCAAGAGACTTTTCTTGCCGTTTACCGCGAAGACAGTTTAAGCCCCAATACTATGGTCATAGTGCCTACCCGTTACGGACGCGACCTTGCGCAGGTTATCGGCTCCGTGCATGGCAAACTTCCTTCGGTTTCCGAGATTGCCTGGATTGTCAGGGCGGCGACTCCCGAAGATTTAGAAAAATCGCGTAACAACAACAAGCTGGAAAAAGAAGCGTTTGATATTTGCAAAAAGAAAATAGCGAATCACAAACTGGAAATGAAGCTTGTGCTTGTACACTATCTTTTGGAAGAGCCGAAAATTTTATTTTTCTTTACCGCGGAAAACAGGGTTGACTTCAGGGAGCTTGTAAAAGATTTAGTCAGCGTGTTTAAGATGAGAATTGAACTGCGCCAGATTGGCGTGCGTGACGAAGCCAGAGTAGTCGGCGGACTTGGAGTCTGCGGAAGGGGTTATTGCTGCCACTGCGTATCCGATAAATTAAAACCCGTATCGTTAAAAATGGCAAAAGATCAAAAGCTCTCCCTTAATTCCGTGAAAATTTCCGGTCCCTGCGGCAGATTACTATGCTGTCTTTTCTACGAATACGGCTTTTACAGCGAACAACAGCGGAACCTCCCACAGGAAGGCATGAGAGCCACGTTCAATAACGAAACATGGAAAATAGCCGAGGTTAATCCAATCGCCTGCCAGATAAAAATCGCCCACGAAGATGGACGTCAGATAACGGTTCCCGCTTGTCAGTTTGAGAGGGTTGATAATCACTGGAAGGTAAAAACATGAATTGTGATCCGGCAAATCCCAGGGGGAATGGAATTGTTGATATTTGGCAGGAGACTGTTCCCATACGTTTTGGCGAAATAGACAGATCTGACAGGCTTACTCTGGACGGCGTATTCCGGATATTTCAGGATATGGCAATCTGCCATGCTGAAAATCTAGGCGTGGGACGCGAGGACATGGCAAGTACGGGTCAGGTTTGGATTCTTTCGCGAATGTCCGTACTTGTTAATAGCCGTCCCAGATACTGCGAAACTGTCACAACCAGAACATGGCCACGCGGCTGGGAAAAATTATTTGCCATGCGTAATTTTGATATTAGGGATAAAAATGATATGGCGATTGTCGCGGCGCAAAGCGCGTGGTTAGTCGTAGACATAGAAAAACGCCGCCCGTTAAGACCTCAATCTGTAATGGAAAACATTCCGCAAAATGAGGGAATTAACGCTCTTGCCCCCGAAGACAACGGAACCGCCTCTCTTGAGGAGCGCAAAGACCTTCAAAAAGCCGCGGAAAGAAAAGCGCTATACACCGATGTTGACTTTAACGGGCATGTTAATAATGTCCGCTATATCCAATGGATAGAGGATACTCTTGATCCTCAACTTTTGGAAAAAGCGGATAAACTCCGCATTGATATTAACTACATGAATGAAATCATGCTTGGGGAAACAGCGGAACTTTTATCCGCGCCGATTTTGGGTGAGAATAACGCTTTTGCTTTTGAAGGACGCAAAAAAGATGGGGGGCAGACGGCGTTTAGGGCGGAGTTGCGGTTGTGGTGACATAGTGATACTGTTATTGAAAAGTGAAGCAAGATGTATGCCTAAAGATTGTAATCCGGCTACGCCGGATTACTTAGGAGTTTTGCCAAAAAGCAAACTACAATATTTATTTTGATTTTTTACCTATGGCTAGACTCTATGCTTTTTTATTATGTTTTGTGTTTGGCAAAACTCCAACCTTGTCTGTGTTACATTTATTAGGCATACATCTTCAAGCGCTTTATAAAAATGAACACCAGTGCCAGACATTGTGTAACGAGTGACTGTCACCGGGGCGTGTCCTAGCACTCTATTCCAAATACGACAGCATACCCGATGTCCCCGCGACGACAAACTTGTTCGCGCCGAAGACTATACAGCGTACCCCGCTGTATCTCCCGATGTTGTCATACACGTTTATGTACGTCCATGTTACGTTGTCGGTAGAATAGAACAGGCCCATGCTCCCCACTATGTAATACTTTCCGGCTCCGAAGGCAATATCTAAAATTTTGGGACTGGCGACCATAGTTCTAAGATATGACGTATCCGGCAAGCCTGTCCAGGTTAGACCGTCTTTTGAATACGGCAAATTGCTGCTCGTATTCCTGCCATCCGGAGTTGTAGCGGACCCCCCGGCGAAAAACATATTATTGACAAAGTTGACGCTGGTAATTTCGCTGTTACCATCCGCAGGGAATTTACTGTCCGCTATTGCCGTCCATGCTTCGCCGTTTCCTGACTGGTACAGTTTCCCATTATAATCATAGTTGTCAGGGATGATGAACCTGTTGCTGCCAAAGGCAATGGCGACTATATCGCCCTTGCTTGGCTGGGAGGCTGCCGGAACCATCGTCCATGTTTGCCCATTGGTTGAATACGCTATTTTACCGGCTTGTCCCACCGCGACAAAACGGTTGCCACCATAGGCGATGCCCAGTATGTTGCTTGTGCCAAAACCGGTTGACGCTACGGCTGTCCATGTCCTGCCGTTGTCCGTTGAATATGCCGCCTTGCCCGCGTCCCCGACCGCGACAAACCTGCCGCCTCCGTTGGCGACCGCGCGTATATTGCTTGTACCGAATTGGCTGTTTGTCACTGCCACAAATGTTTTACCGCTGTCTGAATACGCTATTTTGCCGCCTGCTCCTACGGCGATAAAGGTATTGTTGGCAAACACGATGTCATTGACCGCAGTTGTGCCGAACGGGTTGTTGTCCACTTTTTTCCAATCCTCACCCGGATCGCGGGTCTGCGCGGGCAGAACCGCAACCATGAGCGCAAGAAGCGCCACCACTAAAAACACTGTCCTTTTCATAAAAACTCCTGTTTTGTTATTCTGCCCTATGCAAAATAACGGTATGAAATTGCACCTTTGGGTGCGTTGTACCCTGGTACGTTGTACCTTGGGGTACGTCACATTCTACGAATGTGTATACGAAAGCCGGATTTCTCCAGCATTGTATCCATGCATATTGAAGAAATTTGCTAAAAATGAGAAAAAAAGACGGTTTTTCTTTGTTTTTATAGCTACTACAAAAT
>Ga0268262_10001546_pt1 | contig 28301 bp, 16 predicted proteins | sample TergutNc150P3_FD_190354 | JGI IMG/M metagenome (GOLD analysis project Ga0268262, IMG submission 190354) | Nasutitermes corniger P3 segment gut microbial community from laboratory colony in Florida, USA - Nc150 P3 (SPAdes) (version 2) | ecosystem: Host-associated > Arthropoda: Insects >... | reverse complement strand
TTGGATTTTGTTGTTTCTTTGAAAAAAAGGCGAAAAACGGCAAAAACAACCGCAAAGGGAATTTCCATAGAAAGTGCTTATGGCATTTTCAAAGGAATAAATACGCATTTTGAGCGAGATGAAGAAGATAGAGTATGTTACACCCAAGATAAACATTTTGAAAATTTAGAGAATGTGCATTATTTTGTAAAAATGGATAAGTGAGCCTCACCCCACAAGTTTGTTTACAGAACTCGCATAAGAGGAGGTTATCGCAGAGGAGGACTGGGGATTTGGGGTATTTGAGGTAGTTGAAGTGGTTGAGCTTGTAAATTTGCTATGAGGGCGGTTCATAACTTTTGCCATGTTTAATTTATAGTTCTCAATTATCACCTGTTCGTTTGATAGCACCTTTATCTTTTTGAATTTGGATTTTCCGCCCTTTTTGCTTTTTTCGCTGCTTTTGCCGTTTTCCACATTTCCGTTCTTTTCATCATCTTCGCTGTCTTTCATAACGTTTTCGTTCTCTTCATCGTCTTCGCTGTTTTCCATAATATTTTCGCTGTCTTCTTCATTCTCTTCGTTTTCCTCTTTTATTTCGTCAGATTCGTTTGAAAGCTCCGCGTATTCTTTGGATTTTGTAAAATCTGCGAATTCGTCAAATATCGCCATCATTCTCATCGCTATAAATTCCGATTCATCTCTTTCTTTGCCATCTTTGAATTTGACAGAAGTAGCCTGCGCTTCTGTTTGCAATTCCATTGCTTTTGCAGCTTGAAGCCGCCTGGCTTCTTCTTTTGTTTTGCATTTCTCCAATGCACGGCGAAATTCGTCCCGTTCCCTTTCTATTTTCATCGCCTTTTCGTATAAATCTGGGGCGTTAATTCTTAAAAACTCTTTTTCATCGTAAGATAACCTTCTGCCAGCTTTCATTTTGTTTTTAATATCTTCAATTCTCTTGGCTTTAATCCAATCATCAGCGCGCTTAGTATCTTCTGATTTTGCCGCAGAAAGTTCAATTTTCTTTTTCTGCCAGTTTTGTTCAAGCTGGACAGTTCTGACGTAATCAGTTATGCGTCCTATGCTTCCGCTGAAATACATAGCAATCTCCTTTTCATGTATCATATCGGCATATTTTAGGGAAAACTTTAATATTTATTGCGGCAACGGCAATGGTTGGGTGTATTTCGCTCTGATTGTATCGCCGAGGGCGGCGTTGAAATGCCACCATTCGGTGGATAAACTTATCCAACCGCTCTGCGCCATTATGGAGCGCAAAAGTTCGCGGTTTTTGATTTGAGTTGCTGTGAGCAAACCCTGTTCCAATGCCTGCTTCTCGCCGCTTTTGCCCGCATAAAAAGCAAAGGAATCATAAGGGAGCCCCATATCCACAAGCGTGCCCTTTTCATCTAGCAAACCTATGTCCACAGCCATTCCATACGCGTGAATACTTCCCTTTGAAGGGCTACTGACAAAATGCTGCCACGGGGTGCCGCGAACCGCAGAACGCAGTACTTCTTGAGCATGATTTGAGCGCGCCGCATCAAAAAGGATAAATTTATAACCTGCTTCTCTTTTCTTTAAAAGAGCCCCCGCCCACCTCAATTTTTCCATAGCGTCTTTATGCAAAAACGCCCGTTGAATATCGCAGTAAAGATTATGCCCCGTAAAATTGTCAAAAGTGGCATAAGGCATCTGCACAACCAAATTGCTCATTCCCCGAACCTCTTGCCAATCTTCCAACTTTTCAACAACCGCAATCCATTCCCTTTGCGCCTTGCAAAATTTAATGGGCTTTTCGGGTTTTTGCGGAACAAATAGAGAAAGCGTATCCATCTGGGAAAACGCAATGGAGAAAAAAAGCGAAATTATAACGCAGGGTTTGCGCATTTTACGCTCCCTTCCGTGCAGTTATGGCTCTTATCGCACAGCTTAATATTCAAAGGCTCGCTAAAATCAAAATCTCTTCTCTCAATCACCAATTCCTTGGAATTTAAATGATAATCAAAAATAACCCATTTGCTATTTTTGTCCCTAAAATCAACGCTGTCAAAATTCAAACCGGATAAAGAATCTATAACAGGAATGCGGCATTGCAATCTTCCTGCAAAATCCGTTTTTAAATAAATTTTTCCCAGGCTCGGCGGAACAGTGTCTGTAAGAACTTCAACGGAATCCTTAGCTCTGCGTTTCAAAGAATCCTTTTGCAAAACAAGTTCCTTTTTTGAAACATTATTGGCAAAATCCCTTGCCACCACAAGTATTTTTGAATTTGTTTTTACCTTTGCGTCTATAAAATGCCAATTGCCAGCGGAGCTGTCATGTTCAGCTTCTATTAAATCATCTTTTATTTTTGCCATTTCTTTTGGAGCAAAAGAAAGCGAATCGTATTTTTTGCCAAAAATCAATTTTTTGTTTTGATATATGTCCAGCGAATATACAGACATTGGATTTTCCAAAGGTTCGCGGCTGTAATCGACAATTTTAACGGCAAATCCCTCTTCAAAAGGCATAGCTTCTGAAATAAATGGCACTATTGTGTCCGTGCATTTCATATTTTCGCAAGGATTAAGAGCAATTTTAGAATCCGAGGTTCTGCGCTCAACGTGCAAATGCGGATTGCCAATACCCGTGCTACCACTATATGCCAAGGTATCGCCTTTTTTAAATCGAATTTTTGAAGAAAGCTGAACATTTGGTTTTTCTTTTTTTAGCATTTCTCTGTGAATTAAGCTGTCAATTTTTGGATTGAATTCAGACAAATGGGCAAACAGCCAAATATGTTCGTCTTTTGCCTTGAATTTTATATGCCGCCCATAGCCAAAAGCTCCCCTTGCCTCAAACTCCACCGTCCCATCGCTTGGCGCAATCACGGGCCATCCCTCTTCCATATTCGTTGAGAGATCTATGCCCGCATGGTAGCGTGTCCCCCTGCTTTCGCCAAAAGAAGATGTTAGATAAGCCTCTCTGCCAAGCGGCTGGTACTGGGCAGCAACAGCATAAAGTGCCGTGAAAAATACAACTGCAAGTGATTTTATACCCAATCTGCCACCTGAACTTGATTTCTGCCACTTTCCTTTGCCTTGTATAATGCTTTATCCGCCTCTTCGATAATAAAATTGTATTCTAAACCAACTCGCGGAATAAGAGTGCAAATACCTATGCTAATTGTAAATTTAGTTTGTTCACCGTTCCTCGTTGTAATAATTTCATCTTCAACGGCTTTGCGTATTCTCTCCGCAGTAACGCTTGCTTGGAAAGAATTCGTGGCATGGAGCAAAACGCCAAATTCCTCGCCGCCCAACCTAGCTACAAAATCTGTGCTTCTCTTAAGAGAATTCTTAAAAATTTCCCCGGCAATTCTAAGGAGCTCATCGCCCTGACTATGCCCATAAGTATCGTTATATTTTTTGAAAAAATCAATATCTATCATTAAAAAACTCAAATTGACCTTGTCCCTTAAAGCATGATTCCACTCATTCGAAATTTGCTTATCAAAAGCCCTGCGATTTGGAATCTGTATCAAACTGTCCATGAGGGAATCTTGCTCTGCCAGCTCCTTTAATCTTATTATGTCCGAAATATCGTTGAACATAAAAAACATTCCATCTGTAACATTATCAGACATTTTATCTGCAAATACATCAAAAGTTTTAACACTTCTGCCTATGCTTATCTTTTGATAACTCTCAAAAAAAACACGTTTTTTTACTACTTCACCAAATAATTCCTTAACTGAATACTCTTCGAATAAATCCAAGAATTTCTTTCCGATAAAGCTATCCGGTTCTCTTATGCCCAACACCTTGTAAACAGACCTGCTCAGGTATTTTATCTTGCTGTCTTCATCTATTAATATCAACACGTTAGGAGTTATGTTCATCAGTGCACCAAAAGACTTAAAAGCACTGTTAACATCATCTGATTTTTTAACCGCAAATTGCACCATAACAAGAATTACCAATCCTGAACATAATATAAGGCTAAAATGTACCCAAACATTGCCATTTATATGGTTGGGCAACTCAAAAATGCTAAGGATTATATTTACAACTTGCGTCGCAATAAGCAAAATCAAAAAATTCCTAGTGTTAAAATATACCGCGCAAACAAGCAAAGTAAGTAAATAATAAGCATAAAAATATTTAAAAGAATCAATGGCAAAAGATACCCCCACATAGGAAAAATACAGACAAAATGAAAAAATTAATGGAAATTCTTTGATATTTTTTCTAGAGAAGAATACGAACAAAATTATGACAATAATACCAATTATCCCACATATAATAGCTGAGGAAAAATTCCCCATTTTTATTTCAGCTAATACCCTTAATAAACAAAAAAATATTCCACTAAACAAAACCAGCTTGTCAGTACGGCTCTTATGTTTTTCTTCCAACCCATAATACATGTCAGCTTCTCCTATAGCTTTCCAAGAAATATACATTTTTATTGCGACAATAAATTAAAAATCATCTGTCCTAACCAAAAACTTAAAAATCCAAGGCAGGCACCACCAATTACATCGGAGAGCCAATGCACTCCATAATAGACCCTTAAAAGCCCCCATGTGATAGGCATAGCCACCACAATCCAACCTATAGCTGGAGTTTCTGCAAAAAGCATGAAACCCACTGCTAAATTATTCATCGTATGTCCACTTGGAAAACTGTATTTATCCAACGGAGGAACCTTTGCATTTACTTCTTCCAGCAAATCAAAGGGTCGTTTACGGCGAACAGAAAGTTTTATAAGCCAGTAGAGAGCAAGGCTGACTAAAATGGAAAAAATAGCGCGCTCTATCAACTCAAATAATGTCTCTTTCCCGTAAAAAAAGTAAATAGCCCCTATTACTAAAGCCCATACATAACCGTCACCTAAACGGGTATAAAGCTTCAAAAATCTGTCTATTCTTGCAGGAAAAGAATGTCTACGCCAAAAATAGAAAAAACGAATATCTAGGTTGCGCATAAAATCCTCGCTCCAAACAGCCTTAATTTGGGCGCATTGAGACTTTTTTTACAAGCTATTATATCCCTTTTCTTTTTATCTATCAATTTCCCAAGCTCAAAATCACGCAAAAGCGCATAAGTTTCCTCTAAACGATGCAATCCGCTTTCCAAGGTTGAAATTGCGAGTTTTTCTGTTTTTGCCGCTATTTCCATCGCATCTGTTTTGAGCGATTTCTTTGCCGTTTCAAAACCTTCCGTAGAAAAATATTCTAAAACGGAATGCGGAATATCTGTTGCCTTGGAATTTTTTAGTTCTGCATCTGCCAATTTTTCCAGAATATAATTTTGTAAATTCCCCTCGTCATCTAAAACTGCGCTTAAAAATTTTTTACTTATAAAATTATTAATCCCCCAGTGCGTATTTACGGAAAATTCCAAAATAAAATTGTATTGAACAAAAATTCTCCCGCTCGGAACAAAATCGCAAACAACGCACGCAACAGTTCCAAAATCATCGTTCAATGCTCTGTCAAAAAGCCTTTGCATCATCGGATGTTCCCAATGGAAAAATTCCACATTTTCGTAATTTAAAGCCGTTTCTCTGTTTGTTGCAACAGTGATGGAACAACCATCAGATTCCGACATTTCGCCGTTTTCCGTTGAATGCGTGTTCTCCACTCCTAAAAGCGTTGCGTGTTCGGGCTGTTCCGGAGCTCCTTTAAAAACAAAACTATCTACGTAAATACCCTTCTGAACATCTATATCCAACCTTTCCAGCATATCAAACGCAAAAGGTAAAAGCTCATCATTCAAATCCATCCTTTGGGCTTCTGCGAGCAATTCTTCGGAGATTTTTTTATTTTGCGAATTAAATTCCAGCAACCTATCTCTGCCTTTTTCTGTTTTTTCGTTCAGCAAAAACATTTCCTTTTTGCCACGAGGTAAAAATTCCTTTACAAATTTATTGAATTTTTTTACAGGATTTTCCAAATAACTCTTTAATTCATTTTCAAATTTGGCATAAATTTCGCCGCCCCCCATCAATGAATGTTCAAAAATGCCCAAAGCTTCGTGATACCAAAGATAAAGCATCTCCGTCTTGCTTTTTTTGACATAAGGAACATGGATATAAATTTCTTCTCCTTGCCCAATGCGGTCTAAACGCCCAATGCGCTGTTCGAGCAAAGAGGAATCCTCTGGCAAGTCAAAAAGCACCAGATGCCGTGCGCTCTGAAAATTTCTGCCCTCCGAGCCTATTTCGGACGATAATAAAATATTAGGACCGTCCGGTTGCATCCATTCCGCCGTAGATTTGTCGCGTTCCAGAGAATTTTCCCCTTCCTTGAATGCAACGGCGGTATTCTCTCCATTCTTTTCGTTCAAAAGCAGAAATAACGCATTAACCTGTTTTGAAGAAGAACAGATAAGAAGGATTTTATCATTTTTATGCTCGTTGACAAAGGAGCAAAGCCAAGAATTAAGAGTTTCATCATCAAGAGAATACACCCTCAAAATCCTTTTCGGAAATCCTTTGACGCTCTTGCGCGTATTGCGAAATACCGAAGAACCCGTGCCAAGAGCATCTATAACGCGCCTCATCCACTCCGCAGCGGTTAAAGATAAATCCGCTTTTATAGGCAACCACGAACTGATAGGCGAATTTTTAGGGATGCTTTTCTTCAACGCTTCCCACGAGAGTTCTGCGTCCGAGTCAAATGGAATTTTAGATAAATCCTCGGCTACTTTTTTATAGCTGTCTTGATTTTTTTCAAACTCTTCCCAATTTTGAAAACGCGCACTGTCCAAAAGTTTTAACCTATAAAAATAAGCCTCAGGCGCGAGTTGTATGGGGGTTCCAGAGAGCAAAAGCAAACCCGATGCTTTCTGTGAAAGTTTTTCAGCGAGAATATATTCCTCATTTACACCCTTAGATGTTTTTACAAGGCGATGTGCCTCATCTATAATAAGCAAATCCCAGGGAGCTTCCAAAGCAGCAGCAGCCATATAACTATCTGCGAGCAAAAATTCCAGCGAACACAAAATAGTGTCGTGGAGCAAAAACACATTTTGCAAATCCGAAACGTTTTTTCTATACTCATGAATATAATTTTCATCTATGTTTGAAAACCAATGGTTGAATTTTTTTCCAAATTCAATTATCCATTGATTTTTCAAATGCTCCGGGACAATTATCAAGGTTCTTTTTATTTTGCCCTCTGTTTGAAGAATATTCCAAATCAAACCGCTTTCTATGGTTTTGCCTAGCCCAACTTCATCGGAGAGCATTAATCTAGGCAGAGAAACATCTCTCGTTGCTCTAAAACCTAAATAAAGCTGATGTGGCAACATCCTCAGTTTTGGACCGAGCATCCCTTTAATTATTGATGATTCCCATATTCCACGTAGCCTTGCAGCATGTTCCCTTAAACAAAAATCAAAATTGCTGGAAAAATCTTTAGCGAGCAATTTATCTAAAACTTCTGTAAAGTTCTCTTCGCTTTGCTGCCTAAAACCGAGCGATGCTTCCGAAATTACTTTATCCTTGCTTCTGTAATATAAAAGCCCATTTTCTTCCGTAATTTCTTCAATAAAAAGAGATACGCCTTTAATTGACGTGGCTTTTTCCCCTATTTTCAAAATATAACGGTCTAGTGGCGGTTCGTCTTTGGAATTGTAAATTCTCTGTTCACCGGAAACAAGAAAGAGCAAAGTTATAGTTCTTAAATCCATTTTAATAACTTGCCCAATGCCCAATTCTGGTTCAGCTTTGCTTATCCATTTTTGACCTATTGTAAATTTAGGCACTACATCTCCATCACACTTGTGCTTGGGCAATGGCTAATTTTGCCTGTAACTCTGCATTACCAGGGTCGCGAGCCAGCAATTCCTTATACACCGCTACGGCTTTTTGCGGGAGGCCCTGGCTTATGTAAAGTTCCGCAAGAGTTGGAGTGGGATTTTGGGTAAGAATTTCATTATCCTCTTCTTGTAATAAGGAATCCATGTCGTTGGTCAAATCAGGAAGATTTTTCACTTTGGGTGCCAACTGTTCTTTTATAAGGTCGTCTATGCTGGGAGCGGGTTTCCCCACTGGAGAATCGGAAGCCGGGGGAGCAGAGTCGTCGGGCGGTAGCCCTTCGGCTAATAACGAATCCATATCACTGGTTAAATCGGGCAGGTTCCCTACCTTGGATACCAACTGCTCTTTTATAAGGTCGTCTATGCTGGGAGCGGGTTTCCCCACTGGAGAATCGGAAGCCGGGGGAGCAGAGTCGTCGGGCGGTAGCCCTTCGGCTAATAACGAATCCATATCGCTGGTTAAATCAGGCAGGTTCCCTACCTTGGATACCAACTGCTCTTTTACAAGGTCGTCTATGCTGGGAGCGGGCTTCTCAACTGGAGAATCGGAAGCTGGGGGAACGGAATCGTCAGGCGGTAGCCCTTCGGCTAATAACGAATCCATGTCATTGGTTAAATCAGGCAGGTTCCCTACCTTGGATACCAACTGCTCTTTTACAAGGTCGTCTATGCTGGGAGCGGGTTTCTCAACTGGAGAATCGGAAGCTGGGGGAACGGAATCGTCAGGCGGTAGCCCTTCGGCTAATAACGAATCCATATCGCTGGTTAAATCGGGCAGGTTCCCTACCTTGGATACCAACTGCTCTTTTACAAGGTCGTCTATGCTGGGAGCAGGTTTCTCAACTGGAGAATCGGAAGCTGGAGAATCGAAAGCTGAGGGAACGGAATCGTCAGGCGGTAACCCTTCGGCTAATAACGAATCCATATCATTGGTTAAATCAGGCAGGTTCTCAACCTTGGGTGCCAGTTGCTCCGCTACCAAGTCATCTATGCTGGGAGCCACTTTCTCCGCTGGAGAATCGGAAGCTGAAGGAACGGAATCATCAGGCGGTAGCCCTTCGGCTAATAACGAATCCATGTCATTGGTTAAATCAGGCAGGTTCTCAACCTTGGGTGCCAGTTGCTCCGCTACCAAGTCATCTATGCTGGGAGCCACTTTCTCCGCTGGGGAATCGGAAGCTGAAGGAACGGAATCGTCAGGCGGTAGCCCTTTGGCTAATAACGAATCCATGTCATTGGTTAAATCAGGCAGATTCTCAACCTTGGGTGCCAGTTGCTCCGCTACCAAATCATCTATGCTGGGAGCCACTTTTTCCGCTGGGGAATCGGAAGCTGAAGGAACGGAATCATCAGGCGGTAGTCCTTCGGCTAATAACGAATCCATGTCACTGGTTAAATCGGGCAGGTTCTCAACCTTGGGTGCCAGTTGTTCCGCTACCAAATCGTCTACGCTAGGAGCAACTTTTTCCGCTGGGGAATCGGAAACCGGTGGATTATCAGCGGAGGATACACTATCGACTGGCTCATTATCCGTTTCTTGCAACAAGGAATCTAATTCGCCGGTTAAATCGGGTAGATTTTCCACCTTAGGTGCCAGTTGCTCTTCCACTAAGTTATCTATGTTGGGAGCAACCGAGGAGAGCGACACGGGAACCGTGGTTAGCAAGGAATTTATGTCGCTGGTTAAATCGGGCAGGTTTTCCATCTTGGGTACCAGTTGCTCTTTTACCAAGTTGTCTATGTTTGGTGCAACTGTAGGCTTTGTAGGCTTTTTTGATAATATTTTTCCAAATATATTCTCAAAAGTTTGCAAAAGCAAATTTAAAATCTCAGTTTCATTATCGTTATCATCTTCTTCTAAAATGCTGTCCAACGCATCGGAAACAGACTGATCTAAAACAGGCGTAGCGGCAACAGGCGCAACAGCAGGCACGGCTTTTCGTATCTCCTGCGCGTTGGTTTCAATTTTAACTTTCGGTTCCAAAGTATTTAATATTCTTGTGTAAATTTCTGTTTTTGGCGGCTGTTCAAGTACTGTCAGTGTTTCCAAAAGCAGCTTTTGCGCTGAAAGGCAAAAAGGGTCCTGTTCCGCTACGGCTTCAAAATCAATTCTCGCTCCTGTGAAATCACCCTTTTCAAAAAGTATACGTCCTCTGGCGAGTTTGCCGGGCAAAAAATTAGAATTTATCTCAAGCCCCTTATTCACCACATCTAACGCCTCGTTTTTTTGCTCTTCACTATTTGCCAGCCTAAGCTCGTCAGATAGACGAGCAAAAAGCAACGATTTTGGACTTTTATCCAGTACCTTTTTTAAATTAGCAATATCCATATTACCTCATGCCATAATATACATTTTTTTTCAAACCCTATAGGATAAGGAGCAGATATAAAAGCCATAATATACGCGAATATAGAAAAAATGACTATCTGTCAAGGGTATTGTTAGAACAATATAGACACGGCATTTACTATATTACTATTATGGTAAAATTAGAAGACGATGAAGACTTATTTGATGATTTTGATGATGATTTCAAAGAAGAGAAACCCGCTCTGCAATATTCTTATGACTACAAATCCCGCCGTATTCTGGTTTGGGTAGAAGAAGAGGAGAATAAGCAAGTGGTAGAAGAAACCTTAGCATTCCTTTTACCACTGGCAACCATACGCATGGTAACCAGCGAAGAAAAAGCCTTTGAAATTTCAGAAAAAGAAGAATGGGATACTTTTGTCGTGGATTTAACTGAAGAGAATGTATCCACAAGCGAATTTGTAAAAATGGCAAACAATAATCAGGAAGTGGCGATTATAGCGCTTGACTATTCTCATCTAGGCAAGAATAGCGAGAACAGCGAAATATATTATGACTCTATTCGCAAATTATTCGATTTAAAGGCTCCAGGTAACAATTCAGAAAATCAGGAATAGGCGGGATTATGGTAAATATATCTCTAGACAGAGTTACACTCTATGGAAAAAATTCCGAAGATATTCTGGTGAATGACATATCTATAGATATAAAAGCCGGTGAATTTCTAGCTCTGGTAGCTCCTATTAACAATGGGAAATCCCACATACTGAAGCTCATAGCTGGTTTAACGAAACCGAATTTGGGAACCGTGCTTTTCAATGGCAAAAGCCTAAGTGAATTTTCTCCCAATTACGAAAAGTTGGCGATGGTGTTTCAATCGCAAGCTCTTTATCCCCATTTAACTTTACGAAAAAATCTTGAATTTGGGCTCAAGATTGCAAATATGCCTAAAGAAGCCATAAATGCAAGGATAGCTGAAATTGCGAATCTGTTTGATATATATAACTTGCTGGATTTAACCCCAAAGCAGTTGTCTAGCTCGCAAAAACAGCTTGCAGCTATAGCTCGTGCATTTGTAAAACGTCCTCAGGTTTTAATTCTTGACGAACCTATTTCCGAATTGGATCCCCACCTAAAAATAAAAATGCAATCCATAATAAAGCGCTTTTGCATAAATTTGCAGGCGACCGTTGTATATGCAACGCATAATCCATCCGAAGCCATGACCGTGGGAGACCGTATAATTTGCATGAACGGCGGAAAAATTCAGCAAATTGGCACAAACTACGAGCTTTATAGCAAACCAGCAAACGAAACTGTAGCTAGATTCATAGGCTATCCAGAAATGAATTTTATTGAATTTGAAACGGGTGACGATTACAATGTCCTTAATCTGGTAGATGCGTCTTACTCAATAAGCGTTCCAAAAAAAATTGAAGAAACAATTAAAAACTATAAAAGAGCAAAGATAGGCGTTAGAGCAGAAAATTTAAGAATAGTCCCTGAAAAGCCAAATGCCATTCCTATGATTGTTGAAATGCAGGAATACACGGGTTCGCAATCCATTCTCTATGTTTCACGCGAGCAGCAAACTTTGGCTATTGAAATATCTCTAAACGAGCACTATGAACTCGGAGACACCGTATATACTGAACTTTCTGAAAACGGAATTCACTTATTTGCAGATGGAAAAATTGTTATATGAACAGACCTTTGCTGTTTTTTTTACTAATCTTGCCGTTGTTTTTTATTTGTTCATGTAAAGAGAAAACGGTACCTGAAAAAGTAGTTAGCTTATGGATTTTTAACAATACTCCAAAACCTTTAGACGACATGAATAAAATTCTGAAAGACTTTCACGTTGAAAATCCTGGGATAAAAGTAGAAGTCACAATTTTGGATTGGGGTAGCGGCTTTTCAAAAATAGTGTTGGCAGCGGCTACTCGCAATGGTCCTGACGTAATACAAGTTCCTTCAACATGGGCTGCATCTTTAACCGACATAGGTGCGCTTATGCCACTGGATTCCGTTGTCCAAATTTGGGGAAATCCGAATTTATTCATAGCGAGTTCAAGAAAAATTATGCAACCAAAAAATTCCGCTCATATCACCTCGCTTCCGTGGTTTTTGGATGTGCGCCCTTTTTACTATAATAAAAAAGTTTTAGATTCCATTGACATAAATCCCAGCTCAATAAAATCAAGAGAAGATTTTGTATATGTTTTGCAAAAAATAAAGGATTCTAAAATGTCTATTAACGGCAAGGTTGTTAGCCCAATGGCGTATCCCGCCAAAAATGATTGGAATATAGTTCATAATTTTGCTCCGTGGATTTTCAGCGCGAATGGTTCTTTCTTAACCGAAGATTTCTCAAAAAGCAATTTGCTAGATAGCAACACACTGGACGGTATCTATTTTTATCTGGATTTTGTGAGAAACGGCTATAACGATTACTTAAACTTAGATAAAACAACGGCTGGCGTGAGCGCCGACTTTGACCAAGGAAAAACTGCCTTTATAGGCGAAACAACATCAAAATCCATGTACCTGAAAAATCAAACTTTTCTTCAGGGTACGTCTGTTTTGGAATATGGCTGCATAATCCCTCCGACGGCAAAAAAAGACATGGAAGCAAAATATTTTTTAGGTGGTTCAAATTTGGGAGTTTTCAGTTCTACAAACGTTAAAAGGGAATCTCTGACGCTTCTTAGATACTTAACAACCCAGAGCGATATGCAGTTTCAGTTCTCCAGAATATCGGGATTTTTGCCAGCTCTATCGGAAACCTATAGTTTACCGTATTTTTCGGAAAACGAAATTCAGCAGATATTTCAAAAAATAGTGGAAAATGGAGTGAGCTATCCGTCCGTTTCTTTTTGGAGCGCAATAGAAACCGATGTTTTAGCAAAGAGATTTCATAATATTTTCAATATAATAGCAAGTTCCGAGGGAAAACAATGGCCCAAAAATCAAATAGATGCGGAACTTAAAGCAGCGGACAGGGAAATAAACAGCATTATAAGCAAAAATTCGTCAAAAATGCAAAGCAAGGAAATTCTATGAAATACCTAAGCAAGCGATTTGTATTATTTTTTGTTTTGCCAACGAGCATTATCTTTTTACTTTTCCTGTTGTTGCCTATTTTATGCAATGCCTTTATAAGCGCATTTGATATTGAAAACAATCCAGAGCAATGGTTTAATTCGTCTGTATCTTTTGATAACTATAAAACAGCCGTCATGCAAGATGGGATTATAAATGCAGTGAGAAATTCCATAATATATACCATCATAACCACGTTTGGCGTAACCGCTATTGGGTTGCTGGCTGCTCTTTGTTTAAGGGAACCTTTTAAGGGCAGAGGAATAGCTATAGCTTTGATAATGCTCTCATGGTCTATTCCGAGTTATGTGGTTGGAATTCTCTTCGGTTATATTTTTCAGCAAGATAACAACCTTTTGAATTCCCTATTGTTCGATGTTTTGAATTTTGACAAATTTTCAAGTTGGTTTGGAATTCAATGGGATTATAATGAATTGGGGCAGCTCATAACGCCTAGGTGGTTGGACAACAAATATTCCGTGTTAACCGTGGCAATTCCAGCTATATGGCATTATTGGCCCTATTCAATGCTTTTGTTCTTAGCAGGATTGTATTCAATTGGGAATGATATAAATATAGCTGCGACAATGGACGGAGCAGATAAAGCTGATAAATTTTTTTACATAACGTTGCCTATTCTTCGCCCGGTTTTTATAGCTGTGCTTATTCAAAATTTCATAATAAATATTTACAATTTCAACATAGTTGTAATGATGTTCGGCAATGGAACCATAATTCCAAGCAAGGGTGCAGATATGATAATTCCTTACATATTCCGTACATCGTTCCAATATTGGAATTTGGGAATTGGTGCAAGCCTTTCTACAATGCTTATGATGTTTGTGGGAATTTTTATTTTGTACTACTATAAAAATATAGGTGAAAGCAATGCGAAACCTTAAAGTAGAAAAGATAGTAGTTGCATGGATTCTCACGCTGATATGTGTAATCCCGATTTTATTTATGGTATGGCTGTCCATTCTAAACGCAGATGATATCAATCAATCGTTTTTTTTCCCGCAAAACAGAAATAATGCAGTCGCATTTTTTGCTCCACAAGAAGATGGTTCGGAAATAGCTGCCTCATATCTGGGATACATATATGAATTCTCTCCATCTTCGGATTATAAAGGGAAAAAAATAGCAGACATAAATTCAGTTGCAACAGTTTATACGCAAAATAAATCGCTTTGGGCATTTAGCGCAAATAAAGGCTTGATAGAAATAAATTTGGAAAACAAAATTGAAAAAAAATCCTACAATTGGGATTTCTTTGAAAAAAACTACGAAACTCTTGACCATTCTAGATTCTTCGCTTACAGCGATATTTTACCAGAACATTTTTCATGGCTTGCCGATAATTTAAATTCTTCGGCTGCATTGCCAGTTGAATATGGAGATACGACGATATCTGCATTAGCGGGAATCAAATTTTACCGCTCGGAGGAAATTATAGGGCAGCTCAACTGGATTTTAACGAATAATAAAGCTCTTAATTCAATTCTCGATTATTGGAAAAAATGGGATGGCTGGCTTAACCCGCAAATACACAACCTATTCAAAATCGGAAAAGCAACCGAGAAAGAAAAACGCTTGCTCTTTCGCTTTTGTCTCTCCGAGTTATTTCCAAACAAAATATCGCGTTTTAAATATTTTCCTTGGCAGGGTATATGGGTTAGCCAGGTTGCGAGTTCCGGTCTTTCTGTTTTAGCTGCTGGCGATAAAATTATAATGGGTATTCGTGGAGGTTTTTTTCCCGGAATTGCAATTTTTGATACTGAAACAAAACAACTCTCTTGGATTACGGAAGCTACGGGCTTACCCAGCGCTTCTATTCAAAACATAGTTCAAATATCTTATTATGAAGTTTTGGTAGCTCACGATATTGGATTCAGTATTATTCAATTTGATGCCGGAAAAGTAACGCACAATTTTATGTTTGGCGAATACGAATTGCCTTATTTAGATGAACAAAATTTACGTATCAAAACTCTGTCGGATAGTAAAATTCTCATAAGTTACGGAACCGGAAGCATAACATTTGATTTTCGTAAATTCAAAACCGAACCCACAAAAAAACATATAGCTATTCCTCCGCTCATAAGCTATTACTACGAAAACGAAAAAGGTTATAAATGGCTCGGTTATAGCGATGGAAAATTGGAAGTTTTGAATAATTCAAATTCACTTCTTAGAACAAACACAATCCCAAAAGGTAAAAGAACATTCCAATGGAGCAATTATCAAGACATAACCTTAATTATGCCTCTAACATCATTTATTAAAAATTCACTGTTCATAAGCATATCCATAAGCCTGCTTTGCACGCTCCTCGCTATATTCCCAAGTTATGCCATAGCTCGCCTCAATTTTTTCGGAAAGAACACTTTTACAAAAATAGTGTTCTCCTCGCAAGTGCTTTCCAGCCTTCCATTTCTAATTCCAATTTTTGTAATATTCGTAATTTTACAGATGAAATCTTTGCAAATGTTTAACAACTTTGTTACCATAATATTGGTAAATACCGTATTCTTTTTACCATTAACCGTACAATTCATGTACAATATGTTTAAGGCTATTCCAGAAAGTCTGGAAGAATCTGCTATGGTTGATGGTTGCTCGTTATTGAAGGCATTTTGGAAAGTGATAATTCCTGCTATTCGCCCTGCGCTCGCAACATGCCTTATTTACATATTCCTTTTCGCATGGGACGAAATTATGCTTATATGGATTCTCTCAACAGATTCAAGCACTGCTACTTTACCAGTAGGAATAAGAATGGCTGTTGGACAAATGGCAAGTCATCCGGAGCTTTTAATGGCGTTTTCTGTTATAGCATCATTGCCGCCAATGATACTATTCACCTTTGCGCATCCCTTTTTGTTGAGAAGCCTCATACGGCGGTAATATGAACTCGGAACCCCTAGACACGATTGCCGTTTTGGACTTTGGCGGGCAATATGCCCATTTGATTGCAAATCGAATTAGAAAACTCGGCGTTTTCACGCGCATATTTCTCCCCGACTGTTCCGTTGAGCAATTGAGCAATGTAAAAGGCATAATTTTCAGCGGAGGTCCAACAAGTGTTTACTCTCCCGAAGCGCCGCAATTCAATGAGGATATATTAAATGCGAATGTTCCAATACTCGGAATCTGCTACGGGCATCAACTCATAGCGCAAAGTTTAGGCGGGAAGGTTAGCCCCGGAAAAATCAATGAATATGGAATCTCAGATATGCAAATTGCAAAAAGCGATAGCCCTTTGCTGAAAAATATTCCAACGAAAAACCGTGCTTGGATGAGCCATGGCGACCAAGTTTCAAAGCTGCCAAACGGCTTCAGAGTTGTGGCAAGCACAAACGACTGTGAATTTGCTGCCGTTGAAAATAGTGAGAGAAAAATTTACGGAATACAGTTTCACCCAGAAGTTAAGCACACTGAATACGGCGACACGCTTTTAGGAAATTTCGTTTTGGATATATGCGGGTGCGAAAAATCATGGAACACAAAAAGTTATCTGCCGCAGATAAGCGAAAAAATACTTGAGATGGTTGAAGAAAAAAAGGTATTTTTGCTGGTTAGCGGTGGCGTGGATTCCACAGTCGCATTCGTACTTTTGAATAGAATTCTCGGTAATGAAAGAGTTTTGGGGTTGCATATAGACAACGGGATGATGCGCCTTAGCGAAAGCAATTCGGTTCTTAATTATTTCAATGAAGAGGGAATGGAAAATTTACAGTTGCGCGATGCAAGCGAAGATTTTTTATCTGCTTTGAGCGGGGTTATAGAGCCTGAAAAAAAGCGAAACATAATAGGTGAAATTTTTTTGGAAGTGAAAGACCGTGAGATGTTGCGGCTATCTTTGGCAGTTGATGAATGGATGGTTGCCCAAGGCACAATTTACCCAGACACTATAGAAAGTGGCGGAACGGAAAACGCAGATTTGATAAAAACCCATCACAACCGAGTGCAAGGCATATTGGATTTGCAAGAAGAGGGTTTGCTTTTAGAGCCATTGGCGGATTTATACAAGGATGAGGTGCGAATTTTAGGCGAAGAACTCGGCATACCACAAAAGTTTATTTGGCGGCATCCATTCCCCGGTCCGGGGCTTGGCGTGCGTTTGCTATGCAGTGATGGAAAAGCCGTTGGCAAAACACTTGGCGAAATTCCCGCCTTGAAAAAAGCCTTAGACGAACTCTCCATAAAAGCGCAGCTTTTGCCCATAAAAAGCGTAGGGGTGCAAGGCGATGCGAGAACTTATGCGCAACCATTGCTCATAGAGAATGAACTCCCTTGGGAACTTTTGGAAAAGCACAGCACTTCTCTTATAAACCGCTTCAAGGAAATTAACCGCTCTGTATGGCTGGTGGAGTGCATTGCGGATGCGCCTTATGAAACAGTGGAACAATATTGCACAAAAGAAAACCTTGATATACTCAGAATTTTTGACGATATATGCCTTAAATTTTTGAAGAGAAATGATTTATATGATAAAATATGGCAAATGCCCGTTGTTCTTTTGCCTCTCAGAATTATGGGCAAACCCTGCATTGTTATGCGACCGGTGAACAGCTCGGAAGCCATGACCGCAGATTTTGCAAAAATAGACAAGAACCTGCTGAAAAACGCTCTGTGGCAAAAGCTAAAAGAGGCAGGAGCCGGAGCGTTATTTTACGACATAACCCACAAACCGCCAGCGACTATTGAGTGGGAATAATTGTGCTTGACGAACCCATAGGGATTTTAGGTTTTGGCGTAGAAGGCAAAAGCACTTTGAAATTTTTGCAGGAAAATGGCATAAAGGAAATTTCCATTTTTGACAAGAGCAACGGTGAAAACTATTTGGACAATTTGCAAAACTGCAAAACCATAATTCGTTCAGCGGGTGTTTATCCATTGCAAAAGGAAATTTTAGATGCCCAGAAGAAAGGTGCGGAGCTGACCAGCCAAGTAGAACTATTCTTTGAGATAATGCAACGCGATTACCCGCATATCTCAATAATTGGTGTAACAGGTACGCTTGGAAAGGGAAGCTGCGTTTCCATGATTGCTCACTGCCTTGAAGCCTTGGGGGTTCCACATAAAATAGGCGGGAATTTTGGAGTACCTGCTTTGGATTTATTGCAGCATAAAGATTTGCTGATGGATAAAAATACCGTGTTCGTTTTGGAATTAAGCTCATTTCAACTGATGACGCTTGGGATTTCTCCGAAAATAGGCGTGGTTTTGCAAACCACAACAGAGCATTTGGATTGGCATACTTCCGTTGAGCAATACAGGGATGCAAAGGCCAATCTGGTTCGCTGGCAAAAGAGAAGCGATTACTGTATTTACAAAACCGCTTCCGAGGGAGCTACGCAAATAGCGGAGCAAAGCGGCGCGATTAAAAAAGCCTTTGATGTCAAAGGGAGTAGCATTGAAATTGAGGGACATTCGCTATCCATAAATGAATGTAAAATTACCGGCGCACACCAACTGCAAAATATGGCGGCGGCTTTGCTCGCTTTGCAATCCCTTGGAATGAGCGTTTCTGTTTGCATGGAGCATTTAAAAAACTATGAGGGTTTGGAATTCCGTTTGCAGAAAGTAGGGAGCAAAATTTTCAAAGATAAGAATTTGGATTTTTACAACGATTCGTATTCCACGCGCCCGGAAGCTGCGATAGCAGCAACTGAGTCCATGAGCAAACCGTTTACCGTTATACTCGGCGGTTCCGAGAAACACGCTGATTTCACAGAACTTTCTCAAAAGCTCGCGAAAAATAATCTGCTCAAAGGGGTTGCTTTAATAGGCGCGACAGCAGAGCGTTTGCAAAAATCGCTGCAAGGTGAAAATTGCAAAGCGACTATGCAAATCTTTGAAAACTTGCAAACCGCTTATGAATGGTGTTTGGAAAATACCCCAGACAACGGAGCGATTCTGCTCTCCCCCGCTTGCGCCTCGTTTGGCTTGTTCGCCAATTACAAGGAGAGGGGGAAAGAATTTAATAGGTTGGTTTTTGCAATGTAGCGGAATCAGAACAGCACTAGCTAAACAATCCCAAAATCAACCGGATTTTTTTTGCCCAAAAGCATTCCTCTGGTTTTCAGCGGAAGCCCAAAGCAGCGGATGAATCCGGTGGCATCCTTCTGGTCGTAGAAATCCACATCGGAAAAACCGCCGAGGTCTGGGTCGTAAAGGCTGAATGGGCTTTGGACTCCGGCGGGGATTACATTCCCTTTGTAGAGTTTTAAAGTCGCATCTCCCGTAACCGTTTTTTGAGTTTCGTTTACAAAAGCATCCAACGCTTGGCGAAGCGGGGTGAACCACTCGCCGTTGTAAGTCAAAAATGCGTAGGTTTGAGAGAGTTTTTGTTTTTCCGCAAGAGTTGCTTTATCCAGCGTGAGGGATTCCAAAAGCTCGTGCGCTTTGTATAGAAGAGTTCCGCCGGGGGTTTCGTAAACTCCCCTGCTCTTCAACCCAACCAACCTATTCTCAACAATGTCTAGCAACCCGCAAGCGTGCTTGCCACCTATTTTATTCAGCTCCGTGAGCAGAGCTACAGCATCCATCTTTTTGCCGTTCAACGCAACCGGATTTCCCTTTTCAAAGGTTATTTTAACATATTCCGCTTTGTTCGGAGCTTTCTCAAAAGTGTTGGAAAGTTTTAGCATATCGTATTTATGCTCCTTATCAGGATATTCTAAAACTCCGCCCTCGTGCGAGAGATGCCACAAATTTCCGTCTTCGGAATAGATTTTCTTTTTTGAAATTCCGCTGAGGGGAATTCGCCTTTTCTCCGCATAATCTATGGCTTCTTCCCTGCTGTGTATATTCCATTTCGGGTCTTTCCAAGGAGCGATAACTCTTAAGCGAGGGTCCAAAGCCATATATGTCAGCTCAAAGCGAACTTGGTCATTTCCTTTGCCAGTTGCTCCATGAGCCACGGCATCCGCTTTTTCTTTCTGCGCTATAAGCACCTGATGTTTTGCAATCAAGGGTCTTGCGAATGAGGTTCCCAAGAGATAGGTGCCCTCGTATTTTGCTCCGGCTCTCATGGTGGGCCAAACATAATCCTCCAAAAACTCCTTGCGCAAATCCAGCACATAGCATTTGGAAGCTCCGCTTGCAACGGCTTTCTTTTTCAAAACCGTGGCATCGCAATCACCTTGACCCAAATTCGCAGCAAAAGCCACAACCTCACATCCGTAATTCTCTATCAGCCAGGGAATTATCACCGATGTATCCAAACCGCCTGAATAGGCGAGAACGCATTTTTTCACAGAACTCTTCATAGTATGCTCAGAGCGAGACTTGAACTCGCACGACCTTGCGATCAGGGGATTTTAAGTCCCCAGTGTCTACCATTCCACCATCCGAGCGGCGTAAGTAGAATATAGTAAACGCTGAAACCCCCATTTTTTAGCAAAAAAGCCCAGTACATGGGCTTTTTTTCACAAAATGAACTTTTTTTCACATTTTTTAACAAAAAGCGTAAAAAATTTGTATATTACAGATGTGTATTCTCTACCCTCGGAGATCCTATGAAAAATACTAAATGCGCGCTTGCCCGCTTCTCTTTCGCTGCAAAGATTTCACCCATATTCATTGCCATAATTATTCTTGGCTGTGGCGGTGATATAAACGAGTTGCTTTGTGTAACTTGCAGCGACTATAGGATGACCTATTGCCTTTACAATGACGGTATGGGGCATTATAGCTGCGAATACATGAATGTTGGCAAATGCAACGGAACTAACTACAGCACTGATAATACATGCGGTGGCTATGATATGGCTTATACTCCCATTGGGTCTAGTTCGTCTAACCTGAACGTGCAAGGTGCTTATTGTTTTTATAAGGCTGGTAACGGTAATTATATCTGTAGTTCATTGGGTACTGGTAGATGTGAGGGAGTGAATTTTGGAAGTGACAATACATGCGGTGGGAATGTAATTGTTGACGAGTATGGTAATTCGTATTGTTTTTACAATGGCGGTAGCGGTAATTATATTTGTGGTTCCATTAAGGCTGCCGATTGTTATGGGGCGAATTACGGCATGGATAATACCTGCGGTGGCAATTCTTCTAGCTCGGGTAGTAGCTCCTCTGGCTCCGATGATAACTATGAGGGATGTAAAGATGATGTGTGGAACTACGCAACGCAATTCTGCGGAAACGATGATAAGGTTCATGAGAAATGCAATGGTCAGATTTACGATACTTCAACAGAGTTCTGCCAAGAGGGCAATGAGGTGAAACCTCTCTGCAATGGAGTAGAATACACTTCAGCTCAGAAGTGCGAGGACAATGTGGTGAAAGAACAGTGCGGCAACAACGGGTGGTTTAACCCGTTAACCCAGAGATGCGGCGCAGATGACGTTATAGAGGACAAGTGCGGAAGCAGTTACTATGACCCCGCAATGGAATTCTGCCAAGAGGGCATTGATGAGGTGAAACCCCTCTGCGGTGGAAAAATCTTCACTTCAAACCAAATATGTGAAGACAATGTAGTGAAAGATAAATGCGGCAGCAGTTACTATAACCCCGCAACCCATTTCTGCCAAGATGGCACTGATGTGAAACCCCTCTGCAATAGAGTACCCTACACTTCAAACCAATTCTGCGGTAGCGACAATAAGCCTCATGAGAAATGCAATGGTCAGCCTTACGATACTGTAACAGAGTTTTGCCAAGAGGGCACTAATGAGGTGGAACCCCTCTGCGGTGGAAAACCATTCACTTCAGACCAGCAATGCGGCACTGGCAGCGTTATAGAGGACAAATGCGGCAACAGTTACTATAATCCCGCAACGCATTTTTGCGGCAGCGACAATAATCCTCATGAGAAATGCAATGGTCAGCCTTACAATACTGCAACAGAGTTCTGCCAAGAGGACACTAATGAGGTGGAACCCCTCTGCGGTGGAGCAACCTTCACTTCGAACCAATTCTGCGGTAGCGACAATAAGCCTCATGACAAATGTAACGGTCAGACTTACAATACTACAACCCAATTCTGCGGCAACGACGATAAGCCTTATGTGAAATGCAACGGTCAACCTTACGAACCTGCAACGCATTTCTGCACTAGGTCTGTGAATAACCCTCCTCAAATCGTGCCCCTTTGCAACGGAAAAGGCTACGATACCAGAACGAAATTCTGCGGTAGCGATAATAAGCCTTATGACAAATGCAACGGTCAACCCTATAATACTTCAACACAATTCTGCGGTAGTGACAATAAACCTCATGAGAAATGCAATGGTCAGCCTTACAATACTGCAACAGAGTTCTGCCAAGAGGGCACTAATGAGGTGGAACCCCTCTGCGGTGGAAAACCATTCTCTTCAGACCAGCAATGTGGCACTGGTGGCGTTATAGAGGACAAATGCGGTAACAGTTACTATAACCCCGCAACGCATTTCTGCGGTAACGACAATAAGCCTCATGAGAAATGCAACGGTCAACCTTATAATACTGCAACCCATTTCTGCGGTAGTGATAATAAGCCTCATGAGAAATGCAATGGTCAGCCTTACAATACTGCAACAGAATTCTGCCAAGAGGGCACTAATGAGGTGAAAGACCTCTGCGGTGGAAAAACCTTCACTTCAAACCAATTCTGCGGCAACGACAATAAACCTCATGATAAATGCAACGGTCAACCTTACAATACTGCAACACAATTCTGTGGTAACGATAATAAGCCTCATGAGAAATGCAATGGTCAGCCTTACAATACTGCAACAGAGTTCTGCCAAGGTGGCACTGATGTGAAACCACTCTGCGGTGGAACAGCAACATTCACTTCAGACCAATTCTGTCAAGAGGACACTAAGGTGGAAGACCTCTGCGGTGGAAAAACTTTCACTTCAACTCAAAAATGCAAGGACAATGTGGTGGAAAGCCCGTGCGGAGACAAATGGTATGATGCCTCTAACCCCAATCTGAAATGTCAAGGCGGTGTTATAGTTAAAAAGTGCGACAACGGTTGGTATGACCCCGCAACGCAGTTCTGCCAAGGTGGCACTGATGTGAAACCACTCTGCGGTGGAGCCGGTGGAGTAGAATACACTTCAGACCAATTCTGTCAAGAGGGCACTAATGGCACTAATAATGTGGAAAACCTCTGCGGTGGAAAAACTTTCGCTTTAACTCAAAAATGCGAGGACAATGTAGTGAAAGACCCATGTGGCGACAAGTGGTATAATGCCTCTAACCCAAATCTGAAATGCGAGGGCGATGTTGTAAAAAACAAATGCGGCAACGGTTGGTATTACCCTGCAGCGGAATTCTGCACTAGGTCAGGGAATAACCCTCAAATCGTGCCTCTTTGCGGCGGGAAAGGCTACGATACCAGAACGAAATTCTGTCAAAAGGACACTGGCACTGATGAGGTGAAACCCCTCTGCGGCGGGGCTGGCGGAGTAGAATACACTTCAGCACAAAAGTGCGATGGCGATGTAGTGAAAGACCCATGTGGTGACGGTTGGTATAACCCTGCAACGCAATTCTGCAACGACGAGAAGCCTTATGTGAAATGCAAAGGTCAGGATTATAACCCCGCAATGTACTTCTGCACTAGGTCAGAGAATAACCCTAGAATCGTGCCTCTATGTAATGGCAAAGGCTACGATACCAGAACGAAATTCTGCCAAAAGGACACTGGCACTGATGAGGTGAAACCCCTCTGCGGCGGGGCTGGCGGAGTAGAATACACTTCAGCACAAAATTGCGATGGCAATGTAGTGAAAGACCCATGTGGCGGCAAGTGGTATGATGCCTCTAACCCCAATCTGAAATGCGAGGACGATGTTGTAAAAAACAAATGCGGCAACGACGGTTGGTATAACCCCGAAACGCATTTCTGCACTAGGTCAGGGAATAACCCTCAAATCGTGCCCCTTTGCAACGGGAAAGGCTACGATACCAGAACGAAATTCTGTCAAAAGGACACTGGCACTGGTGAGGTGAAACCACTCTGCGGCACAGCAACCTACACTTCAGCCGAATTCTGCCAAAATGGCACTGACGTGAAACCACTCTGCGGTGGAGTCGGTGGAGTAGAATACACTTCAACCCAATTCTGTCAAGAGGGCACTAATGGCACTAATAATGTGGAAAACCTCTGCGGTGGGAAACCCTACACTTCAAACCAAACATGCGTTAATGGTGTTGTGCAAGCTCCATGTGGTAGCGGGTGGTATAATCCCGCAATGCAATTCTGCCAAAGCCCTTCTAATGTTGTACAAAATCTATGTGGTGGCACAGCAACCTTCACTTCAACCCAAAAGTGTGAGGGCGGTATAGTGAAAGACCCATGCGGAAACAACGCGTGGTTTAACCCCGCAACGGAATTCTGCCAAATCCCTCCTACTAAGGTGCAAAACCTCTGCAGAGGAGTAGAATACACTTCAACCCAATTTTGCTTAAACGGTGTTATAGAGAATGGCTTTTTCTGCGGCATTAACCCGCAGGTGTGCACCGAGCCTGATTTATACGAATGTAGGCCTGGCTCCAACGGGATATACCTAAAAGGCGGGATAACAGACAGCAGGGATGGTAAGCATTATGAGGCGGTATTGATAGGTACCCAAGTTTGGATGGCGGGGAACCTGAACTACGAGCCGTTAAACACCGTAGGTTCAAAATGTTACGACTATGACCCAGCCAACTGTACAACATATGGCAGATTGTATAATTGGTCACCGGCAATGGCAAACGCTGAAAGTTCGTCTGCTAACCCCAGCGGCGTTCAGGGCATCTGTCCGTCCGGCTGGCATCTTCCCAGCATTGCTGAATGGGATGAGTTGATGACGGCAGTTGGCGGTTACTCTACAGCGGGGACCAAGCTAAAACCAACAAGTGGCTGGTATGATATTAATGGGAATTCAAGCAACGGCACAGACATTTACGGTTTTTCGGCTCAGCCGAGCGGCAACGGCGATTTATCTAACGCTTTCCGCTATATCCGTGTAGTTGACTATTTGTGGTCGAGCAGCAAAGCCAGCAAAAAAGACAGCCTCTACGTCGTTCTATTTAACCAAAGTGCGAGTGCCACCAAATCCAGTGCCGCCTATGAGCTGACTTTTTTTAGCGTCCGTTGCGTCAAAGACTGACCGCATTGTGCTAACGTAAGCAAGCACAATGCGCCGCTGCTTGCCTATGAATTAGTCAGTATTTACTTAGGAATTTATTTCTATCTTCCTATTCCGAGGAAAAAATGACAGATAGACTATGCAAAAACCTAACAGCCGGCTTTGCTGGCTTAATAGCTATTATAACCTACGCCATTACCGTAGCACCTACCGTTAGTTTCTGGGATTGCGGCGAATTTATCGCCAGTGCCTATACCCTTGGCATACCTCACCCTCCCGGAAGACCCTTTTTCATCTTATTCGTACGCGCTGTGATGATTTGCCTGCCTATGGTTGAGGAGATTGCGAAAAGAGCTAATTACATATCGGCTTTTGCTTCTTCTGCCGCGGTTTTTATGATGGTGATTTTCGTTTGGGATTTATTGACAAAGTTAACCAAAAATACTCCTAGATTTATTTTAATAGCAGCCTCTCTCTCCGCTGGTTTATTGCTGACATTTTCGGATACCTTTTGGTTTAACGCCGTGGAAGCTGAGGTTTATAACATCATAATGTTTTTGACGCTTCTCATCTCTTGGCTCGGCTTGAAATACTATTGTTGCAACGATGAAGGGCAAAGAAACCGTTATTTGGTGTTTATATGCTATCTCGCTTATTTGGGTGTGGGTTTTCATCTTTTTGCTATGCTCATAATACCAGCCGTTTTTGTTTTGGTTTTGCTCGCAAATGGAAAACCTGTTCAAGATTTGGCGCAACGCTGGCCCCTTTGGGTTTCTGGTACCATACTCTGTTCCTTAGTTTATGCAATTTCAAGTTTCCTAACTTGGTCTTTAATTCTTTTGCTTGTTCTCTTTGTTGTGTGGTTGATAGCAAAGAAAAGCCCTCTTCACAAGGAGATTTCGCTTTCCCTTGCTTTAACTGTAGTGGCTCTTATAGGTTTTAGCACCCATCTCTACATCCCCATTCGCTCTTCGCTAAATCCAACGATAAACGAAAACGCCCCTAAAATAAGTCTCAGGGATAACGATGGCAATTTTAAATTGCAAAATCTTTTGCCCGGCAAGGAAAAAGAGAACTGGAAAGCCTTTTACGATTATCTTGAACGCAAACAGTATGGCTCCGAAAGCATGCTCGCTAGGTCTCTTTACCGCCGTGCGCAGTTTGAAAATCAGGTTTTGGCTTTCCCGCACATGGGCTACGGTGGCTGGCAAATTGCACAATATACTCCGTTTAAACCCGGTGAGGTTAGCTACTCTAGAAAAGGTGGCATTTATGCGGCAGACCCTGAGAATAATCCCCCTGTTGTGCGCGGTTCCTTGGAATTTCCTACCCTTATGATGAGCATTGGCAACAATAAACCTATGCAAGCATTTATTTTTTTGGTATTCAACGGTTTGCTTTTGTGGATAGTAGTCACAGCATTTAAAAGTGATAGAACCATCGGCATATACCTAGCTTTGCTCTACGTGCTTTGTTCCGGTGGGCTTTTGTGGTATTTGAATTTCTCGGATGGAACCAAACCTGAGCGGCGCGATTATGAGGTGTGGCAAGAGGGAGTGAGTTCTTATTTGGATATGCTTTCAAGGGGTGGTACAGCGATGGGAATAACGAAGGTTCCAGACCCCAATGAGCTTTTGAATATTCAACGCAAAATCAGCGCAGACTATGCGAAAGGCTTAAAGCCTAGCCCCGCTGAACAATCAAGTACTTGGCAAAATTGGAATATGATTCAAGCGACTTTGGCTAATGTAGGTATTCCAGAGATACCGCTTCCAGAAGCGGTGCATTTGGAGGTTAGAAACAGGGATTATTTCTACAGCCCGGCTTTTGTGTTCATGTCTTTGCTCTATGGGCTTGGCATAGGGTTTTGGTTGATAAGCATTCAGAGGAAAAGAGCAAATTTGCTATTGCACAGCGGCATAGCCATAGTTGTGCTTTGCGGAGCGGTTCCGCTTTTTGCGAATTACAAGGAGCATAACAGAGGCAACCTTTGGGTGCCTTGGGATTACGCATATAATCTGCTGATGAGCTGCGAACCAAATGCGATACTTTTCACCAATGGCGATAACGATACTTTCCCTCTTTGGTTTGCCCAGGAGGTTGCAGGCATAAGGAAAGATGTGAGGGTTGTAAATTTGAGCCTCGGCAACACCGATTGGTATATAAAGCAGATGCTGGAAAATGAACCTGTTTTAAAACTGAGATATGATAAAGACGGCATAGATAAGAGAATGGTGCTCTCCGAAAATAATTATAGAGATAGAGAACAAAAAATAGATTATTGGGTTGAAAGAGTGACTGAGGCAATTCCAATGTTGGAAACACGCATTGAAATTTTGGAAACGCGGTTGGATTCCGCTCATGCTGCTGAATTAGATACATCGGAAATAGCCAAAGAGCTTTTCAAGCGAAAAGTATGGCTCCAAACATATACCGCGTTAAAGGAATGGGGAGAGTCTCGCGCAGGCGGTATTATGCAAACGCAATACAAACTTGTGGTTGATTTGACATTGTATAATCTGGATAAGCCTATACATGTTTCGACAACTGTTGGGCTTTCAAACGCTGTTGGCTTGGACAAATACATGGTTCAAAAGGGCATGGTGTGGGATTTGGTGAAGGGAATGCTTTCTCCCATCAAAGACAGTGTGGATATAGGCAGGACGGCTTTTCTTATCGATAGCGTATTCAAATACAGAGGTTTGGGCGATGGCACAACTTATATAAATAACGAAACGGAACAGCTCCTCTCCAATTATAACAGCATCTATATGCGTTTAACAAGCGCAATGGCAGACAGCATCGCTTATGCGCGAGCTATGGATAACGCAGAGGATATTCCAAGAATTTTAGACAAAGGGCTTCGTTATGCAGACCTCGGTATAAAACAATTTTCAAAAGAGTGGCGCAATTACGCTATTGCCGCTGAATTGTTGCAAATAGCCGGAGAGGGCAACCGTGCTGCTGAATATTTGCAAAGAGGATTGGCTGAAATAACTTCGGACTCCTTTGGCA
>Ga0268262_10001545_pt1 | contig 28326 bp, 30 predicted proteins | sample TergutNc150P3_FD_190354 | JGI IMG/M metagenome (GOLD analysis project Ga0268262, IMG submission 190354) | Nasutitermes corniger P3 segment gut microbial community from laboratory colony in Florida, USA - Nc150 P3 (SPAdes) (version 2) | ecosystem: Host-associated > Arthropoda: Insects >... | reverse complement strand
CAGGGCAGGGCATGACCTTTTGCGACAGGCGAGAAAATGGGGGTTGGACAAACCCCCGCCTTCGTGTCCAGCAAGCCGCAGGCTTGCGCACGAAGGCGTCCAATAAAGAATTGGAGCAAAGAGAATGCCCTGCCCTGTCCCCGCCCACACCTTTAGTGAGTATATTCTATAGTTTCTGCATAAATATGCATAAATTCACATTTTTTTGCAAAAACCCACCAATTTGCTTGACAATAATAAATAATTATGCAAAATGAAACCGGAGGCAAATAAATGATAGCTGGTATTATAGGCGCGGCGGGCTATGCCGGCGCAGAGTTGGTAAGGCTTTTGAAGGGACATAAAAAGGTAGACTCTTTTTGCCTGGGATCGGTAAGCCTTGAAGGCGGCTGGATAGAGAATGTTTATCCCAATTTTCTAGGCAAGATTTCCTACCCGCTGGTAAAGCCTGAAGAGGTTATAAAAGCGTCCGATGTGGTTTTTGCGGCCCTGCCCCACGGAGTCGGCGAACCTTTCGCCAGAGCCTGCCTTGAAAAGAACGTCTCCTTTATTGACCTTTCAGCGGACTATCGCTTTGACGAAGACGAGGAAACTTTTAAGGCTTGGTATGGCAAAGCCTATGTATACCCTGAACTGCGGAAACACTCGGTTTACGGCCTGCCGGAACTGAACAGGGAGCATATAAAAACTCTTGCCGCCGCAGGCCCTGTCATTATTGGCAATCCCGGCTGTTACCCTACAGGGGCGTCCCTGGGGATGCTTCCCGCTTTGGCGATGGGCTTCGCGTCCGGCGAAACGATAATCGTGGACTCCGCATCGGGGATAACCGGCGGCGGGCGGGAACCACAGAAGTCCTTCCACTTCCCTGAGTGTTCAGACTCAATTTCCCCTTACAAAGTCGGCTCGCACCGGCATGTTCCGGAGATAAGCAGGAATATGCAGAAGATGTCCGCAATTTCAGGCAAGCCCGCGCCGAAACTGATTTTTACCCCTCACCTGGCGCCGATGAACCGGGGCATACTCAGCACCATCTACATACCGCTTAAAGAAGAATGGCAGGTACAGACAGCTCAGGGCGCGCCAAGGCCGCCTTCAAAAGAGATAGAAGAAAAAACAGAGGAAATAAGGGAGCATTACGCGGAATATTTCAAAGAAGAGCCTTTTGTGCGCATTCTTCCCCAGGGGGTTATGGCCTCGACCGGACGGGTCAGGCAATCGAACTATTGTGATATTTCTATCAACATGGATCAGGATGGGAGCACGCTCATCGTTATTACCGCCCTCGATAACATGGTAAAAGGCGCGGCGGGACAGGCAATTCAAAACATGAACATTATTTTGAAGTTTGACGAAACCGAGGGGCTTGATACGGTGCCGGCCCTTTTTTAAAGGAGTTTTATGTCCTATTTAAGCGATGTTAAAAGAATAAGCGGAGGGGTCTGCGCTCCAAAAGGTTTTGCAGCAGGCGGTATTAACTGCGGTATCAAGGCAAAATCAAAAAAGCCCGATCTGGCTTTGCTGTACTCCGAAAAACCATGCACGGCAGCCGCGATGTTTACCACCAACAAGGTTAAGTCCGCCTGCGTTTTGGTAAGCCAGGAGCATGTCTCAAGCGGCGTTCTGCGCGCGGTGATTGCCAATTCGGGGAACGCCAACGCCTGTACAGGCGAGGGCGGCATTGCCGCGGCGCGTAAAATGGCAAGCCTTGCCGCCGGTCTTTTCGGCATAAGCCCCAAAGAAGTAGCGGTGGCTTCCACCGGGGTTATCGGCGTGCCTCTCCCGATGGAACCCATTGAAAGCGCTATGACCTCTCTCCGCGATGCGCTGAAAAGCAGCGAAGAAGGCCATTTAACGGCTCTTGAAGCTATCATGACTACGGACATACGCAAAAAAGACGGGGCGGTGGAGATCGAGATAGACGGCAAGAGCGTAAAAATCGGCGGAATGATAAAAGGCTCGGGGATGATACACCCAAACATGGCGACCATGCTCTGCTTTATCACCACGGACGCCGCCGTTTCAAGGGATGCCCTTGACGCCAGTCTGCGCAGCGCGGTGCGCCGTTCTTTTAACCGCGTTTCGGTGGACGGCGACACATCTACTAACGACATGATAATTGTTATGGCGAACGGCGAGGCCGGAAATTCCCCGATAAAAGCCGGGACGCCCGGCTATGAGGTTTTTTCACAGGCGCTGGAGGACTTTTGCGTCGATCTTGCCCGCGAGATGGCAAGGGACGGCGAGGGCGCCACAAAGCTGGTGACTGTCACCGTTGAGGGGGCAAAGGATGAAGAAACCGCGGAAATCCTCGTCAAGTCCGTGGTTTCTTCCAGCCTGGTAAAGGCTGCCTGCTTCGGTTCGGACGCCAACTGGGGACGGATTCTCTGCGCCATGGGGTACTCCGGCGCGGACTTTAACCCCGACGAAGTTGACGTTAGCTTTGCGAGCGAAGGTGAGGAGATCGCGGTCTGCCGAAAAGGCGCTTCGCTGCCTTTCTCCGAAGACGACGCCAAGAGGATACTAAAGCGGGAAGAGATTGAAATCCGCATAAAAGCCGGAAAAGGAAACGGAAGCGCGGCTGCCTGGGGCTGCGACTTAACTTACGACTATGTAAAGATAAATGGAGATTATCGATCATGAAGTATCAAAACGCAGATGTTGCAGAAATTCTAATTCACGCATTGCCTTATATCCAGCAGTTCCGCGGCAAAACCATAGTGGTTAAGTACGGCGGCAACGCGATGATCAACGAGGATCTTAAAGCCGCGGTCATTCAGGACATTATCCTTATGGCCTGCGTGGGAATCCGTACCGTGCTGGTTCACGGCGGCGGGCCGGAGATTGACGCCATGCTGAAAAAAACGGGAAAAGAAAGCCGCTTTGTCAACGGTCTTCGCTACACCGACGAGGAAACCATGGAAATCGTCCAGATGGTTCTTTGCGGCAAGCTGAACAAAGACATTTGCTCTCTTATACAGCACGCCGGGGGCAGAGCTATGGGCCTTTGCGGCATTGACGGCGCGCTGCTTCAGGCCCGCCGAAAAAGCAGCGAAGACCTCGGCCTTGTCGGCGATGTGGAGACCGTGGACGCCACGATCCTCAACTCAGCGCTTGACGACGATATTATCCCGGTAGTTTCTTCCGTTGCCTACGGCATCGGCGAGGATGAGGGGCGCTCGCTCAATATAAACGCCGACATTGCCGCCGCGAAAATCGCGGGCGCTTTAAAGGCGGAAAAACTAATGCTCATGACGGACGTGGTGGGCATACTCCGCGACGTTCAGGATCCGGCTTCTTTAATCAGGCAGACGAACCGCATGGAGCTGGAAGCCCTTAAAAAAGATGGCATTGTAAGCAAGGGCATGATCCCAAAGCTTGACTGTTGTCTCCTTGCGATGGACGGAGGCGTCAAGAGAACTCACATTATTGACGGACGCTTGCCCCATGCCCTTTTAATCGAGCTTTTTACCGATGAAGGTATGGGCACGATGATAGAATAGGGTACGAGAACTTCCAATAAGGAGTAGATTTGTGAACGACGCTTTTATGAATACCTACCACAGGCTGCCTGTGATCCTCGCGAAAGGGGAGGGGGCCTGGGTTACGGATATAAACGGGAAAAAATACCTGGACTTTTGTTCCGGCATCGCGGTAAATTGCCTGGGTCACGCCTATCCGCCCCTGGTTAAGGCGATTTCCGAACAGGCCGCAAAACTCAACCACAGTTGCAACTATTTTCTATGCGATACAACCGCGGCCTTTGCGGAAAAACTCGTCGCGGCCTGCGCAGGCGCGGGGATGAAAAAAGTCTTCCTTGCCAATTCGGGGGCGGAGGCCAACGAAGGGGCCTGTAAGCTTGCCAGGAAGTACTCGTTTGCAAAGTACGGCTCTGGCAGGCATACAATCGTAACATTGCGGGGCAGTTTTCACGGCAGGACGATAACAACCCTTGCCGCCACCGGCCAGGATGACTTTCACAAGAATTTCGGCCCCTTTACCGAGGGCTTTGTGTACGTGCCCGGCGGGGACATCGACTCGCTGGAAAAAGCTCTCGACCCCAAAACAACCGCGGGCTTTTTGCTTGAAGCGATTCAGGGTGAAAGCGGCATTTGGCCGCAAACGCCTGAATACATCGCCGCCGCAGTTAAGCTCTGCGCCGAGCGGGACATACTCCTCATGTTTGACGAAGTGCAAACCGGCGTAGGCCGAACGGGCAATTTTCTTGCCTGCGAAGGCTACGGCGTAAAGCCCGATGTGGTTACCATTGCCAAAGGCCTTTCAGGCGGTATCCCTTCCGGGGCCTTTCTGGCAGGCGAGAAAGCGGCGGACGTGCTTCAAACAGGCGATCACGGCTCCACTTTCGGCGGGAACCCCATTGCCGCCGCCGCGGGTCTTGTGGTTCTGGAAACCGTAACAAAAGACGGCTTTATGAAAGAAATCACGCGAAAGGGCCAGAAGATTCTGGATACCATCGCTTCATGGAACCATCCCAAAATTACCGCAAGCCGTGGCAAGGGCCTGATGCTCGGCGTTGATATTACTGTTGAATCCTGGCCCATTCTGGAAGCGTTAATTTCCAGGGCGCAAAGCACAGACGCGGGGCTTTTACTTCTTAGCGCGGGCAAGCAGACCCTGCGTTTCCTTCCGCCATACATAATTAGCGACAGCGAGATTGAGCAGGGGCTGGAGATGCTGAGGGGCGTGTTGTGAGGCTACCTTATTTGCCTATTACAGCAGTGGCCATATTTTTAGGTTTGATATATTCGTAAAGTGTTTGTCATAAGTGACAAGTGTTGAATCAGTTTCAATTGCATGGGCGGCAATCCAAATATCGTCAACAGGTATCGTTTTTGCTTTTTGCTTTAATTCGTTCTTAATGGCGCCAAAAATCTTTGCTGTCTCGTGAGTTATGGCAATAATTTCAACCGTTTCTTTTTTTAGAAAGTCATGAAGAATATTGCTGTTCCATTCGGGCTTTGAACCGCCAAAGAAACCGGCGTATAATTCTCCTAGCATGACCGTAGAGATATAGATAATATCAGTCTGTACAATGTATTCATAAACCTTGGTATCTCCATTGATTAATCCGGTGTATGCATTGGTATCAAGAAGAATTGGCTTCACTCCCAATCCTCATAATCAATAGTTTCCAGATCTTTGGTGGCTTCTTTAAATTCGGCAACATCCTTGTCTGTCCATATACTATAGAATGGCGCAAACATTTTTCGCCTCTCATTTGTTCTGTCGGATAATAGAGCTTCGGCGAGTATTTTTTTTACTGTTTCTGTTCGGCTCAAGCCAAATGCTTCGGCTTTTGCGTTTATTTCATGTTCCAGAATTTCATCTATTCCATCTATTGTTAAGGTGTACATATATCCTCCTACGTTCTCGTTCTATGGTCATAGGGTAAATATACCATGCAAAGACGGCGAAAACAATGAGCAGGGGCTGGAGATGCTGAAAGGCGTGTTGTGAGTGATATTTTTTGATGTATAATCTTATTAATGAGTATACCGCTCATGTTTTTCATGCTATGCTATGCCGCAAAGTATTCCGTTCGGAACAGTGGGAAGCCGGGAATAGAAAACGGAAGGAGAACAAGCCATGAAATGCGGAATTTGTAAAGCAGAAATTGAAGAATCAACCGTCACCTATACCGAAGACGTCCAACTTGAAAAGATGGTTGACCAGTTTGCGGCGTCGGAAGGTTCAGAAGTTTCGGTAATAAACTTTGCAAAATCGGTAGCATAAATCAAAGCATTTTCCATCCCCGTGCAGTAACAGGGTATGAAACTTTTACTTCCTTTCACCCGCTCCTATGCGGAAATCAAGCGTCAGGCCAGGGAAAACGCCGTACTGACAAAACCCCTTAGCCCTACAATCGACTTCGTCTTTAAAACACTCTTTTCCGGTAAAGATGAGGATTCCAGAGAGGCCCTAAGGCTCCTCCTTTCCAGTTGCATACACCGCCATGTTCTGGATCTCAGGCTGCAGAATAACGAAATACTCCCGACCTTCCTCCTGGGAAAACTATACCGCCTTGATGTCCATGTTACCTTTAACGACGGCGAGCAGGCCGACATCGAAATGCAGGTGAACCGTAGCAACGATGACCTTAAAGCCCGTTCCCTCCTTTACGCAAGCCGACTGCTAGAAAGCCAGTTAGGGAGGGGAGAAGACTTCAAGGATGCCAAACGGGTATACGTTATCTTTTTTCTTGACTTTGTCCTGTTCCCTCAAAGCGCCAAGGTTCCCTGCCGCTATGTTTTTATGGAGGAAACGGAACACGACCGGCTAAACGAACTTATAGAAGTCATTTACTACGAGATGCCTAAGACCGCGGACGCGGTGAGGGAATACTTTGAAGGGAAGGAAACGTTAAAAACCTTGCCAACCGAGCAGAAATGGTGTATATACTTCAAATACCGTGTAAAAGAGGGGATGGAACCCCTCATAGATGAATTACGCCGTGAAGAGGAAGGGATTATGAGGGCGGACAGGGCATTGAAAAAGATAGAGCGGGATCGGGATAAGAGGGCTCGGGCGATATTCTGGGACAATCAGAGGCTTGTCCGTAACTCCGACATGCACGCCGCCGAAGAAAAGGGCCGCATGGCCAGCCAGGAAGAAATAGCGTGTAAGATGATAGCCAGGGGCTACAAATCTGAAGAAATCCAGGCCATTACCGGCCTTTCAAGTGAAGAAATTGATAAATTAAGGTGATCTAAGAACGAAGTAGCTCCCGCTGCTTTTTTTACATTCTCCTAAAACCGTGCGTAAATCACTCTTGACATCTGCGTAATTTACCCTTGACATTTGCAAAAAATAGTTCAGAATTTATTAATATAATGGTAATTTTCGCCTTTTATGTTCGCATCCGTCGGGTGCGGCGCGTCCAGAAAGATGCGAGCCCTTATTTGCTAAAGGAGTTTTCATATGAAAAAGACAGTTTTCGCTTTATTCGCGGTACTGCTGGTCTTATCGTTGGCAACCTGCGACCTTTTTGAGCCGCCCGCCGGCATTGAAGGCAATTTGCCCAAGCCCACGGATGGCAATCGCGAAATGGTGCGATTAACCATCGGCGTTGGAAACAACGGCATAAGCCGCGCCCTGACCCTGCCTCAGGCACAAGCCAATGTGAACATCTTGGAAGTGGCTTTCACAGATGGTACTGATGTCTATCGAACAAGTTGGAATGGCGGAGATACGTACTTAGATGTTCCCGCAGGCGATTATACCGGCCCTGAAAAGGCGGTTGTTTTGGCCGGTTATGATAACGGCAGTGGTATCGATCTAACCCTTCTTGCGGTCGGCAAGATAACTAATATTAACGGCGGTGGTGATCTTGGAGCTTCACCAGCGATTATTGACAAGACTACCACCGGAGTTACCTTCACGCTTATTCCGCTGGAAGGCGGCGTAACTAATACAATAGCATCAGCATTTCACATTTTAGGCCCAACTAGTCTTTCACTTCAAACTAATGATGGTACCAAGGGGATAAGTACCTACAATGATACATTTCCATATCCGGTCTACACTCTCCCGGCAAGGTATAATTATAGTGTTAATGATAGTGGTGCGGCCAATCCCAGTGGTCTAAATACCACTGAAAATGTAATAGGGCAGTGGAACTTCACTAACTCCTACTATGCAGGTTTAAAACAAAAGGGAAGCTGGACAGTCGCTTCAACCTACACAATTTCGGAAATAGGAAGTGAACCAAAGGTAGAAGTAGGTGTAACTCCAAGATTCCCTCGCGCAAACGATTCAATAGATGGCAAATTCTATTTCACCATTAATTTAGGTAATGTTTCCGGTGGTTATAGCAAGATTTCCATGAAAGCGCCGGTGGTAGCAATCAAAGATACTGTTTCCCCCAACGGCACCGCAGCTCTTACTTGGAATATCAGAGGCGGAATAAACAATGATGAACTTGACCTTGACACTGGTTCAGGTTCCGATGGCGGGGCCGTTCTATTGTATATTGACGACCAGATGGTTCATCTTCTAATTGGAACTCATTCATAATAAAAGTGGAGCCGCGCCGGTATGAGCCGTTTATGCAGGTTTTTTGTAATCCTCATTGCCGCTTATACCGCCGCGGGTTGTTCTCCTGTCGGGAGTATTGGCGGTACGGACATCGATCTTTTTTGGGTCGTGCCGAACCGCCTGGCGTACAACTCAGGCAACACCTTTATACCGACCAGCGACTTACAGGTGTTTGTCTTGTACCAGGGCGTGGCGAAATCCGTTTCCCTAAGCCTGGTTGAAATAGGCATTGCGGAAAACCCTTATCTGCCCAATGATCTGAAAAATGTCCCTCTGGACAAGGGTTATACTCTGCAAACCGAGGGGAAAAAAATCATTGTTGTGAAATACAGCGGTTTAAATACGAGCTACACAATTGAAGTAACGGCCACCGGAAGCGGGACCGGCCCCGGAATACATATTAAGTGGCCGGAATAATTAGATAATCCTGTTAAAATTCAAAAACTCTGCCGATATTATTGATAATGCGTAATAATATATTGGTATTTGCGCTGTTGTTTTGCGGCGGGTTTTTCCTGGCCGCCCAAACCCGCACTGACGTTGCCATTTATGTATCGCCTGTAACGGGGAGAGGCAGCAAACCGGACGATAATTTCTTGTTTTACAATCGCCTTTTAAATGAACTTGCAGTCCAAAAGGCAAATTTGACAAACGCGTCCAAAGACGCGGACTATTCCTTGTTCGGCTCCCTTGCTCCCTCCAGAAATGGGGTAGGTCAATATGTCTTTCATTTGGGATTGTGGGATAAAAAGATCGGTGGCTTCACGGTTGAAGGGGAGTTGTTGTATGAGGTTCCGGACGATACCAATCAATTGTTTTCTGCCCTGGTAAAGAGCCTGCTTTACACTATTCCGGCAAAGCCTGTTCCGACAGAGCCTTTACCGACAGACCCTCTGCCGCCCGAGCCTCCACTGCCAGAGCCACCGCCACCACCGGACTGGCGCGATGATTGGCTTTACCTGGGCGCGGCCGGTACATGGACTCCGCGTCGTTATGTAGATGATAAGGATGGGTACATATATCCCGGATATCCCCACTTCGGTTTATCAGCCGAAATTCATTTTTTAGACCGCATATCTTTTGAAGCTGGTTTAGAAGTGGCAACTGACACGATTGTGTACCGTGATAACAGCGGAAAACTCAATGAAAAACTCGATAAAATGATAGAGATTCCGCTTTTACTGAAATATGTTTTTAAGCCCGGGTCCTATTTTATGATTGAGCCGTACATTGGAGCCCAAATCAATTATTCGCTTGACAAAGTAACCCAACCGCCCTTGTTTTCAATGGGGGGCGGAATTCAGTTAGGCGTTAAAGCCGGTCCCGGCGCGTTATTTTTGGACGGACGGATATTATGGGATGCGCAGTATTCCACAATTAAGATTCCTTCCGGCGATCTTACTTATTACCGGTATATCTTTCATTTAGGTTTAGGTTACAAATATGGTTTTTTCCCGAGGTAATTAAATGAAACAGGTTTTATTGGTACTGTCGGCGGTTTTTTTGTTAGGTACTCCGGTTATTGCCCAGACTGGCGGTTTCAACCAGACGGGGAAGGTTACCCATGACTTGATGGCCACCGGGTTTACTATGGGCCATCCCAGCCTTCCGCTCAATTCAAAAGTGCAGGTAGTCAACACCTTAACCAGAAAAGAGATAGAAGTTACCGTAATCAGTCGTATAGCCGCTTCCGAAAGCCGTATTGCGGATCTTTCTCCATCTGCCTGGATAGAACTTGGGCTGACTTCTAATAGCGAAGTCAGGATTTATACTAATGCTTCACAGCCATATACCGCCCAGCCTGCTCCGCAGCCATCTGCTTCACAGCCATATACCGCCCAGCCTGCCCCGCAGCCCTCTGCTTCACAGCCATATATCGCCCAGCCTGCTCCGCAGCCCTCTGCTTCCCAGCCATATACCGCCCAGCCTGCCCCGCAGCCCTCTGCTTCACAGCCTTATACCGCCCAGCCTGCTCCACAGCCCTCTGCTTCCCAGCCTTATATCGCCCAGCCTGGCGCTGCGCCGGTAGAGCTTAGTTTACAACCCAACCAGGCGGCGCAAACGGACCCAGCCAAAGATCGCGCGGAAGCGGATCGCATACTCATGGAAGCCCGTGTAAAAGCGGATAGCATACTAAGGGATGCCCGTGCGGAAGCGGAGAACATAACCAGAGACGCCCGCACGGAAGCGGATCAGTTGCTCAGGGAAGCCCGCGACACAAAAGATCGCGCAGACGCGGATCGATTAGCCTGGGATGCCCTGATAGAAGCGGATCTCATAATCAGGGAAGCCAAGGCAAAAGCGGATAGCATAATCAGGGAAGCCCTTGAAACGAAAGATCGCGCAGATGCGGATCGTATACTTAAGGAAGCCCTTACGGAAGCTGATCGTATACTTAAGGAAGCGGATCGTATACTTAGGGAAGCCCATACGGAAGCTGATCGTATACTTAGGGAAGCCCATACGGAAGCTGATCGTATACTTAGGGAAGCCATTACGGAAGCGGATCGTATAACCAGGAAAGCGTATGAAGATGCGGGATCCATAACCAGGGATGCCGTCGCGGAAGCGGATCGCATAACCAGGAAAGCGAATGAAGATGCGGATAACATAGTCAGGAAAGCGAACGAAGAAGCGGAACGTATAACCAGGAAAGCGAACGAAGAAGCGGAACGTATAACCAGGAAAGCGAATGAAGATGCGGATAACATAATCAGGAAGGCGTACGAGGATGCGGGATCCATAACCAGGGATGCCGTCGCTGAAGCGGATCGCACAAAAAAGGAAGCTCACAAAGATGCGGAAAATATGATCGGTGAAGCCCGAAAAGAAGCGGAGAACATAATCAGTGAAGCCATCGCCCTGGCGAATCGCCTGGCCCGCGAAGTAACGATGGGCATACTCAGTAAAGCCCGCGCAGAAGCGGAGGGCATAAAAAAGGAAGCCCAGGCAGAAGCGGATCGCATAATTGAGGAAGCCCGCGCAGATGCGGCGCGCATGGCAGCGAGTATCTGGACTCCGGCGCCGGCAGTCCGCCAGCCGCAGACGCCAGTACAGACTCTGCCGCAGACGCCGGTACAGACTCTGCCGCAGCAACCGATACAGCCGTCGCCGGATGTAAAGATAATTCCCAGTTTGCCGGACCCAAATAACGGTAAGACCTATAATTTGCAGGTAGGCGCTTTTTCCAGGCCTGAAGCCGCCATGGACTTAGTTATAAAGCTCAAGGGCGCCGGTTTTGATGCCTCTCAGGAATTTACCGGTGCATTATATCGTGTGATTGTAATGGGTATTCAGTCTTCCCAGCTGAATTATACGGCACAGAGATTGGGCGCAATAGGCATCAAAGAGATTTGGATCAAATAAATACAGCGTGTAGTAAACTTAGCCTACGCTATATATAGTGTCCGTCCACAAAGTCTGTTACTTTGCGGACGGACATTGCATTTTCTCGTCTAAGGACTGCGAAAATGCAGTTTTTAAGGTTGTCTGTTCATAATGTGTCTACATTATGAACAGACTCCATATAGCGTAGGCTTTTTCTTTATTAAGCAAACGATAAGCATCCACTGGCATGGTTTTATTCTATTGGCAGTTTACCAGAAGTATTGTATAATGCAATTTATGATGGTACGGTTCGGGTATTTAATGCCATGAAGTGTACAGATGAATTTATAAGCTGCTTAAAAGCCAGGAGGAATTAAACCATGAAAAAATTTTTAGTCGTTTTTTTGCTGGGCTTACTGATAGCCGGATCGGCATTTGCCCAATGGGGCAATAGCGGTTACAACCAAACTGCCCAAACCCTGCAAACCATATCGGGAACATTGCAGATGATTAACGGTATGCTTGCCATAGTCAGCCCACCCAACGGGGTGTACTATGTGCCCAATCTCATGCCCTATTACGGCGCAAACGGGCTGTTCGTCAACGCATTCGTTACCGTGTATGGCGCCATAGCCAACAATTATTGCTCTCCTTACAGTTTCGTGGCTGGCGGAAAATGGTATATCCTCCCTGAATGCAATAATAATGTGCCGCCGGTACAGCCGACGTATGGACCGCCGATAATGGTGTTGGTTGTACCGATGTACATATCCCCGCCAAATTGGTATCCGCGCTATTATGGCTGGTAAATCTAAAGCCAGGCAAAGGTTAAATACCCAGCTCCTCATGCATTTCTTCAACTGAAGGAATGAATATCACTGACGTGCCAAATGTGCCTTTACTCACATAAAAATGCGGGTTATAATAGCATTATCACATTTTATCAAAACGGAGGTTTCTAATGACTAAGGTTGCAATTAACGGGTTTGGCCGCATCGGCCGCCTTGTGTTTCAGGCTATTGTCGATCAAAAACTGCTCGGCAAGGAAATTGATGTAGTGGCGGTTACCGACATTTCGACAGACGCGAAGTACTTCGCCTACCAGCTCAAGTACGATTCCAGCCAGGACAAGATGAAGGCGAAAATTGAGACCGCGAAAAGCAGCGCTTCAGTGGAAGAAGATGATGTTCTGGTAGTAGACGGCCATAAGATCCAATGCGTTATGGCTCAGAAAGAGTTGAAAGACCTGCCATGGAAGAAGCTTGGGGTCGAGTATGTAATTGAGAGTACAGGACTTTTCGTGGACGACAAAGCCTTCGGGCACCTTGATGCCGGTGCGAAGAAAGTTATCATTTCCGCGCCCGCAAAGGCCAAGGATCACAAGATTCCTACCTTTGTAATGGGGGTTAATGAGGGCAAATACAACCCTGCCGAAGACAAGGTAGTTTCTAACGCGAGCTGCACCACCAACTGCCTTGCGCCGGTGGTTTATGTACTCTTGAAAGAAAAAGTCGGGATTGAAAAGGGCCTCATGACCACTATCCATTCCTATACCGCGACACAGAAAACCGTTGACGGGCCTTCAAAGAAGGACTGGCGGGGCGGCAGGGCTGCTGCCATTAACATTATCCCCTCGACCACAGGCGCTGCCAAGGCCGTAGGCGAAGTGCTTCCCGAAACCAAGGGCAAGCTGACGGGCATGTCTTTCAGAATTCCCACCCCCACCGTATCCGTCGTTGATCTTACCTTTACCGCCGCAAGGGATACATCCATCGAAGAAATCGACGGCTATATGCTTAAGGCTTCAAAGGGTTACCTCAAGGGCGTTCTCGGCTACTGCAACGAAGAAGTTGTTTCAACGGATTTTGTCCACGATGCCCGCGCTTCCATATACGACAGTTTAGCCACTTTGCAGAACAACCTGCCCGGCGAAAAACGCTTCTTTAAAGTTGTTTCCTGGTATGACAATGAATGGGGCTATTCCAACCGTTTGGTGGCTCTGCTTAGCTACATGATTAAAGCGGGCGCGAAATAATGATTAAAACTGTCAAAACCGTAGACCTCAACGGGAAACGGATAATAATGCGGGTGGATTTTAATGTACCCATGAAGGACGGCGTGGTTCAGGACGACACCCGGATTGTGGCCGCCATTCCAACGATTAAGTACATTCTTGCCCACGGGGCAAAAACCCTCACGCTGATGAGTCACTTAGGCGATCCTTCCAAGGATGCCAAAAAGGCCGAGGAAAAGGCCGTAAAAGACGGCAAGACTTTTGACAAGGAAAAGTACATCAAAGGCAAGCACCGGATGGCCCCGATTGCGGCGTATTTGCAGAAAAAACTGGGCAAAAACGCGACTGTGGTTTTCGCGGGCGAAGACGGCTGTTACAACAAAAAGGCGTTTATTGACGGCCAGAAGCCCGGCACGGTGATCATGCTGGAAAATACGCGCTTCCACAAAGAAGAAACATCAGACGACCCGAAGGAACGAGACAAGCTGGCAAAAGCCCTGGCGGAGTACGGCGACATTTTTGTAAACGACGCCTTTGGAACCGCCCACAGGGATCACGCTTCCACAGCTTCCATCGCCAAGTTTGTCCCCGTTTCCGTGGCCGGCTTCCTTATGGAAAAGGAAGTGCATTACCTGGAGCCGATTGTAACCAACCCTGTAAAGCCCATGGTGGCAATTATAGGCGGGGCCAAGGTTTCCTCAAAAATCGCCGTTCTTGAAAGCCTTTTGAAAAACGCTTGCGCCCTGGTGATTGGCGGGGGAATGGCCTATACCTTCCTCAAGGCGCAAGGCAAAAAAATCGGCAAGTCCCTTGTTGAGGATGACCAGATCGACACGGCAAAGAAGATTCTTAAAACCGCCGAGAACTCGGGAGTAGAGATCGTTCTGCCTGTGGATCATGTGGGGGCGGAGAAGTTTGACGCCGCCGCCAAGCCGGTAGCGGTTGCCGCTGTAAATGTTCCCGACAAGCTTATCGCTATGGACGTTGGGCCGAAAACCCTGGCTTTGTACAAAAAGGTTATTGCCAAGGCCAAAACCATTGTTTGGAACGGACCTATCGGGGTCTTTGAATTCGACGCTTTTGCCAAGGGAACCGAGGCGGTAGCCAAGCTTGTGGCAGCCGCCACCGAAAAAGGCGCTATTACCGTCGTGGGCGGCGGGGATTCGGTCGCCGCGGTGAACAAGTTCAACCTGGCCTCAAAGATGAGCCATGTAAGCACAGGCGGCGGCGCTTCGCTGGAACTGCTTGAGGGAAAGAAGCTCCCCGGTATAGAAGTTACCCGCAGCCGCGACTATTTTATCGCAGGCAACTGGAAGATGCACATGACAAGAGCCGAGGCCGCGAATTTGGCAAAGGCGCTGGTTAAGTCCCTTAAAAGCGGGAAAAACAAGTATATGGCCGCTCCTTCCTTTACGGCCCTGGAAACGGTGGGCGAAATCCTTAAAGGAAGCAACATCCTCCTTGGCGCTCAAAACTGCGCTTGCGAGGAGCAGGGCGCGCATACCGGCGAGGTTTCGGTCTTACAGTTGAAAGACCTGGGTGTCCAAGTCATTATTCTTGGTCACAGCGAGAGGCGGCATACCTACAAAGAAGACGATGAGCTTATCAACAAGAAAGTAAAGCTCGCCTTAAAGCACGGCTTTGAAGTGATCCTCTGTGTAGGGGAAACCCTGGAAGAGCGTGAAAAGGGCAAGGTCGAAGCGGTATGCAAGACCCAGACCGAGAAGGGGCTTTCAGGCGTTACACCGGAAGAGCTGTCCAGAATTACCATTGCTTACGAGCCTGTTTGGGCCATAGGCACAGGCAAAACGGCCACGCCCGATGACGCGCAGAAGGTTCATAAGTTTGTAAGGGGTATCGTAGAGGGTCTTTACGGCGCGATGGCTGCCAGGCAGATCGTCATCCAATATGGCGGCTCGGTTAAACCCGATAACGCCGCCCAACTGATGGCAATGGAAGACATTGACGGCGCGCTTGTAGGCGGCGCTTCCCTTAAAAACGAGACTTTTACACCAATTGCAAAATTTGGCTAAGGGTTGAATAACTTTTTCCTAATTGATAGAATACCCATAATCGGAGTGAATTGAGGTAGATTATGGGTATTCTTAGTGTTGCACTGCTGGTCTTTTTTGTTATTGTAGCAATTCTGCTTATTCTCTTTGTTTTGATTCAAGACGAAGAAGGCGATGGTTTAGGCGGTATTTTTGCCGGCGGCTCAGGCTCTGCCTTTGGCTCGCGTTCCGGTAATGTACTGACCAGGACGACCTCTATTCTTGGCGCTTTATTTTTGGTTATAAGCATCGGTCTTGCGCTTTTACACCGCAGCCCTGTCGGCAGAGGCGTAGAGGAAGCCGGGCGGGCTTTGTCCGGCGAAGGCGGCGCCGAGTGGTTCCTGGAAGATAACACTCCTCCCCCTGTGATTGATTCAGAGCTTGAAGGAGAAGCCGATTAAGAGCTTAACCTCAAATAACAATATCTTTAAAATTTTTACCACAAACCACACTAACCAACACGAACATGGCAAAGGTTTACATTATGTTCCTGTATGATATTTTTCCGCCTGAGTTAATGAAAATCGGGCTTGAAGCGGAAGATAAAGATGAAGTGTTTGAGGAAATGGCGGATCTGTTCTGCCAGACAATAAAAACAAGCAGCCGAAATGAAGTTCTGGAAGCCCTTTGGGAACGTGAATCCAAAATGTCAACCGGAATACAAAAGGGCATCGCGATTCCCCACGGTAAAGTCAAAAGCCTTGAGAATGTTTACGGGGTTCTCGGAGTTTCAAAGAACGGCATAGAATACGACGCCCTTGACGATCAGCCGGTTTACCTTCTTTTTATGGTTCTTTCTCCCAGAACTGATTCAGAAATGCCATTGCGCCTTTTAAAGCGTCTTTCGGAACTGTTGGATAATCCTCAGTTTTATACGGAGCTGTTGGCGCAAAACGATCCGCTGAATGCCGGCAGGATCATTAAAAAATACGAGGACATTTACATCGCATCCGAATAAGGTTGTTTGAAGGGCTCTCATGGAAAATCATGAAGTATTACAGCAATTACTGGAGATTGAAAGCAAAGCTGCGACTCTGGTAGATGACGCCCAGGCTGAGGCGGACAGGAGGGTTGCTGAAGGAGAAAAGCAGCACCGCCTTCGCTATGATGAACAGTACGCCAAAGAGGTGGAAACCCTGGAGGAAGCTTTTTCCAGAGACATCGCTTTAGCCAGAGAAGATTACCGCAGACAATTGGAAGAATACCACAACAGCCTTAAAACTCAGCCTCCTGACACCGGGGCCTTTTTCTTATTGGCGGAAAAGTTGCTTGTTTCAGGGGAGAGCAGTAATGACTGATTTCGGCGAACGCTCCTACACTTACGCCAAAGCCAGCGGAATTATCTCCAAGTCATTTGTCGGAAGGAGGGTGCGCAATTTGGAGGAGGCAAGCCGGCTTTCCGAACTGGACAGGCTGGTGTTTCACGCTTCGGCCAAAAACCTGCCCGAAAAAGAACTGCTTCGGGACCTTGAAAAAAGAATAATTAACCGTGAAGTAAATTCCATTATTTCCATAGTAAGATGTTTTTCGCATCCGCCTGAGTTTTTTAAATTGCTTATACGAAGTTATGAATACGCGGATCTCTTAAGCGCCGTTGAAGCGGCCAGGGATAAGGAAAGAAACGCTCCGCCCCATGTAGACCTTGGGCGTTTTCAAACCGTGCATTTTGAAGCCTGGCCTGATATTCCAAAAATGATAGAAGGAACGGCTTTTGTTTTCCTTCTGGAAAAGCTGAACAAGATGGGCAATGACAAAGGAAGTTTCTCCGAGAAACAAAGGTTTTCTTTACAAAGCGCCCTTGATCAGCACTACTATACCGCCCTTTGGAAGGCCCTTTTTTCTCTGCATGAGAACGACAGGCTTTTTGCCGAAAGGCTCCTGTCCGACGAAATCTCGCTTAAAAATTCTTCGTGGGCCCTCAGGCTTCGCACCTTTTATCACATGCCCGACAAGGAAGTTAAGCAGCACCTTGTAGATATACCTGAGGAGAAGCACGGGCCTTCGGCCCGGTACCTGCGGATTTGGCGGCACGAAAACGGCCGGGAAAGAAAGCCTAAAGAGTCTTCTTCGCTGATACATGAAGCGGTAGTCAGCCTTGATTATCAACTGGACGATTATTCTGACTGGTCATCGTGGCGCTGGAAAGAGTTTCTCAATCCCCCGGTAGAAGGCAGGCATTGGCAGGCTGACCCCAGGTATTTTCAGAACGCCGCTTCAAGGTATTTGTATAATCTGGCAAGGCATAATTTCAGGATTAACCCCTCTTCGCTGGATACTATTTTTTGCTTTATAAAGCTTAAACAGTTTGAGGAGGATATTCTTACAAGCAGCGCCGAAGGGCTTGGAATAGGAATGTCCGTAAAGGAAACTCTTTCAATGCTGGGGGTTGAGTAATGGGTTCGCTCAGACCCCGGAAAATGAAAGAGATAGAACTCACTATCCTTAACCGGGACATTGACACGGTAATTGAATTTATGGGACACCGCTCTTTGATGCATCTTACTTCCGGGAATGAAGGCTCAAGCCTCGCGGAAAAGGCGCTTCCCAAGAACATACAGGACAACCTTGAAAAGCTTTCCTCGTCCGCTGTGTGGCTGGGCGTAACTCTGCCGACCGAGCCCGGGGAGTCAAGCCGCCTGCCCGGCGAAGCGGAAGAAAAGCTGACCGGCGCCATTGCCGCCGCGGTTTCTTCCCTGATTAAGCGGGAGAATGACCAGCGCGATGAAAAACATAAAGTGGAAGAGGCTTTAAACGAAGCGAAGGCCTTTGCTAACCTAAACGCCCCCTTTTCGGATTTGGATCAGCTTTCGTACCTTACCCTCAGGGTAGGCCGCCTTGATGTCAGGCGGCACGATGAACTAAGGGAAAATCTTGAGGGAAGGGCGGTGGTTATTCCCCTGGGTTCAGGCGACAGGGTATTGGCGGCGGCGTCGCGGAAAGGCCGCTTTGCCCTGGATTCGGAACTTAAAAGGATGGATTTTATTCCTATCGACATTCCCGAAGGATACAACGGCATACCGCCGGAACTGCTTAAGGGTCTTGAGGAAAGGCTCAAGGGCACGGCGCTAAAACTGGAAGAAATAAACGAAAGTAAAAATAAACTCCGCGATGAATACGAGGCAAGTCTTCAATCGCTTACCGCCTCTTACTTAATGGCCGGCATTACCGAAAGATTAAAAACCAGTCTTAGAGCGACCAAGAACGTGTACCTTCTTTCCGGCTGGGTACCCGCCGACATGGTTCATACTCTGGTTACCGAGCTTGAAAAGCTTACGGAGGGCAGGATTGCCGTGCGCTCTTATAACCCCGAAGAGGTTGAAAGGGTAAAAGATGGCAGGGAAAAGGTTCCCGTTTCCCTCGACCACGGCGCTTTTGTAAAGGGTTTTGAAAACGTGGTTTTTTCTTACGGCTCCCCCCTTTACGGCACTATCGATCCCACTCCTCTTGTGGCGATTTTCTTTACCGTGCTGTTTGGGATCATGTTCGGGGATCTCGGTCAGGGTTTTGTGCTTCTGCTCCTCGGCCTTCTTACCGGTAAGCGCGGCTCCCGCCTGCTTTCAGGATTCAGGAAATTTTCAGTCCCCCTTATCGCCGTTGGAATTTCTTCGATGGTTATGGGCTTCTTAACGGGAGGGGTTTTCTGTAACGAAGATATTCTTGCAGGCCCAACAAGGGCAGTTACCGCTTTTATCACCGGCCGCCCTTCCGATAGAATTCTTACCATCATGCCCCTTCCTGAGAAGGGCGGAAGCGTGACTAAGCTTTTTTACTTTTTCGGCTTTACCATAGGCATGGGGACGCTTTTGAATTCCGCGGGGCTTATTGTAAACGTAATCAATCAGTTTTTTCTAAAAAAATACGAAAAAGCTCTTTTCGCCAAAACAGGCATAGCGGGGCTTCTGCTTTTTTGGTACGCGATTTTTATTGCCGTGCGTTTTGTCGCCGCGTTAATAAAGCCCGCCCTTTACACTTTCAGCTTCCGCTGGTATGACGCGGCGGGATTGGTTGTTCCGCTGACCGCTATTTTCTTCGGCTCCGCGATCTGGCGGCTTTTTTCCGGGGAAAAGCCGATATTTCCTGAGGGCCTGACGGTATTCATTATGGAAGGGTTTGTTGAAGTCCTCGAAACCGTTTCCACCAATGTTTCCAATACGGTCAGTTTTCTCAGGGTAGGGGCCTTTGCCCTGTCTCACGCGGTGCTCGCCTACATTGTGTTCAGGTTTTCGGAAGAAGTTTCAACTATTCCCGCGGGAACCGCCATCAGCGTGTTGATCATGGTTTTCGGAAATTTGATTATTATTGTTTTGGAAGGTCTCATCGTGGCTATACAGGTGGTGCGCCTTCAGTATTACGAATTTTTCAGCAAGTTTTTTACCGATGTGGGGGTTGAATTCGCCCCCTTTAGATTTCGCAAATAGGGAGTGAATGATGAAGCGTCTTGTTTTAGTTCTGTTAATGGTTCTTATTGCCGCGGCTTTTGTGTGTGCCCAGGAGGATGCCCAAAGTAATTCGGCTGAAACCGCGTCGGCGTCAATGTGGAAGTATATTGCCGCCGCGGCGGCTGTCGGATTTTCCTGCATCGCCGGCGGTTTGGCGGTCGGCCGGATTGGGTCGGCGGCGATGGGCGCGATGAGCGAGAACCCTGAGTTATCAGGAAAGGCTCTGCCGTACGCCGGCCTTGCCGAAGGAATTTGCCTTTGGGGCTTCCTTGTGGCTCTGCTTATTCTGGTGATTAACTAGGCTCCGGTTCAATGGATTATTTTTTCATCGGGGACGCGGAACTGGTTACAGCTTTCCGTTTTGTAGGCATCAGCGGGATTTCCGCACAGAACTCTTCCGAGGCTCTTGAGGCGTTTCGCAGAATCACCGAAAGCTATGACGAGACTACCGGAGTATTTCTGCCGGATATGGAGCTTTGCCGGGTGCTTATAATGACGGAGGAAGTAGCGGACTGGCTGGGAGATTCCCTTATACAGTGGCAGCTTAAAGATCGCTACCCTTTGATTGTTGAAATTCCGGGGCTTATGGGAAGGCACGAGGGCCGTAAAACGCTGGCGGAATCAATCCGGGAAGCAATCGGAGTCAGAATCTAATGGAAGAGTTACGAACTACCGAGGCGCTGGGAAATGAAATCCTGGAAGACGCCAGGAGGAAAGCCCAAAAGATTTTAAAGACCGCCGAGGAAGCCCTTGCGGCGCAAGACCACAGTTGGGAAAGAAAACTAAAACGCTCAACGGATTCAATCCGAAAAACTTTTGCCGAGCGGACAAAAAAAACCAACGAAGAAATTCAGGCGCGCCTTCCGCTGGACATGCGCCGGCTTCGTTCCAGGACCACCGAAGGTTTTTTGATTAAGGCCCTGGATGATTTTTTACGGACTCTGAGCCGGGAAAAGCTTATTCTTGTTTTGGAACGGGAGCTTCACTCGCGCCTAAAACTCTGCGCCGTTGATCTTGCCCGTCACCGCTCTGTAGTCCGTTATTCAGGCCTAAGCCTTGATGAGGCCAAAGCGGTTATTGAAAAAGTAAGCGGCGCCCTGGAAGAAACAGACTTCCTGGTCAAACCCGAATGGGAATTCAAGGCGGATTCGGTTGTCCGTGAGTACCCCTTAATGTTTATTGAATTGAGAACGTTAAGAATAATTGCCTCGGTGAAAAGCACCGCAAAAGCTTTGCTGAGGGACAAGCGGGGAGAATTGGCCGCGGCCCTTCTGGGCGATGGAGTCCTGAATGACTAGCAGTCATATGATTAGCGGGCACACAATTAACGGGCACATAAAGCGCATTTCAGGGCCGGTCATCCGCATCGCGGGTCTTAGCGGGGCAGGCCTTTTCGACGTGGTGGAAGTGGGCAAAAAAAAGCTCATCGGTGAAATTGTCAGGCTTGAACAGCACGAAGCTGTTGTTCAGGTTTACGAGGACGAGACCGGGCTGATGATAGGATCGGAAGCGGTTTCAACCGGTCGGCCTTTGTCTGTGCTTTTGGGGCCCGGCCTAATCGGGACAATATACGACGGAATTCAGCGCCCTCTGCAAAAGCTCTTTGATCAGAGCGGGGCGTTCATGGAATCGGGAAGCCGCGGCGAACCGCTGGACACGGAAAAAAAGTGGCCCTTTGTTCCCGATCCTGTTTTGGCCGCGAAAATCGCCTCAGGCGAAAAAGTTCCCGCCGTTCCCGGCCTTTTGCTTGGTACGGTAAAGGAAACCGAGAGCGTTACCTGCAAGATTATGGCCCCTGCGCCGAATACGCGTTCGGCGCATATAGACAACATCACGGAGCTTAGCCCACAGGCGGAACTTACGGTGTCTTCCGTTGTTGCAAGGACAGACGAGGGCAGGGAAATTACGCTTTCCCATTGGTGGCCTGTGCGTATTCCCAGGCCGAGCGCCGAGCGGCTTTCTCCCGAAATGCCGCTTATCACAGGCCAAAGGGTAATCGACGTTTTTTTCCCCATTTCCAAGGGCGGAACCGCCGCCATACCCGGAGGCTTTGGCACGGGCAAGACCATGACCCAGCACGCCATCGCCAAGTGGTGCGACGCGGACGTGATCATCTACATAGGCTGCGGAGAGCGTGGAAACGAGATGACCGACGTGCTTACGGAATTTCCCAACCTTATAGATCCCCGCAGCGGAAGATCCCTTATGGAGCGGACTGTGCTTATCGCGAACACTTCCAATATGCCGGTTGCGGCGCGGGAAGTTTCAATCTACACAGGCGTTACGATAGCGGAGTTTTACCGCGACATGGGCTACCACGTCGCCATAATGGCGGATTCTACAAGCCGCTGGGCGGAAGCCCTGCGGGAACTTTCCGGGCGCATGGAAGAAATGCCCGCCGAGGAAGGCTTTCCCGCTTACCTTCCTACGCGGCTTGCGGAGTTTTACGAGCGCGCCGGCAGGGTAAAAACCCTCTCAGGCGAAGAAGGTTCGGTTTCCCTTATAGGAGCTGTTTCCCCCCCCGGCGGCGATTTCTCGGAGCCTGTAACCCAGCATACAAAAAGGTTTATCCGCTGTTTCTGGGCGCTGGATCGCGAGCTTGCCAACGCCAGGCATTACCCCGCTATTTCGTGGATCGACAGTTACAGCGAGTACGCCGCCGAGGTTGAGCCCTGGTGGGAAACGGTAAACCCGCAGTGGGCGGCGGTGCGCCGCAGCGCGATAGAGCTTTTGAAAAGGGAACAGCGCCTGTCGGAAATAGTCCACATTATAGGAGCCGACGCCCTGCCGGACAATCAAAGGCTTATCCTGCTTGCCGCGGAAATAATCAAGAACGGATTTTTGCAGCAAAACAGTTTTGACGAAGTTGATATGTACTGCGATCCGGCCAAACAGATACGGCTTTTGGAACTAATCATGGAATTTTATGAAAGGGCCAGTACCTGCATAAAACTCGGCGCTCCTCTTATGAAAATCACATCCCTTTCGCTTCGCGAGGGGCTTTCCAGGCTCAAGAGCAGCGTTAAGAACGACGATCCCGGCGGCTTTGCGGACTTTGAGCAGGAAATGAGGGCCGATTTGGAAACGCTTGAGCGGGGCTACCGCAACAGGGAAACTTTATGAGGGGCATTGAATACAAGGGTTTAAGCCGCATCGAGGGGCCAGTGGTTGTTACCGCCAGAAGCAGGAACATCGGCTTTAACGAGGTAGTGGCGATTTACGACAAGGATAAGGGCCGCAGGCTTGGCCGTGTAGTGGACTTGAGCGAGGACTGGACTGCGGTTCAGGTTTTTGGAAGCACCACCGGCCTTTCCGCCGATCACAGCCGCGTGGAATTCTTGGGAGAGCCGATGAGGCTGCGGGTTGGGCCGGGGCTTTTGGGCAGGATCTTCAACGGCCTGGGTGAGCCTGTAGACGGTTACGGTGATATTTTTTCCTCAACCTGTCTGGACATAAACGGGCTTCCCATAAACCCCTATGCCCGCACTTACCCAAAAGATTTTATTCAAACCGGCATATCCGCCATTGACGGCATGAACACCCTTATCAGGGGCCAAAAACTTCCGATTTTTTCCGGCAACGGCCTTCCCCATAACCGGTTGGCCGCCCAGATCGTGCGTCAGGCAAAAATCCTGCACGGCTCATCAGGCGAAGCGGAACGCTTTGTCATCATCTTCTGCGCAATGGGTGTCAAGTACGATGTCGCCCGTTTCTTCCTTGATGATTTTGAGCGCTCAGGCGTCCTGGCCAACGTCGTGGTCTTTCTTTCTTTGGCAGACGCGCCTACCCTTGAGCGCCTTGTCGCTCCCCGCTGCGCCCTTACCGCCGCCGAATACCTGGCCTACGAAAAAAACATGCACGTCCTTGTGGTGATGACCGACATGACCAACTACTGCGAAGCCCTGCGGGAAGTTTCCTCGATTAGAGGGGAAGTGCCCAGCCGCAAGGGTTACCCTGGTTACCTTTATTCTGATCTGGCTTCTTTATACGAAAGGGCAGGGAGAATAAACGGTTCTAACGGCAGCATCACCCAGATTCCGATTCTTACCATGCCCAACGATGACATTAGCCATCCCATTCCGGATCTTTCCGGTTACATTACCGAGGGGCAGATAGTCCTTGATCGGGAATTGTTCCAGCGCGGGATCTATCCCCCTGTCGCGGGGCTGCCCAGCCTCTCGCGGCTTATGAAGGATGGTATAGGTGAGGGCATGACCAGGGAGGATCACAAGGATGTCTCAAGCCAGCTCTTTGCCGCCTATTCCCATGTCAGGCAGATACGCAACCTGGCCGCGATAATCGGCGAGGAAGAGCTTTCCGCCTCAGACAAGCAATACATCAAATTCGGAGAAAGGTTTGAGAATATTTTTCTTACCCAGGGCGAATTTGAAAACCGCGATATAGATCGCACCCTTGATCTGGGTTGGAAGGTTCTGACTGAAATTCCCAGGGACGATCTATTGAGAGTAAAGCAGGAATTCATAGGCAAGTACCTGGAGCCGACAAAGGCGATGAGAATTTAAAGCGCATTGGGGTGCACGCAGGCGGAAGAAGATGGCAAGAGAACAGGCAGCTCCAACGAAAAGCAACCTCATCCGGGTCAAAGAGCGGCTCAATACCGCCCTTGAAGGCTACGATCTATTGGAGCAAAAGCGGGAGATCCTTGTGATGGAGCTGATGCGAAAGGTGGAGCAGGTAAAGATACTGGAAAGGGAACTGGATGATAAAACCGAAACCGCTTACCCCTGCCTAAAGCGGATGCTTGTTGCTGTAGGGCGTGAACGGGCGGACGCCCTCTCGCGTAACATTCGCTATAGGTATGAACTTACCGAAAAAAAGACGCTTGTCGCAGGAATGAGCCTTCTGGGGCTGGAAATTAGGCTTCCCACTCTGGAACTTAAATATTCTCCGGCGAATTCATTTGCGGAATGTGATGAAACCGTGTTAGAATTCTTCGGGTTGTTAAAAACCCTGACGGAATTGGCGGCGGTAAGAACCATTGCCTGGCGTCTGGCGCGGGAGGTTCGCAAGACTCAGCGAAGGGTAAACGCCTTGGAAAAGATGGTCATTCCAACCGCCAGGGAAACTAAGGTCTACATAGAATCGGCGCTTGAGGAAAAAGACCGTGACGCTTTCTTTACGAATAAACTTTTGAAAAGAAAAAGGAGCAGCAGCGCTTAAGCGCTTTACGCGCGAAGTACGTTTGGGGGAGGAGATGATAAAACCGCTATTTTCAAATGTAGTTGTGGCCATCAGCGGTTCAGACGCGTCGGTTCTGGCGGCGAAATATGCAATAGTTATGGCCAAGGTTTATCACTGCCGGCTTACGGCGGTCTATGTGGTAGATACGGCTACCATAAGACAGCTCACCTTAAGCAAGATATTTATCCCTGAAGAAAGCCAGGAATACCAGCAGAGCCTGGAAGCCAACGGAGAGCGCTACCTTTCCTTTGTAGAAGAGCTTGCCCACGCCAAAGGCATCAAGATTGAGCGCGAAATCCGCCACGGCGCTGTATATACGGAAATTTTGGCGGCGGCCGGCGATAAAAAAGCGGATCTGATCATTCTGGGCGGATGGGAAAAGGAGCGCAGTTCCAGGGATATATTTTCTCATTCCCACCGTGAAATAATGATAAACGCCAACTGTTCTGTTTTGTTCGCGAAAGAACCCGGAATAGATTTGATGTATAAACACGCGTAAAGAAAGATAAAGGAAAAAGATATATGAGAATAGCGGTGATTAACGTAAGCGCCCGCCGGAATGAGACAAAGGATTATACAAAAGCCCTTGCCAACGGCATGGAATCAATGGGACATCGTGTTGAAATCCTGGAAGTTGAAGACGGCTACAAGCTTCCCGGTTACGAATATATCGCTATATGCGCCGAGCCCGCTTCCTTCTGGGGAGGCAAAATGCCCGATACGCTGCCGAAGCTCCTTGCTTCCGCGAGCAATCTTTCCGGAAAGAAAGGCGCGGCCTTTTTAAAGAAAACCGGCCCCTTTTTTATCAACAAGGCGCTTTGCAATTTAATGAAGGCTATGGAAAAGGAAGGAATGATGGTCAACTGGAGCGAAGTTCTCCTTTCTTCCGATCACGCTAACGCCATGGGAAAGCGCATCGGAGCCTGAGGAATCAGGCGGCGAAAATATGAACAATTACTATGAACTCCTTGAAGTAGCGGAAAGCGCGTCTACCCAGGAAATAAAAAAAGCTTTCCGGGAGCGCGCCAAGAAGCTTCACCCGGACGTTTCCGGAAAATCCGGCGGCGAGGAAATGAGGAAGCTCCTTGCCGCCTATAAAACCCTAAGCGACCAGAACCGCCGCTTTGAGTACGACAGGGCTTACGCGAGGTTTGCCGGAAAAGACCGCTTCGATTATCGAAGTTTTCTGCGTGAAAGGGACGATCCTGAAAGCCGCTCAAAACTTATCTTTTTTGAACTTTTGCACATGGAGGAAGACGAGGCCCTTTCGATATGGCAAGAACAGGGGGGCCTGGATTTTCCGATGGAAAAGTACATGGATCGGGAAGACTGGATGGATTGCAGTTTTATTCTGGCGGAAGAGCTGTCCGCCCGCGGTCGCCATTATGAGGCTTTTATGCTTTTGGTAAGAGTTATCAGGGAAGAAAGGCGGCTGCCTTATTTTAAGCACTTTATGGAAGAGGTGGAAAAATTCCTGAAAGAGCTTGTAAGGCTCCATTTAAGGCCGTCGGTGGACGATGAAACCTACCTGGAATGTATGGAAGCGCTCGTCAATTTGGGGTTTTCTCCAAGATACGAGGCCGGCATTCTGCGTTCCATCGCGGAAACCCTTTTCCGCCTTGGGGAATTTGACAGCGCCGGTAAAGCCCTGAAAGAAGCCCTTAAAAGAAATCCGGGTTTGCCGAATGTTGTAAGGCTCAAGCAAAGGCTTCAAATCTAGAAAATACGATGGAACATCTAAATGTTTACAAAGAATTTACCACTAACCACACTAACCAACACAAACTTTTACCACATATCTTATTGATGTTCGTGATGGTTCGTGGTGGTTCGTGGTAAAAATTATTAAGAATTGTTATGGGAAGGATGAAAAGAATTAGATGTTACAGACTACTAGAGACTTTGAGAACAGGACAGTGCTGTGATACGGCTAAAAAACGAAAAGCAGATTGAGGGTATCCGCAAATCCTGCCGGATGCTTTCCGCCATGTACAGGGAACTTATCCCGCTGGTAAAACCCGGCGTGGAAACCATCGAGATTGACAAGTGGGTGCATAGTTGGATTATAAGCGCAGGTGGTAAGCCGACTTTTCTGGGGGTTGGCGCGAAGAAAAACCCTTTTCCGGCGTCGATTTGCATTTCAATCAACAGTGAAGTTATCCACGGCATTCCTTCCAGGCGGAAAATTGTTTCCGGGGATCTGGTTTCCCTGGACTGCGGCATTACCCTTGACGGTTATGTAAGCGATCAGGCAATTACCCTCGAAGCGGGCAAGGTAAGCCCGGAGGCTCATAAACTAAGCACGGTTACCCGTGAGTGCCTTTACGAAGGAATCCGCTCCGCGAAAACAGGAAACAGGCTTTTGCAGATTTCAAGGGCCGTTTACGATCACGCCGTTGCCTTCGGTTTTGGCGTGGTTAGCCAGTTTTGCGGGCACGGGGTCGGCTTTGCGCTTCATGAGGATCCGCAAGTCAGCAATATCCCCAGAGGGCCCAACCCCAGGCTTTCCGCCGGCATGGTTCTGGCAATCGAGCCGATGATCAACGCCGGAACAGGCGATGTTGTAACCCTCAACGACGGCTGGACGGTGGTAACCTCCGACAAAAAGCTTTCTGCCCACTGGGAACACACAATCGCCCTTTTTCCCGATCATACGGAGCTTCTCACCGAGCCTGTCTGCGGGGAAAATGAGCAAATATAATAGCAGGACAATAGCTTTTCTATTGACGGTACAGACGAACCAGAGGGGGCGCTGAGCCCTGGCGAAAACGCTTGTAGAATCCGCCGACACAGCCGCCTGACCACTGGTATCCTCAAAGGCAGTTATAGAAATCAATATCTATCATATCAGTGGTCAGGTATTATTACACTTTATGGCTAACCGTCTTTCGCTCGTCTGTTTTGGCGGGGAATTCCAAATGTTTTCGCAGGTCTCAGCGCCCTCTCTGGCTAACCTATGCCGTCGTCCACAACAGCATTTGCCCTGATGCGGAGGTAGTAATAAGTAAAAGCTGTCTGAGAGGGCACAGCGGAAAGCAAAAAATTTCCGGAATTCACTTCCGTAACAGACCTGGGAACAAATATATAAACTTAAAGTGTAGAAACAGCCCATCATGAACGCGCCAGCGAATAGAACCAAAAAAACCAGCGAAAACAAACGAGGAAATAATTACAAATAGTTAAACGACTTTACAAAAATATGTTATCAAACTTATTTATCCAGGGCTTTAATTGGGCAGTT
>Ga0268262_10001544_pt1 | contig 28346 bp, 30 predicted proteins | sample TergutNc150P3_FD_190354 | JGI IMG/M metagenome (GOLD analysis project Ga0268262, IMG submission 190354) | Nasutitermes corniger P3 segment gut microbial community from laboratory colony in Florida, USA - Nc150 P3 (SPAdes) (version 2) | ecosystem: Host-associated > Arthropoda: Insects >... | reverse complement strand
CCATTTCGCTTGCAATTGGAAAACCAACCTCAACGGCTTGAACGCCCAATTTGAGCAACTGCTTGAATACCACCTCTTTTTCTTCTTTGTTCCACGGCTTTGCAAGTGCCTGATTGGCATCCCTCAATGTGATGTCGTAAAAAAACGGCTTTCTGTTCATAATTATTAAAATCTCCGCATAAGAAGGTAGAAAATTTCTATATTTATGCTTATGAACAAGATAAAAATTCTCGCTTTTATAGCCCTTGCGGCAATATTTTCAGCCTGCGGTTCAGACGAAGGCGGCTCGTCACCAGAATTGAAAAAAAACTACATTGGCAATATTTCACCTTTCGATACCCTTGGAGTGGAGTTCAACTCCAAGTTGGTTGACTTAGACACATCTAGTGAATCAAATGTAGTTTTAAATGGTGGAAAGAAGTGGATAAAAAGAAACACAAGTGGCAAGGAATTATACTTTATAGGTACAGATACCACACTTGGAGGCTCGCATTCTTTTGCCGGAGGAAAAAACGATTCCATAGAATTTAAAAATATAAAGAATTCAGACGGTTACAGAACGCCAAGAACCGTGTTTTATTTTTCTACCTATACCATATTGGATCGTGAACCGAACAACAGACAAGAAGATGCAAACGATGTAGAATTATTAGGGAAACTAACAGAAGGAGTTCACTTTGCTGGCATTATAGACAAAAAAATGGGAATGAGTGAGCAAGGTTTTTACAACTTAGACTATGAGGATTTTTACAAATTAAACTTAAAGCGTGATGACATTATTTCAATAACAATTACAAATAAAAATACTCCGATCAAAGTTAATTTTTTTGGGGCTTGTTATTCTATAAACAAAAGTTTATGCAACGACAAAACCGATAGCACCACAGCAAAAAATAAATATAGCATCACTCTGATAGATACGGTTAAAACTGGACATGAGCAAGCTGTAGTGGGCGAAGTATCCACCTTTTATATAAAGATTTTTGAAAATGCAAATGATAAATCCAACCCATATACCGTAACCGTTAAAAAATTATAGGAGTTTTTGTTTATGACCGAGGTACTCACTGAATTCTACACTGTTCACTATAATTTAGGATTAATAGCGGTTTTTATGCTGTTGTTTGCCATATATCTGGCTTCTAGAAAAAATGCCAAGGGCGTGGTGGTTATGCTGGGCTTATGCTTGGTGTATAATTTGATTATATACAACAAAACCAAACTCGACCCGAATTGGTACGATAAATTGGAAACAAAAGTTAAATCTTACGACCCTGTTAAGGAAGCCTGGGACAAAAAAGAAGGAGACGATGACCCAAACAAACACAGATGAGCTTGTGCCTTTCCTCGCCAAATGCGGAGCACTTCAATTCGGTAGCTTTGTGACTAAAAGTGGGAGGGTAAGCCCTTATTTTGTGAATATGGGCACTGTTTGCAATGGCGAAGGTGTTTCCCTGCTTGCTGCTTGCTATGCGGAAATTTTCAAAAAACATTTTACAGACAAGGCAGACAATCTCTTTGGACCTGCATACAAAGGCATTCCGCTCTGCGCAGCAACGGCTGCTGTTTTGCACAAAGAACACGGCATAGATGTAAGCTTTACCTATAACCGCAAAGAGGCAAAAGACCACGGAGAAGGCGGCGTTTTGGTAGGAGACCTCTACGTAGAAAAAAAACAGGTTGTTATAATAGAAGATGTTATAACCGCTGGCACATCCATAGAAGAAATAATGAACCTAATGAACCTAATACCGAATGCAAAAGTTATAGGCTTAATAGTTGCAATGGACAGAAAAGAAAAATTAAATGACGATAAAAGCGCATTGCAGCAGGTAAGAGAAAAATACGGCATAGAAGCTTATGCAATAGCCTCAATAGACGATATATTGAAATTCGCTCCAGAGGAATGCAAGGAAAGCATTAAAAACTACCGCAAGGAATGGGGAGTGGATGATGGCTAGTGGTAAGTGGCTAGTGGCTAGTGGTTTGATGCTATCTGCATTTTTGGCTTGTTCGCAGAATTCCATCAATTCGCATAAGTTTTATAGAGGCTCTCCTGCCAAAACAGAAAGCGTTGGCGTTGTGCAGCTTGACGATGCTTTTATGCTCACTCGCACTGGCTGGTTTGCGGAAAAATTAAATATGCACAGCGATTCCATTTACGATAAGTTAGAAATTCTAACGGATTCCATTATTTTAAGCGAACTCTCAAAAAACTGGAATGTTTCTGCAGTATCTAAAAAAGACAGAGATGGTTTTTCAAAGGAAACTTTGAAAATGGATAAAACTATTTACATAAAAACAAAGTTTCCAGAACAGGGGGTGGAAATAGGCAACTCAAATTACCTTTTCATAATCCACGAATACACAGTGGGAGGGGATTTAGAGGCAGAGAATTTTTACGATTATACAAAAGCAAATGTTGAGATGTCTCAAAAAAAGAATTTCAAAAAATTTTCAATAATAGCAACCTTCACCCTTTGGGACAACAAAAAGCAAATTCCGCTGAGAAGCGGAATTATAAGCGTGCAATCGCCAATAAAAGATGATGTTTTTAATATGGATATATTTATAAAAACTACCAAACAGGCGGTTCAAGAATGTATAAGAAAATTATAATAATCGCTTTTTTGATAACTCTTAATTCCAACGCAACTGAGCCTGCTGTTTGGCAAGATGGGGAATTTTTGCTTTGGAGCTATGGCAAGCGGTATATTTCCACAACGGATTTTTGCTTTGCTCTTCGCTATGAAAACGAAAAAATTGGAAATCCTACTTGCTACGAAGCTGGCGACTTTGAACGCGACACAACCGTTTCCCTATACGCAAAATGGCTGAACACAAATTTAGATACCCGTCTTGCGCCAGAAGATTTGCGACCGCGCAATGTTCACGTTGTTGATAGGTTAAGCAAACTAAAAGACAATAATTTGATTTTTAGCACAACAAAAAACGACAAAGTATGGTTTTTGCTATTTGACGAAACAAGTTCCGATCCCAAGCGAATCGCTACATTCCCTTTAACGCAAGATTCGGCAAAAATAGCGAGGAAGCTCGCAAGCGACTGGTTTGGCGGCAAGCCACAGAGAAGACTTTCTGATTCTGAACGTGAGGCAAAAGCAAAAGAACCAGATGAATATTTTGCAGAGCAACCTATGTATGATGTTTGGATTGGAGCAGGCTTAGGACACACCCAGGCAAAGGTTCCATTAACACCAAATAATTGGTATAATCACAAGCTGAATTCAAAAATCAAAAATTATCGGGATGTGGATGACTCTACAAGCGTATGGTTTTTTATAAAAGATTCTTCGCCCATTTACAGAGCTTACATCGGAGGTTCATTGTACGATTTCATAGGGCTTGAGTTTGAATTTCGCCGTTCAAGTCACAGCGCGAAAGTTGATGAATCAGACTTTGATACATTAGGCGTATCGATTTACAAAGAACTAGATCACTGGGATTTTAACCGCTATGAATTATTGCTATCGCTGGAATTTATGAGAGTCTTTATGCCTATTCCGCAAATTGAAATTGAACCACACGCTTCGGCAAGCATTATTTACAGTTTTTTCACGGAAGATATTGATTTTAAAGGCAAACCTGGCACAGAAGCTTACAATTCTTACAAAGCTCGTTTCAAATTTGAATCTCATTACACAGGCGTGGCTTTGAATTTGGGACTTAGAACCGCTTTTTTCAAAAATTATGCCGTAGATTTTTGTGCAGGACTAGCAAACAGAGGCACCTCAATTGTGACCAGAGAAGTGATAGGCAGCTCAACTTATGATGCTTATATTGCCGCTGGCTTGGAATATCACATAAGGTGGAGATAAGACAAGGTTAAAATGGCAACCCCAAGTGCCAAGCGGTACCAAGCAAAGGGGATAAAATTCTTCTTTTGCACAAAACGCAAAAGCCAAACAACGGAAATCCAAGCAGAAATGGTTGCCACCGCATAAGCAACAATGGTTTCTGTTGTGAATAAACCGGCAGTTTTGCCTTCTTTTATTGCGGAGAGCAGTTGATAACCGCCTGCGGCAATCATAGTTGGAATGCCAACCAAAAAAGAAAATTTAACTGCAGCCGGACGTGCAAAACCGAGGAAAATCGCAAACATAATTGCCATTCCAGAGCGAGATGCCCCCGGGAAAATAGCCGCTGAAAGCTGCCCAAGAGCAACTGCGACAACAACTGCCCAAGTTAGGTTTTCATTTAGCGTTTTTGTTTTTGCTTTGTATTCCACAGCAAAAATAACAAAAGCTCCTATTATCACCGCAAGAGCAACAGGTAAAACATCTTCTGGCAATTTCAATCCGCATTTTTTCGCAATAAACCCACCTGCTCCCGTGAGGAAAAAAGCGGCAAACAATTTTAAAACATAATCCTTGGTTTCTTTTTGCCTCCAATTCACAAAAAAGCCAACTATATCCCTCCAAAACACAAGCGCAGCAGCCAATATGGGACCAACCTGTATTAAAACATTAAAGGCATCGCTATATTGCCTGCCCAAAAGCTTTTCGACAATCAGCATGTGCCCAGTTGAGGAAATAGGCAAAAATTCAGTTATGCCTTCCACTAAACCTATTATTATTGCTTCTAACATAGGGGTAATATATGAAATTTCTAAATTGTGCCCTAAATGCAGCAGAATTCAAATAACAATACCACTACTTGGCTTGCGCAAGAAAAGGATTTTGTGTTTCAGGGTGATTTTCCGCTTGAGAACGGAGAAATTTTGCCGGAGCTTCGCATTCGCTACGAAACTTATGGGGATTTTAAAGCCGGTATGTCCCATGTTGTATGGATTTGCACCCCTCTAACAATGGATGCCCACGCTGCTGGTTTGCAAAGAGAAGATGACCCAAAATCGCTTGGCTGGTGGGACGACCTCATAGGTCCTGGCAAACCCATAAATACTGATATATTTTTTGTTGTTAGCAGCAATATACTGGGAGGCTGCAAAGGAACCACCGGACCCTCTTCCATAGACCCTCGTACAGGAAAGCCTTATGGCTCAAAATTCCCACGCATAACCATAACAGATATGGTGAATGCGCAAAAAAAACTTGCAGACCATTTGGAAATAAAAAAAATCTTTGCAGTTATAGGCGGCTCAATGGGAGGCTTCCAAGCATTTGAGTGGGCACTTCAATACCCAGATTTTGTGGAGAGATGCGCCGTTATAGCCAGCGGAACAAAGCTTTCCGCTCAAGCTCTTGCTTTTGAAATAGTTGGTCGCCAAATTATTTTAGACGATACCGCAAAGGGGCTTGCCAATGCGAGAAAAATGGCACACATAACATACCTCTCTGCCGAGTCTATGAAAAACCGCTTTGATGCAGCAGAGCATTTGCCAAGCGATCCCGAAAAATTTTACACAGGTTTTGCCCTTGAAAATTATTTGAACAAACAAAGCGAAAGATTCGTGAAGCGTTTTGATGCAAATAGTTATTTGATTTTAACTTGGGCAATGGATAATTTCAGTTTGGAAAAAAAATACGGCTCTCTTGAAAAAGCCATATCCCTTGCAAAGTCAGAATTTTTATGCGTTCATTTGAGCAGCGACTGGCTTTTTCCCCAAGAGGAATCTCAAAAGCTGGCGTTTGCGCTTTTGAATCAAAAGAAAATAGTCAGCAGCGTTGAAATCAACACCAACTTGGGGCACGATGGTTTTTTGCTTGAAGTTAAAGATTTGGGTAATTTGCTCTCTCGCTTTTTGGATGTGCGCGTGGTTGAAAGCCGCGATGAGCATTATGTAAATTCTGCCTTTGAAACCAAAAGAGATATACGCAAAATTTCTTCCTTTATACCAAAAAATACAAGCGTTTTGGATATAGGATGTGGAAACGGCTATTTGCTTCACTCTTTGTGGCGTGAAAAAAAAGTTGCAGGTTTTGGACTTGACCGCTCCTTTAACGGAATTTTGCATTGCTTGAATTTTGATGTGCCAGCCATACAATGCGACTTGGATAAAAACGGCCTTTCCGACATTGCAGATGATAGTTTTGATTTTGTGATTTTCAACAGAACCCTGCAAGAAACGCAAGATCCGCGAAATGTTCTACTGGAAATTCTGCGCATAGGCAAGCAAGCCGTTGTAACCTTCCCAAATTTTGGAAATTGGCAAATTCGCAAAACCCTAGCAATTAGCGGACGTATGCCCATAAGCAAAACTCTGCCTCACAATTGGTACAACACGCCAAACATTCATCTATTCACCCTAGACGATTTTATAGAGCTATGCCAAAAAGAAGATATATTGATAAAATCCCTGAAATTTGAACAGAGCAATATTTTGAGCAAAATTTTTACAACGCTAGGCTTTGAAAATCTCGGCGCAGAACAGATTATAGCTTTGATTTCCAAGCAGCCTTAATTTTCACTTTCCACGCTTAGGATTGTAATTATTGTTTGCAATCAAGGATAAAGCTATGCAAAACATAATCGTTCCGCCAACTATAACCTGCTGTTTGTAGTTGTATTCGTGCACATTGTATTTTGGGTTTTCTTCAAATCTCTGCTGTGGGGTTAAATCGCTGTTATAAGAAGTTTCTTCGGTTGTGGTTACGGAATTTGCTTGCGTTTCTTGCAAAAAGGCTTCTGCTTCGGAAATGGGTGCCTCATCTTTGGTTTTATCTTGGGCATAAACAACCGAGAATGCTAAGATAAAGCACAGAGTTTTTCTTTTATTTTTTCCCAAGTCAAACATCCTTGTTCTCCTGTTGAAAGAATTTTATACTCAAAAAAATCATCTTTTGTTTTTTCGCCATCTGCAAAAATAACGCATTTTGCGCCTGCTGCATTTGCCATTTCCAATTGCTTGCCAAACTTAACCGCATTCAAGGAATGCGAACAAGCAATGCCCGCTTTGCGGAACTTGCTTGCTGTTTTGAAAAGAGTTTTCATATCGCTTTTGAAAGAGGCTATGAATACCGGTAAATCGGCATTGCTTTGAGGAAGCAGATTTCTTTCTTTTAACAAATCAGCCAAAACAACATCTCCCATTCCAAAACCAACCCCGGAAATTCGCTGACCGCCCAAGGTTTCTGTTAAATTGTCGTAGCGGCCGCCGCCAGCTATTGCTCTCATATTTTTGGCTTTGTCAAAAACCTCAAACACAATGCCAGTGTAATAAGCAAGCCCGCGCACAACGGATAAATCCAATTTAACCGAATTTTCAAAACCTGCAATTTTTATCAGTTCAAACAGTTCTTCAAGTTCGGGAAATCCCTGCCATTCAAATAAGCCTTTAATTTCTTCAATGCTTGCGCAATTCATAAAAGCGTTTAATTTCTTTGCTTTTTCATCGCTTAAACCCGCATTCAATAACTCCTTTTCAAATTCTTCGGCAGGCATTTTTAAGCGTTTGTCTAAGATAGGGTAGATTAAATTTGGTTCTGCCGTTTCCAAACTCTCCAAAAACGCGGCAAGCAAGCGGCGGCTAGAGATTCCAATTGCAAAATCGTTTTCGGTTAAGCCAAAATCAAGGAGCATTGCGCAAATCGCAGAGATTAAATCTGCTTCTGCGCTGATGCTCTCTGTTCCTATTATATCTAAATTGAGCTGAAAAAATTCGCGGAGCCGCCCTTTTTGGGCGCGTTCATAGCGAAACAAGCGGGGGATGGAGAACCATTTAAAAGGTTTTTTAAGTTCTGACCCCTTTTGTATAACCAGCCTTGCCAACGTGGGTGTCATTTCGGGGCGGAGTGCAAGTGCTCTGCCGCCTTTGTCTGTGAAGTTGTAAAGCTGAGAAACAATTTCCTCGCCGCTTTTGCCCGTGTAAAGCTCCAAATGCTCAAAGATAGGACCTTCGTATTCCTCGTAGCCATATCTTAAAGCGGCTTGCCGCCATATATTGAAAATATGATTCTGCACCCTCATGTCAGCAGGATAAAAATCTCTGGTTCCCTTTGGCAATGGGGGAGTTTGAACTTTCATTGTGGTAAAGATAGAAAATTCTACAAATTAATCCTCTTTGCATGAACTGTAATGTGCTTTGCACTCTTGTTTAGAAGTGCCATTGCAAGCATCCAGAATGCATTTGGTATCGTTGGCATCTACGGCATCCCTGCAAGCGTCATCACTACAAGTGTTATATTCTTTCTCATATTTATCATCGCATCTATCTATATGGGCAAAAAATTCTTTACAAGAGAGCCAACCGCCGCCTTTGTCATCGTCTGAGCAAGAAAGAGTGAATGCCAAGGCAAGCAACAAGCTTGCTGCCAAAAGGAAACGAACTTTTTTCATTGTGATACTCCTAAATATTTGTGTTACCAACATTAATATACATATTTTTGGGCGAAAAGGTAACTTTTTTTGTCAACAATTGTATGCAAAATGGGCGGTTTTTGTTTTTTTTGCCCATTTTTTTAAATTTATAGCTATATTTATATGGTAAAGCCCCAAATGAGGATATTTAAGATGACAGACCAGGAATTGAAAGACTTAGTTGCCAGCCTTGCTGTGGAACACAGAAAAACCGAGCTTATGATACAAGAAACAGATCGCTTAATGAAGGAAAATGCGATTGAACATGATAGAATGATAAAAGAGCTATCTAGGCGGATGGGTGGCATAGATGAAAATCAAGGGCATCACGCAGAGCAGTTTTTTCAAAGCGTATTTGAAAAGAAATTGGAATTTGGCAAGATAAAATATGATGAGATGATTTCAAATTTGGGTTACAAGGGACCAAAAGGGCAAATAGAATTTGATATTGCTTTAATCAATGGAGAATGCATAGCGTTGATAGAAGTGAAAAATAGGATACATCCTGATTTTGTAATAGAGCTTGCGGAAAAACGTGTTGAGAAATTCAGGGAGTTTTTCCGTGAATTCAGCAATTACAATATATATCTTGGCATTGCAGGTTTCTCTTTTAGCGATGAAGTTTTAGATAGGGCAAGTAGTTATGGCATTGGCATAGTCAGGCAAGTTGGCGATGGAGTGGAAATAGAGGCGAATAATCTAAGGGTTTATTAGCTTTTAAAACCCAATCCTAACGCTCAAATTCAGCAATCCATCCATAGGTTGAGTGCCTTGCAAAAGGGCATAGTAAATTGCAAGGCTGGCATTTGAAATGCCCTGTTCCCAGCCAAGGCCGTAAGTCAAAATATGCTCCCAGCCTCTAAAAGGCATCCTGTTTCTGTAAATTCCGTTTTGTCCAAATATGTGCAAGGCAGATTTTTTTAGCCCGTGCCATTGAAAATCCATTTCGGTTAAACCATAAGCCCTTGTTCTTATGCTACGCGGAGTTAAGCCTATAAAATTATCTTTGCCGCCTATGAGAAACAAATCTTCTCTTTCATAATCCTTTGAAGGCAACATTCCAAAACCTTTTGCTGCCAAAAGCAATGTCCAGTTTTTTGAAAAAGGCTGGTAATAACCTCCATTTAACCCCGCAGCCACAAACTCCGAAAACTCAGCAGACATCTCTGCAAACAAACCCTTGAAAGCGAGAGGAACTTTATCCCTGTTATCGTAACCGAGCAAAAGCGAAGAAAATAATTTGTTGTTTTTATAGCCTCCGCCAACTCCGTATCGCCATTCCCAACCCAGATTATGAATATATTTCAAGTCCGCATTTCTTTGCCTTATTGAATCACATTCCACAAATTCACCGTGAAGTTTTAAGGAACCTCTGAGGTTAAAGATAAAAGGCTCTTTATAAAATATTTCTGCCGCTCGATAATTTTTTGAATTTTCCCCAGACAAAGAAAAATCCCTAGCACTCCCAGCGATGTTCATAAGCTGCACCTTTGCAAGCCCGTTATATTCTTTGCTGCTGCCGTCAAAAGCAATTGAGGCTTCAGCGAAATTCGCTGTTGCATCTGTTAAATTAAATGCTGGAACAAGCCGATTTCTGTTTTCTATGCGATAAAATTTTGTTTCGCCAGTTTTGGAAAAATATCCCATTCTGAGCAAAGAGCGTTCCGCCCTAGGAACTTGCGAAAGAACCACCGGACTGCCAATTTCTATTTGCGCAAGTTTCGCAAATGTCAAAGAATCCGTTTTGCCCTTTTTATTTTGAACCGCCGCATTCCAAACCCAAGCATCGCCCCTGTAAATGGTATCGTTTTCAATGCGAGCTGCTGGGAAACCGGAATTCCAGAAAGATTCTAATTCGCGTTGGGTGGCTGCATTTACCTTTGTCTGAACCCCGATGCTCCCGATGAGCAGGATGAACAAGATTCTTAAACCACTAGCCACTAGCCACTCCCCACTAGCCACTGTATTTCAACAAACTCTGTGCTTTTTCTTTTATGAGTTTTTGTATGCGGATGTCCGCTTCGTCTCCTCTTTCGGTGTCTTTAACGCTCACTAAGGGGAGCAGGAGTGGGCTGTTGAAGAAGGTTCCCAGAGGAATTGGGTTTTTGCGACTGAATACGGCTTCTACGTAGTCGCGAGCTTCGTCTTGCAGTTTGTCGCATTTCTCAAATTCTTTTTTGTTGAAGGAGTTGTAAAGCTCAACGAAAATTTTTGCAGCTTCTGGGATGTTTGCGGTTGAGCTTATCAATCCTACTCCACCTAATTCAAGCATATCTATGAACGCGCCGTCTTCGCCGGAAATGAGGGCAAAGTCTAGGTTTTTGGTATGGTCTGCTATGCTTTTTGTGTCTTCGTGATATTTTTCGCCAATTCTAAATTCAACGGCTTGCTTTAAGCCTATAATGTTTTTGTCTTCGGCGAGTTTTATAATTGTGTTTGGATGTATGTAATTTGCGGTGCGTCCGGGCACGTTGTAGAGAATTATTTTTGCGCCTGTTTCTCTGCTCAAAGCCTTGAAATGGGCGTAGATTCCCTCTTGCGGAGGGTTGTTGTAGTAGCCTGTTACGCAGAGCATTGGAACTTCTTTGATTTTTAGAATTTCTTTTATCATTTCAACCGATTCCCGTGTGCTATTGGAGCCAGCTCCAGCTATTATAGGCACCCTGCCATCCACATAATCCAGCACAAATTTTATAAAATCCAAATGCTGCTCAGTGCTAAGCGTTGCGCTTTGCCCCGTTGTTCCAACTGGCACAAATCCGTGCACACCTGCCCCTATAAGGTCATCTATCATTTTTTTGGCTTTATCGTAATCTATTGAGTTGCGGAGGCAAGCAGGGTCATCGTTTTTCAGGGGCGTGAAGAGGGCAGGGAACACCCCGCGCAGTTGTGAAGAATTGGTAATTTGCATAGGGGGAATTTAGAAAATTTCTATATTCACCCTCAATGCTTTTTTGCCCCTCAAAGGAGAATGGAATTATGAAAAAAATTATAATATTGCTAGTGTTGTTTAGCGCGGCTGTTTTCGCTCAGGAAAAGGGTACCTTTACTGACTCTAGAGACAAGAAAACCTACAAGACCGTGAAAATCGGCAAGCAAACTTGGATGGCGGAGAATCTTAACTACAATGCAAAAGGTTCAAAATGCTACGGTAACAAGCCTGCCAACTGCGATAAGTATGGGAAACTTTATGATCAAGAAACATCAAAGAGTGTATGCCCTGCTGGTTGGCATTTGCCAACGGAAGAAGAGTGGAATGCAGTTGGCGAAGGGGAAAAGCTTCTTGCGTTGTTGCCTGGCGGTACTTACGGTGGCAATGGTGAAATCGGCGATGGCGAAAGCGACGAAGGATTCGATTATGACCTTATCGGTCGTTGCGGTTTCTTTGGCAAAGCTAGCGACTATTACTATTACCATAAATTCTGCAGCAGTATAGATAACCTAACCTCCTATCTTTTTGCAAAAGGAGACTATGCTGTGCAATTGTTTAGTGTTCGTTGCTTGAAGGACTGAAAAACTTCCGCCACAAACTGCACAAACCTTGCCAAAACCCTGTATCCCCAAGGGATTGGCAAAAACTCCATTTTTCCACTTGACAACTTCGCAATTTTTTTCTAAATTTACTTTTCCCAGGGGTTATAGCTCAGTTGGTAGAGCATCACGCTGGCAGCGTGAGGGTCAGGAGTTCGAATCTCCTTAGCTCCATTTTCTACATTATTGGTCAAATGCTTGGTTTAACTCCATTCAAATACTTGCCGCGCCCAATGCAAGCCATATTGCTTGCAAATGCCATTGTTTACTTGATGTCTTGGGTTCGTTTGGGCTATGATGTTTTTTCTTATGGAGCCTTTATCCCAAGCCAAGCCCTTGGATCCCTAGAGCTTTGGCGTTTTTTAAGCTATGCCTTTATACATATAGATTTTTGGCACCTCCTCTTTAATATGCTCATGTTCTGGATGTTCGGGTCCGAGGTTTGCAAGAGCTTGGGCGAAAAAAATTTCACCACTCTTTACCTGCTGTCTGCCATATTCGCTGGCGTATTCAGCATACCTTTCTATGCTTTTGGCATAATTGGAGACAACCCTATTATAGGGGCATCTGGTGCATTGTTTGGGATAATGGCGGCTTATGCCTTTTTGTTTCCTGAGCAGATGATTCTAATGTTTTTCTTAATACCCATGAAAATCAAGCACGCTATATGGATATTCATCGCCATAGACCTGTTTATGGCAAACAGCGGGGATGGCATTGCCCATTTCGCTCATTTGGGCGGGGTGATTTCTGGCTATCTGTTTATGCTGTTTTGGTCTAAAAGCATTTCCATGGAATCCTTTTTCACAAAACCCAAGCGCCCAGAAACGTATTCAAGGGAATTCTTCAAGCAGCGTGCAGAACAACCTCCTCCGCTGGAAGGCGAGCTATACAAAGGCAACCAGAACGCAAAAGAAGAGCGTTTAAACGAAATCCTAGAAAAAATAAACCGTACAGGTCTTCAGTCCTTAAATCAAGAAGAACGAGACTATTTACAATGGTTCGGAAAACAGAATAGGAAATAAGTGGTGGCTAACGATATGTTGGGGAGTAGCTAGTGGGGAGTGGCTAGTAGCCGTTCCAGAAATACTGGTTTTTTGAGGTTCTACCACTCCCCACTAACCACTAGCCACTAGCCTAGCAAGTAAATCAGCGTTTTACTATATTAACGCTATGGTAAAACTGGAAGAAGATGAAGATTTTGAGGATTACGAGGATCTTGATGAAGAAAAGCCTATTTCGCAGGTTTACGATTACAAGTCCCGCCGCATTTTAGTTTGGATTGAAGACAAGGAAAACCAGCCTCAAGTGGAGGAAACGCTGGCTTTTCTTTTGCCCTACGCCACCATCCGCTATGCGAACAGCGAAGAAAAAGCAACCGAATTGTCAGAAAAAGAGGAATGGGACACTTATGTTGTTGATTTAATGGAAGAGCGTGTGTCCATAAGCGAATTTGTTAAAACAGCAAACAATAATCTGGAAATAATGATTGTCGCGCTGAACTATTCCAGGCTTAACAGGGATAACGAGCAAAATGAAATGTATTTTGAGCCTATTCGCAAACTATTTGTTCTTGATAACTTAAACGTGGTCCAAGCAGAAAACGGGCAGTAGGCAAAAGTTATGGTAAATATATCATTAAATAGAATTACGCTATACGGAAAAGGACCGGCTAAGGAAGTTCTGCTAAACGATATATCAATAGACATAAAACCAGGTGAATTTATAACGCTCACTGGTCCAATTAACAGCGGGAAATCTCGCATATTGAGGATTGTGGCTGGTTTAACCGAGCCTGATTCTGGAACTGTGCTTTTCAACGGAAAAACCCTCCACGAATTTTCTCCCAAATACGAAAACCTGGCAATGGTGTTTCGCTCCCAAGCTCTTTACCCTCATTTAACCGTGCGGAAGAACCTTGAATTTGGGCTTAAATTGGCAAATATCCCCAAAAATATAATAAACTCAAGAGTATCCGAAATTGAAGATTTGCTGGAAATATCGGACATAATGGATTTAAAGCCGGTTGCGTTGCCTGTTTCTCAAAGGCAGCTTGTGGCACTTGCGCGCGCTTTTGTGAAACATCCTCAAGTTCTGATTCTAGACGAACCCATTTCCGAATTGGATTCTCTATCCAAAATAAAAATACAATCCATAATAAAGCGTTTTTGCATAAATTTGCAAGCAACCGTTATGTATGCAACACATAACCCTTCCGAAGCCATGACCCTAAGCAACCGCATTGTTTGCCTGAACAAGGGGAGAACCCAGCAAATTGGCACAAACTATGAACTTTACAATCAACCTGCAAATGAAGCTGTGGCTAGCTTTATAGGCTATCCCGAAATGAATTTCATTGAGTTCGAAACAGTAGAAGAAAACAACCAACGTATGTTAAACTTCGTAAATGCCGACTTTTCCATAGAGGTCCCAAAAATACTGAAAAATATTGTTGGGTCTTATCCAAAGGCAAAAATAGGCATTAGAGCAGAAAATTTAAAACTTACACCAGAAAAACCAGGCGTAATTCCAATGATAGTGGAAATGCAGGAATATGCAGGCTCGCAATCCATAATTTATGTTTCGCGAGAGCATCAGACCTTGGCAGTTGAGGTACCGCTCAACAAACGCTATGAGCTTGGGGAAACGGTGTATGTTGAGCTAGAAGAACGTAAAATTCACCTCTTTTCAAACGGGAAACTTGTACTATGAAATTCTTGCCCCTCAAACTTTCGCTGCTCCTCGCGCTGACTTTGCCTCTAGTCTCTCTTTGCGGATGCAAAGAAGAGGCGCGCTCTGAAAAAATAATCCACCTGTGGATTTTCAACAATAGCCCTAATCCCTTGGATGATATGAATAAAATCTTAAAAGGTTTTCACGTTGAAAATCCTAGCTTGAAAGTTGAAGTTACCATTTTGGATTGGGGTAGCGGCTTTTCAAAAATTACTCTGGCAGCAGCAACTCGCAACGGACCCGATGTTGTGCAAGTTCCTTCCACTTGGGCAGCATCGCTCACCGATATTGGCGCGCTAATGTCCCTTGATTCAATCACAAGCATCTGGGGAGATCCGAGCCTATTCATAACTGGTTCAAGAGGAACAATGAAACCGAGCAATTCAAGCAACATCACATCGCTTCCCTGGTTTTTGGATGTGCGTCCTTTTTATTACCGCTCAGATGTTTTAAAGGCATTGGATATAAATCCAAATGCAATTACCTCAAGAGAAAAATTCGTGGAAGTTTTGCAAAAAATAAAAAAATCGAACATATCAATAAACGAGAAAATTGTAAGCCCAATGGCATATCCGGCAAAGAACGACTGGAACATTGTCCATAATTTTTCCTCTTGGATTTTCAGCTCTGGAGGCTCTTATTTGAGTGAAGATTTTTCAAAGAGCAATTTGCTAGACAGCAAAACCTTAGATGGCATTTATTTTTACTTGGATTTTGTTAAAAACGGCTATAACGATTATTCAAATTTAGACAAAACAACGGCTGGCGTAAACAGCGATTTTGACCAGGGCAAAACAGCCTTTATATGGGAAACAACGCAAAGATACCTATATCTTGAAAATCAAAATTTTGTACAAAGCTCAAACACGCAAATGGTGGAGTATGGCTGCATAATTCCGCCAACTGCAAAAAAAGACCAACCTGGAAAATATTTTCTTGGCGGCTCAAATTTGGGAATTTTCAAAACGACAAAGGTAAAAAGAGAATCACTCGCCCTTTTAAGATATTTAACAACCCAAAGCGACATTCAGTTCCAGTTTTCAAAAATATCTGGTATGTTGCCGGCACTTTCGGAAACCTATAATCTTCCTTATTTTTCGGAAAATAAAAATCGCACTATATTTCAAAAAATAGTGGAAAACGGAATAAGCTACCCAGCCGTGCCTTTTTGGAGCGCAATAGAAACCGATGTTTTGGTGAAAAGATTCAACAATATTTTCAACATAATAGCAAGCTCAGAGGGAAAGGGATGGCCTCAAAACAAAATAGAAGCGGAGCTTAATGCGGCAGACAAGGAAATAAACGTTATCATAGGCAAGGATGTTCAAAAAAGGCAAAACAAAAAACTATGAGGATCCGAAGCAACAAAATAGCGCTGTTTTTTGCTATGCCAACAAGCATTCTGCTTTTGCTTTTTTTAGCGTTGCCGGTTTTGTGCAATACAATTATAAGCGCACTAGACATAGGCAGCGATCCGGAGCGATGGTTCCATTCTTCCGTATCTTTTGATAACTATGTAGCGGCAATTATGCAAGATGGTTTTGTGAGCGCTGTTAAAAATTCCACAATATATACCATACTAACCACTTCCTGCGTAACCGTTATAGGCTTGCTAGCGGCTATTTGCCTAAGAGAGCCTTTTAAGGGCAGGGGAGTTGTCATAACCTTGATTATGATTTCGTGGTCTATTCCGAGCTATGTGGTTGGGATTTTTTTTGGCTATGTTTTTCAGCAAGACAACAGCCTTGTGAATTTTTTGCTGTTTGAGTTATTGGATTTTGACACGATTTCAACATGGATGGGGGCGGAATGGAACTATAATCAACTGGGGCAGCTTATAGCCCCAAGATGGCTAGATAACAAATATTCCGTGCTAACCGTTGCCATTCCTGCTATATGGCACTACTGGCCATATTCGATGCTTTTATTTTTGGCTGGCTTAAGTTCAATTCAAAGCGATATAGCCCAAGCAACCATTATAGATGGTGCAGATAAAATTGATAAATTCTTTTACATAACTCTTCCCATACTTCGCCCTGTTATAGTTGCTGTGTTAATTCAAAATTTCGTAATAAACATTTACAATTTCAACATTGTTGTGATGATGTTCGGCACAGGAACCATAATTCCGAGCAAAGACGCAGATATGATTATTCCCTACATATTCCGCACAACGTTCCAGTATTGGAACGTGGGAATTGGCGCGGCGCTATCTACAATGCTTATGTTAATGGTTGGTATTTCTGTTTTGTATTATTATAGAAACTTAAACGGAAATTGATATGCGGAGTTACAAACGTGAAAAAATAACTGTGGCATGGATTTTGGCGTTAGTGAGTGCGCTTCCTATATTTTTCATAGCTTGGTTATCCATATTGAATACAGAAGATATTCAGCAATCTGTTTTTTTCCCTCAAAAGAGAAACGACAGGGCTACATTTTATGTGCCAGTAGAAAACAACGATATGCAAGAAATCATTGCCACAAATTTGGGATATGTGTACGATTCCGAAGCTAAGGAAATTTTAAATATAAATTCAGTTTCAACTGTTTATTCCCAAAACGAAACAAGCCTCTGGGCATTCAGCGCGAATAGGGGATTAATAGAAATAGATATGAACAAAAAATATGAGAAAATATCTTACAACTGGGATTTTTTTAAGAATAGTTATCAAAATTTTGACCCATCCAGATTTTTGGCTTCTGGAGATATTTTGCCCGAACATTTTGCGTGGCTTGCAAATAACTTGAATTCAACTCCGGCACTTCCGGGCGAAGACGAAAGCATAACGGTATCGTCTTTGGTTGGGATTAAATTTTACCAATCCGAAGAAATAATAGGTCAGCTCAATTGGATTTTAACAAATAGCAAAGCCCTTAATTCAATTCTAGATTACTGGAAAAAATGGAATGGCTGGCTTAACCCGCAAATATACACTTTGAGCAACACTAAAAATCTCTCTGAAAAAGAAAGCCATTTATTGTTTCGCTTTTGCCTCTCGGAATTGTTTCCCAACAAGATATCGCGTTTAAAATATTTTTCTTGGCAAGATATATGGGTTAGCCAAATTCTCAGTACCGGGCTTGCCGTTTTGGCAACCGAAAACAAAATTGCAATGGGCATACGCGGCGAATTTTTTCCAGGAGTTGCCATTTTTGACACAGAAACAAAAAATATAATCTGGATTACAGAAGCAACAGGGCTTCCTAGCGCTTCTATTCGAAGCATAATTCAAATATCAAATCACGATATTTTAGTTGCGCACGATGTTGGGTTTAGCATAGTTCAGCTTGAATCTGGAAAAATAGTCCACAATTTTATGTTTGGTGAATATGACCTGCCTCTTTTGTCTGGGCAAAATTTATATATAAAAACATTGCCAAACAATAAAATTTCCATAAATTACGGAACAAGAAGCATAATATTCAACTACAATAAATTCAACATCGAATACGAGCAAGAACAAACGCTTTCATATTCATCGATGAGTTCTTATTACGAAAACAAAGAAGGATATAAGTGGGTAGGTTACACCGATGGCAAGCTGGAAATTTTGAACGAATCGGATCTCAATATTAAAACAGGCTCCGTTCCAAAGGGCAAACGCACGTTTCAATGGAGCAATTTTCAAGATATAATAAAAATTATGCCTATATGGCCTTTCTTTAAAAATTCACTATTGTTAAGCCTATCCATAAGCCTGCTTTGCACCTTTTTGGCAATACTCCCAAGCTATGCAATAGCCCGCCTTAAATTTTTTGGAAGAGCAGCCTTTGCAAAGATTATGCTATCTTCGCAAGTGCTTTCCAGCCTGCCATTTTTAATTCCCATTTTTGTAATATTTATAATTCTGCAAATGAAAAATTTTCAGTTGTTCAATAATTTCCCAATTATCATACTGGTGAACACTGCGTTTTTTTTGCCTTTAACCGTGCAATTTATGTTCAATATGTTTAAAGCAATTCCGCCAAATTTGGAAGAATCGGCTATGATAGATGGCTGCACGCCGTGGGAAACATTCTGGAAAATAATAATTCCGGTAATTTTGCCCTCTCTTGCAATATGCCAAATATATATATTCCTGTTTGCTTGGGATGAAATTTTATTTATATGGGTTCTCTCCACCGATTCAATTACGGCTACGCTGCCTGTTGGGATAAGATTGACTGTTGGCCAGCTCGCAAACCGCCCAGAACTTCTAATGGCTTTTTCGGTTATAGCTTCTTTGCCGCCAATACTGCTATTTGCTTTTATTCAGCCGCTTTTGCTAAAAAACCTAACACAAAGCGAAACTAGTTTCTACATTTTCTCTCAATGGAAAACATTTTTAAAACATATTCACAAGTTTTTCTCTCAGAAGGATTGGAAGACGAAGCTCCTTTCTTTTATGCGAAGCGTAGGCAAAAACACTTAAAAAAATTAGACTCTCTGTGCGTTTATGCCTCTGTTCAAAAAGAGAGCGAAAGGCGAATTTGCCAAAATCCAGAATTTTTGTATTTAACGGGAATAAACCAAAGCGGAGCTATTTTGGTTTTAGACCCTTATGCGAAGGGGCAAAAACGGGAAATTTTATTTTTGGGAAAAAAAGATGCAAAAAAAGAATTCTGGAATGGGATAAGGCTTGGATTGCGGGGCGCGAGCGTAAAAAAAATAACAGGCTTTGAAACAATTTTGCCTCTTGAAGAATTCAATTCCTGGTTTAAAAAACGAGTTGCAAGCCTAAAAGAAAAACACATTTATTCAAACAATGTCATTAACGATAAATTGCGCAGATATAAATTGGAAGTGAGGGATGTTTCCAAAATTCACCTAGAGCAAAGAGTGGTTTTGGAGCCAGAGAGAATAGCTCTGGCTAAAAAGGCTCAAGCGATTGCAAAAGAGGCTTTCTTGAAAATTTTATCGCAAATTTCAAGCTACAAGAATGAGCGCGAATTGGCTGCCGAGCTTGAATGCGCGATGCTTTCCCAAACAAATAACGGCTTAGCCTTCCAGAGCATTGTGGCTACTGGGAAAAATGCCTGCACCCTGCACTATGCAAAGAGAAACTCCTCAATTAACAGCAAAAATTTAATCCTCTTGGATTTTGGTTGCCGCTATAATGCGGTGTGCTGCGATATTTCACGCACAATTCCGGCGAGCAAAAAATTCAATCCCTTGCAAAAGCTGCTTTATAATATTGTTTTGGATACCCAGAAATTCCACGAAAAAAATGTGAAAGCTGGTTTGACTTTAAAAGACTTGGGCAAGGATGCCTGGCTCTTTTTGGAAGAGCTTTTGAATGAGCGTTTCACTAAGCGAGGCGGCAAAATGAAGCGTTGCTACAAAGACAAGCCTCACGGCATTAGCCATTTGATAGGCGATATTGTGCACGAGGGTGCGCCAAACCGAGATTACTTAGACAACCCCTTGAAGCCCGGTATGCTTATCTCAAACGAGCCAGGTCTTTACGGTCATTTTGAAATGAAAATAGACGGCATCCTTTACAAAGAAGATATAGGCATCCGCATAGAAGACGACCTGCTAGTGACTGAAAAGGGCTGTGAAAATTTGTCTGAAGGAATTCCTAAAGAAATTGGGGAGATTGAGGCTTAAAACCCCCTCGCGGGGGCGAAACTTACTTCTTACTTAATGCCATTTGGACAAGTACCTTCTGTATCTGGGCATTTAGTACTTGTAAACTTATTATTGCCGCCGCTGCAATCATTTTTTGCTGTTTCAGTGAACACATCCCAGCATTTGGTTTCGGTGTCCCAATGGCAACAGCCAAGAGAAGCAGCACCTCCCGCCGGGGGACTAGTACTTTTACCGCAAATAAAAGTACCTCCTTTACACCCTGATGTTGCGCCGGTCTCTCCGCCTTGGAATATCCAGCCATTTTTTGCACAATTTTCTCTATCATTATTTAGAGGCCAACAGGCACCACTTTCGTTCCATAAACAATTATTTCCTCGTGTTTCACCGCTAGGGCAGGGGCTTACACCTGTGCCACCGCTTGCACTGCTGGGTGTGTTGTTAGGAGCGCTGGAGCTGCTGGGTGTGCTGCTGTTGCTGCTAGTCGTGCTATTATTCCTGCTAGAACTGCTTGGTGTGTTGTTAGGAGCGCTGGAACTGCTGGGGGTACTGGCAGCGCTAACTACCAAGGTGCCGCATGGTTTTTTCATTCCTTGGCATACATTAGCACTAGAAGCTATCTCAACTTCAAGGTTGCTAAAAGTTCCTGGCACCGGATTACTAATGCTAAACCTACGATCATTTTCATTAGTACCACTAAAAATGGCTTTATTTTTTATATCTTCTATATCAACATTCCTCCCTCCTTCTTTGCATGTTATCTTAAATATAGCATTAACCTCATAGTCATTCTTATATGCCTCTATTGGGCTTTTAATCACGCTGCAATCAAGGGTATATGGATTGGAACTGGAGCTTTTTTGCGTTTCGTTTGAGCTGCTTGAGGCGTTCTTGGTGCTGCTTGAGCTTTGAGTGGAGGCATTCTCGCTTGAACTGCTGCTATTATTATTCCCATTATCGTCTGGCTCAGAAGACGAAGAAGATTCTTCCTTTGATGAGCTGGACATATTTTTTACGCTATCTTTTATCCCTTGCATCTTGGTCCCAAAAAAATTATCATCAGCATCGTTCATGCTTTTCAATGATTCACCTACGCTAACATCAACTAACTCGCCATCACCACAGGCAATGAGAAAAGCAATAGTCGCAAATACCGCCAAGATACATGATAACACACGCCACGACCGAAGTTTTTTCGCCATATAAACCTCCAATTTAAATATAGAAAATTTCAAACAGTCTGTTCCCTAATCCATTCAAAAAAGCCCTCGTCCTTGGGATGGAAGTCCATATAGTCGTCAAACACCTTTTGACCCCTAATTTCGTCCCTTTTTAGGTTTTCTTCAATGCGAGAAGCTATGGAAGGCTCAAGTTTCTTGTTTTTTTGGTAAAAATTGAAATCTTTTATGTACATTTCGTAGGCTTCCACTATTTTTTCGGTGTTTTCGCCCCTGATGTAGTTGCTGCCTAGCCCGGGGAGTTCTTCTTCGGTTACAACTAAGGGCAATAAGCTTTTTCCTAACAAAAACTTCTTTAAGTCATCGCAGGCTTGTATAACCGAATTTACTATGATTTTTGAAAAGAACAAGTCAAGATTATTTTTTACCCCGCTTCTTTTGTCCCATTTATAAATGCTTCTGAAAACCCCGTAAATATTTTTGCTGTAAACCCAACCCGGGATTATCTCGTTTTCGCCTGCAATTTCTCCGTTTATTATAAGGCTAAATGGGAATTTCAGCCTTTGCGGTTCGCAAATAACCCCTGTTGCAATCATTGTAAATGGGGCATCTGTGAAATTCGCTGGGAATTTTATGCTACATCCCAGCCCAAAAAACTGCCCGAGGCCCGGAGTGATTTCTTGGTCTGGCATTCTGCCTGTGTGGTTGCTCCCCACATTTGCGCCATAACCCACATTGCCTCTTCCCTCTGCCCACAGAGCGGAAATCAGCAAGCTGTGATGGTGAATTTGCATCAAAGGTCCAAGCAGAGAATTGCTTATCTCTGCCTCGCCAATATGGGAAAAGGCTCCTATAAAAGATGATTTCACAATAGCATTATCCGCCACAACGCTGTTGTTTTCAATTATGGAATCTTGCACTATCGCGCCATTTTCAATGCAGGAAAAATCTCCCAGATGCAAATTTTCAAGCGCATTCACATTGCAAACTTTTGCGTTCCTACCTATAACGGTTCGCTCCTGCTCGCTGAACGTCCTTTTTAAAACTCTATGCCCGCTTTCAGTTCCAACTTTTATTTGAGACATTTCCTTATCGCAGGTAATTGAACCAACATTGAATATCAAAGCTCCATCGCAGGCAACCGAGTGGGAAAATAGCTTTGTGTCATAAATGCAGGCATCTTCCACAACGCTTTCGTTTATCCAAGAATTGAATATGCCCGTTGTGAATTCAACGCCTTTGTAAGCGCAGGCTTTGCCGGAGAATCCGTGCAGTTTTATTTTTCCGGTGAACTTTGAATTCTTAATATTCTTTGGAACAAAATCTTGCAAAACTCTTATGTTGTTCCAGTTGTCGCAGGAGTTTCCGGCGGCTACTAGTTCGTCAATTTCTTTTTGCATAAGCGGACGTCTAATCATATATGAATTTTTCCAGTTCTTCTTTGGTTGTTATTTTGTCGTTCATCGTATTTCCTTCAACTATTTTTATTGGGACAGAGAATTTTTCAAGGATTGAAGCCTCATCCGTTGGGCAAAAATTTGGAAATTTTTCCATTTTTTTGTAGAGTTTTTTTAGCAAGTCAACGGGTGCGGCTTGCGGAGTTTGGGCAAGCCAAACGCTTTTGCGGTCTAGGGTGCTTCTCACAAAAGAATTTTCTGCTATTTTCACTGTGTCAAAAACAGGCTTTGCAACCATGCAGCAATTTTTTGAGAGAGTCGCCGCCACCGAGTTTATTATGCTTTGGCTCACAAAGGGGCGAGCAGCATCGTGCACCATCACGTGGCTTATGTTTTTTGGGAGTGCTTCAATTCCGTTTTTAACCGATTGCCAACGCTCTTTGCCTCCTAGCGCAACAATGAGCGATAAATCTTTTGTCTCTTCAATAAAATAATTTTGCCAATTTGCCGGAACTGTGATAACAACCGCTTTTATTTTTTTGTTGCTCAAAAAAGCCTCAACGCTGTGGAGCCACATCGCTTTTCCGTGCAGCTTAATCAATTGCTTGGGGACTTCGCCGCCAACTCTTTTTCCCAGCCCGCCAGCCGTTATAACCGCACCTATTCTCAATTCTTCACAGCTCCGCAACAAAAATTTTATTTCTGTAATACATAAGTTCCGCTATGCTTTCTCTAATATCATCTTGTGCCCTGTGGTTTTCTTTTTTTTGGAATTTGGGCAGCTTTGGGTACCATCTAAATGCGAGTTCTTTTATGGAGCTAACATCTATGCTTCTGTAGTTGAGCCAGGCTTCAATTTTTGGCATATACTTAACCAAAAAGCGTCTGTCTTGCCCAATGGAGTTTCCGCATATTGGGTTCTTTTCTTTTTCCGTGTAGCCTTTTATAAAACTTAAAGTTATGTCTTCGGCTGTTGTTAAATTGTATGGGGAATTTTTAACTCTTTCTATTAATCCGCTCTTGAAGTGGTGGCTTCTGTTCCATTTGTCCATTGAGTTTAAAATTTCATTGCTCTGCCTAATTGCAACAGCAGGACCTTCTGCCAAAATTTTAAGCTGAGGGTCTGTTATTATGGTTGCAATTTCAAGAATAACGCAAGTCTCTGGGTCTAACCCAGTCATTTCTAGGTCCATCCAAACTAAATTTGGTGCTGTCTTGCTCATTTGCTTTGAATTTAGAAATTTTTATTTACTATATTTAAACCCCAAAGTTTAGCAAGAGAGGTTTTATGGCAGAGAAGATAAAAAAACAGGAGGGTCTTGGCAAAAACAAAAGCAAAAGAAAGCCAGTTGTGCCAGCTTCTCAAGGTGTTACTCTCGGAGATTTGCTTGGCAAAAAGTTAGAACATGTTAAGCGCGAAAGTGAAGAAAAGCAAAAGAAAATGATAAAGGAGGCAAGGAACAATCCCGCCGTTTTGCGTTCTGCGGAAAAATTTGCAAAAATAGCCACTGCAAAACCAAAGCCAAAAGCAAAGCCATTTTCAAAATGATTTCTTGCCCCTATAGCTCAGCAGGATAGAGCCCAGGTTTCCTAAACCTGTTACCCAAGTTCGAGTCTTGGTGGGGGTAGTAAATGTCCGAATATAGTTTAGAATATCCCAGAGCTTTAGATGCAGAAGTTTGGCTTTTGGGAGGTATTTTGCAAGACCCAAAAATATTGGGAGAACTCTCTCTTATTTTAAGGCACGACGGGGAATTTTATCTCGAAAAACATCAGGCTGTTTGGAATGCGATGCTGAAACTCTATAGGGAAGACAATCCCATTGACGTACTGACCATTGCAGATGTTTTGGAAAAAGAGGGCAAGCTCTTGGCTGTGGGTGGAAAGGATTACATTTTTTCTCTTATGGAATCTGTTCCAAGCGCGGCAAATGCCGACTATTACGCAGAGATAATCCGCAACAAATATATTTTGCGTACCTTAATTTCAACTTCAAACGAAACCATCAAGGAATCGCTTTCTCCCGCCGCAATAACGGAAGAAGTTTTGCAGGCAGCAGAAAAGCGGATATTTGATTTGACCACTGACCAGGTAAAGGAAAACATTGAACACGCAGGCGATGTTGCAAAAGAGGTTATGGATATGCTTGCCATGCGCAGGCCCGACCAGTTTTCCGGTTGCCCAACGAATTTCACAGCGATAGACAACTTGACGAATGGGCTTCAAAAATCAAACTTGATAATTTTGGCAGCAAGGCCTGGTGTTGGAAAAACAGCCCTTGGGCTTAACATAGCCACCAATGCCGCAAGGCTTGGGAAAACCGTTCTGTTTTTTAGCCTTGAAATGCCTGCTCAAGATTTGGTGATGAGAATATTGAGTTCAATGGCAGAATTTGACCAGAGCAGGTTTAGGCGTGGTGGCAATGTTGATTCAGAAACAACCAAAGTTTTGCTTGCAAGGGCTAAGGAGCTTGAGGCAATGCAACTTTATTTGGACGCTTCAACTGAAATTCGTGCTTTTGATTTGCTTTCAAAATGCAGGGTGTTCAAAAGAAAACATGGCAATAATTTGGATTTGGTTGTGGTGGATTATCTGCAACTTGTGAAGCAAAGAACCGATGCGGAAAACAGAGCGGTTGCCGTTGCCGAAATTTCTTATGCCTTAAAGTTCCTCGCAAAAGAGCTTAAAGTTCCCGTGCTTGCTCTTGCCCAGCTCAACAGAAAATCAGAAGAACGCAACCAAACATCTGGCAGACCCCAGCTCTCGGATTTGCGCGAGTCTGGTTCCATAGAGCAAGATGCAGATATGGTTTGGCTCATACATCGCCCCGGTATGAAAGGCAAGGAAAAAAATAGCAAAGATGATGGTTACCCAATTCCGCCCGAAGAAATGCGAAAGGCTTTTTTGATTGTGGCAAAGAACAGAAATGGGCCAACTATGGATATTGAGCTTGAATACCACGCAGAAATTACCACATTCAAAGACCATCTATACACGTCCGCTCCTTATACCGGAGATGGCGGTTTTGGAGCTTTTCCATGAAGATTCTATCTCCTATCATAGGCTTGGGTCAGGCAGTTGTTGAAGGCATTGCTGCTATTGGCGAGATAATTGTTCTTTTGTTATCCACGCTCAAAAGGCTTCCATATTTGCCGAGCGTTATGAACTTAACCATAAGGCAAATGATTTCCATAGGGGTTTCCAGTTTGCCCTTGTTATTTGTCACTTCCATTTTCACCGGAATGGTTGCAACCGTTCAGGCTCAGTTTCAGTTCAGAAACTTAGTTCCAGATAAATTTGTTGGAACCGCCGCGTGCAAAATGATTTTAATTGAGCTTGGACCAATTTTAACCGCCCTGGTTTTGGCAGGTAGAGTTGGGAGCGCACTCGCCGCAGAAATAGGCACCATGAAAGAAAAAGAAGAACTAGCGGCTTATGATGTTTTGGGGCTAGATCCCATGCGCTATTTGGCTATGCCCAGATTTGTAGCTTTTTTTATTATGCTACCAGCTCTCAGCATCATTTCAAACTGCCTAGCACTCATAGGAGGCTGGCTGGTTTGCATTCTAGCTCTGGACATAACCAGCTATACCTATTACACAGGCATGCAATATATGTTTGATATAAGGGATTTGTTTTCTGGAGTACTGAAATCTTTCGTGTTTGGAACCCTGATTTACCTTTTGGGCTACTACCACGGGCTTCACGCAGGCTCCGGAGCCAAGGGCGTTGGTCTTGCCACGATGAATGTGGTGGTAAGCTCCTGCGTTTGCATTTTGATTTTTGACTTGATAGTGGCAATGCTTATTTTTAGCTAAATTCTCCCGATTTCACACAATTTTGACAAAATCCTGTTAAATCCTTGACAAAATCAAAAAAAAATTCTATATTTAAGAAAAATTTTTATTAGAGGATATCTGTGATAGGAGTAGTAGTAAAGCCAAATGAACCTTTTGAAAAGGCTTTGAAGAGATTCACAAAATCTTGCGAGAAAAATGGCATTATTTCCGATGTCAAGCAGCATCAGAGATTTGAAAAGCCCTCCGAGAAAAAGAAACGCATCCATACATCTGCCCGTCGCAAGCTCTTGAAAGAGATTGCAGAGCAGCATAAGAAACGTTTGTATTAATTAGGGATTAACAGGATTTAAGCATATATTGTTGCACAATCCTGAAAATCCTTGAATCCTGAGAATCGGGGTTCAGACGTTCACTTCACCCTATAAACTGCCGACTTTCCCTGCTTATTAACCTTAGCGCCTTTTGCATTCACAAGCAGCAAATCATTAGCATTGGCAATTTTGCTGTTCAAGCTAATAATGTCCGCATTTTGAATGGGCTTTGGAGCTTGGTGAGTTTCAAGTGCCGCAACCTTTTTGATTGAGATTTGCTGAACCGCGCTTGCGCCCAAGTTTTCTGCAGAGTTGGAAACCGGAATACCATATTGCATAATGCCAAGAAGCTGGTAGCCTTCCGCTGTTTTTTGGGTTGCCAAAAAGTGGAGTTCCTCTGCGGTCAAGCCCTGGTCTTTTCCATACCAGTCTGCGATTTCTTTCACATCTAGGCTTTGCACAGAAATGTCCCTTCTTTTTGTGGAAACGGAAAATATGTCTCCGTCTCGGTTTACCACCAAGCTGATGGAAGTTCCAGCTTCGCCACGTATATGGCTCACCTGGTTTTCGGGTTCAATAGCAGAAAGCTCGGTTCCGTTTGCGGAAACAATTAAGTCTCCAGCTTGCAGGCCAATGCCTTCGGCAGGGGAGTTTGGAATAACTCCAGCGATTTTCACGCCGGATTTGCCAGTCCAAACAGAAATGCCGAGCCCTCCGAAATTTTCGGATTCCCCGGCGAAAGCCGCAGTGGCAAGTGCGGCTGAGATGAACAGAGATTTGATGACCTTTTTCATGATTTGTTCTCCTTTGGGTTAGTGTTTGTGGTTCTGCTTGGCTCTTGCCAGAGCCTCTAGGTTTTCTTTCAAAAATTCTTTTGTCACGGTGTGGGTTATTCGCTTTAGGGCTTGATCCCTAAGCTGCCTCACGCGCTCGTGGGAAATGTTCATTGTTTCGCCAACTTCTCTCAGCGTTTGCGGGGTATTCAAACCAATGCCGTAAATGCCTGCCAGAACATTGTATTCCCTTGCAGGCAAGGCTTTCAATATTTCTCTAATGCCATCTTCTATGGCTTGAATCTCAGAGCTGGATTCTGGGTCTGTGGCGGTGGAATCTGGCAGGGACTCTGCGTAGGAGGCTTTGCTATCCACATTGAGAGGGCTGTCTATGCTAACACCTTTTTGCCCCAATTGGATTAAATCCATGACCGCTTCGCTAACTTCTTGGCCCCTTGCCTGCTTTTTCAGCCCTTTGCGAATGCGCAAATACTGGTTTGCTGGCAGGCGAACCAAATTTCCCTGTTCATTTATTGCCCTTGTTATATAGGCTTTAATCCACCATACCCCGTAGCTTATGAACTTTAAGCCTCTTGTGCTGTCGAAAGATTCTATTGCGCGAATTAAGCCCATTGCACCCTCGCTTACCAAATCTGGCAGGGGAATGGGGCAGCCTCTATACTGAATTGCCACTTTTAGCACAAAGCGCATATTGGCATCCACTATTTTTTGCCTTGCTATGGGGTTGTTTTTGTTTTCAAATAACCAAGCTTCCTC
>Ga0268262_10001543_pt1 | contig 28364 bp, 24 predicted proteins | sample TergutNc150P3_FD_190354 | JGI IMG/M metagenome (GOLD analysis project Ga0268262, IMG submission 190354) | Nasutitermes corniger P3 segment gut microbial community from laboratory colony in Florida, USA - Nc150 P3 (SPAdes) (version 2) | ecosystem: Host-associated > Arthropoda: Insects >... | reverse complement strand
CTTCGCGGAAGAGGCGGAGCCGGTTTCCCCACTTGGTTAAAATGGGACTTGGCGCGCAAAGCGGCCGGCGATGAAAAATATGTTATCTGCAATGCGGACGAAGGCGATCCCGGCGCATACATGGATCGATCTACAATTGAGGGCGACCCCCATTCCGTAATAGAAGGAATGATAACCGCCGGTAAGGCGATTGGTTCTCATCAGGGGTTTGTTTACATCCGCGCCGAGTATCCGCTTGCGATTGAACGCCTTAAAATAGCGATTAATCAGGCTCGTGAATACGGATTGATAGGGAAAGATATCTTAGGTTCGGGTTTTGATTTTGATATAGAAATACGTTTGGGAGCCGGAGCGTTTGTCTGCGGCGAAGAAACAGCTCTTATTAAATCGGTAGAAGGCAACCGAGGAATGCCGGTTCCCAAGCCGCCGTTTCCCGCGAATAAAGGTTTGTGGCAGAAGCCGACAATCATTAACAACGTTGAATCGCTCGCTAACGTGCCTGTAATTACCGCGAAGGGCGGCGCGTGGCTTGCTAAAATCGGAACTGAAAAATCAAAAGGTACGAAAGTTTTCGCTCTTACGGGAAAAGTTAAATATTCAGGCCTTGTGGAAGTACCGATGGGAACCACGTTACGAGAGCTTGTTTACGACGTAGGCGGCGGAATAAAAGACGATAAAAAATTTAAGGGAGTGCAGTCGGGCGGACCGTCCGGCGGTATTCTTACCGATAAATCCCTTGATGTTCCGATTGATTTTGAATCGTTAGTAGCTAACGGTTCCATGATGGGCTCAGGCGGTATGATAGTAATGGACGAAGATGACTGCGTAGTAGACGTATCGCGCTTCTATATGGAATTCTGCGTTGATGAAAGCTGCGGTAAATGTTCTCCTTGCAGAATAGGAACAACTCAGATTTTAAAAATTCTCGAGAAGATCGCCGAAGGCAAGGGACATGATGAAGACCTGCTTAAACTTGAATCTATCGGATTGGCGATGACAAAAGCGTCGCTTTGTATGCTTGGCTGTACGGCGGCAAACCCGACAATCTCCACCCTTAAAAATTTCCGCGAAGAATACATTGAGCATATACACGATAAAAAATGCCGCTCCGGCAAGTGCAGAAAACTTGTCACCTTTACGATTGATCCCGATAAGTGTATCGGATGCGGAGCGTGCGCGAAAAAATGTCCGGGCAACTGCATTGAAGCCGAGAACGCGTCAAGGTATCCCGATAAAAAACGTCCGCCTTACAGGATTAATAACAATGAATGTATTAAGTGCGGCGAGTGCATGGTTTCATGTAAATTTAACGCGGTGACAAAGGTATAGGGGGAAAACATGATTAATTTAACGATAAACGGTAAAGCGGTTGAAGTAGAACCGGGGACAACGATCCTTCAGGCCGCGCAAAAAGTAAATATAAAAATACCGACTCTCTGTTACAGCCCCGATCTTACGCCTTGGGCGTCTTGCGGTATTTGTATTGTGCGTCTTGCCGGTTCCCCGAAGATGGTGCGCGCATGCTGTACCGCGTGCGAACCTAACATGAATATTATCACTCATGATCAAGAGATAATAACCGTAAGGCGCACAGTTCTTGAGCTTATTCTTTCCAATCATCCCAATGATTGTCTTAAATGTCCGCGCAACCAAGCTTGCGAACTGCAGGAATTGGCGGCGGAATTCGGTATCAGAGAAGCGCCTTTCTTAAAAATAAAGAACGAGCTTCCCATAGACGATTCCAACCCGGCGATTGTGCTTTGCCCCGAAAAATGTATCCGCTGCGGCAGGTGCGTAAAAGTGTGTCAGGATGTGCAGAATGTTTGGGCGTTGGAATTCCTGGGACGCGGTATAGAAGGGAAAATCGCCAGCGCAGCGGACGCTCCGTTAGGTGAAAGTCCGTGTATCAAGTGCGGACAGTGCGCCGCGCATTGCCCTGTCGGAGCGATTTATGAAAGAGACGAAACCGCAAAAGTTTGGGAAGCTCTGCAGGATCAGGAAAAACACACCGTTGTGCAGATAGCTCCGGCGGTTCGCGTCGCCTTAGCGGAAGAATTCGGTCTTAAGCCGGGGACAGTGTTTACAAAGAAAATTTACGCCGCTTTGCGCCGTCTTGGATTTAAAACAGTCTTTGACACAAACTTCTCGGCAGACCTTACCATAATGGAAGAAGGATCGGAACTTGTAAAACGATTAACCGAAAAAGGCACTATTCCTTTGATAACTTCCTGCTGTCCTGCATGGGTAGACTACATGGAAAAATATTACAACGATATGATTCCCAATTTTTCAACGGCAAAATCGCCTCAGCAGATGATGGGCGCGATGATTAAAGCTTACTGGGCTGAAAAAGCCGGAGTAAACCCCGACAAGATTTATTCGGTGTCCGTTATGCCCTGTACCGCTAAGAAGTGGGAAACAAGACGCAATGACGACATGAAGAGCGCGGGTCATGGTTATGATGTTGACATTGTGCTTACATCAAGAGAACTTGCCCGAATGATTAAACAAGCGGGAATTGATATTTCTAACCTTGCCGATGAAGAGCCTGACAGTCCTATGGGACCGTACACAGGAGCGGGAACAATTTTCGGCGCAACGGGCGGTGTAATGGAAGCCGCAGTACGCAGCGCATACTATCTTGTTACAAAGAAAGAACTCTCCGACGTAAACTTTAAACCCGCCCGCGGTCTTGACGGCGTAAAGGAAGGGGAAGTTGATTTCGGCAACGGAACAAAGATACGCATTGCGGTAGCCCACCAAATGGGAAATATTGCCGCGGTTCTGGAAAAAATTCGAGAGGCGAAAAAAGCCGGCAAAGAACCGCCGTATCATTTTATCGAGGTAATGGCGTGCCGCGGAGGATGTATCGCAGGCGGCGGACAGCCCTACGGCTGTACCGATGAAATCCGCAAAGAACGTTCAAGCGGTCTTTACAAGGACGACGAGCAATCGAAAATACGCTGTTCGCATCAGAATCCTTTTATAGATCAAGTTTACAAGGAATTCTTAGGCGAGCCGAACGGACACAAAGCGCATAAACTGCTCCACACAAAATATACGGAACGTCCGCTGTATATAAAGTAAGATGACAGACAGCGAAATCTTACAGCGAATAGATCATACGCTGTTAAAAATGACCGCCTCATGGGATGAGATAAAGACTCTCTGCGATGAGGCGGTTAAGTTTAAAACCGCTTCAGTATGCGTGCCGCCTTCTTATGTAAAACCCATTCACGAAGAATTTAAAAACCTAAATATCTGCACAGTCATCGGTTTTCCGTTAGGCTATTCAATAACCGCCGCCAAAGTTTTGGAAGCGGAAAGGGCTATTTTAAGCGGAGCGAATGAAATCGACATGGTGATTAATGCAGGCGACATAAAAAACGGCAATTTTGATTTTGTACTGGAAGAAATCAAACTTATAAAAAAAACTTGCGGCGAAAAAATATTAAAAGTGATAATAGAGACCTGCTATTTAACCGAGGACGAAAAAATACGCCTTTGCAAAATTGTTACGGAAGCGGGAGCAGATTTTATAAAAACTTCCACAGGCTTTGGGACAGCGGGAGCGACGCTTGCGGACGTACAGCTTTTTAAAAAGCACATAGGCGCAGGAGTGAAAATAAAAGCCGCAGGCGGCGTAAAAACCCGCGAAGATTTGGAAATGTTTATTAACGCGGGGGCGCAGCGTATCGGAACAAGCTCCGCGGTTAAACTTTTATCGGGTTCGGCGGCGATGGGGTACTAAAAATTACTCCGTATCAATCCGAACCCTTTCAATAGAAACCGTCTTACCGTCTTTATCAATATCCAGATACACCCCTTGCAATTGCGGCGCATCCCACGCTTCTTTTGTCCAATACGGAATACCTGTAATATATTCTGTTATGCGCGAATTTATTTCACAGCCGCCGACAGATTGTTGGCTTCCTGTTCTGCCTGCGTCGCTTATAAACGCTGTTCCGCCGGGCATAATAGTTTCATCGGCGGTTTGAACCCTTGTGTGAGAGCCAATCACCGCGGAGCATAGACCGTCTGCGGCATAGAAGAAAGTTTTTTTCTCGGCGCTTGCCTGTGCGTGGAAATCAACTATAACATAGGGCGTTTGTTTTCTAAGACGTTCAAGAACCGACGGCATAGCGGTGAAGGGGCTGTTCGCGTGAATGCGGTTAAATCTGTTTTGCCCGATAAAGACCGCTACGGCTATTTTTCCTTTGTCGGTAGTGAATACCTTTGTGCCGGTTCCGGGCGCTTCGGCGTTTAGATTTTCAGGGCGCAGTACATAGGGGCTTTTGTCGATGTTTTCGGTTAAATCTTTTTTATAAAAACAACATTCTCCGAGAGTGATTACATTTGCGCCGAGTTTATGCAAGTATACAGCGTGGCTTCTGCCAAGTCCGTTGCCGCCTGTAGCTCCATCGGCGCATACAGCCATGAAATCCCAGGGGTAGCGTTTTTTTAATTCGCTTAATGCGTTCTTAAATGTGTATACTCCCGCCTTACCGACAAGTTCCGCAATATAGAGTATTTTCATTTAAATTATGTCCGGTTAGTAATATCTAAATTTAATATAACTCGTTCAAATTCAGCCGCCGCGCGGAAATCGCCCAATTCCCTGCAAGTATCGCGCAGATTGATTAACGCGTCTTTGAACTGGGGAAAAATACTGATGGTTTTTTCAAAGCAATTGCGGGCATCTTCAAAACTATGTGTGTTAAAGTATAAGACGCCTAAATTATTCCATATTTTAGGGTCTTCATTATTGCACATTAAAGCCGCATGATAGCAATTTTCCGCAAGGACAAATTCGTTCAGTTCATAATAAATTAAACCCATGGAATTCCATGCGTCTGAAATATCGTTATCTATCGTTATTGAACGCATAAAGCTTTCAATTGCCTCTGCATATTCGCCTGTTTTCTGCTGAGCTATGCCCAAATTAAGCCATAATAAGGGGTTTTCAGGCTCTAAATTCAAGGCTTCTCGGAACAGGGGAATAGCCTCAAAAGGCTTGTTTGCCTCGGTTAAGGCGACTGCGGAATTGTTAAGGGTGGCGGCAGTTTCCATTATCTTAATAATACCTCAAAAAGAGCGGATAAACAATATTTTTCTCTTTTATTTTTTTTTTTGTTATTGTATAATAATTTAGGGTATAAAAGTGAAGAATATTACAGAATACAACAGCGGAATGACGGAATTCGAATTTTTTTCATTCCTGTACGACAAAATATTATCAAAGGAAGTAATTACCTTTTCTAAGTTAAGGGAACTGGTTGCGCCTGTATTAAGGGATAAATGGACACATCCTGTAATTATGAGGGCTTTCCAGTTATTAAAACGCTTGAATTGGGGCTTTTTTGCCGCTATTTCTCCGAATACCCATAAAAAGCTCTGGAAAGAGCTTATCATCCCGGACAAGGATTTCCCCGAGGCGGGAGATTTAAAAAAGACACTGCAAATTTCCAACCTTTATGTGGCAATGTGTGATATTCACGGCTATACGAAATTTTGCATGGAATCCAGAAAAAACCTTTCAATGATGCACAATTTAGACTGGGCTATAGAAAACGAAATAAGCCGTATTTCAACGCAGTGCGGAGCGATAAGCCAACGGGAAAGAGGAGACGAAATGGTCGTTGTCGCCGCAAGCGCCACGGACGCGCTTATGGTAACCCTGTGCATTATAGACTATTTCGGCAAGACGGAAACCGTAAACGATCCTTCAATACCTACAAAACGTTCCGGCAACGCCGAAGCCCTGCCTATTTTTAAAATTACGGCGGGTATTACTGGCGGGAACACGCAAAGCCCGCTCATTATTACTGAAAGGGGCAACCTTTCGGGATTCCTTCTTAACTCGGGAGCCAGATTGCAAACAAGAGCGAATGAGCTTTCGCCGAAAGATTCAAGAATCATGATTGCCAAACAGGTAATGATGAACTTCGATAAAGAAAACAAGGAAAATAAAGACAATGTATGCACTCTTTTAAAAAACAATTCAATTTACTTTTTTGACACAGGTCATATTGAATTTAAAGGAGTTATGATACCCACATGCGAAGTTGTGTTTGATAAAGCCGAACGTTATAAAGAGCAATTCGCTACGGAGATGACTCAGCTTCTTTCATCTATTCGCGAGAATTTGTGGGAACAGCGTATTTATCAGGACCTTGTCGGACTGCTTGTAAAAGTAGCTCAATCAATGCCCAAGTTCAACGTAACACCGCCTGCGCCGATTCAGGGAATGCAGACTATTACAAATGAATCTTTTGTACAGCTTTGCCGTCTTGGTTTTAAAGCATACAGTAAAGATGAGGATTATTATCTTGCGGTTGATTTCCTGCGCAATATACTTTCCGTCTGCGAAATGCTTCCGTCGTTTGACAGACTTATTCTTGATTATCTTAACGGTGTTATTGAAAAATATCAGATTCTTCTTGATGCTTATGAAAAACATATTGATAAAGAAGTTGAAGAAAAATCCGCGGCTATTTTTCACGGTGATCATTACAGAACATGGCTTGCCGCAAAGAACGGGTCACAGGTTTATGAAAAACTGCGCGTAATCGGGCGCAAGAGCAATGAAATTACAAAGAAAAAAAATCTGTGGTTAGGACTGCTTTCGCAGAATAAAGCAAAGATGGAATTTACTTTATATTCGGGAAAAAAATAGTCCGATATCAATAAGCGGCAAAAGGAATAATTTCCGTTATCTGTACTCTGAACCTTGCCGAGACATTCCATCTGCCTGAGTCAATAAAAAAACGAGGGAAGAAGGCAAGGCTTATAAATCCGTTTACATGTTTGGGGCGGTTTCTTTCGCTTCCGCGCAATGCCGCTCTTAACGCGGCTCTTGCAGAATCTTCAAGCGCAAGTTGTTTTACCGCTATCCAGCCGGGATATTTGTCAAAAGAATAAGGAGCATAGCCTACTGCCTGTATGTTTCTGAGCATTCCCGTACGCCATGTTTGCAGGCGTTTTTGCAAGTCTTCGGTTAAATGATAATCAGCCCAAACTACTAACTGCATATCTTTTATTTCCGCTTCCGTGACAACAAGGGCGGGGTCTCCGTACTGAATTTTTCCAAGTGGCGTTAATTCCAAATCCTCGTCGATTTTTCTCGCCTTTTCGCCGATTTCATAACTGAACGACCAGCCGTAGATCATAGCGGAAAAAAACAGAGCAGTCTCTTCAAGAGCTCTGCGTCTTGCGGTGTCGGCGCTTAGCGGATATTCTTCGTCTACAAATCCCGCGTAAATATTTTCTAAGTCTACGGATACGTTGCCGCGAATTACATACGCATGCTGACCTATATCTCTTCCCTGCGCGTAAATGGGGAAAAACAGAGAAAAAAGCAGACAAATAGGCAATAATCGGCGGATCATACTAAATTATCGGAAAAATTTGGGTTTAAAAACAGCGTTATCCAAGTTCTATAGACCGTTTCCAAGCGGCTTCCACGGCTTTTATTACCGTACTGCGGAACGCTCCGTCTTCAAGAGCGGCAATTCCCGCTATTGTAGTGCCGCCCGGGGAGGTAACCATGTCTTTCAGTTCTCCGGGATGTTTTCCCGTTTCCTGAACCATGGCGGATGCCCCCAACGCTGTCTGGGCGGCGTAGCGCAGAGCTTTGTCCCTGGGTAGTCCGGCTTGTACCCCTCCGTCCGCCAACGCTTCAATGAATAAATAAACAAAGGCGGGTCCTGAACCTGAAAGACCTGTAACGGCGTCCATAAAACGCTCTTCAACTTTATCGATAACACCTGCGCCTTTAAGGAGTTTTTCAATCTCTGATACGCTGTTTGCGGAAACTTCAGGCGAGGCGGACAGAGCTATCATTCCCTTGCCGATTAGAGCGGGAGTGTTAGGCATTATTCGCACTACCGGTGTTTTTACCCCGAGAATTCCCTGTATTTTCGCTATTGACCAGCCCGCCGCCATAGAGACAAAAACAGGCGCATTGCCCGATGAAATCTTTTTATTAGCGGCGGGAGCGATTTCGGCTAACACTTGCGGTAATATTTGCGGTTTTACGGCGAGGAAAATAATGTCTCCTTTTTCAACCGCTTCAATATTGGAAGATAAAGATTTTGCTCCCAAAGAAGCCGCCGCGGATTTTGCTTTTTCAGCGTCAGAGTCCGTAATGTAAATGTCCGCTCCTTTGGCGGCGCTCATTAAAGCGAAGCCCATATTACCGCTTCCGATACATGAAATAATACTCATCAATCTACTCCTGCCGCTTTTCTAAAACGCTTAACGGTAGCGGCGGCAATGGGACGCGCTTTTTCCGCTCCCTGCGCCAAAATTTTATCGAGTGAGGGAATGTCCGCCATGATTGTGTCATAACGCTCGCGAATGGGGGAGAGACATCGGTTTACAACGCGGAACAACTCTTCTTTTGCGTCTCCCCAGCCCATGCCGCCCGCGCGGTAGCGATCCGCAAGAGCGGTTTGCTCTTGAGCATCGGCGAATAATTTGTAGAGTTGGAAAATCTGGCTTTCATCGGGATTTTTCGGCTCTTCAACCGTTTGGGAATTTGTGGTTATCCTCATTATTGTTTTGCGCAAATCTTTTTCAGGCGCGAAAAGAGGGATAACATTGCCGTAGCTTTTACTCATCTTTCGTCCGTCAAGACCGGGCACTATTGCCGCGTTTTCCTGAACCGCCGCCTGCGGGATTTTCAGCACCTGCTGTCCGTAATTTGCGTTTACAGACTGCGCTATATCCTGCGCCATCTCAATATGCTGTACCTGATCTTTTCCTACGGGTACTACATCGGAATCAAAAATAATAATGTCCGCCGCCATTAAAACAGGGTATGTAAAAAGCCCCATATTTACGCCTGCGTCAGGATCATCGCCTTTTTCATTATTGTCTTGAACGGCGGCTTTGTAGGCGTGGGCTCGGTTCATCAAGCCCTTGGAAGTAAACGCCATCAGCATTGTTGTAAGTTCAAAAACTTCGGGAATTGAGCTTTGTCTGTAAAAAATTACTTTTTCAGGGTCTAATCCCGACGCAAGCCAGCATGCGGCTACCTGCCTGATTGTATGGTTTAATTCAGCCGGGTTTTTCATTGTGTTAAGAGCGTGATAATCGGCGATAAAGTAGCGGGCGTCGTATTCTTTTGCGAGTTCCAGCGCGGGTTTTATAGCGCCGAAATAGTTGCCTATGTGCAAATCGCCTGTGGGTTTTATACCTGTTAAAGAAATCTTTTTCATAGATTTAATGTATCTATTTTGCCAAAAAGAGTAAAGAGAATAATATGCTAATATGTGAAAAAATACCTTAAAAGGGATTATAAATAAAACGTTTTTTTATTATATTTATATTATGAAGATTTGGGTGAAAATGTTTGATATTATCATTATCCTCGTAGTTACCGGTTTGACGTTTTTTGCCGCCTACATAGCATATATTAAACCGCAAGGAAAATCCCAAGTTTTAATTCGGGGGGATAACAAGGAATGGATTTATCCATTAGACTCTGAAACGACTATTGTTGTAAAAGGACCGATAGGAGAAACTACTGTGCAGATTCACGGAAATACAGCATGGATAGAATCTTCGCCCTGTGATAATTACACTTGTATAGCGGTAGGCTCGGTTTCAAAGCAGGGAGAATGGGCGGCTTGTCTGCCGAATAATGTTTTGTTGATAATACACGGGATTGATGATGAAGTTGACGGAATTTCCTGGTAGAAAAAACCTCGCCATGTTAGGCGCTCTATGTATGTTCCTTTCCGCTATTGAATACATGATACCCAAGCCCCTTCCTTTTCTGCGTATCGGTCTTGCCAATATGCCGCTTATGCTTGCGCTGGACATTTTTCCTTTTCCTTCTTTTTTGTTTTTAGTTTGTGTTAAAGTTTTAGGACAGGCGTTGATTACCGGAACTTTATTTTCATATGTTTTTTTATTTTCGCTTGTCGGGACATTTTTATCCGCTATGCTTATGTTTGTTCTGCGCCGTCTTATGGGAAAGAAATATATATCATTTATTGGTATAGGGACTGCCGGAGCTATTGTTTCAAATCTTTCACAGTTGGCGCTTGCCCATTTTTTTGTTTTTAAAGGAAACGTCTTCTATATTGCCCCTCCTTTTTTGTTAACAGGACTTGTTACCGGTATCTTGCTGGGTGTTTTTTGCGAAGCGTTTATCCGTGTTTCAAAGTGGTATAAATTGGAGGCGGAAAAATGAGCAGGCTTGAATTTTACGAAAACAATTTCAGCGCAAAGATGTTGTTTTTAGCCGGTATGTTAATTATGCCCGCCTTGCTTTTTGTTCCAAGCACAGGGTACAGATGTTTTCAGTTTGTGTTTTTATGTTTTCTTGTTTTGCTTTCCGGTAAAAAGATAAATTTTATGATTATGTTCCCGATAATAATGTTTATTATAGTATTTAATCTGATTATTCCCTACGGACGGGTTTTATTTTCTTTCGGCATGTTTAAAATAACATCGGGAGCGTTAAAGGCGGGAGTTCACAGGGCTTTTACTTTACAATCATTTGTAATGCTGTCAAACCTCGCTATCAGGCGCGATTTAAAAATTCCCGGTGCGTTAGGCGAATTGCTTTGTGAGTCCTTGCATATGTTTTCAGTTATAATGAACAAAAAATATGTTATTCCTAAAAATAATGTTCTTGCGGAGATTGATAATCTTATGCTGGAATTAGGTCATGTAACGCTTCCGGCGCAAGATGAAAAAATAATTAAAACCAAACCCGCGGGCTTTATAATTTTATTTGTTGTTGTTATTCTTTCCTGGGTTCCTGCCGTATTTTTTCTTTGAAACCGTAAAATCGACGCCCTGCGTGGCGATTGTGCTTTTGTCGTTAAAAACAAATACGGCCTGCGCTTCCTTGTAATTTTCTAAAAGTGATAATCCTTTTTCATAGCCAAGAACAAAAACGGCGGTGGAAAGAGCGTCGGCATCCATAGAAATATCCGCTATTATTGTTACGGATAAAAGCCCGTTATTAACAGGATGACCGTCCGTTACGGATAAAAGATGATGATAAAATTCTCCGTCCTTTAAAAAATTACGCTCATAAACGCCTGAAGTTACGACGGTTTTTTCAGGTATCTGCAAAATACCGATAACAGAACCTTTGTTTTCACCGGGGTCTTGTATGCCTACTTTCCACGGCGTATTATCATGCTTTGCGCCGATCATTATTATATTGCCGCCAAGATCAATTTTAGCGCGTTTTATGTTATGCGATTTTATTATTTTCGCCGCCTCGTCCGCTGCGTAGCCTTTTGCGATGCTTCCCAAATCCAAAGCCATACCTTTTTGTGTCAGGTATACGCTGTTTAACCGCGCGTACATTTCTACGTTACGCCAATTTATCAGCGGCAGGACTGATTTAATTTCCTCGTTGGTTGGAACGCGCGGTTTGCCGCTGATATCCCAAAGAGAGACAAGCGGTCCCACTGTGGGGTCAAGGGCGCCGCCGCTTAATTCGGCAAAATAAACAGAGCGTTCAATTACTTTGTATGTATCTTCTTGCACCTGCACGGGTTCAATTCCGGCGGCGGCGTTAATGCGGCTGACATCCGAGTCGGCGATATTTACGCTCATAAGATTTTCTATTTCGCGTATTCTGGCAAAAATTTCATCATAAATATTTTTCTGCCCCTCTTCAAAAAGAGTGACGGAACAGACTGTTCCAAGCGCAAAATCTATACGTGATGTTTCCTGTTGAGCGCAGGATAAAAAGAGCAAATAAAAAAGAGAAATTAAAATTATTAGCTGCTTATAACCCAAAGCGTTCAGATAATTCCTTTAGGTGGCTGCCGATAAAAAGAGCGCCGTAGGTTGTAAGTACAATGCCGATTGTGATTCCGACAGGCAGAACAAACGACATTCCCGATTCCAGCGCAAGATGCTGGAAATCAAGACCAAAGAAAACCGTAACAAGAGAAATTAATATAACCACACCTGCGATTACCCAACCGAAAGTTGAAAGACCGCCTGCGACGGCGTAGGTTTCGTCTTCCTGTTCGGCGTCAATTTTTACTATTATCGAATTTTCAAGATCCGGAGAAGGCGGGAGAAAATCTTCTTTTATTATGGTGTTTGCGGACTGATAGCGTTCCATCTTTTCAATCCAGTCCATAACCTTTGTGTAATCCATACCTTTTCCTTATTTTAATCAGCCATTAGGCTTTTCATTCCGCTTTATCACATAAAAAACTAAAAGACCTATGCCCATCGACAAGGGAATAATTCCGCCCAATAAACCGTACGACGCTTTTTCAACCGCAATAGATAAAAATACAGTTAACGCAATACCAACGCTGCTTAAAAGAAGCCCGGACAATAAACTGAAAGTAAGCAGATTAAAATCAGGTTTTGCGTACTGTCCCGCCTTAATTAATAAAGCTCTTCGCCTGTAATTCCATAACAAATAGAAAAAAATAACTACCGAACCCATAACAATTCCCACAATGGGAATTATTGCGATAATTATCTGCGCTGCGGCAGATGTCCAATTCATATAAACTCCAGATACCTATATTATAAATTTTTTATGATTTCTAGTCTATAATTCAAGCGCAAAAACCGATGAAATTTGCAATTATTTTATGTTTTCAATTACCGTCATATCGTTGAAATAAAGCGCATCTATGCGTCCAAGCCGCAGATCGGCGTTAAATCGCCTTAAAATTTCCTGTTTTGCGGTTCCCTCGTCTATTTGAGCTGCATTTTCTATAGGAAGGGATGAAAAATATTCCGTTACTATTGCCTTAAAATCGCCTATTTTTACGGCAAGTTCTTCGGTAAAAGTAATATCTTTTGCGGAGTAGGGGAAGGAAACGGAAAGGATTAAAACCGATGAATCAGCGAGCGGAATCCTGAGGCGTTCCAGACCTGAATAAACGCGGATATCTTCAGGTTTTGTATGACTCGATTTTATTTTTCTAAACGTAAAAACAGGTTCCGCGTTCTGCGGACGAACAAGACCGATAATCGTGCCTATTAATAACAATATTATTAAAGCACTTGCAACGGAAAGCAGAGCAACGTAAATAATTCTGGCGGCTTTTTCTTTGGGGATAAAAAATTCTTTCATATTAAGACGCCTTCTTTAAACTGCGCGCGTTCATTATCAGCATTTGCAAGCGGTTTTCAATGTTTGCAAAACTTACATCAGGATCATAATCAAGAGGCAGAATTTGAATAGCGGGGTATTGTTCCTTGATTTTTTTTATTACTCCTCGTCCGCAAATATGGTTAGGGAGACAGCCGAACGGCTGGAGTATAACAAACGATTTAATGCCTTTTGACGCAAGATGAAGAATATCCGCCGAGATTAAAAATGATTCGCCCGACAATACTGAATGATGCATAATGTGATCGCTTAATCCTGAAAGATGTTCCAGAGTTGCTTCCGGTTCATACAGAGGATGCCTTTTTGCTATTTTATCAGCGTGTTTAACAGCGGTTTTCATAAATTTGTTTCCGACTAATGCGAATATTGTGTCGTATAACGGAAGTTTTGCCTTAAAATCTTTCATTTCGGAAAGAGTATGGAAAATGAAAAGATGGCGGTAAACACTGAACATTCTCGGGAAGACTACTTCCATTCCGTTTTTTTCCAGATATTTTTCCACCTCAAGGTTCGATCCTGGGTGGAACGTTAAAAGATATTCGCCCTGAATAGATACCAATTCTTTTAATTTGGAGCGATCGTAGCGGACTTCGCATAGATCGTTAATCGCCTTCTTAAACGGTTTTACTGAGCCGGGAATACCGCCTTTGGCGAAACCGTTGGCAATTTCATGTAAAGCGTTTTCTACAACCCTGTCGGTTTCTCCTTTTTCAATTTCATAAGGACGAATTTTCCGCCTTAAATATTCAAGCGTGTCGGTTTGTACCATTCCCCAAAGAACATTGGCGTAAACTATCGGGGTAAAACTCATGCCGGGATGGGCTTTTTTTGTATCTATCATATCTGTGCTGATAATGGGAACTTGCGGAAAACCGGCTTCGTCAAGCGCTTTTCTTGTAAGCGGCATATAATTGGTTAATCGGCAATCGCATAACACTTTCGCCGTTCCTATCGCCGTATTGTCAGGATCATATTTTCCGCTTTTAAGGGCAAGGAGAGCTTCGCCTATTATAACCTGCGCCGGCAGGCAAATATCGTTATGAACATATTTTTTCCCCATCGCTATAGCTTGTTCGCCGCCCATAGGCAAAGGTTCTGCGCGATAGCCGCTTTTTATCATACTGCCTGTTAAAATAAGGCAGAACGCTCTGCTGGCATTCGGAATAAGAATTACTTTTTCCTTTCTTGGTCTTGTAAGCTTTACAGGATACGGATCTCCCAGCGGCTTTGCGTTATGCGCCACCTGTTTTCTGCGTGTTGTTACGGTTTCAATAAAAGAACGCACTCTGATACGCAAAGGACCGGGAACATCGCTTTCATCCATTTTAAGAATTAACGGGGATTTGCCGGATATATCATTCATAATGCGGATTATTTCATCGGTGTAAACAGCGTCATGCCCGCAACCGAAACTGAAAATATCAACATATTCCAGAGCGGGGTTTTCAGCCGCGATAATAGCTCCCGCAAGCAGATGGGCATGGTTGTTGTTTGTTATTTCGATACGAGACTTGCGTAAAGATGTTTTTTCAATGTTGGGAAGCGAATCAAGCGTTAATACGGGAATACCTAAGCTTGTAAAATACCGTGAAAGATTATGATTGATATGCTCGTCATATTGATAATAACGTCCGGCTATAACCACGGCGAATTTTCCATTGCTCTCAACATCTTTCAATATTTTCTTGCCGTTTTCAACTAAATTATCGTTAAAATCTTCAAGCGCCTTTTCCGCTTGTTTGATTGCCGCCAAAACAGTTCTTTTAGGTATGTTAAAAGTTTCTTTCATATAACGTGAAAGCTGATAATCCTGATCTCTTTTCGAGAACCAGTGGCAAATAGGCGTATCAAACGGAATGTTGTGTTTCCCTTCGGGGTTGTTGGAAAATCTTATGGAAAGCGGATAACCTTTCAAAACAGGGCAGGTAAAAGTGCTGAAACGCTCCTCGCGGTTATCGGGCGGCAGTCTGTTGATTTGCGGAAAGAAAATTCTGTCTACTTTTTTTTCGATTAGGTCTTCTATGTGACCATGTACAAGTTTTGCGGGGAAACAGACGGTATCGGAGGCTATATACTGAATGCCTTTTTCAAAAAGCCCTCTTGTGCTTTTCTGCGATATTTTTACTTTGAAACCCAATGCGCCCCAGAACACTTTCCAGAAAGGCATATTACGCCAAAAATCCAACACACGAGGGATACCTATTGTTATATCTTTTGACGGTAAAATTTGATTAAAAGGATAATCCTTAAAAAGAAGTTCGTCTCTTAATTTAACCATATCGGGAACGGCGTTCATACTTTTGGTTCTTTTTTTTGCTTCTTCACGTAACGCCGTGTCTTTAGGGTCGCCTACAAGTTCTCCGCGTTCACAGCGGTTGCCTGTAACCCATGTAAGACCGTTGTAAAAACGCACAAGCGTACGGTTGCAGTTATTTGTACAGAAAGGACAAATTAAATTGGCTTCCTGAGTGTAATCAAATTTTTTCAATTCCTCAAAACCGATAAAGCGAGTGTGATCTCTCGGACCGTGAGGTGAAGTGTATCCGTGCTCCGCAATTTCTCTTTTTGTTAAAATAGCGACGCCGATAGCGCCCATTTCTCCCGGGTACGGAGCGCGTACAACCGGTTTGCCTAAGTACTGTTCCAGCGCGCGGAGAACAGCGTCGTTTTTAAGAGTGCCGCCCTGTACTACAATTTTATCTCCAAGCTGGGCGGGACTGGAAATGCGCACAACTTTTGTAAAAACGTTTTCGATTATTGAGCGGCAAAGACCCGCCATAATGTCGTCGGCTTGTTTACCGTTTTTTTGCTCTGTAATAATTGTGCTGTTCATAAAAACAGTACAGCGGCTTCCAAGCCGCGCGGGATTTTTTGAGTTAAACGCAGTCTCGGCTATTTTATCAACGGGTATTTTTAAGTTTGTCGCAAAAGTTTCAAGGAAAGAGCCGCATCCGGAAGAGCAGGCTTCGTTGACCGTAATATTTGTAACAATGTCGTTTGAAATATTTATGGCTTTCATGTCCTGTCCGCCGATGTCCAAAATAAAACTTACGCCCGGTATATATTTTTGCGCCGCAGCCGCGTGGGCTACAGTTTCCACCGTGTGGAAATCGGCTCCGAGAGCTTTATCAAAAAGAAGTTCTCCGTAACCGGTTGTTCCAAGAGCGATAACGTCAAGTTTAACGCCTGCCTTATTGTATTTTTCATACATATCAAGCATAGATTGTTTTATAACTTTTAACGGCTCGCCCTTGTTGGGGCTGTAAGAACAATCAACAACATTTTCATCTTCGTCTATCAAAACAAATTTGGTTGTGGTAGAACCTGCGTCAATGCCGAGATAAACTCTAATCGTTTCGCCGCTTTTTTTATCAATCTTGTCTTTGTTGATAGAAAGCATTTTATGGCGCGCAATGAATGCGTTGCGCTCCGCTTCCGAGTTAAAAAAGTTTATAGTATCAGTCGATGTATTTCCCGTAACAATTTCACGGTACATGGAAAGCGAAGTAAGAACCGCCTGCGGAGTTATGCTTTTGCTTTGATCCGCAAACATTTCATCTATGGAAAGGGCGGTTCCGTAAGCGATAAACAATTCGGCTTTCGGCGGCAGAATAATATCGGAATCGGAAAGCCCAAGCCTCTGGGCGAAAACTTTTATTAATGTGGGATTAAAGGTGAGAGGTCCGCCTTCAAAAATCACAGGCGGCTTTATCTCAAGTCCCTGAGCGAGACCGCCTATTGTTTGTTTCGCTATTGCGTGAAAAGTGGAAAGAGCGATATCTTTTATTAAGCCGCCCTGATTTAATAACGGCTGAATATCGGTTTTCGCGAAAACGCCGCAGCGTCCTGAAATATCATATACTTGGGTTCCCTGCGCCGCAAGAGCGTCAAATTCTTCCACAGGGGTACGCAATAGGGAAGCGACTTCGTCGATAAACGCGCCTGTTCCGCCCGCACAGCTTCCGTTCATTCTCATGTCGCCTGCTACAAGGCGGTTCGTCGAGCTGTCATGGTAAAAAAATATGATTTTTGCGTCTTGGCCGCCCAATTCTATGGCGACTTTTGTCTGCGGATAGAAAGTACGCACCGCTATTGAGTTTGCGACTACTTCTTGAATGTAAGGAACATGGAGCATTTCGGCGATTGTTCGTCCGCCGGAGCCGCAAAAAGCGATTTTAAAATGATTTTGAGGGAATTTCGAGAAAATTTCCTGTAAAAGTGAGTAAACCTTCTCACCCTGACAGGCATTATGCCGTTCATATTTGGAAAAAAGTATTTCTTTTGTGTCGTTTTGTATTACTACAGCTTTTACGGTTGTAGAACCAACATCAATACCTATATGTAGCATTTATAATCACCATTATACAATAAAATCGAGGTTTTTTCAACCAATTTTTTTTGAGTTTGCCTCCAATTTAGCTACGGCACGAACCGCTCTTGCAGTATTTTCGCTTATTTGGCAGCGATCCGCTATTTCCGACGGCTCTGCTGCGGCTATATTTACTATTGAACCGTATTCTTTCATTATTGCCGCCGCGCGTTTGGGGCCGACACCTTCCACGGATTCCAGTATCGGGAAAAAGAGGTCTTTTGAGCGTAAACGTTGATTGAAACCTGTGGCGAAACGATGGCACTCATCGCGCACATGCTGCAGGACTTTTAGGGCTTCCGATTGCCTTGATAAAACCAGCGGCTCTTTCGCCGCAGGCAGCCATAATTCCTCTTCACGTTTGGCAAGCCCTACAAGACCGCAATCTACGCCTAATTCGTCCAAAACTCCTTTTGCGGCGTTCACTTGCCCGATGCCGCCGTCCACAAGTATCAAATCGGGAAGCTCTTTTCCTTCACGGATAAGGCGTGAATAACGCCGTTTTACCGCCTCTCGCATGGCGGCAAAATCGTCCACTATCCCGATAACCGTGCGCAGTTTGAAATAGCGGTAGTTTTTACGGTCGGGAACTCCGTTCTTAAAAGAAATTAACGATGCGACGGGGTGTTTTCCGTCCAACTGCGCGATATCAAACCCCTCGATTCTTTCGGGTCTCGATTTCAAATTAAGAGAGCGCATTAATTCATCTATGGCGGGGCCTGCGCCTCTTTCTTTCAGTCTTTTACGCAAATCTTCCATCGCGTTTTGTTTTGCCATCGCCATGATTACAGCGTGGTGTTTTTCAACGGGGGAGAGTAGCTGCGGCTCAAAACCAAATCGCTCCTTAAACCAGTTTTTTATCAATTGCGAATTTTCCGAAATATCACCTTGTATATAAATTTTTGCCGGCGGACGGCGGGAAGGCTCATAATACGAAGTTATAAAAATTTCCAGCGACTCCGATTCATCCGCGGCGGAGCGTGTGCGGTAAAGGTCTCTGCCTGTCATTTTTCCGCCTCGCATGGAAAAAACTGTAAACGTGGCAAGGACTCCGCTTGCCGCCCAAGCGATATAATCCCTGTCTTCGGGGTTTAAGTCCTCCACGTAACTTTCTTCTCTTGTAAGACTTTCAATCGCCCTTATCGTGTTCCTTATCTGCGCAGCCTGTTCAAATTGCATAACTTTGGCTGCTTCGTGCATTTTGGCGGTAAGATCGATAATCAAAGCGTCGGTTTCGCCCGAAAGCAGTTTTTGCACACGCTGTATATGAAGGGAATATTCTTCTACGCTTATTTTTTTGGAACAGGGAGCCATACAGCGACCGATGTGGTAGTACATGCACGGCCCGTTTTTTTTAATTGTCTTGCATTTACGAAGCGGATAAAGTTTGTCGATTAAATCCATCATCGTATTTACGCTTTGCATATTCGGAAACGGCCCGAAGTAAAGACTTTTATCCTGTATTATTCTGCGTGTGCGGAAAATGCGCGGAAAATCCTCATGCGTTATGCGAATAACAGGGTAGGATTTGCCGTCCTTAAGACTGATATTGTACTTAGGCGAATGCTGCTTTATCAGGGTATTTTCCAGCAAAAGGGCGTCGTATTCGCTTTTGACAATAATTGTCTCGAATGAATTGATACGCTGAAGGAGGGCAGTGGTCTTTGTGTCCTTTTTCCCCGAAAAATACGATTTTATCCTGTTTTTTAACGACTTCGCCTTGCCAATATAGATGATTTCCCCATCGATATCCTTCATTATATAGACACCCGGCTCTGACGGGGCGTCCAGAGCGGCGGCTTTAAGGGCGGTTAATTTTTCCGAATTTATCTGATTATTCATACCAATTTATGCCGATATATAGGAAAACCATGAAAAAAGTACTTATTTTCATACTGACATTATACATCTTCCTGTTCGTTTGCGGTAGTATATCCGCGCTTGGAGAGAAAACTCTCTCTTTCGGAGGCTCAAAAAACTGGACTATTACGGAAAACAGGAACGGAGTTACAGAGGCTGCCTCAATTCGGCCTAATCCTGTATTAATTCTTTCTTCTTCAACAGTTACATCGATTGACGGGTATCACGCGGCGGACGGCGTTTTTGGGAAATATTCCGCCTTAACGGAACATGCCCTTGATTTGGCGGTTTCTTTTGATGAAAGAACACCCGCGCTTTTTAAGGACAGCGTCGGCAATTACAAGCTTTCTGTTCCGCCTGAGATTGAAAATGTAGACCGCACTCTTGCCAGAGCGGGAACAGGCGCGGCGTATTTTATGCACGGAGGAGTTAACTCTGTTTCCACCCCCATTCTTATTCGTCCCGAAAACAGAAACGCGCTTTTTGCCGCGGGCAGCCGTATTAAGGATTTTACGATTGAATTTTGGATGTATCCGCTTAATATGGAAAACGGCGAGGAAATATTTACATGGGTTTCAACACTTCCCGATCATTCCAACCGCGTACAGCGGATTGATTGTTATGTCGCTAAAAATAAATTGTGCTGGTCATTCGATAATTTTTTCTCTTACGCAAGTGATTCCCGAAAACAAAATATTGAATTTACAGGTTTAACCGCGATTATTCCCAAAACATGGAGCCATCATCTTATCCGGTTCGACGCGTCAACCGGAATGTTAGAGTACATTGTAGACGACCGCAGCGAGGCGATTGTTTACGCTACACCTAACGGGCGCGAAAACAGCGAAGTACATACTCCGATTGTAGGGCACAACGGCAGATTTTTGATAGGCGAGCGTTATTCGGGTCTTTTAGATGAATTAAAAATTCACGGCGTCTGCGTGGGAAGAGTAGCGGTGCAAAAATACAATGCAGGCGGCGGAAGAATTGAAACAAGGGCGATTGATCTTGGCACTTACGCAAGCGGTGTTGTTAAAATAAACGCCTCAGGCGGCAGAGTAAATATTAAGACTGCCAGAATACAAAACGAATTCCGCGAAAACGGAAGGTTTAAATTTTCCGACGACTCGGAAATGAATTTCTTTATCCGCGCGGGAGAAAATCCGTATCTTTTAAGAAACAGTCCATGGGTCATGTTTACGCCCGGAAGCGATATAAAAGGAGTCAGCGGACGTTACGCGCAAATAGCGGTTGATTTTTATCCTTCCGCAGACGGCGAATGCAGTCCCTACCTAGAGCAGATAAATGTTGTGTTTCAGCAGGGAGAACCGCCCATGCCGCCGCGCAATTTTATAGCTGTGGCAAGCGACGGCGGAGTTCAGCTTCGCTGGAAAGACAGTACGGCAGGCAATCTGGCGGGATACCTTGTTTATTACAGCTCTGTTCGGGGCGAACTTTTCGGAAATGATTCAAGCTTAGGCGCGTCTCCCATTGATGTAGGCATAACAAATAGTTTTTATGTTGACGGATTAAAAAACGGCACGCTCTATTATTTCAGAGTCGCCGCCTATGATCTTGTAACGGGAGAGATAAACCCCAATGTTGGAGAATTTTCCGCAGAGGTTACCGCCCGCCCGCTTATGGGGCTGCCTAAATAATAAACTGCTCGGGGATTTTCAGCGACTTCGCTATATTCTTCATCTCTTCCAAAGTTTTTTCATTAACGGGAATACTTCCGTTCTTGCGCTCCGCCATTAACTGCGACGATTTTTCACCGTGAGTATAAATCCTTGTCTGTCCTTCCGCCTTTTTGCTGTCGCGCAATTCCTGTAAAAATTTTGTCATACCCGCTTTTATCGCTGTTTTATCGCCGAAGATACCGTAATCAATCGCCATAAAATAGTGGCAAATGCCCGTTTGCCCGGGTTTTCTGTTTACATGGTTCGATGTAAGACCGCCTGAAATTACGGCGGAAAAAAGATCGACAATAATGCTTAGTCCGTAGCCCTTGTGTCCGCCGTTCAGCGTTCCCATTCCTCCGAGCGGAGTAATGCCGCCGCCGGCTTTCGCTATTATATTGTCAATTACAACGGCGGCGTCCGTGCATGGATGTCCGTTTGCATCTAACGCCCAATGCTCCGGGAGCGGCTCTCCGTTTTTTCTGTAAACTTCAAGTTTTCCGCGGGGGACGACGGTTGTAGACGCGTCATAGGAAAAGTGAAAAGGCTCTGCGGGCATAGCGAGGGCGATAGCGTTTGTGCCTGTCATCGCCTCACTGCCGAAGGTGGGAACGCAGATCGCTTCCGTATTTGTCATGCATACGCCGATTAAGTCTTGATCCGACGCCATTTCAGAGTAGTAGCTTGCGATGCCGTAATGGTTGGAATTGCGAACCGTTACCATGCCGCAGCCTGTGTTACGCGCTTTTTGAATCGCCAAATTCATGGCTTGTACGCTTGCAAGCTGACCCATCGCTTTGTTGGCTTCAAGGCAGGCGGAAATTTTTGTCTCGTGTACCGTATCTATTTTCGCTTTTACGTCCACCTGCCCCGACGTTATTTCATCGTGATAGCGGGAAAGCCTATGAATGCCGTGAGATTCAATTCCGTAAAGGTCGGCTCGAATAAGAACGTCGGTTATAGTTTCGCTCTCGCTTTTGGAAAACCCGTAAGCTTGAAACAAATTTACACAAAAGAGCCTAGCCTTTTCAGTTTCAATGTTCATCTCCCCCCCTCAACAAACAAAACTATTTAATCGCTTTCTTCAAAGCCTCGACTTTATCGGTTTTTTCCCACGGGAATTCAGAGCGGCCGAAGTGACCGTAAGAAGCGGTCTTTTCGTAAATCGGGCGGCGAAGATCGAGCATCTTGATAATTCCGGCGGGGCTTAAATCGAAAACCTTACTTATGGCTTTTTCAATTTGAGCTTCGTCCGCTTTAGCTGTTCCGAATGTGTCTACCATTATTGAGACAGGGAACGGAACGCCGATAGCGTAGGCAAGCTGGATTTCACAGCGATCGGCAAGTTTGGCGGCGACAACGTTTTTTGCGACATAGCGCGCGGCGTAAGCCGCGGAACGGTCAACCTTGGTCGGGTCTTTGCCCGAAAAAGCGCCGCCGCCGTGGCGACCCATGCCGCCGTATGTGTCTACGATAATTTTTCGTCCTGTAAGCCCTGTGTCTCCGAACGGACCGCCGACTACAAAGCGTCCTGTGGGGTTTACAAAGTATTTTGTTTTTTTGTCGAGTAACCCGGTAGGTTCAAGAACGGGATTAATAATTTTCTTTATTACGGTTTCTTCAATTTCTTTGTATGTGACATCGGGATCATGCTGATGAGAAACGACAACAGCGTCAATGCGAACAGGTTTAAATCCTTCGTATTGTATAGTTACTTGGCTTTTCGAGTCGGGGCGAAGCCATTTAATCGTTTTATTTTTTCGCAGTTTTGTGGCGTTAAGGAGTATTTTATGGGCAAGCATTATCGGCATGGGCATAAGCTCTTTTGTTTCATTGCAGGCAAAACCGAACATCATTCCTTGGTCTCCCGCTCCCTGCTGTCCTTTGAATTTTTTTAGTCCCGTGCCTGAAACACCCTGTGAAATATCGGGCGACTGGCTGTGAATCATGTCTAAGACAGCCATTGAATTGCAGTCAAGGCCGTAAGAAGGATCGGTATAACCAATATCCCTTGCGATGTCCCTAACAAGATGATGAAAATCGACAAATGTATTTGTCGTAATTTCTCCGCCGATAAGCACAAGAGAAGTGGATGCGAAAGTTTCGCAGGCAACTCTGCTTTGAGGATCTTCTTTAAGGCAGGCGTCAAGAATCGCGTCCGATACTTGGTCGCATAATTTATCCGGGTGTCCCTCGCCGACTGACTCGGAAGTAAAAAAGTAGGGGGTATTATCCTTTTTTGGTTTTTTCATGTAAAACTCCTTGTTTTTTAATAATACAGAAAATTCCGTATTTTGACAATTAGAAGTGTTTACCATTCATAAAAAAGGCGTTATAATAGTAAAATCCTAAAAAAGGGGGATAATATGGAAAAACAGGCAACAAGCAAACGTTTGCTGGGAGCGGCGGTTCCGGTTGGAGCTTTGCGTACCAAAAAAGGAATAGGAGTAGGGGAATTCTCCGACTTGGCTGATTTTGCCGTTCTTTGCAAAAAAATGAGGGTGGGGCTTATTCAAATTCTGCCTGTTAATGATACCGGCTTTGAAAGTTCTCCTTATTCAAGCCTGACCGCTTTTGGGCTTCATCCCCTTTATCTTCGTATCGAAGAACTTGATGAATTTGCCGCAGCGGGCGATTCTGTTAAAAAACGAATTAAAAAAGCAAGGGATAATTTTGATAAAAACACACGTTTTCACCATTATCAGGTTTTAAAAGAAAAATTGGAAATATGCCGCGAGATTTACGAGGCAAGCAAAGAGCAAATTGTAAAAAACAGCGCTTTGTCTTCTTGGATTGAACAAAATTCATGGGTAAAACAATATGCCGTTTATAGAAGACTTAAAGAAAAGAATGATCAAAAATCATGGAAAGACTGGAGCGAGTACTCTTCCGTTACCGCCGCCGATATCGATAAACTTTGGAACGACAAATCCCTGCGCGAGGAGCATATTTTCTGGGCGTGGCTTCAGCATGCTCTTGATACCCAATTTTCCAAAGCGGCGCAGGCGATTAAAGACGCAGGTCTTGTCCTTGAAGGCGATCTTCCCATTTTAATGAACGAGGACAGCTGCGACGTATGGGCGCACCCTGAAATCTTTATTCAAGAGCTTTCAGCAGGAGCGCCGCCCGATATGTACAGCCCCGACGGTCAAAACTGGGGTTTCCCGATTTATAACTGGGAAGAGCAGGAAAAAGACAATTTTTCATGGTGGAAAAAACGTCTCGCTGTAGCCGGAAAATATTATCAGGCGTACAGGATCGATCACGTTCTGGGATTTTTCCGTATTTGGGCGAGTTCCCACAGAGATTATTCTTCCTCTATCGGTCGTTATGTGCCATACGCTCCCGTTACTTCAGGCGATCTAAAAAAACTCGGGTTTGACAAAGGCAGAATTCGCTGGGTGTCCCAAGCGCACATTCCCACAGATGAATTGACGGAAATTCTTAAAAAAAGCAAGGGCGGTTCCGCCGATGTAAAAGCCGAAGCCGATAAAATTTGCTCCAAGGCGCTTATGCGTGTAAACGAAGAGGAGCTTTGGATATTCAAAAAGAAAATAACAGGTGAAAAAGATATTGACGCCTTAAAGTTTTCAACGGAAATCAGCAACTACTTAAAAGGAAAATGGAAAGACAGAGTTTTCCTTGAATACAAAAAAGGAAAATTTTTCCCCGTTTGGTATTTCAGAAACGCTACGGCATACAAAACTTTTACAGAGCAGGAAAAATCCGCTTTGGAAGAATTGCTGGCAAAACGTCAGCAAAGATCGGAAAGGGTATGGGCTCAGCAGGGGTTAAAACTGCTTTCAGTTCTTGTGCAGTCGTCAACAATGCTTCCGTGCGCCGAGGACCTTGGCGCTGTTCCTGCCTGTGTTCCCAAAGTGCTTAACAAACTTAAAATACTCGGACTTCGTGTAACACGCTGGCATCGTGAGTGGGATAAGGGCGGACAGCCGTATGTTCCTTTTGAAAATTATCCGCAGTTAAGCGTATGTACTCCGGCGGTTCATGACAGTTCGACAGTCAGACAGTGGTGGGAACAGGAAGCGGATCAGGGACAGTTTGCCGGCTTTATCGGCGTTCCCTCTCTGCCGAAGGTTTACAATCCCGGAACGGCGAAAGTCATTCTTTCAAAAACAGCGCAAGCTCGTTCCCGTTTCCGTGTTTTCCAAATACAGGATTTATTGCATCTTTCAAATAATTGGTACTCCGCTGACCCGTCAGATGAACGCGTAAACGTCCCCGGCACGGCTAATGATTTTAACTGGACGTACCGTCTGCCTGCAACAATCAGCGAAATCGCCAAAGACAAAGAGCTTATCCTTGCCGTAAAAGAAATAAGCAGGGTAAAACCTCTTAAAAAGAAAACAAATTAAAACCTTGTTTTTTAAAAGAAAAGCTATATATTACTGTTATGAAGCGTTTATTTTTATTTATACTGCTGATTTCTCTTAGCGTTTTCGCTTTTTCTCAAACAGCGGCGGACAGCGGTATTTCTTCTTTGGATGCGTATTATCTTGGACGCGCCGTAGCCGCAAATATTCTGTCTACATATAAATTGTATAACAATACGGAACTGACTCAGTACGCAAACAAGATTTGTCAGGCGCTTGTACTTAATTCCGATTATTCCGCTCCCTACAACGGCTATTTTGTAATGATTCTTGACAGCGATGAATTTAACGCTTTCGCCACTCCGGGCGGACACATTTTTATTACAAAAAGATTGGCGCAAGCGGCGTCTTCCGAAGATATGCTGGCGGCGGTAATCGCCCATGAACTTGCGCACATAGTATTAAACCACGGAATAAATATTATCAATGAAACAAAACTTGAAAACGAATTGTCCGCCGTAGCCGATTGGGCGGCAAGCACAGCGGCGAAACAATCCCCCGAAGCCGCCCGCGCCGCAAATTTCCGCGATGCCATAACAAGGGACGTAGATATTTTAATGAGAAGCGGTTATACCCAAGCTCAGGAATTTGAAGCCGATCTTGAAGCGGTAGTAATGCTTGCGAGGGCAGGGTACGATCCAAACGCCCTTATGGAAATGCTGAAAGTTTTGCAGAGCGCAAGAGGCTCCTCAACCGGCGGTTTTTATTCCACCCACCCAAGTCCTGAACAGCGAATTGCCAACGTAGAAGCGTTAAAGTTCCGCAAGAATGACACCTTGCGCTACCGCATACAGAGATTTAAGAATTTAAAATTTTAATATTTAATCCTTGAAAAAAATCGCAATTTACGGTATATTATCCAAATAAAGGCGTATGCCTTTGTAATAATATGCAAGGAGTTTATAATATGAAGAAATTCAGTTTAATTCTTTTGGTTTTGGCTGTTGGTTTTGCCGTTGTGGGATGCGCCACAAAAAAAGACGCAAAACCGTCGTTGGGCTCTGCGACCGATGTGCCGCCGTGGTTGAATGACTTTCCCCCTAATGATGTTATTTGGGGGATCGGAATTGCCAAACAGTCGTCTGAATCAATGTCGATGACTACTGCGGAAGCCCGCGCGAGAACGGCTATCGCTCGTCAGCTTGAAACAAAAGTGCAGGCGATGTTCACGGATTATAACCTTGACGCCGGCAATGTAAAAAATCAAGCTAATACTTCTTTGCAGGAAGATGTAAGCCGCCAGATAACCAATATTGATATTTCCGGCGCAAAACCGATTAAACGTTGGAAAGGCGCAGACGGTTCTTGGTGGTATCTTGTAGAAATGAAAAAATCAGACGCAAAGGATAAAGTAACCAGCATCCTTAAAAACGAAGAAGCTGCATTCGCTCAATTTAAGGCGCAGCAGGCTCTTCAAATGCTGGACAAACAGCTTGGTAAAAGCGATGCGCCGTTGCAGGTTAATCAATAATTTTTCAGGATGATGTTGAAGACAATTAACCCGCTTGTCGGTTTACTATTACTTGTATCGTTCTTGGCGTTGGGCGCTTGCAAAAGTCAGCCCAAGCCCGATGCGGGTGCGGCGCAGGCTCAGGCGGCGGATGCGCTGAGAAGGCTTAACGAGCAGACGGGGCAGCCGGAAAATGCTCCGCCTGCGCCTGTTCAGCAGCCAAAAGAAGTTGTTCCTCCAAAACAACAACCCGCGATAAATCACAGTAAAAGCAAACCGGCATGGGTTGATAATGTTGATTCTATTTATGACAACTCTCGTTATGTCGCCGCGGTAGGCAACGCCTCTACGCGTGATATGGCGGAAAAAAACGCCCTTGCTAATCTTGCCGGTATTTTCGGTCAATCTATAAAAGCAGATCAGACAATTACAAACACTTATCAGGAAGCGGTTAAAAACGGCGTTACATCAACTTGGACAGATAATATTGCCATGCAAAATACAATAAATACCACAGCTTCCATGGATACGCTTATCGGCGCGGAAGTAAAAGAAGTCTGGTACGACTCAAGAAGTACGCATTACGCTGTCGCCGTTATGGAAAACGCCAGAACCGCCCAAATATATACTGATATGATAAAGGCAAACCAGAATATGATAGCCAATCTTGTCAGTATGAAAGACGCGGAAAAAAATACGCTGGAAGGTTTTTCACGGTATCAATTTGCCGCGGCGGTTGCGGATATCAATGTCGCCTATGGAAACGTTCTGCAGATAATAGGCGCGCCTGTTCCCGCCGGAGTTGTAAAAGGCGATAATTACAGGCTTGAGGCGAAAAATATAACAAAATCAATACCCATCGGTATAGTTGTAAAAAACGATAAATCGGGAAGAATTCAGGGGGCGTTCGCAAAGGCGCTTTCAGATATCGGTTTTAGAAGCGGCGGAAATAATTCCCGCTATATTCTTGATGTCAATATTACCGTCTCCCCGGTAGAGTACCCCAACAATGCCAATAAATTCGCCCGTATAGAGCTTACCGCAAACCTGACCGACACAAGCGTAAAATCGGTATTATTGCCTTACAATTTTAACAGCCGTGAAGGGCATACTACCGCCGCAGAGGCGGAAAATAGAGCCTATACGGCGGCTGAACGTAAAATAAGCGAAGAATATAAGAATATATTGTCAGATTACTTAAATCAGTTGTTGCCAAAAAAGTAAAAATTTTGTAGAATGTATGGAACATCTGAAAACCGGGGGGGAGGGGAGATGTCTGATCCATATATTTATGACTATGATGATGCTATAAAAGTCTTGCCCGCATGGGCGGAAGAGCTTGCGAATAAATACCGATCCAAAACAGCGAACGTATATATATTACACGGTAACATAAGGGATTTTCTTCCCCACAAAAAAAAAGAGGGCGAGTTTACATTTAAAAGAGTGCAGGATTATATTTCCGAAATTTTATTCGGTAATAAAGAGATAATCG
>Ga0268262_10001542_pt1 | contig 28388 bp, 21 predicted proteins | sample TergutNc150P3_FD_190354 | JGI IMG/M metagenome (GOLD analysis project Ga0268262, IMG submission 190354) | Nasutitermes corniger P3 segment gut microbial community from laboratory colony in Florida, USA - Nc150 P3 (SPAdes) (version 2) | ecosystem: Host-associated > Arthropoda: Insects >... | reverse complement strand
ATCGGGCATCGGGCATCGGGCATCGGGCATCGGGCATCGGGCATCGGGCATCGGGCATCGGGCATCGGGCATCGGGCATCGGGACAAGCTCCCCAATTATACTTAAACAACGCATAGATTCGTGTCAACTACACAAACCGCTTAACTTAACTTTTTCATCAATTTTTAACAATTCCAGTCTCTCAAAAAACGCCGTGCCCGCGCTTGCGCGGGAAGAACGGCTTTTTATAAATCTATATAAAGGAAGGTCAATTATGAAGCACGTGATTAAAACGGTTTTGCTCGTATCGGCTCTTATCGCCGTAACGGCATGTAACAAGAACAAGGAATCGGCGGATGTCGCCGCCCTTGCCAAACAGCTCAGCGAAATGCAGGCAAAACTTGAAGCGGCGGAAAGCGCGAACGCTAGCGCGGAAGAAATTGAGAGAATGAAAAAAGAACTGGACGAACAGAAAGAACGGGCGGAACGGCGGCGCGAAAGGCGCGAGGGCGGGGAGCGCGGAAACAGGCCGCGTTCTTCCGAGACGGATACAACGGCGCAAACGGCGGCCCCGGCAACAACGCCGACCGCTCCCGCTTCTGCGGCAGCCGCGACAACAGCCGAGCCAGCCAAATCAACAGCCGCCGCAACCACAACGCCAGCCGCTTCTCAGTCCGTTACAACAACGCCAGCCGTCGCAACCACAACCGTATCAGGCGGCTTTCAAATGAGTGGAACGGTATTAACAAGATACAATGGTAAAGGAGGAAACGTAACCATACCGAACGGCGTTACCGCCATTGGAAATGATGCTTTCTCCGGTTTAGAAAGTCTTATCAGCGTAACAATACCCGACAGCGTTACCAGAATTGGGGAGACTGCCTTTGACTATTGCACCAACCTTACCAGCGTAAGCATAGGAAGCGGCGTTACCAGCATTGCAAAGAGTGCTTTTGACGGCTGCAGCAGCCTTACCGCAATAAATATTGATCCCAGCAATACCGCATACAGCTCAGACAATGGCGTATTTTATAATAAAAATAAAACTACATTGATCAGATATCCGGAAGCGAAGATAGGAGGATCGTTTACCATACCAAACAGCGTCACCAGTATTATGAACGTGGCTTTTGCCTACAACAAAAACATTGCCAGAGTTACCATACCCAGCAGTGTTACCAGCATTGGGGAGAGCGCTTTTTCCGGTTGCGACAAACTTACCAGCGTTACCATACCCGGTAGCGTTACCAGAATTAGGGATAACACTTTTTACAGTTGCACCAGCCTTACCAGCGTAACCTTACAGAACGGCATTACCAGCATTGGGTATGGGGCTTTTGACGGTTGCGTCAATCTTAAAAGCGTAACCATACCTAACAGCGTTACCAGCATTGGGATAAACTCTACCGGCTTTGGGATGGCAGGAGGGGCTTTTGCCGGTTCCGGCCTTACCGGCGTAACCATACCGGACAGCGTTACTGACATCGGGCTTGGAGCTTTTGCCAATTGCAAAAGCCTTGCCAGCGTAATAATAGGGAAGGGCAATACAAACATTGGGCATATGGCTTTTACAGGCTGCACCAGCCTTACCAGCGTAACCTTTCGAGGATTTTTTGGCAATTACGGATCGCCTATTACTCAGCAGTTCGAAGGAGACTTGCGCGATAAGAGCATTGCAGGCGGCAGTGGGACGTATACCACAACCGCGCCAGTGGGAATAAATGCAGTGTGGACGAAACAGGCAACTGCACTGCAACCCCAGTCGTCCATCGTATTAACCGAAAGAATCATTTCCAACGCAAGCCTTTACGCCGATCATTCGACAAACTCAAGAGTAATAAAAACTATTAACGCAGGGGAAACTGTAACCGCTAAGGGAAGCCCGACCGCTTCGGGAGCGACTCACGTTACTTTTACCGACAGCGCGGGAAAAACATGGTATCAGGTTGAGCATGGCGGAAGTGAAGGATGGGTTTCTGAGGAGCATTTAAACCTAAAATAATATGCCATTGATCGCGCCGAGTGCCGGAGGACGCGCCGCGTGCCTGTTACCGAAAAAGCCTGGTGTACTCCGTTGGCGGGGTACGCTAGATATGGGGTATAGAGCAGTTAGTAGTGAGAAGTGAGCAGTGAAAGAAAACGCCGCTAACCAATGTCAGCAAGTTAAGGAAGGGGGAAGAATAAAAACCACGGAGCAGTTACACGGAGGAAGAAGAAGAAAAGAGGAGAGAAAGTGGTTTCCCCTATTCCTAATTCCTCACTCCTAATTCCTAATTCTTTGCAAGGCCCAAATAGTATGTTTCAAAGGAATCGCTACGGCAGGCCTGGGGTTTATAGCTTTTTGCGGTTTTGAAAAGACAGCCAAGCCGTTTCAGCAGTTCCTGAGTGTCAGATCCCTGGAACACTTTTATTACCAGATTGCCGCCTGCTGCGAGGGCTGTCTCGGCGTAGAAGGCGGCGGCCTCGGCAAGCTCCAGCGAACGGCTGGTATCGACAACGCGGTTACCTGTGGTCGCGGGGGCCGCGTCGCTGACGATCAGGCTGTACGGGCCTTTTGAAACAATAGCGTCACGGATAACAGGATCGGTAAAGTCGCCCTGAAAAAATGAAAAATTTTCGCCGTTAAACAGGCCCTTGTCAAATTCGCGGGACAGGGGGGAAAGGTCGGCGGAAACAAGGGAAACGCCCGGAGCCTTTCTCAGTATGTACAGGCTCCAGCTTCCGGGGGCCGCGCCTAAGTCAAGGATTTTGAAACGCGGTTTCATAAGGCCGAACTTTTCGTCCATCTCTTTCAGCTTGTAAACCGAACGCGCGGGGTAGCCTTCGCTCCTGGCTTTAAGCTGCCAGTGATCTTGTTTCTTGTAATTAGCCATTATTTGAATATATACTATTATCATGGATCAGCAGTATACCCTAAGGCTGGAAAAAATCGAAAAGACCCTCGAACGCTGGCTGCCGGATAACCCCGGTTCCGCCTGGACTTCGGATGTTTTTCCGGGCCTCGGGCAGTTGATAGGGCCGGAGCTTTTGCGCGTTCTTGCCGCGCCGGGCAGGGACATTCTTTCCAGAGGGGGCAAACGCTGGCGGCCCCTGCTTATGACGCTTGTCTGCGAAGCGCTCGAAGGGGGGGACGAGTCCCTGCCCCTTGCGCCGCTGGTTGAATTCTGCCACAACGCCAGCCTTATCCATGACGACATCGAAGACAGCTCCGACGAGCGCCGGGGCAGGCCCGCCGTGCATTTAATCCACGGGGTTGACGCGGCTATCAACTCGGGCAGCTTCCTGTACTTCCTCCCGCTTGCCTGTATAGATTCCTGGCCCCATGCCGACAATCACAGGGCGGAGGTTTACGCGCTGTGGGCCGCCTACCTTCGCAAGCTCCATCTGGGGCAGGCGATTGACATTCACTGGCACCGCAGTTTTGATATTGTCCCGTCGGCTGACGAGTACCTTGCCATGTGCGCCCTGAAAACAGGCTGCCTTGCGCGTTTTGCCGCAGAGTTAGGTGTAATTGCCGCTAAAACAGCCGGCTGCAATTGCGCTATAGGTAACACAGTGCCTTTAGGCGAAGCTGCTGAAAAACTCGGCATCGGCTTTCAGATACTTGACGACGTGAAAAACCTGACCGCAGGCATACCCGGCAAAAAACGGGGCGACGACATTGTCGAAGGGAAAAAAAGCCTGCCAGTGCTGTTGTTTCTGCGGCGGCATCCTGATAAAAAGGAAACTGTCTGCCGCTGTTTTACGGCTGCCAGATCGGGCGGGGTTAACGCGCCTGAAACGGAGGAGCTAATACAGGAGCTTGCGGGCAGCGGCGTTATCAAAGAAGCCGAAGAGCGGGGCAAGACCCTTATCGCCGGGGCGCGGAAGGTTTTTGAAGAAAAAAGCCCTCTCCTCGCCGGACTGACAGGCCTGATAAGCTAGGGGGCGGAATGGGAAAAATGCTGCAAGCGGAAATCTGGACTGTCGCGCAAACGGCTGAAGGCAATGTCGTATTGCTGCGCCCGCTGAATAAAAACATTGCCATACCCGTCTTTGTAGGCCAGATGGAAATCCAGTCAATACTAATCGGCATGGAGGGCGTAAGACTGCCGCGCCCCCTTACCCACGACCTTTTTCTTTCCCTGCTTGACAGCCAGGGACTCGCGCTGGATCGCGTGGAAATTCAAGAACTTAAGGAAAACACCTTTCACGCGCGCCTTGTCATAAGCGGCGGCGCATACACGGCTGACAAGCCCCTCATTCTGGACAGCCGCCCCTCGGACGCGCTGGGCCTTGCGGCGCGCCGCAAATGCCCCGTCATGGTTTCCCAGGACATCGTAAAGCTGGCGGGCATAGACATGGAGCTTTTTATGGCTATGTTAAACGGCGACGAGAAAGGGATTCCCCCCGGCTCCAATATCGGGGAAAGGCGGAACAGGCTTCAACAGCAGCTTAACGACGCTATTGAAAAGGAAGAATATGAAAGGGCCGCCAAACTCAGGGATATGCTGAACGAAATATAACAAGAGAAAAGAGAAAAAAGAAGAGAGAAGGATGAAGAATAATAGTTGTGATTCTTTGCAGCTTCTCGTGCTTGTCCCGCACCGTGATGCCCGGGGGCCGTTGCGGGCGTGGAGCGCCTCGCTGTTTTCCGCCGGGCTGCCGGGGGCGTGGTCGTTCCCCCGCGTAATGCCCGTCGCGGAGATCAGCCGCCCCCTTACAGGCCCGGAACTAAAAAGCCGCGCTCTTATGCTGCGGCAGGCGGCGGATCTTTCAGGCGGGAAATTCGCAAGCGGCCCCGCAGCCGTTGCCGCCCTTTCGGATAACGTTTCTGTTTACGGCCCGGCAATGAATATCGGGCTTCAAGACAGCTTCTTTGCCTTTGAAGGTAACGCGGTAATCAGGCGCGTCTCGCCGCTTGTAATCGGCTGTGCGCTGTGCCGTGACGCTTCGCCTCCGGCGGCAAACTGCCCGGCTCCGGCTCTTTCCTTCCGCGCCGCGGCCCTGGCGAATATGACTTTCCGCCCCCTGCCTTCGCCTGACGGTTTTTCTTTTGAGTGGGAAATAGATAAACTGCACTGGCTCCCGAAAGAAATTAGGAATTAGGAGTGAGGAATTAGGAATAAAGAAAAAGGCGATGATTCCTATGTCCTGATTTTTCTTTATTCCTAACTCCTAATTCCTAATTCCTCATTTATTAAGCGACTGCCGTATCTTTATATGCACCTCGCGAAGCTGCTGTTCGGTAACTTCGCAGGGGGCGTTCATCAGCAGATCCTGGGCGCTCGAGTTCATGGGGAAGGCCACCACTTCGCGGATATTTTCTTCGTTCGCCAGAAGCATGACAATTCGGTCTATGCCCGGGGCCATGCCCGCATGGGGCGGAGCGCCGTAGTGGAAGGCGTTGTAGAGGGCGGGAAATTTATTTTCAATATCAGACTGGGTGTAACCGGCAATATCAAAGGCTTTTGTCATCACTTCGGGCAGGTGGTTACGGACAGCGCCCGAGGAAAGTTCCACGCCGTTGCACACAATGTCGTACTGCCAGGCGAGGATGTCCAGAGGCGGTTTTGTTTCAAGCGCCTCAAGCCCGCCCTGCGGCATGGAGAAGGGGTTGTGGGTAAATTCAATCGCGCCTGTTTCTTCGTTTTTGCCGTACATGGGAAAGTCCACGATAAAGCAAAACTCGAATCTGTCTTTATTGATGAGATTAAGCTGGTTGCCCAACGCCGTGCGAATTTGCCCGGCAAGGCTGTTTACCTTTGCCACAGCGTCCGCGATAAAAAACAGCGTGTCGTTTGTTTTCAGAGCGAGGTCTTTTTTGAGCGCGTCCTGTTTTTCCGCTGATAAAAATTTGACGATAGGCCCCTTGAGGCTACCGTCTTCCATAACGGAAATGTACCCAAGTCCCTTCATGCCGATCTCGGTGGCAAATGCGAGCATTTTTTCAAAGAAGGACTTTGACTGCAACGCCGCGCCGGGCGCGACAATTCCCCTGACAGGGATATTTTTGAAAGGCTGGAAGTCCACGTCCGCGAAAAAATTGGTAAGGTCTGTGATAACAAGCGGGTTGCGGAGGTCGGGTTTGTCCGTTCCGTATTTAAGCATTGAATCTGCGTAGGGGATTTTTACGAAAGGCGCGGGGCTTACATCTTTGTTTGAAAAACTTTTAAAAACGCCGTACATAACATTCTCAGCCACGCTGAAAACGTCTTCCTGCCCCGCGAACGACATTTCAAAATCAAGCTGGTAAAATTCTCCGGGAGAGCGGTCGGCGCGGGAATCCTCGTCGCGGAAACAGGGGGCTATCTGAAAATAGCGGTCAAAGCCGGAAACCATGAGGAGCTGTTTGAAAATCTGCGGGGCCTGGGGCAGCGCGTAAAATTTTCCCCGGTGTTTGCGGCTTGGAACAAGGTAATCCCGCGCCCCTTCCGGCGAGGACGAGGTGAGTATCGGCGTTTGAAACTCCGTAAACCCAAGCTCTTCCATTTTTGCCCGCAGAAAACTGATTACCTTTGCCCGCAGAAAAAAATTTTTTTTCACTTCCGGGTTTCTCAAATCCAGAAAGCGGTAAGTCAGGCGTATATCTTCCCTGGTGTTTTTTGATTCGCCTATTTCAAAGGGCAGGGCGCGGACTGCCCTGCTCTGGATAACCAGCGTTTCGGCATGAACTTCGACGGTTCCGGTGGCTATTTTCGGATTAACGGTATCCGCATCGCGTTTTTTTACCGCGCCTGTTACGGTAATAACCGTTTCCTTGCCCGATTTATACTCTTCGTGCAAAACTACCTGGGTAACGCCGTACTGATCCCTAAGGTCAAGAAATGTTACGCCGCCGTGATCGCGGATAGTGTCCACCCAGCCGGACAGCGTGACGGTCTGCCCTGTATGTTCTTCCCGCAGTGTTCCGCAGGTGTGCGTCCTGTATTGGTTCATGTTGTTTCCCTGGAAGTATTATGCCAATTCAAAGAGCAAATAACAAGTAACAAAGGAAGAGGCAGAGCGTGCTATACCCCAAACCTTATGCAAGTACTTTCTCATATCAACAAATACTTGCAATTTTTACAAGTATTTTCTTATACCAGAAAATGCTTGCATATTTGGCAAGAGTTTTCTAGTAATAACAAGTACTTGCATTTTTGGCAAGTACTTGTTATTATCAGAACAGGGGGCGTTTCACAATGAATAAACTGGTTAAACGTAAGAAATATCTGTCCCAGCTTGACATGTGGCGGGAAGAGAAAATGATAAAGGTCATTACCGGTATCCGCAGGTGCGGAAAGTCAACACTGTTTGAACTGTATATGGAACAACTAAAGACCGGCGGCGTGTCTGATGATCAGATTATCTTTGTCAATTTGGATGACGAAGATTATTCTGATCTTTTGGATCATAAAAAGCTGCACGAATATATAAAGGCCCGTATTCTGAAAGACAAATGGATGTATATTTTTATTGACGAAATCCAAAACTGCAAAAATTATGAAAAGGCGGTTTCAAGCCTTTACCTCAAAAAAAAACTCGATATATACCTCACCGGATCAAACGCCTATATTCTTTCAGGCGAACTTGCTACCAAACTCACCGCCCGTTACATTGAGATTGATATGCTTCCGCTTTCTTTTGAGGAATACAGTGAAGCGGTGAAAACCCCCGACAAGCGGGAACGTTTTAATCAGTATATGAACAGGGGCGCGTTCCCTTATGCAACCCGCTTTGCGGACAATTCGCTGGCGCACAGCCAGTATTTAGAAGGGATTTACAACACTGTCCTTGTCAAAGATGTTATGACAAATAAAAATTTGAAAGATATAACCCTGGTTAAATCAATAGCGGCTTTTTTGGCCAGCAATGTGGGAAGCCCTGTTTCCGCGAAGAGAATTGCCGATACTCTAAGTTCTGGCGGCCGCCCTACAGGTTCCGCCACGGTCGATACTTATTTGGAAGCTCTCTGTGACGCATACCTTTTTTATAAGGTCAACCGGTATGACATTAAAGGGAAGATGCACCTCAAATCCGAAAGCAAGTATTATATTTGCGACACGGGCTTACGAAATATGATACTGGGAACAACAAATAAGGATATCGGTCACCAGATAGAAAATATCGTTTTTTTGGAGCTTTTGAGGCGCGGCTATACCATCAATATCGGTAAATCAGGACGGGGTACGGAGGTTGATTTTGTCACCGTCCGTGACAGGAAAACCGAATATTATCAGGTTTCCGCATCGGTGTTAGACGAAAACACATTGAAACGGGAACTTGCGCCGTTTAAACAAATTAAGGACAACTACCCCAAATACCTTATCACAATGGACGATTTTACAGGCGATATTGAAGGCATACAGCAGGTCAATCTAATTGACTGGATAATTCAAAGAGCAAATAGCAGGTAGCAAAGTTAAGATGCAACTCTCTTTTCTTCCTTTGCTATTTGCTACCTGCTCTTTGCTCTTTGTTAAGCGTTTCTGTTAATGATTTTTTCGCCATGTCGGGATTCCCCTTCCCGCCGAGTTTTTTCATTACCTGCCCCATTAAAAAACCAAACACTTTTTCCTTGCCCGCGCGGTAATCCGCGACAGAGTCCTGGTTTTCTGTTATAACCGCTTTCACAGCTTCGATGACGGCGTTGTCATCGTTGATCATAAGCAAGCCTTTTTCGGCGATGTAGCTTTCCGGATCAACGTCGCGCGTGAATACCGCCTCAACGGTTTCTTTATACGCGCCACGGTTGATCTTCCCGCCGGTAACAAGGGTAATAAGAGTCGAAAGTTTATCAGTGTTTACAGACAGATCTTCAGGCAGAATGTTGGCATTGTTCATAAGCCGCATGATTTCGCCTGTTAAGAGGTGCGCCGCCTCAACTGGCTGCCCGCTTTTTTGCGCGATGGCCTCGAATATGTCGCAGATATTTTTGTGAACGGTGAGAACAACGGCCTCGGATTCGGGGATCTTAAAGTCGCGGCAGTAGCGTTCCCTTTTTTGATGCGCCAACTCAGGCAGGTTTGCCTTGATGCTTGCAAGCCAGATGTCGTCTATCTCCATCGGCAAAAGGTCAGGCTCCGGAAAATAACGGTAGTCCTGCGCGTCTTCCTTTGAGCGCATACCGTAGGATTCAAGTTTCTCGTCGTCCCAGCGGCGCGTCTCCTGCACAATATGCCCGCCGTCTTCCAGTATTTCGATCTGACGCTCCCTCTCATATTCAATGGCGCGGGCAATCGCCTTAAACGAGTTCATGTTTTTTGTTTCGGTACGCACTCCAAGCTCGCCGCCAAAGGGGCGCACGGACAGATTGATGTCGGCGCGGATTGAGCCTTCCTGCATTTTGCAGTCGCATATATCAAGGTACAGAAGCGTCTCGCGCAATTTTTCAAGATAGGCTATTACCTCGGCTGAACTGCGGAAGTCGGGCTGCGAAACAATTTCCAGAAGCGGCACTCCGCAGCGGTTGAAGTCCATGAAAGTTGCCGCGCCGTTCGCGTCATGCACCAGCTTCCCCGCGTCTTCTTCCATGTGTATTTCGCGTATGCTGATTGTTTTTTTTTCTCCCTCAACTTCTATGTCGAGATGCCCGTCCAGGCAGATCGGCGCGTAAAGCTGCGACACCTGGTAGGCTTTCGGCAAATCCGGGTAAAAATAATTTTTGCGATCAAACTTGCAGTGTTTGGTAATGTTAAACCCGAGAGACAGCCCCAGCCGAAGGGCATACTCCACTACCGAACGGTTGAGTTTCGGCAATACGCCGGGCATTCCCGCGCAGACAGGACAGACGTGGGTATTCGGCTCTCCGCCGTAAGCGGTTGTACAAGCGCAGAAAATTTTTGATTTTGTTGAAAGCTCGGCATGAACCTCAAGCCCGATGACGGTTTCCCACTTCATGCTTTTATCCCCTCAGGTTTTTTTAAATGGTATTTTGTACGCGATTGGTAGACACGCGCCGCGCCGATGAGCTTGCTCTCCGAGAAGGCGTCGCCTATAAGCTGGAATCCTATGGGCAAACCCGCCGAATCAAACCCGCAGGGTAATGCCGCAGAAGGGAGTCCAGCCAGATTGATCGACACAGTGTAAATGTCACCCATGTACATTTTCATCGGATCGCCGATGTTATCGCCTATCTTGTACGCCGTTGTTGGCGCGACAGGGGAAAGTATCATATCATATTTTTTAAACAAATCCGTGTAAGCGTCTTTGATAAGGGCGCGTACTTGCAGGGCTTTTTTGTAATACGCATCGTAATACCCCGATGAAAGCACAAACGAGCCGAGCATGATCCTTCTTTTTACTTCCAGACCGAAACCTTCGTTGCGGGAAAGACGGTACACTTCTGAAAGGGACTGCGCGTTAGGGCTGCGGTAACCGTACTTCAAGCCGTCGTAGCGGGAAAGGTTTGACGACGCTTCGGCGCATGCGATGATGTAATAAGCGGGGATCATGTAATCCATCAATGGCATTTCAAATTCTTCTATAGTTGCGCCTGCCGCCCCAAGTTCTTTTGATACAGCCAGAACAGCGTTTTTAACTTCGTCGTCAATACCGCTGCCGAAATAATTGCGGGGAAGCCCAATCTTTACACCTTCCAGTTTGTCGCATGTTTTCCCATCGCCGAACTCAAAGGGCTTTTCTATAACGCAGGTACTGTCACGCGCGTCCGGCCCGGAAATGATCGATAACAAGGCGGCGCAGTCCTCAATGTTTTGCCCGATGGGGCCGATCTGGTCGAGGGATGAGGCGTAAGCCAAAAGCCCGTAGCGCGACACTGATCCGTAGGTCGGCTTGATGCCGGTAACGCCGCAGAAAACGCAGGGCTGGCGTATACTGCCCCCCGTGTCGGAGCCAAGCGCGATGGGGGCTTCCCCCGCCGCTACAGCCACGGCGCTTCCCCCAGAGGAACCGCCCGCGACACGCGCAAGATCCCAGGGGTTGTGTACCGGGCCTTTTACCCCGGTTTCGCTGGAGCCGCCCATCGCGTACTCGTCCATGTTGACTTTTCCGATTACAACCATACCGGCTTTTTCTAATTTTTCAATAACCGCCGCGTTGAACACGGGCGTATAGCCTTTTAGCATTTTTGAGGCGCAGGTGGTTTCGATTCCAATTGTGGAAATATTATCTTTAATCGCTATCGGTACGCCCTCAAGCGGAGAGAGAGTTTCGCCTTTGTCAATGCGCGACTGAACTTCTTTCGCGTGTGAAAGGGCTTTCTCTTTTGACACCGTTAGAAAAGCGTTATACTTGCCGTCGTTCTTTTCGATTTTTTCGATATACGCGCTTATAGCTTCCATTACGCCGAGTTTTTTTTCTTTAATAAGCACCGATAAACCAAGCGCAGTTTCTGTTAACATAATCATCAACCTTTTTACTCAACCGTTTTCGGCGCGATAATAGCCTCGTCATTTTTGACAGGCGCGTTCTGCAATATCAACGCGCGATCAAACGAAGGCCCTATTTCATCATCCCTAAAATCATTCACGTTGTCAAAAGGATGGCTGCGTTCAACCACGCCGTTGGTGTCGATCTCTCCGAGCCGCGCCATGTAATCAAGGATTTCCTGCAAATCATGGGTCAATCTTGTTTTTTCATCTGCTGAAAGCGTCAGGCAGGACAAGTCCTCCAGATACTCAAGCAGTTTATCGTCTATTTGCATACCTTATAATAGAACAATTACGGCGGTTTGGCAATATGGTGCTACAACAGGCAAAAAAATACCGGTAGTTTAAAAAAGATTTTTTTTGAAGAAAAGATCTTTTTTACTTGACAAGAATAAACGAATTGGCTACAATAACTATTAGGAATAAAGGATTATTATCCTTATCTGTAAGGTAATTTTACCATACAGATAATCCCTAAATATGAACACAGTTTGTATTTAGCCTTGAAGCCACATCAAGGAGGAATGTTATGTTTTATTTACAACCTAACTAAAAACACTCTAAATGTTTAACGGATGTATTGTTTTTTTGACACAGTTTGTATCGAAAACAATAGGCGATAACAATTTTTCTCAAATAACCTTCAGAATATTGTCGTTATAAAAGGAGTGTGTATGTTAATGGATTTTATTGAACCTGATGAACAACGAAAAATACCTCGTTCCGATGTTTTAAAAAATCTTCTTGTTTCACCTGAAAAAAAAGAATGGCTTTCACCTTTGCTTCATGAAGAATTGACATCTGATTTTGTAGACAATCTTTCAAGTTTTACAAATGGAATTAATGAAGAAGATGATAGCGATTTTATGCTCTCAATTCTCTTTGATTTTAGTGTATCAAATCCCGAAAATTTTATTGAAAGTAAACTTTTATCCGAAAGAGTAAAAATAATTCCTGCTTTATTCACCGAAAAGATGGAAGGCAAACCTTCTATTTTTAAATCTTCTGTTGCAAATATTTTGTATAATATAAAAGATTGTACAAAAGAAAACAAAAATTTCGATGAGGCATATCAAAAAAAATTACAGGAGATTCGGGCAAGTTCTTCTTCAGCGGAAAGAACCTGTTTCTATATAAAACAGTTAAATCTGCCAAAACGCACTTATAAAGAAGACGAAAAACCGCCTACACTTGATGAAATACCTTTACTTTTCAATGCAGAATGGTGTTTGATTGAAGAACTTGAAGAACTTGAAGAAATTATAATTGATGACGTAGATCATCGGGCACTTCCTTTCCTTGTATATGGGAAAGAAGCGTTTACTTGTATAAGAAATGCTTTGTTCTTTTTTAAATTTAAATCGGTACTTGACAAAGATAGAATAGAAAAAATCAAAATACCTCAGTGGAACGAGAAAAATTATATCCATGAAATATATTTTGTATTAGCTCTGATATCAAATGATAAAGATATTTTAAAATTAATTCTTGACAAGATTTTCGAGGGAGTCAATCCTGTTGATATTCCTTATATTTTCTTTGGGTATATTGAAAATCATGTTAATTCAATATATGGGGTGTTATTGAAAGGCAGATTTTCTGACGTTATAAAACCGATTCGAGCAGAACTTGAATATCTTGACTGGGCATTGACAGAGGACACAAACTACCCACATAAAATATACTTTGAAAAAAGCCGTTTGTTTCTTGATTATATTGATAAAATATCTCATTCCGCACTGGAAGATAAACTTGAACTATTCCAGGAATTGTGTTTTAAAAGAGCGGGGGGAAATCATCATTTCCAAACAGGCAGATATTGGGGTCTTGGAGAAAGAACTATAAAAGATACTTTGGATCGAATTGCACAAGAAATAATTCGTGGCGAAATAAAATTTCCCGAATGTAAAAAAGAAGCCAATGATTTATATGAAGAATTTGTTGATGTGATCGCGAAAGGAGCGGCAAAATATCCTGTAGAATTATTTTTGTCGGAAGGACGGATAAATATCCCAAATGATTATGGGCTTGTTGTTTTTAAACGGTATTGTGAGAAGCTTGAGCTAAAAAACACTAAAGATGCTCTTTTTGTATCAGAATTCTGGTTTAAATATTTTTATTTGAAACAATCTTTCTTTTCATCAGTTAATTCTTCATCAGGTAGATATTCTTCCACGTTAGAGAAAGAAGCTCCATTTTTTTATAAAAATGTTTTTTGTAAATTTATTAATGATGAAGATTTTATATGCCGTTTCTTATCTATACCTCAAAAATCTTCCAGCACTCTTTCTTTGGCTGTGTATTGCCTTGCACGTTGGGTTCTTTACCCCAAAAACGACGATGAAAATATGTCAGATGTGTTTAACGAAGCATCAAGGTTATTGCACGATGAAAAAATAACCTTCCCTGATAAAATAACAGAGTTTATTCGGTCATATAAAATTCCTGATGGAATAACAGACAGTTTTTGGTCAGTTGAAATTCCTACATTATTAGGAAAAGGTTATGAGAATGAAGCCAGACGATTTTTATTTTATTTAACTGCGGCATTGGGCGGTGAACAGTATCAAAATATACTTAAAAAATTATATAAAGCGGAAGAACATTATCCTCTTTTTTATATAAGGTATAAATATAGCCGCGAGAATTTCATGCTGGAAGAATTTTTGGACTTCTTAAGTAATTCAGAAAATCCAAGTCTCCGGGGGAATAAAAATGAATTTTATAATCTTGAGCTTCTTCAAGAAGCCTGTAAAAAGAATGTATTAAAAAAACAAATAGTTCTTGAAAAAGTGTCTGATTATATAAAAGAAAATCGTAAAATATTATTTCAATCTTCAACAATAAAATATTTTATTAAATATTTCTTTATAGAAATAGAAGAAGGAGAACCCTATGAGGCACGAATGACTTTTTTTACGCAGTTCTGTGAACGAGCCATACAGGAAAACGAAGATTCATACACAGAACTTAATTTATTATTTAAAATTTGTCGTGATTTCCGTCATATAGATACAATACTTGCTAAACATACGGATATTAACAATTCTCTCGTCATCCGATGCTGTAAAATGTTAAACAACCTTAAAAAAAATATAGTGCAAAATGACTTTCCTGAAGATGAATACACATTTTTAAATGATTATATATTTCCTGCGTCAAATTTTATATGGGAAAGGACAGGAAATATCTGGAAAGCGTTAAAACCATTAATTCTGGCATTCAGAGCATCTAAAAACATATTACTTGACGAATCACTTAAAACCATTAATAATATATCTTATTCGTTACTAAATATGATAACTTCTTTTTTTAGTATAGAAGATAATGAGAAACTAAAGGAATTGCGTTACAATATGGCAAACGATTTTGCCGAATACTTAAAACCTACAAAAAATGAAAGGCAAGCGGAAAAATATACACAAAAAGAAAGAGAGACAGAAGGTTTTGATCCTTCTTACACAGAACCAAGCTCCTACTGGCGTTATGCATATATTCGAGCATTGGGTGATTTAGGTGTAAAAACCGATAAACGAGGGCATTATTTCCATAAAATACTTGAAAAAGTATCAGAAGAGGACCCATCAGAAGATGTGAAATCAGCGGCTAAAAAGGTTATGGAAGAACTAGACACGATTCGAAAAGGGTATTCAGGAGCTAACCATAAAAAGTGTCTTTTTGAGGCTTTTTGGTGGCTTAAAAACGCACATATGCTCTCCTTGGGCGGTAAAATTGATAGTAAAAAAGCATTAGAACTGCGAATCATAGAATGGAGATAAAAAAATTGTATTTTATATTGACAAAATTTATTTATGTGATATTATATATATATGATCAGACCTTATTAGGTCGCATATTTATTTATCCCCTAAACATACTTTTTGTTTAGGTTGAAAAGCACATTTTCACAAAGGAGAAATGTTATGACAAAAATAAAGTAGTTATTCACACTCAATCAAAACTTGACGCTTTCTACGAATCTCGTGGTACTTCACCGCATGATTATTCGTTACCTGTCAAGAAGTAAAATCTCATTGATCTCTGGCAAGAGTTTAAGCCATGGTAAAACGAAAGAGTATTGTCTTTTATCAATACTTTTAAATAAAACAATGGAGGCAATTATGTTTTTAATCTTTGATAATTCGGAAATTTTGAACCTGAATAATGTTGTGTATATTAAAGCAAAAAATTATTCAGACGAAGTACGTATAACAATTGCTACTACAGCAATCACTTATTTTTGGACAGATCGTATGCTTGCGCCTGGATACGATTATTTCAGCAAAGAGTTTATTATAGAAAAAGAGAAATGGTTTGAATTACTTGAAGCAATAAAGAATGATAAGAAAGTTTTTGTATTGTGAAGTAATAATACCTGCGTATGCGGTATAAATATTTTTATGGAGGGAAGAATTATGGCAAAAGGAAAAGGTTCAAGCAGAGGGCACTCTGCCCCCAGAGGCGGCAAGGGTGGTGTTGGTTTTGTTCCTTCAAGACCAGGCGGGAACATACCCAGTAAAAAAATGGGAAGTAAGTCGGGAGAAGGAAGAGGAAATCTCCTGCCCAGGAATCCTAAAGGAGAATGATATGGCAAAAGTAAGCAGTCATACCCACACTCAAGCACAGCTTAATGATTATGCAAATGTGCATAACCCGAATAGCGAAGCTTATGCTGCCGCTATGGAGAATCGCCGTGACCAGCTAAATCAGTTTCATGACGCTTTCTACGAATCCCGCGATCTTCCACCGCCTGATTATTCGCAGCTTGCTCAAGAACTAAAATTTCGTTGATCTCTGGCAAGAGTTAAGCCATGGGAACACGGAAGATCTTTTTCGTGTTCCTCTCTTTAAAAAAACAATGATGGAGGAAAAATCATGCGTAAAAAGATTGCCGTACTTGTTGATGCCGACAATATCTGCGCGAAAGAATATGAAGTCGTCCTTGGGAAAATAAGCTCAACTTATGGTGAGATATTGATAAAACGGGTATACGGAGACTGGACCACTTCCAATATGAATAAATGGAAAGATGTTCTGGTAAAAGAACCTGCAACACCGTGCCAGCAATTCCGTTTAGGAAAAAACGCCACAGACATCCGGATGATTATAGATGCTACAGAACTGATGATCCTCAATCCAAATATTGATGCGTTCTGTATAGTTTCTACCGATGCGAATTTTTGCGGTCTGGCCATGCGGTTGCGTGAGAACGGGAAATTTGTCCTTGGCGTGGGGAAAGAAGAGGCGAAATCAATCTGGCAGAAAGCTTGTGACAAGTTTATTAAAATTGAAAGCCTTAGTAGCTTTTATGATGAAGACCATCTGATGACAGAAAGGTGGCCGTCGGTTCAGGCATAAGGTTATTAGTGATGTGTATCAGGACAATTTAGACAACCATGCAGACATATGTCCTCCGTTTGGATGGAGGACATATTATCGTTTATCGTCTATTTGCATTATGAATGTTTTCTCATGTGCCTGCCAATCATGAAAAGGGAAATACCGATAAGCAGTATAGATATACTCACAATCAATTGAAAAAACATATTATCCTCCTAAAAACCGAGCCAATTTCGTATTATTTCGATAATACTCAAAATACCAAAAATACTGACCACAGCTCCGGCAGTTTCAAGAATTCTTCCGAATCTACTTTCAGGCTTATTCATTATGCCGATTATCACGTCCAGCTTTTTATTTGCGTCTTCTAACTGTATGATAACCTTGTCCGTCAAATTATCCTGCATAATGGATTATACCCTTCTATGCTTAAAATTACAATATTCAACCCGACAGCACCGCGCCCTTATCAGCCGACGACACCGCCGCCGCGTACCGTTTCAGATAACCTCTCAAAGGCGGGGGCGTTCTCAAGGGCATTGTCTCTTTGCGCTTTTTCAATTCATCATCGCTTATGAGAAGCGTAATGGCGTAGTGTTCAATGTCAATGTGAATCTTGTCGCCGTCAACTACATAGGCAAGAGGGCCTCCGGCGGCGGCTTCCGGGGAGATATGTCCGATGGCGGCTCCACGGGTCGCGCCGGAAAAACGGCCGTCGGTTATCAGCGCGACATCGGCATCAAGGCCCATTCCGGCGATGGCCGAGGTCGGCTGGAGCATTTCGCGCATACCGGGGCCGCCGGAAGGGCCTTCGTAGCGGATGACAACAATGTCGCCTTTTTTGATTTTACCGCCGTAAATAGCGGCGGCGGCGGCTTCCTCGCCGTCAAACACCCGCGCCGTGCCGGTAAAGTCGTGCATTTCCGACCGTACAGCACTGCGCTTTACCACCGCGCCGTTAGGCGCAAGATTGCCGAACAGCGCGGCAAGCCCGCCCGTGGGGGAATATTTTTGTATAACATTATTATCTTTTATAACAGCATCCTTGATGTTGTCCCCGACGGTCTTTCCGGTTACGGTTATCAAATCTTTGTTCAGCAGTTCCCCAAGCTCCCGCATAACTGCGGATACGCCCCCGGCAAAATGCAGGTCCTGTATATGATGCTTCCCGGCGGGGGCAAGGCGGCAAAAGTTAGGTGTCTTTTGGCTGATCTCATTGACGGTGTTCAGGCTGAGGCTTATGCCGCGTTCCCGCGCAATGGCAAATAAATGCAGTACGGAATTGGTTGAACAACCGAGAGCCATATCAACGGTAAGGGCGTTGGAGAAGGCTTGTTCGGTCATAATGGAGGAGGGCCTTATGTTTGCTTTGTGCAGATTCATTACGCTCATCCCCGCCTGTTTAGCAAGGCGGAGCCTGTGCGCGTAGACTGCGGGAATTGTCCCGTTGCCGGGCAGAGCCATGCCAATCGCCTCGCAGAGGCAGTTCATGGAATTCGCGGTAAACATGCCGGAGCAGGAGCCGCAGCCGGGGCAGGCGTTTTCTTCTATATATAACAGTTCCGCGTCGTTCATCTTTCCGGCTTTGACGCTGCCGACAGCCTCAAACACCGTATTCAAATCAGAGCCGTCAATGGACAGCATGGGGCCGCCGGATATAAAAATTGAGGGCAAATCAAGCCGCGCCGCAGCCATCAGCATACCCGGCACGATCTTGTCGCAGTTGGGGATAAACACCAGCGCGTCAAAACAATGCGCCCTAACCATGCACTCAATGCTGTCGGCGATGATCTCACGCGAGCAGAGCGAGTATTTCATTCCCTCATGCCCCATCGCAAGCCCGTCGCACACACCGATGACGTTAAACTCCAGCGGCGTACCGCCGTTCATCAGAACGCCGTCTTTAGCCGCCCGCGCGATATTCTGCAAATGAATGTGACCGGGCACAACTTCGTTAAAAGAATTAACAATACCCACCAGAGGCCGCTCCATCTGAGCGTCAGTATAGCCCGCCGCTTTCAGAAGGGCGCGCTTGGGGGCGTTTTCTATTCCTGACTTTACGGCATCGCTGTTCATTTTTTTCCGCTCACTTTTTCTCAGCCCAGCTCATGTTCTTGCGAAGTTCCGCCCCGACTTTCTCGATAAGCAGTTCGCTTTCGTCCTTGCGCCGTTTGGTGAAAGTGGGCCGCCCTTGAGCGTTTTCATCCAGCCAGCGTTTGGCAAAGGAACCGTCCTTGATTTCCGCAAGCACCTTTTTCATTTCATCTTTGGTCGCCTGCGTGATGATCCTGTCGCCCACGGAATAATCGCCGTATTCGGCGGTGTCGCTGATCGAATAACGCATAAAGGACAGTCCTCCTTTAATAACCAGATCGATAATCAGCTTCATCTCATGGACACACTCAAAATACGCGCTTTCCGGCTGATAGCCCGCGTTTACCAGCGTCTCAAAACCGGCTTTCATCAGCGCGGAAACGCCGCCGCACAGGACGCACTGTTCGCCGAACAGGTCGGTCTCGGTTTCCTCGGTGAAGGTGGTTTCCAGAATACCGCCCCTTCCTCCTCCGATGGCCGAAGCGTAGGCAAGGGCTATTTCTTTGGCGTTGCCCGTCGCGTTGTTTTCCACGGCGATAAGGCAGGGCACGCCCTTGTTTTCCTGATATTGGCTCCGCACCGTGTGGCCGGGGCCTTTGGGGGCGATCATAATAACATTAACATCTTTCGGCGGGACGATTTGCCCGTAGCGGATATTGAACCCGTGGGCAAAACACAGCGTCATACCGGCTTTAAGATTGGACGCGACACCGCCCTCGTATATGGCTTTCATTTTCTCGTCGTTGACGAGCAGCATCACCACATTCGCCTGTTTTACCGCCTCGGCGGTATTAAGCACGGTAAAGCCGTCTTTCTTCGCAGTTTCCGCGCTTTTTGAGCCTTCGTACAAACCAATGATCACCTTTACTCCGCTGTCACGCAGATTCTGCGCGTGGGCGTGCCCCTGGGAGCCATAACCTACAACCGCCACCGTTTTGTCCTTGAGCAGCGCGAGATTGCAGTCGCTGTCATAATACATCTTTCCCATAAGTTTCTCCTTTATTTTATTTGCGCTGAGTCATCAAAATAACTTCCTCAACGTCATGAAGTTTTGACAACTGGCGCGCCATTTGCGTCTGAATGTACTCGTCTCCTTTTGAGGTGATCAATATACGGGACCTTTCAGGGTTTTCCGTCTCATTGACATGCAGGCTGTCAATGTTGTATCCGCGCCTCGCGTACAGACCCGTTATGCGATTCAGAACGCCGTAATGGTTGGACACGATGAGTTCAACGGTAAATCTCTCCACAAAATCACCCCTTAATTCAGAATAATGTTTTTAACCGACCCGCCCGGAGGAATCATCGGCAGCACCCTTTCGTCCATGTCAATGCGGCAGTCTATGACGGCGGGCCTGTCGGACGGCAGGCTGTTCAGGGCTTTTTCAAGCTGAGGAATATTCTCCGCAAAAAAGCCCTCCGCGCCGAAGGCTTTTGCCAGCGCGGGAAAATCCGTCTTGCGGTTGAGCGAAGTTTGCGAATAACGCCCGTCAAAAAACACCGTCTGCCATTGGCGCGGCAAACCCAAAACGCCGTTGTTAAAAATAACGATAACCAAAGGAAGTTCCTGCGATACGGCGGTCGCAAGCTCGTTCAGGTTCATCCCGAAACTGCCGTCTCCGGTAAACAGTATCGTTCTTTGTCTGTTCTTTGATAAACAAGCCCCAATCGCCGCGCCCAAGCCGAAGCCCATCGCCCCAAGCCCGCCCGAACTGAGCAATGTGCGCGGCTTCTGAAACGGATAATGCTGAACCACCCACATTTGATGCTGTCCCACGTCGGTAGCGATAACCGTATCGTCTCCGCAAAAACGCCGTACCGTTTCGATAATGTTCTGCGGGGAAAATCCCTGGCTGATATACGCCGCCTGCGTCGAATGTTTTAATTCCTCGATGCGCGACAGCCACTGCTCATTTCTGATTGACGGAAGAAGCGGCAGTAATTGTGTTAAAAAATCTTTCACATCGCCGCAAATGTCCATGTGCGCTTCCACGTTTTTGTCGATTTCGGCAAGATCAATATCAACATGGATGATGAGCTTTCCTTCCCGGTATTCGCTGACATTACCTGTGGCGCGGTCCGAGAAGCGCACTCCCAAAGCGATTAGCACGTCGCACTCGGATTTGGCGACCGTTGAGGCGTATCTTCCGTGCATGCCCGTCATGCCGAGGTTAAGAGGATAATCATCAGGCAGGGCCGAAAGCCCCATCATGCTGAAACCCACCGGCGCGGACAGCCTTTCCGACAGGGCGCGGACCTCAGCCTCCGCCCCGCTCGCCAGCACTCCGCCTCCGGCGTAGATAAAGGGACGCTTGCAATTCTTTATCGCGGAGGCGACTTTTTCAATGTCAAAGGAACAAGGCTTTCTTGTTTCCACAACGGGCGCTTTGCCGATATATTCGCAAAAATCTGTTTGAATACTTTTTGGAATGTCCACCAGAACAGGGCCGCGCCGTCCGCTGCCCGCTATGCTAAAGGCTTCGTTCAGCGTGTGTTCAAGCATGGCAACATCCCTGATAACATAATTGTGCTTTACGATTGGCTGTGTAATGCCCATTATGTCCACTTCCTGAAAGCTGTCTTTGCCCAACAGGGAAACAGGCACATTGCCCGTGATTGCCACAAGCGGGATGCTGTCAAGATAAGCGTTCGCGATACCGGTTACCAGATTCGTAGACCCAGGGCCGCTGGTAGCGATTACCACGCCGGTCTTGCCGGTTGCCCTGGCATAGCCGTCGGCGGCATGGGCCGCGCCCTGCTCGTGCGCGGTGAGAACGTGTTTGATTTTGTCCGCGTTTTTGTAAAGTTCATCATACAGCGAGAGTACCACTCCTCCCGGATACCCGAAAACGGTGGTAACTCCGTGCGCCAGCAACTGCTCGACGACTATTTGCGCTCCGTTCAATTTCATTATTATATTGACAGTAGCATAGATGACGGGGAGAGTCTATATCAATTAGGAATGAGGGATTAGTACTTGACAGATATGCCTAAAAACAATAGCCTTCTAACATAAGGAAAAGTTATGCCCCCCCAAACCAAAACCGACTCCCGACTCCCGACTCCCAACTCCCTAATCTATAAAATGGTCGATACCTGCGGCGGCGAATTTGAGGCAAAAACGCCGTATTTCTATTCTATTCAAAACGGGACGGAAAACGAGGCATTGCCGTTTATTCAAAAAAGCGTCAAACAGCGGGTTGTCGTGCTTGGCTCGGGGCCGATACGGATAGGGCAGGGGATTGAGTTTGACTACGCCTGCGTGCATTGCGTGTGGACGCTGAAAAGCCTGAATTACGAAGTCATCGTGATTAACAACAACCCCGAAACCGTATCCACCGATTTCGACACCGCCGACAGGCTGTATTTTGAGCCGCTGTGCATTGACGACGTGATGAGCATAATCGAAATTGAAAAACCGTTAGGTGTCATCGTGGCGTTTGGCGGCGGCACTGCTATCAAGCTGACAAAAAAACTGCACGAGCGCGGCGTTACCATAATCGGCACGTCTGCGGACAGCATAGACATCTGCGAGGACAGGCAGAGGTTTGACGTTTTGCTTGAAGGTCTGCAAATTAAACGCCCGAAAGGTTACGGCGTTATGACGGAAGCCCAGGCGCTGGACGCCGCCGAAAAACTCATGTTTCCGGTGCTTATGCGCCCGTCCTATGTGCTGGGCGGGCAGAACATGATCATCGCGTTTTCCCGTGACGATATACGCGAGTACATGGAAATAATCCTGCGCTCAAAACAGGAAAACCCGGTGCTGATTGACAAGTATCTGGAAGGAATGGAAATAGAGGTTGACGCGTTATGCGACGGAAAAGACGTTCTTATTCCCGGCATAATGGAACATATTGAGCGTACCGGCATCCATTCCGGGGACAGCATCGCCGTATACCCGGCCCTCAACATAGACGACGCGTTAGCCGGTAAAATCTTTGATGTTACGCGAAAACTGTGCATGGCGTTGAATGTTAAAGGCCTTGTCAATATTCAATACGTTCTCTATGAAAACGATATCTATGTTATTGAAGTAAACCCCCGCGCCTCCCGCACCGTTCCCTATCTCAGCAAAGTTACGGGAATTCCCATGTGCGAGATAGCCACTAAATTAAGCGTGGGGCATACGCTTTCAGATTTGGGGTATGCGCCGGGCTTCGGGAAAATCCCCCCCTATGTCGCCGTAAAAGTGCCTGTTTTCTCCTTTGAAAAACTTGCCGGAGTGGACACTCATTTGGGGCCGGAAATGAAATCCACCGGAGAGGTTCTGGGCATCGGAAAAAACTTTGAGGAATCGCTTTACAAGGGGCTTGTCGCCGCCGGTTACAAAATGAAAAGAAAGGGCGGCGTACTGATAACCGTGCGGGACAGCGACAAGGCGGAGATTACCGATGTGGCGAAAAAATTCGCGCAGTGCGGGTTTTCGCTTCACGCGACGCGGGGAACCGCCCGCTATCTTAACGAAAAAGGCCTGAATGTCCAACCGATAGATAAAATCACTGATAATAAAGAAGTTAACACGGAAACCCTTTTGGCAAGCGGCACGATAAGTTATATTATCTCAACGTCCGAAAAAGGCAGAGACCCGGCGTTAGACGACGTAAAGCTCCGCAGGAAAGCCTGTTCTCTCGGCGTGCCGTGCCTCACCTCTGTCGATACAGCCAACGCGCTTGCCGACGGTTTGCTTTCAGGCTACAGCGAGATTAATACCGAGTTAATCAACATTAATAACCTTAGAACCGGGCGTACAAAACTTTCTTTCACAAAAATGCACACCTGCGGTAATGATTATATTTACTTTAACTGTTTCAATACTGAAATAGAATCGCCCGAATCGCTTTCCGTGTTCCTGTCCGAAAGGCATACCGGTGTCGGAGGGGACGGCGTTGTTCTGATATTGCCGCCGTCGGACACCGGAGCGGACGCGAAAATGCGTATGTTCAATGTTGACGGAAGCGAGGGCAGTATCAGCGGGAACGCCATCCGCTGTGTGGCAAAATATCTGTACGATAACGGGATTGTAAATAAACTTGACATGCAGATTGAAACAAAAAGCGGCGTGAAAAAGCTCTATCTCTCTACACGCAACGGCGCTGTATCGTCCGTCAAGGTTGATATGGGGCGCGCCGAACTGCGCCCGGAAAAAATCCCCGTCAATTTAACCGGGGAAAGCGTGATAGCGCGGAAGGTTGCCATTGAGGGCAAAGAATATGATATTACCTGCGTTTCCATGGGCAACCCTCACGCCGTTATTTTCCGTGATAAAATTGACGATCTTGATTTAAGCGAAATAGGCCCCCTGTTTGAAAACGACCCGCTGTTTCCCGACCGCGTGAACGTTGAATTTGTAAAAGTTATGGACAAAAATCATTTGAAGATCCGCTTGTGGGAACGCGGCAGCGGCGAAACTCAGGCAAGCGGAACCGCCGCCTGCGCGAGCGCGGTGGCCGCTGTCCTGAACGGCAAATGCAATAAGGACGCTGATATTAAAGTGCGCCTGCCCGGCGGGGATTTAACCGTCCGTTACACCGACGAGGCGGTATACATGACGGGCGATTGTATTAAAGTTTTTGACGGAACGGTGGAGATATAAACAGGTAGCAGGTAGCAATTAGCAGTTAGCAGTTAGCAGTTAGCAGTTAGCAATGTCAAGACGGCACGCCTCGCTTCTTTCACTGCTCACTGCTAACTGCTCACTGCTCATTAGGAAGCCGCCGCTCCTAAGCGGGGAGCGTACCCGCCCCTAAGCCTGAGGAAGACCCCCCTCAAGCCTTGAGGAAGACCCTCCTCCAGCCTTGAGGAAGACCCCTTCCTAAGCCAGGGCGGTCAGCATAAAATCGGAGCGCATCTCCCGCGTTTGCTTGAGCAGGGAACTGTGCCCTTTCGCGGAACTCTGGGTAACAACCCGCAGCTTGTACGGGGAACCCTCTTTCAGGCCCGCCGGAACGATTACTTTGAGCGTCCTCGGCTGGTTTACGGCGATTATGTCGGCTTTTACCGGGGGGTAGCCGATCTCGGAATCGAAAAACAGCCCTACGGCGTTCTTGTGGGTATCGTCGGCTTCGATTTTCAAGCCGAAACCGTGAATTGTCAGCAGTTTCCCGATGGTGGCAACCTCGTCCATCATCTCGGAAGCCTCGTCGTAAGCCTCCACGACAAGCCCGTCGGCCTGTTCTACGCCGTCGAACTCGATTTTCACCTTCTCCCTCAGGTATTTGCGGAACTGCGCCGTGGCCTGCAGCACTACCGTGGGGTAAACCCCGTGGGGCAGGTGGGTTTCCGAGCCGTCGTATTCTCCGGGAACCTTCACTTTCATCTTAAACAGCGGCGTGTTCAGCCTGTACCCGTCCGCGGCAAGGTAACAGGCAAGCACCGAACCCGCCGTAAAGCCTTCCTCGATGACCTTGGGCGAAGTGCCGATGTTGTACACTTCGGCTTTGCTGGCGATGCCGTGTATGTCGAGTTCCGGCTGGTGAACCGCCCTGAGGTAGTAGGGCTTTTTCGCGTCGGGCAGAAAGGCGTGGACGAAACGCACCTGTATCCGGTGCAGGATGTCTTTTACATTGAAATCAATTGACATGGTAAACTCCTTTTTCAAATTAGCAATTAACAGGTAACAGGTAACAAAGGCAAGAAACAGTGAGCAATGAGCAGTTAGTAGTGTTTTCTTTCCCTGCTCACTTCTCACTACTAACTGCTCACTTCTAACTGCTCACTGTTATTGTTTCGTCCACGTTGAGCCGTTTGCCGGTCTCGTATACGTCCCCGCTTTTCCTGTACTGTAGGCGGTCTTTAAGGTGTCGCCGCCATAGTTTCCTTCAGGAAAGGCAGAGCTTCCAAAATTAGTGTTAGAAATGTTGCTTCCCTCTGCAAATGTTACACTGGTAAGGCTGGTGCAACCATAAAAAGCGCTTCGCTCAATCTTGGTAACGCTGGCCGGTATGGTTATGCTGGTAAGACTGGTTTCCCTAAAAGCCCCTTCCCCGATGCTGGTAACGCTGTTCGGTATGTTTACGCTGGCAAGGCTGGTGCAACTGCCAAAAGCTGATATCCCAATGCTGGTAACGCTGTTGGGCATGATTACGCTGGTAAGGCTTTTGCAACCGGTAAAAGCACCATTCCCAATGCTGGTAACGCTGTTCGGTATGGTAAATGTAGTGACTGCTTTTCCTACAGGATACGCAACTAAAGTGGTTTTAGCTTTGTTATACAATACGCCGTCTGCTGAACTGTAAAATGAGTTAGCGGGATCAACATTTATCTCAGTAAGACTAGCGCAATGCTGAAAAACGTAATCCCCAATGCTGGTAACGCTGGCGGGTATGGTTACGCTGGCAAGGCCGGAATAGGCAAAAGCACTCTGCCTAATGCTGGTAACACTGTTGGGTATGGTTATGGCGGTAAGGCTGGTGCAACTGGTAAAAGCCTGTTCCCCAATGCTGGTAAGGTTGTTCGGTAAGGTTATGCCGGTAAGGTTTTCGCAATATTGAAAAGCGCCTTGATAATAACCATCAACCGTATATGCAGGAATAGTTGTGAAGGTACTGCCGGAAAGGTCAAGGTAGACGTATTTGGTGCTGCGGGATCTCAATGTGGCTCCAAGGCCGTTGTCAAAGCTGCTGCCAAGACTGCTCACATTTAGCACGGCAGTATACGCTGTGTCGCTGGTGTTAGCAGGTTTGGCGGACAGCCATGAGCTTAAAGCGGCAATGGTGGTAAAGGGCGGTAAGGTGATAGCAAGCGTTCCGGCGCTCAAGCCGTCTGCCTCGGTATAGTTAGTACCCTCCGCCACGTCAAAGGTTACGTCGTATGTGCCGTCTATAGGCGCGGTTGTGATGCCGTTGTACTTAACGGTTACGGTTCCCATTCCCGTTATACCGTCATTCGCCGTTACGGTTACTGTTCTGGCGCTGCCGTTGTAGGTAAATGATGTGCCTGTTCCGCTGACGGTAAAATCGTCGATTGTGGGGGTTGCCTTGGTAATGGTCAGCGTTCCCTCGCTCAATCCGTTTGCAGAGGTATAGTTTGTATCAGCCGTTACGTCAAAAGTTATAGTATAGGTTCCGGCATCGGAAGGGGCGGTTGTACTGCTGCCATATTTAATGTTGGATACGGTTCCCGTTGTCTTGCCTTCCTTCGCCGTTACGGTAACGGTTTTGGGATTGCCGTCATAGGTTTGCGTCTGCCCATTAACAGTAAAATCAGCGGCTACCGGGGCGATTGGATTCACCGTTAACGAACCGGTGTCTACCGTATGGCTGCCGTGCCGTATCGTAACCGGCTTGCCGTTATTCGCCGCCACGCTGAGAGCGTCGCCGTTAGCGGGGCTTGCGGTGATGTTCTTTGCCGCGAAATTGGCTAAAGGCACAGATTCATTCGTTGAGTTATCGTAAATAATCTGTATTATCAGACCTGCCAGATTGAGCGTTTCGTTGTGGTTGTAGCTCATCTTACTCGGCTGGAACTGGATGCCCAGAGCCATGACCGTTCTGGTGTCCGTCGCGGGGAAGGCGTAGGACAGGGTAACGCTCCCGCCTGTGTTGTTTGATACAATGGCGGTCTGTGTGTTGACGCTGGCAGTGGTCAGACCGGTGAAAGTGTAACCGCTTGCCGCCGTCAGCGTTACCGAAGCGGTGTACACTTTGCCGCCCTGGTACGGGTTATCGGCGGGCGACCATGTGACGGTTCCGACGGTAAAATTAACCGTACCGCTTGTTGTCGCCGTTGCCGCCGGAACTCCGTCTTTGGCGGGCGCGGGAATGGCGATTGAAACGCTGGTTATCGGCGTGCCGCTTGCGCTTCCGCTTAGGGTATATGCCGCTTCCAGTACCGCGCTGTCGTTCATGCCCTCTTTAACGGCGACAGCCTTAACGGTCACAGGCGGGGTAATCGCAAAGGCGGTTGTATATTTGGCGCTGCCCGCGCCGTTTTTCGCCGGAGCGCTGCCGTTGACGGTGTACCAGATTTCCGCGCCGTCAGTCGTCGTACTCAGGGTTACGCTGGTATTGCTTGCGACCGCTCCGGCTCCGGGGTTTGCCGTGGGCTTGTCTACGGTCGGTTTGCTCGGGTCTATGACATTTACCGTAAAGCTGGCTGTCTTTCCCTGATAGGTTACGGTAACGGTCTGGCTTCCTGTTTTGGTTTTGTCATAGCCGCCGGTGGTATAACCGGTAACCGCCTGCGTTGTGCCGTCGCTGAATGTCGCCGTTACCACCATGCCCTTTGTGTCCAACTCCTCGTTGCGGTTGTACTGGATTTTAGCTGGCGGCGTTGTTACGGCGATGCCCGTAACGGTTTTACTGTCCGTTTCCGGCGGCGGGGGGCAGCCTGTTAGTAACAGGGCGGCAAGCGTGACTGCGGCGAATATGCCGCATACCGAGACATTCTTCTTCTTCATAGAATACTCCTTTTGCTGATATATGAAAAAGCCTGAAAAGGCATATTTCCAAAAAGGGGAAAACAGTGCGTTGTCATTTGGACAGATCTCTCGCCTGAAAAGCGGCTTTGAGGGGGGGACAAACAAATAACAAATAACAGGTAACAAATAACAAAGGGGGAAATGTTGCGCTCTTCCTCTTCCTTTGTTATTTGATATTTGTTCTCTGTTATTTTGTATGGGG
>Ga0268262_10001541_pt1 | contig 28388 bp, 22 predicted proteins | sample TergutNc150P3_FD_190354 | JGI IMG/M metagenome (GOLD analysis project Ga0268262, IMG submission 190354) | Nasutitermes corniger P3 segment gut microbial community from laboratory colony in Florida, USA - Nc150 P3 (SPAdes) (version 2) | ecosystem: Host-associated > Arthropoda: Insects >... | reverse complement strand
TATGAGCGCCCATGTCTTGTCTGAGATGTCGTGCCGCCTGTGTGCCTGTTTCATGGTTTCTCCTTGGTTATACAAGGAGTCTACATCGCTTGGCGGGAAAAATCAAATCTATTGACGACACGCCCTAGTGGATCGCCAAGGGTTGTGACTATCCACCATCTACTACCGGGGCTTCCACTCATCCATCCAGTATACCATGCAACCGCATTTTTCCTTCTACCCTCAGTTTTTCAGTTACATCAGACTTGAAGTGGCGTGGGAAGAAATATATGGTGAAGCACTGATCACTCTGAAGAATCGAATCAGCACAAAGCTCTACCGTGAATGAGCTTGAAAACGGACCTGACTGGACTTCATCATTAATGCAAAAACTCGTCATCGGCACGCCTAACCAGCAAATCATCGAATCGGAACTCTGATTAAGTTTCCTGTGACCTTTGGAAGTTGCAGCCCAGAGGCGTCCCCACAACCCACAAAATCCCCCCTGCATTGATGCCCTGATGGGACGATGGGATATAGAATGGTAACAGCGCGGCTTCCAGCGCTGTAGTACCTAGCCCAAAAAACGCTACTTGGCCCAACGAGAGCAAACCCATTGCCCGACAACTTTACCGCGCATCAAAAAAAATATTTCGCCCACCAGCTAAAGCTGTCGCGCCCGACGCGAGAGGTGGAGGCCCTTGCTTCTTCTATGTCAGGCGTCAAGGTTGACCTCAACCCGCATCAAGTGGAAGCGGCCCTGTTTGCGCTGAAGTCCCCCATCTCCAACGGAAGCCTGCTGGCCGACGAAGTGGGGCTTGGCAAGACCATAGAAGCAGGGCTTGTGCTGGCGCAGCTTTGGGCAGAGAGGAAAAGGCGCGTTTTGCTTATTCTACCTGCCTCCCTGCGCGTCCAATGGAAAACCGAGCTGGAAGAAAAATTCAACATACCCTGCACCATCGTCGAGCGCCCCAAGGCCCGCCCAAAAAAGAATATGGCCCAAAAGCGGCCCCACGACCCCTTTGTGCAGGCCACAAAAGATGGCCGCGTAGCTATATGCTCCTACGAATTCGCCTCTATATGCAGCGACGCCATTGCGGGCATACCTTGGGACTTGGCCGTGCTGGACGAGGCGCATAGGCTGCGGAATGTCTATAAGGCAGCCGAAAACGCCCGCGCAAAGCGAATAAAGCAGGCGCTGGCCGGCAGGAAAAAGCTGCTGCTCACGGCCACCCCCCTGCAGAACAACCTAAAAGAGATGTTCGGGCTTGCCACAGTCATTGACGAGCACCTATTCGGTGACGCCTCCGTTTTTGCCGCCGCGCCCATACCCGAAATAAAGCAGCGCCTAAAGAGCTTCTGCATTCGTACCTTACGCAAAGACGTGTCCGACACCGGCTACATAAAATTTACAAAGAGGCAGGTGATCACCCGCACGTACATGCCAGGCGACGACGAAAGGGAGCTTTACGACCGCGTGACAAAATACTTGCAGCAAGAAACGGCCCACGCCCTGCCCAAAAGCGGGCGCAGGCTGGTGGCGATAGTCATCCGCAAACTGCTGGCCTCATCCCCCGCCGCGCTGTCAAAGACAATGCAGTCGCTGATTGACAGGCTGGAGGCAATGCTGGCCGATGACAATGATGTCGCAGATGGCAGCCTAGAGAGCTACATAGCCGAAGACTTCGACGCCTTTGGCGAGTACAGCGAGGAGTTCGCCAATGAAAGCGAAGCCGACGAATCCCCAAATGGCACCAACGGGCAAAAGGACAGGCCCAAGGACAGACATGGCATACAGCAGGAGCTGGAACTACTCAAAGGCATAAAAGCCATCGCCGATAGCATACAGCGCGACACAAAAGGCGCCAACCTATTGACGGCCCTTAAAGCGGGCTTTGCCCAAGTAGAGGAGAACAGGGGCCAGCGCAAGGCCGTCATCTTTACAGAGAGCGTCCGCACGCAAGAGTACATTCTGGGCCTGCTCAACGAGGGCGGCTTTGATGGGCAGGTGGTATTGCTGAATGGCTCCAACAACGACGAAATATCCAAGCGCGTTTATGCACAATGGAAGAACAGGCACAAAGACGATGGGTCTATCAGCGGCTCCAGCAACGCCGACATGAAGGCCGCCATAGTGGAAGAGTTCCGAGACCGCGCCACCATACTGATAGGCACCGAAGCCGCCGCCGAAGGCGTGAACTTGCAATTTTGCAGCATGGTGGTCAACTACGACCTGCCCTGGAACCCCCAGCGGGTAGAGCAGCGCATAGGCAGGTGCCACCGCTATGGGCAAAAGTACGACGTGGTTGTAGTCAACTTTGTCAACCAGGCCAACGCGGCAGACCTGCGCGTGTACGAGATATTGGGCAAAAAATTCAAACTGTTCGAAGGCGTGTTCGGCTCTTCCGACGAAGTGCTGGGCGCATTGGAGCGCGGCATAGACTTTGAAAGGGCCATCTTTGACATCCTGCAAAAGTGCCGGACGAATGACGAGATCAACCGCGAATTCGACGCATTGACGCAGCAATACTCCGAAATGATAGAGACGCGCAGGAATGAAGCCATACAGCAGGTTCTGATGGCCTTTGACGAGGACGTTACAGCAAGGCTGAAAGACTGCGAGACCCGCACCAGGGCCAGCCTCTCCCGCTTCGAGCGCTGGAAGTTCGCCCTGTTTGCCGCGCATGGCGCCACAAAGGCCGACGACGACGCCCTGGCCTTCTACTACAAGGGCAGCCGCTACCTGCCCTCCTGGGAACACGCCAAAACGGGGGGAAAGGGCATCTTTCTGGCAACGGAGTCGCCAATATACATCAACCTGCTTAAAGAATCCGCCGCCCTAGACGCGCCGCCCGCCAAGATAATATTTAACCATTCGACCCTGCCAGCAAAAGACCAAATAGCATTTTTCACTGGCGAAAACAGCCGCATAACGGGTTCGGTTTCAATAGACAAGCTGACGTTCAGCTATGGCAGGGAGGGCCAAAGTGAAGAGCATCTCCTGATCAGCATCGTCACAGACAATGGCGCCGAGATAGACAATAAGACATTCGACCGCATGATGGAGGTGCCAGCCCAAGTTGTAGGCCCAGCCCAGCCCGACCCCCGCATGGAAAAAATCAGGGAGGAAAACCAGGCCCAGAGGCGCGGCGAAATAGACGAAGCCAACAAAAAGAGCCTAGTCCAGCGCTTCATGGAGCTTGACGCCTGGCGCAATGACTGCGAAGACGCGCTGGTGCGCGAGCTGGACGACCTGCAGGCCACCATAAGGCTGAAAAAGGGCCAGATGGGCGCAAACGTGGGTTCGCTGTCCTTTCAAGAGATAGTGGAACTCAACGCCGAGATAAACAGGCTCACAGAAGAAAAAGACCAAAAGCAGCGCCAGGTGCTGCAGCGCAAGGACGCCATAAGGAAGAGCGCCAAAGACCTGCAGGACGAGGCGTCCAGGCTATTGAACGGCCAGGCCGCCATAGAAAACATAATGGCGTTCTCGTTTGACATAGCCTGAATGGTGAATCTGCAAGAAGCTCAACAGACCTTTTCACGAATACCCGCCAAACCCCAAACAATAGTACAATACAACAAGCAAAGCACAGAAGGCCATGGACTGACAATCCAGCCGGGAGGAGCGATATGACAAGCGAATCAGCAACAGCACTGGCAGAGGCAACAGATTCCCCAACCAAGCCAAGCACCATGCAGCGCGATCAGCCAAAACGGGAAACGATCTACCTGACCAAGCTGACCTACGAAAACAGAGAATTCCACTTTGCCCACGAAACTGCCATTGAAGTAACCTGGGATGGGGAATTATGGACTTACGAATCGAAAAACTTCGGCATCGAAGGCTTTGAAACCACCAAACAAAAAGCCGATTTAGCATTCCGTCAAACATTCGCCTTGTGCTGGGATCACTTTGCATGTGAAGAAGACGACAGCAAATTAAGCAAAAAAGCAAAACAGATAAAGACCACATTCAAATCATTAATATCGAATGTTAGGTACATAGAATGAGTACAAGAACAACACGCATAATAAGACAAAGCCTTACAAGAAAAGGCTTTATTGAAAACAAAACACACCACTGCAACTTTTGCCTATATATCAACGAAGAAAAACAACATATCTTTACACGGTTTAGCCACGGAGAAAAAGAATGTGGAGATTCTCTACTAAACAAAATGGCTAAACAACTCCAACTTACAAGAGAAGAATTCAACAACCTTATAGACTGCCCATTAAGCCAAGAAGCATATATACAAATACTAAAAAATAAAGGAGAAATATGAAAGGAGAATACACCATGACACAAATGATTTTTAGGTAAAGAGGCGCGGCCATGCAGAAACTTGAGCTGACATGGATAGGCAAGGGCCAAGAGCCAGTCATCGAGCCACGCATATTGTTGGGCGATGCAGAACGTGGCTATGGTGCCGCCAACGCCCACAACATGCTGATACACGGCGACAACCTGCTGGCATTAAAGGCACTGGAGCAGTGCTTCGCTGGCAGGGTGAAGTGCATCTACATTGACCCGCCGTTTAATACTCGACAAGCATTTGAACATTATGAGGACGGACTTGAACATTCGATTTGGTTAAACCTTATGTATGCTCGTTTGAAACTACTTTGGTCTCTCTTGTCTAAAGATGGTACACTTTATGTCCATATTGATGACAATGAGTTTTGCTATCTTATTGCCCTTATAGACGAAGTATTTGGTCGCCAAAACCGAGTTTCAATCGTAACTTTTAAGCAGGCTTCGGCAACAGGACACAAAGCCATCAATCCTGGCGTTGTCAATATTACAAATTTTATTTTGATCTATGCAAAAAACAAAGGTTCTTGGCTACCAAATAGAATATATACTGCCTACGGGGAACGCGACAAACGTTACGGGCAGTTCATAGAGAATTTTAACGATCCTTTTGAAAAATGGAAATTCATAACCCTATCAAAGGCTTTTGCTGCTACGTTAGGGCTGGCGGAACGTGAAGTAAAAAAACAACTTGGCGATGAATATGAGGAAAAAATTAGTGACTTTGTTCAAAAAAATGCTAACCAAGTTATTCAACTTGCAAAACCTGATTATGCGGCTGTAAGCAATGCGGCGCGTGTAACAATAGATGCTTCATTGGCAAATGTGAATAATGTTTTCAAATTGACACGGCAAAATTATTCCGACATGTATTTTATCAGGGGCAAACGAATATTATTCTATTCAGACAAACTCAAACTGATTGATGGGGAATCCGTTGCTGGAGAACCTTTAACCAGCTTATGGGACGATATATTATCCAACAATATACACAACGAGGGCGATGTAGAATTTCCAAAAGGCAAAAAACCAGAAGCATTAATAAAAAGAATTATAGAACTTGCCACCAACCCCGGCGACCTAGTGCTGGACAGCTTCCTAGGTTCAGGCACCACGGCCGCAGTGGCGCACAAGATGGGCAGGCACTGGATAGGCGTCGAATTCGGCGACCACTGCTACACTCACTGCCTGCCAAGACTGCAAAAGGTTGTGGATGGCGAGCAGGGGGGCATATCCAAGGCCGTTGCCTGGAAGGGCGGGGGCGGCTTTAGGTTCTATGAGCTTGCGCCCACGCTGATAGTCAAGGACGAAAACGGGCTGGAGATCATCTCGGACAAGTACTGCCCCACAATGCTGGCCGCAGCCGTTGCCAAATTATGTGGCTACCAATTCGCGCCGCGCAAGGACAACCCCTACATCCACGGCGTAAATGGCACGGGCGGCTACATCTTTGTCACCACAGAGTTTGTCACGCCGCTGTTCTTGGACGACATAGCCAAAAAGTTCCACGATGGCCAAAAGCTGACCATCTGCGCGTCGGCCTTTCAGCCCGGCATAGGCGCGGGCCGCAACGACATAAGCCTGCGGAAGATACCCCAGTCCGTGCTTGCCAAGTGCGAGTACGGCGCGAAGCACTACAACCTGAACGTAGTGGATATGCCTGAGTTTACTGAGACGGAAGAAGATTTTGAAGATGCTGAATAGCCAAACGATGGGGAATAGACCACAGTGGAGCCATTTGAGGCGCAGCGTTCCATATTCGCTTGCCGCCTGGCGGCGGCTCGCTACATTCCACTCGCGCCTCCTAGGGCATTCGCCCTTTTGGAGGGGATGAAGATGCTGACTGAGCGCATGCTGAACATCCTGCACGACCTAGACGTCTGCATGGTGCTTCGCAAGCCGCAGTTGGAAGCACTTACTGCATTTGCCCAAGCACTGGACACGCTCAAATGGGAAAAGGTGCCTTGGGTTCCGCATGCCGATAGGCTTGGGGTTCAATCCGATAGGCTTGATGCCCAATCCGAACTGCTTGGAAATGGCCCGACGGCTCCTAAATACACATCCGAACAATTGGCCGACGCCGACAGGGTACACGCCAAAGAACTTGAAGCGCGTCTGCACAGCGTGCGCGAAAAATTCCCAACGCTCACCAGCTTCGAGAGGGAGTTCCCTTCCCTTTGCTTCGCCTTGGCAACCGGCGTTGGCAAGACAAGGCTTATGGCGGCCACGATGGCCTATCTGCACCGGGTAAAAAAGGTGAACAACTTTTTTGTGGTGGCGCCAAACAAAACGATTTACGAAAAACTAAAGCGCGACTTCGACCCGCAATACTTCAATAAGTACGTCTTCACCGGCCTTTACGACTTTGTGCAGCCGCCGCAGATAATTGACGGCGACAACTTTGAAAACTTTAGGCAGTCCATTTTTAGGGAATCGGGCCTGCACGGAGTGACCATAAACATCTTCAACATAGCAAAACTGACGCACGGGCGCGGCAAAGACGCCGAGATGGCCCGCGTCCAGCGCCTAAACGAGGTGCTTGGGCAGTCGTACTTCGACTATCTGCGATCCCTGCCCGACCTGTGCCTGATGATGGACGAGAGCCACCACTACCACGCCGAGCAGGGCTTTGGCGCCCTGAACGACCTAAACCCCATGCTGGGCCTAGAGTTTACGGCCACGCCCCAGATACAGACCACCAAGGGCAAGGTGAACTTCAAGAACGTGATATACGAGTACTCCCTGGCCCACGCGCTGAACGACAAGATGTACGTAAAAGAGCCGGTGGCCTGTACGCGCCGCAACTATGACCCAAGCCAGCGCGGCGACGAGCAGATGGATCGTGACAAACTGATGGACGGCATAAGGCTGCACATAGAGACCAAGGCCAAATTGGACGTATATGGGCGCAACAATGGCCTGCCCATAGTAAAGCCCTTTGTCCTAGTTGTGGCAAGAGACATACCCCATTCGCGCCAAATACGCGACTTCCTTACAAGCGATGAGTTTTGCGAGGGCTACTACCGCGACAAGGTGATAGAGATACATTCGGGGCAGGGAAAAATCGAAAGCGATGAAAACACCGAAAAGCTGCTTGGGCTGGAGGACAGGGACAACCAAACAGAGATAGTGATACACGTCAACAAGCTAAAAGAGGGCTGGGACGTGACAAACCTCTACACCATCATCCCCCTGCGGGCATCGGCTTCGGAAACCCTCACCGAGCAGACCATAGGCCGCGGCCTGCGCCTGCCGTACGGCAAGCGCACGGGGGACGACGAAATTGACCGCCTTCACATCGTCAGCCATGACAGGTACAGCGAAATCATCGCGCTGGCCAATAGGCCAGATTCGCTTGTAAGGCGCGTCTATCACATAGACCCATCCATCGTGCCAGACGCCAAGCCTGAAACCGAGCCTGTTGAACTGGAGCCAGAATACAACGCAAAGACTTCTTCCCCCAACTTTGTCGCAGAAATATCCACTGCGCTGGGCAGCAACGCGCCGAAAGAGGCAAGAGACCAAGTGGCGAAATTCGTCACAGAAAGGGCGTCGCATCACGTAATGGGCATGTCGAACATGGTGAAGCACTTTGAGGACGTGAGGACAAACGCAGGGGCCAAAGAGGCCATCAAAGACAACATCATCAAGGAAGCCAAAGAGCGCTTCCCCGACGTGCAAATAGCGGCCGAGGACCTTAGCAAAGCAACTGAGGCCGCCATTGAGAGCTGCGCCGAGGCCCTGACGGGGACTATAATACCCATCCCAGAAGCCGTCATAACCCCGCTGAAAAACTATGACTACCGCTTTGAAGACTTTGACTTGGACACTCGCGGCCTCGACCTGCGCCCAGCCGACGATGCGCTCATCGGCCAAGAGCTTTCAGAGGGAGGGCGCCTAGTGGAGTTCGAGGGCGAGGACATGGAACTGCTGGCAAAAAAACAAGACACCCCAGAAAAAGAGGTCGTCAAATTCGTAGCCGCCAAGCCCGACATAGACTACCAAAGGTGGAGCAAGCTGATATTCTCTTTGGTCCGCCAGGCCAAAGCGCATTTTTTGTCGTACCTAAGCGCCGACGATACGGACAAGCTGATGATGCAGCAGCCAAGGATCATCGCCAATTCCATCTATGCCCAGATGCGACAGCATTTTGTCGAAAGCAAGGTGGAGTACGGCGCGGAAGAGATGCGGCCCTTTTCGCGCATAGAGACCAGCTTTGGCAGCAAGGTTAAGGCCGACGATGTTTACGACTACCACGTCACTTCAAGCGCGGGCGAGGCCAGGCAAAGGGTGTTCAAGGGCTTCGCCAAGGCATGCCACACGCTGTACAAGTTCGACAGCCTTGCCGAGCTGAATTTTGCGCGGGTGCTGGAGCGCGACAGCGACCCGCAAAAGTGGATGCGCCCCGCGCCAAAGCAGTTCAACATCTATTGGGGCAGGGGTGGACAAAGCCAGAAATACGAGCCTGATTTTATAGTCGAGACCGCCGACAAAATATACATGCTTGAGGTAAAGGCGGCAAACGAGATACATACGCCGGAGGTGCAAGAAAAGGGCCGCGCCGCAGAAAAATACTGCCGCGAAGTCAGCGAATGGAACCTGAAAAACGGCGGAAAGCCTTGGGAGTACGCGATAATAGCGGACAGCTCCATCATGGCCAACTCCAGCTTCGAATACCTGATAGGCACCCGCACACCGCTGGAAAAGCAGATGGATGGGCAGTAGGGCAGCAGCGATGAACAAACGTTGGAGAAAACAATAGCATGCCCAAAGACAACCGCGAATTCTTCAAGAAAAAGAAAATCTGGTCTAAAGTCAAAGACGACCTCTTGGGCTGCTATTTGACTCCATACTTCACTAAGATGCTGTCATCAGGCAGGCCCATCCTGTATGTAGATTGCTTTGCCGGCAAGGGCAAATTTGACGATGGCAACGATGGCTCTCCGCTGACCGCGCTGAAATGCTTGGAGAATAGCATCAGTAGCAGTAGCAATCGGAACAGACCCCCGGTCAAAATGAAATTCATCGAACTGAACCATGCCGCAGACCTACGGGCAAACCTCGCTGGTGCGCCAACAGACCTATGGGATGTGGTCGAGGGCAAATTCGAGGACAAAATCATTTCTCTGCTGAAAGGAGCCAGTAACAATCCCGGCCAACTCAACGTATTCCTGTACATTGACCCCTATGGCGTGAAGGTTCTCAACACCCCTCTGTTCGATGAACTGCCGAATATGTTTGGTTCCGTTGAACTGCTGATCAATTTCAACTCTTTTGGCTTTATCCGTGAGGCTTGCCGCGTTATGAAAATTGCCATCCGTGAAGATGAGAGCGAAATTTTCGATGGTATCGAAGAGTATGACGATTCAGTGTCTGATTCAATAGAAGAACTCAACGCAGTTGCTGGCGATGACCAATGGCAGTCCATAATTTCAAATTACCAACAACAAGGAAAGATCAACTGTTATGAAGCCGAGCAAGAGTTCTCGCGGCAGTACAAAGAGCGTTTGCGGCAAAGTTACAAATATGTCTTGGATATGCCGATTCGCTTGAAGCCTGGTCAGCACCCCAAGTATCGGATGGTTCATGCCACGAACCATCCAGACGGCTGCATACTAATGGCGGATAACGTAGCCAAGCGGACAGAGTTGGTCATAAGGATCCAAAGCGGCGGGCAACTTGGCCTATGGCAGCAGACGGCGGACAACGTGATCGTCAGCGAAGAACTGCTTATGGGAAAAGTCAGGGAGCTACTTGAAAGCACTACCGATCTCATCCGACTCAACAAGTTCTTGGCCGACTTCTACAACAGATATGGTGTGCTTTGCGAGTTGTCGCGTCTGAGCAGTGGCCCAGGCTCTATCCTCAAGACGCTTGAAAAAAATGGAAGCATTGAAGTAAAGCGTAAGCCTGATGTTTCGCCCACAGGAAAACCAACCACATTCTGGCAAGAGAAGAAAGACCATACCATCTCTCTGCGGAAAAGGAGTTGACACCATGGAAACCATAACCCGTAAATCCATGCTCTATAAAACAGGCGTTGAATATGGGGACTACACCATGAACCATGTGCTTGGCTGTTCGCATGGCTGCCTGTACCCCTGCTACGCTTTTTTGATGGCCAAAAGGTTTGGGCAGGCATCTACCTATGAGGACTGGTGCAAACCGAAACTAGTGAGCAACACAATTGAAATCCTTGACCGCGAGATACCGAGGCTGAAATCAAAAATCGAGTCAGTTCATCTCTGTTTCACTACCGATCCATTCATGTACGGGTATGACGAGGTTGGCGAGATGAGCTTGGCAGCAATCAAAAAGCTAAATGCCGCTGGCATCCGCTGCACGGTTCTGACTAAGCGAATGTTGCCCATTGAATTGGCCGATCAATCGCCTGAAAACGAATATGGGATTACGGTTGTATCTCTTGACGAGAGTTTCCGTCAGAAAAATGAGCCTGGCGCATCTCCCTACGCTGACAGAATCGCTGCCCTAAAAGCCCTACACGACCGTGGCTGCCGCACCTGGGTGAGCATAGAACCCTATCCATCGCCAAACATAATCAAACAGGACTTGGAAACAATTCTGGACGCAGTGTCATTTGCCGACCGAATCATCTTCGGCAGAACAAACTACAACAAAGAAATTTCCGCATTCCCAAATCACAGAGCGTTCTATAACGAGCAAGCCAGCATTGTAGCCCAATTCTGTACCGAACGCAAAATCGGCTATTACATTAAGGCTGGGACGATAACGTGACAGACACTATCCTGCGGTAGGTCTGAACTCAATCAGGTTGCGATAATTTATGGGGATAGTGTGTCGTTGTGAAAGCCATATTTAGACAGAATTTGTTGAATGGGCGGGCCGTCTTTGTATAATTTTCAGTATCTCATCGAGAAAGCATGATGGTCTCGATTTAGGAGTTAGAATGTAAACACTATTTTTCGTGCGAGTAAGTGCAACATAAAATAGTCTTCTTTCCTCCGCGAATGGATATTCATCTTTATGTTGAACCAACTTCATAATAGAGTCATCCTCAATCTGAGATGGGAACCCAAATTTACCATCAAGCATATTTAAGATGATTACCTCATCATATCCAAGTCCCTTAGATTTGTGAACTGTCAAAAATGAAATATTGATGTCAGGATGTTTTAGGCATTGAATTTGATGATTGTCACTTCTTTCAAATCTTTCTAGTCTTCTAAATTTCCCGGATTTACAAATTTCAGAAAGATCATGATTATACCTGCCAATAAGAAGTACCTTTAGATTCTCAAAGTCTTCTTTTTTATAGCTTTTTTTTATTTCCACAATTGCATTTTCTGCCGCCTCTGCCATTGCATAGTAAGGGTTACAAGTATCATCAAAAGGTACGAATTTAATGGGATCGGATAACCGCTTTTCAGATATAAGTTTTTTCTGGATTTGAGCAGGATTCCGTCGCACAAATTCGCCAACAATATCAATTAAATCCTGAGAATTTCGATAAGTATTTGTAATCTTTAATTCTACCCCAGCCCCTATTTCGTCAAAAAAATGAGTGAATAACCCATAATCAGAGCCAGCGAAAGCGAAAATTGATTGCCAATCATCACCAACTGCCACCACTTTCGCTTTAGTGATTTCACTTAATTTTTTGATTAGATTAAAACGGTGCCTACTTATGTCTTGAAATTCATCAACAATTATATATTTATAATTTAACTTTGGCAGCTTATCGTGTTCTCCATTCAGTAGAGTGTACGCGTCATTTATCATATCCCCATAATCAATTTGATTCTGTTCCCTCATTCGGCTACAATATGAATTATAGACGTACTCTGCTATCTCTCCAAGAAAAAAGCGAGTGCGGGGTTCAATATTTTCATTTTGCCATTTCTCAAACTGACTTGACTTGAAATCGCGGATCTTAAACTGACTAATAAACGTTTCCAAGAATTCCATCAATTTAGAAACATATTTGTACTTACTTGTATCCCATATCTGATCATGAACATCCTTAGATTCTCTTCTAGTGAAAATGAACCCCAGTTTCACCATGTCTTCTCGAAGATCTTTTTCTAGATGCGTTTTCAGATCCTGACCGTCACTGTATTTTGACCAAGTTTGTAATAGGATTGTATCGTATTTGTCATGATCGCTAATTTTTTTATCTCTGGATTTTTTGTATTTTTCAATCTCTTCTGGCGTGAAGCTTGTATTTTTACCATCTTGGCTAAAAGCCCAATGTTCTAAGTATGCTTTTTTATCGCCTTGTGTAATAAGGAAATCTGGTCTATATTTCCTTTCTGTTGGGAATGGGTAAACTGGTTCATATTCATAATCAAATCCATTAATGTATAAAAAATTAGCAACTTTCGCTTCTTGCACCGACCGAAGGCGTTCACCTTTTAGAGTTCTTTTCTCGGTTTCTAGCTTCTGTTTCTCATTTTGTATATATTCGTCAACCTTATTTTGAGTTTTCAGGATTTCAAACGATTTTTCTCTCTCACACAAATGGTACTCATTAAGGTCTTTATATCCCAATGCTTCTTTGGGTACATCAAAATATCCCCCCATAAATTTCAATGCCTCTTTTAATAACTCATTATCATGATATAGCTTCTCCTCGAGCAGTTCAAAAATAATCTCGTAAGAAGAATCATTTACGGAAGGCTTTGGAACAACACATTTATCTATGATGGATTTTCCAAATCCATGGAATGTGCGTATTTCAGCCCTTATTCCAAGCCTGTTATTGATTCGTTTCTTTAGCTCATTTACTGACTCTTTTGTATAGGAAATGACTAAGATATTCTTTTGCAGTTCATCGTTTTTATCTTTTGTCAATGTCCTTTCTTTATCTACTAGATATTTTACCTTAGCCGCAATTGTAGTCGTTTTTCCTGTTCCGGCTCCAGCGATGATAAGGCTATGACCATTATCTGATACAACTGCTCTAAGCTGTTCCTTGTCGAGCCTAATATTAGGGTCAATTTCATGTAATATATTTGCAAAATATTCTTTGTTTCGTTCGATGATTTTGTCAATGTCCTCCAACTTTGGTGGTTCTGTGTTGGAACTGCTATCATTTTTTATTTCATTTTCCATCAGGAGAAGCTTTGCACCTACGTGTCCCTGTCTGACTGCCTTAGGGAGCGATTTCACTGGCTTTCGGCGCTCCCACTCACAGCCTTTCCAATGTTGATCCATCTCCCTCAGACTGTCTTCTGCCTCGGTGTGGCCTTCCTTCGCGGCTGCGTCGAACCAATTCCTGGCCTCTTTATAATCCTTCTTTCCGCCAATCCCTTCTAGATACATTAACCCGAGTTCGTACATTGCCTCAACGAGATCATTCTTTGCAGCTTCGTGGAAGCGTTCTCTTGCCGCTTCAAATTCACTTTTTTCTTTATGCATTATTCCGAGCATGTACTGTGCCTTCCTATCGTCGCGATCTGCATGTCGTCTAAGTATTTCAAGATAATTTTCTATCATAAGTTATCGCCATAATAATATGTACCGATCCGAGTACCAACATAACCTCTCTCGGTTTCCTTACGGAACAACTCCATGATTCCGACATCATCTTTGTCGGATTGCATCTGTTGCCCACTTGCATTTTTCTGGGATTGCTTACTGTCGATCATGTACCACCTAAGAACGTGTCAATGTTTTTGGGACACGGTTGTTGAAAGAAAGTATAAATTTGCCACCCCCGTTTGTCAAGCCTCCTGCCGAAAGTTCTCCTGCTGGGCTGCATTGCCCAGCCTCAGTTTGTTTTCTTGGCAGCGTTGGACATGTTGGGCAGCCTTGCCATTTCGTACTATTTCCCTTTTCTGATGCAATAAATGAACTCATCGATGCGCTTGCTTGCTGAATATTGTGCTGGCGTTTCATGCAACATCAACGGAAATTGATATTACATTGGTTTATGTTTTTCTGCTGCTTGCATTTGGGTTGGCTCTCTTTCTGCCTATTGCGTGTCAGGAATGGATTGCCGATTCTTCCTCGATTCGCCTGAATGTTTCTTCCTGCCAGTCTATCATGCACATCTTAAAAAGGTTCGCCGCGGACTCTAGCTTCTCTAGGCATTTCTCGAACTGTTCCTTGGTTTCGCTGGGGCAGGCAACCATGCAGCTGATTTCCGTCGTCGCGTAGCCAGTTTTATCCTCAATGTACACTCTGGGATTCTTTGCGGCGCGGTTCGTTCCTATGCACGCCTTGGCCATCATCTGCTCTTCTTCAGTTCTCCAGGCTGTACCCTTTGGGAAAATAGGTTTGTAGAGTGTGTCGTCAATAGATTTTAGCCCACATAATGATGCAGCGGATGTGCACGGCCGCCAAGTATGAAGCCGTGTTTTTGGCGTACCTTGTCGCGATCCCTCGCCACCGCTTCAGCTCCATGAAGACGTTCTCTACTAGGTGGCGGAGGCGGTAGAGATACTCGTCATACACGCGGAGCTCCCTCTTGTTCGACCTGGGCGGTATCACCGGTGCCATCCCTGCCTCCCTGGCCATCTCCACGATCGCGTCGCTGTCGTAGCCCTTGTCGGCTATAGTCAACGCCCTTGACCATCGGTACAGATTGGCATGCTTCGCCTGCGCCTTCCATTCCGCTTTTAATGTAGCCTATCGCCGTAAAGTCTTCATTCCTTTTGGAAGAGTGTGGTAAATCCATCTCGTGGCACAAGTCCTGGTATTCAAGCCACTTCCAGCATCCCCAGTTGGTGGCTCGCTCCATTTTCGTCACAGTCCTCTCGGTATCCTGCGCTTGCGCTTGGATACGCGGGACATCCACTGTCAACATTCACGGCACACGGGCCAGCAACGACGTTACGGTCGTTTTCGCCATGTTCGCCATCGTCCTGACGCATTCGCGCCTTCCTCCTGGCGAGTTGATTAGCTCATTGAACATCTATCCACGGATTCATCTTGTTCTAGAGTCTATTCACACTAATTTGACAGATCAATGAAAAATGTGACACGATGTGTTTATGGACATAACATCAGAGCAGTTTGAGCGCATAGCGCCATATCTGCCGCGCCAGCGTGGCAACGTGAGCATGAGCAATCACCAAGTGGTGAACGCGATCCTGCATGTCGCTGAAAACGGCTGCAAGTGGAGGTCATTGCCGAAATCCTATGGCAGATGGCACACAGTCTACGTCCGCATGAACCGCTGGAGCAAGGCGGGCGTTTTGCGGAGGCTGTTTGAGGCCCTCCAAATCGAAGGCGTCATTCAGATCAAAATGGAGTCAGTCTGCCTCGACAGCACGACGGTCAAAGTGCATCCCGATGGCACAGGCGCTTCAAAAAAACGGGGAAACAAAGCATCGGGAGATCGCGCGGCGGATTCACCACAAAGATTCACGTGGTCGCCGCGTCTGACCGTGCGGCTGTAGCTTTTTCGCTGTCGGGCGGCAACAGGCACGACGCGCCGGAGGGCGAGCTGCTGCTTGGCAACTTCGAGCGGCGGCCCGAGCAGCTTTTCATTTTATGGACAGGGCCTACGAGGGCGACAAGATGCGGGGGAAGGCCGCGGGCATGGGGTTCGTGCCAGTCGTTCCGCCAAAGAGGAACCGCAGGGAGCCCTGGGAGTATGACAAAGAGCGCTACAAAAAGCGGAACGAGATTGAGCGTTTTTTTTGCGCCTGAAGCTGTTCCGCAGGATTTTTACCAGATATGACAAGCTGGACGTTGTCTTTGCGGGGTTCATCTACTTTGCGATGGTTGTCGATGCAATTATTAGTGTGAACAGGCTCTAGTTATCTAGGCGGCGCTCAATGATGCCATCGCGTAGTTCATCGGACAGGTCGAAGAGCTGTTCCTGATTGGCCATATACATCTCATAGTATCCTATAGAGCTTTCTCTGTCCCTAAGCAATTTTCCCAGATTGATCTTTGCGTCAGCGTTGCCCTGTTCCAACGCTTTGCGAAACCACGCCGTGGCCTCCTTGATATCCGTTGCGACGCCTATTCCATGCTGATACATGAACCCCAGATTGTTTTGAGCAGCCGCGTTGCCATATTCGGCGGCATCGTGGAAAAACATCAGCGCCTTATCATTATCTTTCTCTACGCCCATACCAGAATGATACGCCAACCCCAGCAGGTTCATCGCATCATCGTTGCCTTGGTCGGCCGCCAAGTGTAACCATTTCTGTGCCTCTTGATAACTTTGCTCTACGCCCATACCGCAATGATACATGGCCCCCAGCTTGGCCTGTGCCACAGAATTATTTTGTTCCGCAGCTAGGCGGAACCACTTGGCTGCCTCTTGAAAATCTTGCTTGACACCGAAGCCGTTGGCGCACATCATTCCATAATAGCACCGCGCCGAAGCGTGGTACTGCTCGGCAGCTTTGCGGAACCACAGGGCGGCCTCGTCATCATTTTTTGCAACGCTTATTCCAAAGAAATACAATTCCCCCATGCTGAACTGTGCGGCAGGGTGGCCCTGTTCGGCTGCCCTGCGGAACCACTTCGATGCTTCGTCCAAGTCGCGGCTGACACCTCGGCCTTTGTCGTACATTTCCCCCAAGTGGAACTGTGCGGCAGGGTGGCCCTGTTCGGCCGCCTTGAGGAACCACTTCATCGCTTCGCCATGATCTTGAGCCAGGTAGAAACCGCAGGAGTGCAATTTGCCAAGTTTGTATTGCGACTCGGCATCACCCTGCTCGGCCGCATTGAGCAGCTTGAGGTATAAATTTTTTTCTTTGTAACCATCTTGCGTCAGGCTGTCGCCGCAAAAATTCATCATTGCCAGCAGGTGCTCTGCCTCACTGTGGCCCAGCTCTGCGGCCCTGCAAAACCACGCTATTGCTTCATTGTAATCTTTCGCGACACCTTTCCCTTCCCAATACATCTCTCCCAACTTGCACTGCGCAATATCTTTTTCCTGTTCTGCGGCCTTGCGAAGCCATTTTGCGGCCTCTTCGTAATTTTGCGCTACGCCGTCACCGCGAAAATACGCTATTCCCAGCCTGCACTGTGCATCGCCATTGCCCAGTTCTGCGGCCCTGTGAAACCATGCCATTGCTTCTTTTTGATCTTTTGTGACACCCTCGCCTTCCAAATACATTTCTCCCAGCATGTACTGCGCCTCGTCGTGGCCTTGTTCGGCGGCTTTGCGGTACCAAACGGCAGCATCTTTATGATCTAGCCTAGACCTGTATGTTTCCCCTATCATGTACTGTGCATCGGCGTGGCCCTGCTTCGCCGCCTTGCAGAACCATTCCCAGCTCTTGCCAAAATCCTTGGTGCCGGCGCCGCCGCCGATGTAGTACTTATAGCCCAGCCAGCACTGTGCATCTGCGTGGCCCTGTTCGGCGGCCTTGAGGGACCATTCAAAGGCTTTGTCACTGTCCGTGCTTACGCCTCGGCCATAATCGTACATTGTGGACAACCAGTACTGCCCATCGGCATTTCCCTGCTCCGCCGCCTTGCGGAACCACTCAAAGGCCTTTCGGTAATCTCGCGGAACGCCTTCGCCCTTGTAATATTTCAGGCCCAGCTCAAATTGCTCATCAGGGCTCATTTGTTGGCCACCGGCATTTTCACCTGTGCGGTCGCTACGGTCCACGCTACCCCCCGAAATAACAGAAATACCATGGAAATGATACCGAATATGATAGACCTATTACAAGCAAGGCGGCTGTGGCACCAGAACATGGGGGATTGCCAATGACAAATAGGGAAATAGAACAATGCACGGGGAACATCGCGGGGCTAATCGCGGGAAGATTCAATGAAAACCACGACACGCTGATCCTGGCAAACCCGGCGCACGGCGGCACAAAAATTAGGGGCAGCATCGAGGTTAGGCTGCCCAAGGGCAAGTATGACCTGACGCAGCTCGACCTGTGGGCTCCAGTGACAATCATGGCACCGCAATTCCAAGATGGCGATGAGGCCATAGCCGCGGATGAGCTGCTAGTGCTGCATAACGATGAATACAGGCCAGCGGCACTAAAATGCCTCCGCGAAACCGCAGACAAAAAAAGGCGACCGAAGACAGCCAAAATCGCAAAAGGGCAACAGACGAAACCCACTGAGTGCGACTGGGCGACCGATGCCAGATGGGAACTAGGGAAGCTGGAAGGGAAGACGGCCAAATTCACGGCGAGAGTCCAAGCAGTGCATCCAATCCCACCAAACACGGAGCCAGCAAGGTACTGCCCACCTGACCCAGGGATAGTGGCCACCGACCTAAAGACCGAGGACGAGACGCCGCTGGCAGACCACGTCTGGCTCTTTGTGCAACTGGGGAGATACGACATGTCAAAATTCAAACCAGGGACAGAAATTAAATTCAAGGGAACCGTTATCAGGTACAAAAAAAGACCGAAAGAAAACAAGCCTGCAAAATGGAATTGGGGCATCAAAGACATTGACAAGATGAGGATCAAAACTGGCGGAGAGTGGAGGAAGCTAGGGATGGATCCAGAGTTGGAAAGAGCGTTGAACCAGCCGCCGGATGAGATATATCTTGAATTAGACGACACTGCACAAGAGAAGCGCGTGGACAGCTGGGTGGCCGACCTAGAGAGAGACCTGTCCACAGCGCAGCCGTGGGAATATGTAGAAATCGCGAGGGCGCATCTGAAACAACTCGACTGCCAAGGAGTTGAGCAAGCTGCCGAGGAAGACCTATGGGAAGCATGCATCAGACTGGCATACGCTGACACAGACAGTCACTACAGACAGCTAGAGGAAAAATACCCGTTCATAGAAGAAGCCTTTGGCGATAATGACAGGTTCTTTGGAAAAAATGGGGTGTTCGGGAGACCCCCCAAGGAATGGCTGAACAGCCCCGACAAACGCAAGACATTCACATTTCTTCGCAAGTCAATGAGGTACGGGTACTTCCCGCCGCCGTGGGGTACGAAGCAATTGTGCGAAGTGCTCCCGGGGCTGGACGAAATGCTGAACCGCCATTGGTGAAGCATAAAGCCAGTGGAGAAGCACCACAATAGGGGCAGCCCATGCAGCCATGTCAACCTCCACCCTTGGAGGCCGGAGCCTATAGCCGCGATGGGCCAGTACGTCAGCTCCCCGTTAAAAATGCACCTTTCTCTCAAACCTAGCAACGCCCCCCAAGAATACATAGTTACACTTTTTGGGGAAATAGGGTACTTGTTGCTCTTGATTTCGGAAGCCGCTTCAAACACTGGCAAGCAAGTTTCATCGGAAGCGGCTATGCTGTACATAGGGGAACGGGAATGATTCCTTTCAAAAGCAATATTTACAAATACCTTGGCGGGACGTGCCAATACTTGATACCGCTGTATCAGAGGCCTTACAGTTGGGAACGCGAGCAATGCTCCCGCCTTTGGAACGACATCGTGAACCTCCACAACACGCATCGGGAGGGGCATTTCGTTGGCTCTATCGTCCGCATCGATGAGGACTCTGCAGCAGGTTCAACACTCGCCATGATTATCGATGGCCAGCAGAGGCTTACCACGCTGACCCTGCTTCTCATTGCCTTGCGCGATTACGCCAAGGATAACGCCGACTGCGGCGTAAATCCAAACAAGATAACGGATACCTTGCTTTTGAATCAGTACGAGACGGGCAACGCCAAGTATAAACTATTGCTCACGCAGTCCGACAGGGATGCACTCATAAAGAAGATTGAGAACGCACCAATTCCTACCAGCCTTAAATCCCGTGTGCTGGACAACTACGGTTTTTTTGCCGGGCAGATTGCCAAGCTGGAGATTTCGCCGTCTGACCTTTACGATGCTATCGGCAAGCTTCAAATCGTTGATATTGTGCTCAACCACGGGTATGACGACCCACAGGCGATTTTCGAGAGCCTGAACTCTACAGGCATGGACTTGAAGGACTCCGACCATATCCGCAACCATCTGCTGATGGGTTTGGACTCGAACATGCAAGCCGATGTCTATAACAACATCTGGCGCCCCACGGAACTACTCTTTGACTACGGGCATCAAAGCGATTTGTTGGACAACTTTTTCCGCGACTACCTCACGATGAAACTGGGCAGGATTCCGAAGAAGAACATGGTCTACAAAGAGTTTTGCACTTACCGTAACAGCAGCGGACTGACCATCCGCGACCTCTGTCACGACATCTACAGTTTCGCCAAGCACTATACGGATATGTATTTCGTTAGGAGTGATGATGCGGTGCTGAAATCGCTTTACGGCGATATGAAGGCAATCCGTATGGAGGTTTCATATCCGTTCTTAATGAAAGTCCACGATGATGCCGACAAAGGCTTGATTGCGATTGACGAACTGCGTGAAGTCGTGCGGCTTTGCGTAAGCTATGTTCTACGCCGCGCCGTATGCGACATTCCGACTAACTCCTTGAACAAGACATTCGCCACAATGAAGAACGACATTAAGCCGACCGACTACCTGAATTCGGTGAAAGCATTCTTTATCCAACTCGACTCATACAAGGAATTCCCGGACAATAAACGTTTCCTCGACAACTTCCTGACGAGAGACATTTACCACATGAACCGCTGTGGATACATTCTTGGGCGGCTTGAAAACTGGGATAACAAATCGGCGGTCAATGCGGACAAATTGACCATCGAGCATATCATCCCGCAGAACTCGCGCCTGTCTGATGACTGGGTATCAGCCCTCGGCAGCGATTGGAGCGAGGTTCAGAAGAAGTATCTGCACACAATCGGCAACTTAACGCTGACGGCGTACAACCCCGAGATGAGCGATTCGCCGTTTGCCGACAAGATGACGATGGACGGTGGCTTTCAGCAGAGTGCGCTTCGGCTGAACAAATATGTCGTCACGCAGACCGCTTGGGGTGAGACGCAGGTCAACGAACGTGCCTCCCAGCTTGGCGAGGTGGCGACAAAGGCGTGGCCGTATCCGATGCTCTCCGAGGCTGAACTTGCCCCGTATCGCAAACAGGACGATTCTGCGCCGGAGTACACACTTGAAAGTTACCAGTATCTAAATGCTTCCAACCGCATGCTATTCGAGAAGTTGAATATACGCATTCTAAACCTCGGCACCTATGTGAAGCGGGAATTCAAAAAACTGTATATCGCCTACAAAGCCGACACAAATTTTGTGGATGTCGTAATTCAAAATTCGCAGCTCCGATTGGCGATAAACATGAAGTTCGCCGATGTCGTTGACCCAAAAGGCATCTGCAAGGACATCACGAACGTAGGCAGATGGGGCAACGGCGATGTCGAAGTCAGGCTTGACTGCTTAGATGCTCTTGACGATGTGATGGCGATTATTGAACAGGCGTTCCGTCTGCAAGATGTGGAGTGAGGGGGGCTTAAACAGTAAGGAAAAATAAATATCGGAACGTGTCAATGATTTTGGGACACAGTTGTTGAAAAAAAAGCGTACGTCCGCCGCCCATGTTTTGTCAAGCCCCCACAAGGCTTCGGTATGTTTATACAGGCCGTATCGGAGACGACGGGCGACTTGGGCCTCCCGTTGACAAACTTCTCGGGACGGGCACCAAAGGCGGCTGTCAGCTGCCGCTGGTCGTGGAAAGCCCTTGACTGGCAAGAACAAAAATCCCAGACTGTAAGGCGGGAGGCACGCTGATTCCGCAGGGACCATAATGGGAGATGCCATGACGCAGACAGAGACCCAGACTATGGATGAGGCTGACCTGCTATATAAATTGGCCGCAAAGTTTTTTAGGCAGGGGAAAGCGGACTGCGAGAGGGGCCAAATGCTCATAGCGTTCATTGACACGGAGACAACCGGGCTGAACCCGGACGAAGACGAAATCGTTGAAATAGGCGCGATAGCGGTCGGGTGGGACGGAGCGAATGTAAAAATTGACAGATTCCAGACGCTTATAGACGCAGAAAAGCAGATGCACTGGGCCGCCATGAAGAAAACCGGCCTCAATAAAAATATTCTAAAAGAACAGGGGATGCCGACCGACGAGGCATTCAATGCGTTCAACGCTTGGGTGGAAAAGACCGGCCCAGAGTACTTCGTGGCGCACAACTCGGAATTCGACGAGCAGATGATCCGAAAAAACATGGAGAGGCGCGGGATGTGCCATTCGGCGATTCCGAAATTCAAATGCACGAGACTTATGGCGAAGGCCCACCTGCCGAGCCTAGAAAGGCACAGCCTCGAGGCTCTGGCAGAGTATTACGAAGTTAGGAATCCGCAGGCGCACAGGGCCATCGCTGACGCGGAGACGGCGGCGGCGTGCTTCTTTAAGATGGCCCAAGGGGACATGAGGTTGCTGGACGGCGATTACGTCAAAAAAGCGGCAGCGAAGGCCACAGCCGGGACAAAGAAACCCACGATACAAGACCTTGCAAAAGCAAAAACATTGGTCCTGGCCGACAGGACAGACCCAGACCCAGTGGGGACGGAGAACCCCGAAGGTCTGGTGCTGGCAAAGTACGGGCAGAAGTTCGCCCTAGAGCAAAAAACGTGGGAGAAACACGGAAACGAAGTCCCGCAGGAGCTCATAGGGCAATTGGTCTGCTACGCCTACTACGTGGACAGGGGAACGTACGACTCGCTCTACAGAGAAAAGGCCGACGCAGAGGCCGCCAAAGGCCAAGGTGATGCAAAACCAAACGAACCCAAAGTCAAACCGCGGCGGAGCGAGCAGAAAGAGGAGAAACCATCTATATACAAAATGGCGAAAGCAAAAATGATGATCCCAGCCAGCGACGCAGACCCAAACTTCATTGGGAAAGAGAACCCCGAAGGGCTCACACTGGCATTGTACGGGCGAGAGTTCCTGCTAAAGCGTGACGCCTGGGAAAAAAGCTACAAAGACATAGCCCCAGAGGAACTGGTCGGCCAGACGGTGTGCTACGCATATTACGCAGACAGGGGAACATACGATGCGATGACGCAGGGCAACAACCCACAGGACGAGACCCAATGAACAACCAGCAGAAAAACGGAGCCACTGACCCTGCGAATCTGGGAGAACTCTCTGTATTAGAGGATGAGGCCAAAAGGAGCGATGCGGAAGCGCAATACAGGGTGGCGACAATCTATGCCGATCCCAGTGAAAAAGCACAGCATGGCTATACCAAAAAAGAAACCGCCTGAACTTGGGCAGTCGGATTCTACGCGCCAGACGGCAAGTGGGTCACGGAGAGCCCCGCCACGCAACGCCAGAGAAAGCTGCGGCTAGGGTGCTCTGGTTCAACGGCGGCAACAACTGCAGCGGCGACATAGACTATCCAGACAGGCCCCGGTGAGCGCGGCCCCCGTCAAAAAGGACACCAGTGCCTAGGCGCAGAGAAGCAACCTCTTTGGGTAACTGAGGTCTGGCAGCTATCGCGCAAACGACACCAGCGCGAAAAAACGCGAACAAGCAAATGGAGCGAAAGCTTCAAGAAATGCAGTCTGTCGGGATTGACAACGATTCTGTTGGCATGTAAAATCGACAGGTGGGCAGCTACTAGAAACCGTTTTTTTGATAGACTGTTCGCGGGGGCATAAACGGGGGCATACCGTTTTTCTCCCACAGCCAACTCCTTGATAATAAAAGTTAAATCGGTTTAGTATGGGAGCGGAATGGAAGGCATAGGCAAAGCAAGCCAATCTGTACAGATGGTCAAGTACGTTCACTATAATTGCAACAGCAATTGAAAACGGTATAATATACCTACAAGGGGAGTGGTGACATGAAAATGCTGGGCTTTGGCTTGATGCGCCTGCCACACGTTGGTGACTACAACAACATTGACGTCGAGGCGGTCAAGGTGTTGGCGGACGAGTTTTTGAAGCGGGGCTTTACGTATTTCGACACGGCCTACCCCTACCATGGCGGGAACAGCGAGACAGCGTTCCGCGAGGCGGTGGCCAAGCGCTATCCAAGGGGCAGCTATCAAATAGCGGACAAAATGCCGATGTTCAGCGTCCAGTCGCAGGAACAGCTTCCGCAGATATTTGATGAACAGTTGGCCAAGTGCGGCGTTGACTACTTTGACTTCTATCTTTTGCACTGCCTGAACCGCCAGCACTACAAGACGGCCGTTGACTTGAATGCGTTTGAGTTTGTAAGGCAAAAAAAGAAGGAAGGCAAAATTAGGCACATCGGGTTTTCTTTTCATGACAACGCCGAGCTGCTGGATAAGATATTGACCGAGCATCCAGAGATGGAATTTGTGCAATTGCAAATTAATTATCTAGACATAGACGACATCAACATAGAATCAGGCAAGTGCTATGAAGTCGCCAAAAAACATGACAAAGACATCTTCGTCATGGAGCCTGTTAAGGGTGGCGCATTGGCAAACGTGCCTAGCGAAGTGGCCGCACTGTTTAAGTCGCATAGCCCCAATGCGTCCCCAGCCTCATGGGCGCTGAGGTACGCCGCGTCTTTTGATAATGTCGTGATGGTGCTCAGCGGCATGAACAGCATGGAACAACTAATTGAAAACACCACCAAAATTGATCATTTTGACCCCATCACCAGCGAGGAACAGGCCATTATCCAACAAGCGGCCAAAATGCTGAAAGAGTCTGTTGCCATCCAGTGTTCCGAATGCCGCTACTGCGTGGCGGACTGCGGCAAAAAGATAGCCATCCCCGAATATTTTTCAATTTACAACAATTTAATGCGTGGCGGGCCATCCCAAAAGCCCCTGGCAATGGGCTACTACGGCAATCTGGCCCTGAGTCATGGGAGGGCCTCCGAGTGCGACCAATGCGAAAAATGTGAAAGCCTCTGCCCGCAGCACCTGCCGATCATCAAGCACTTGAAGCTGGTTGCAGCGGAGTTGGGATAAAATAATGGATCAGGGGCTAGGGACTAGTGTCTAATTGCAAAGATTCCGATACTGGAAATAATGTCATTTGGCTTCAAAAACAAGGTGTTCTGACTTAAAAATAATCAATGAAACTTTTGCAATTAGACACTAGGTTCTGTCGACATTCAATGCAGAAAGTGCTATAAACATGGCAGGAGGCCCGCCATGCAGAAGAGACACGCGCTCAGAGACGACCAGTGGGAAAAGATCAAGGACGCCCTGCCGGGGAAGCCCGAGGACCCCGGCAGGACGGCCGGGGACAACCGCATGTTCATAGAGGCGGTCATGTGGATTGCCAAGACCGGCGCCCCCTGGAGGGACCTGCCCCCAGAACACGGCAAGTGGGCGAGCGTCCACAAGAGGTTCATGCGCTGGGCGAAAAGCGGGGTATGGCAGATGATATTCAACACCCTGGCGGCGGATGCCGACACGGAGTGGCTGATGATGGACAGCACGATGGTCCGCGCCCACCAGCACGCCGCTGGTCAAAAAGGGGGCAAGAAAACCAGGCCCTGGGGCGCTCCAGGGGCGGGTTCGGCACAAAGGTCCATGCCCTTTCGGACGCCCTCGGCACGCCCATGCGCTTTATCCTGACGGGCGGGGAGCAGTCGGACTGCACGCAGGCCCTGCCTTTGCTTGAGGGGGCAATGGCGGGCGCGATCCTGGCCGACAAAGGGTACGGCCGACTATATTGCGGAGGCTATATCTGCGATGGGCGCCCAATACCAAGTTGCGTTCATCTGAACGCAACTTGGTACAAGTGGTCATCCCCCCAAGGTCGAACCGCAGGGAGCCCCGCGGGCTTGACTCCCACCTGTACAGGGAGCGCAACGCGATAGAGCGCATGTTCGGCAAGATGAAGCACTTTCGCGGGATCGCCACGAGATACAGCAAGTCGGCGCTGTCTTTCATGGCTTTCCTCCATCTGGTCGCCATTCTCCTGTGGCTGAAATGAATGTCGACAAAACCTAGGAAACTCAACATCTCCAAGAACAATTTTAGTTTTGCCAATTTCCGCTTTTTGCCAAAAGTCCTGCCCGACATAGAGAAAATGCCAGAAACTTCATTCGATGAAATCATCGAGAAGTACGTCGAGATGAACGTCGCTCACCCATTCATGGACGGCAATGGCAGAAGCGGCAGGATATGGCTGGACATTATGCTGAAAAAAACTGGGCCAGTGCATAGACTGGCAAAAAATCACCAAGCGCGACAATATGAGCGCGATGGAGCGCAGCCCAATAAACGACTTGGAGATAAGGACGCTGCTGAAGTCCGCGCTGACGGCTGAGATCAATAGTTGCGAGGTTTTCCTGAAGGGCATAGAACGCTCTTACTGCTATGAATCGAACAGCTATAGTTGACCCCTAGTTTTTTAGGCCGATTTCGAGTTAGGTGCTTCAGGCGGGAAGAAAGCCCGTTCAATTATGCGTACCTAATCCGCCCTATCCACTGCCTCCTAGCAGCTTGTTATTCAGCCCCGCATTTGCTATAATATAAGTATGATAAATATGCCAATGACCCGCGCCCTGACCTTTGACGATGTGCTATTGGTCCCTGGGTACAGTGAAATGCACCCCAACAGCGTGGACATCACGGCCCACTTGACGAAGGACATCAGACTTGGCATCCCGCTCCTCAGCGCGGCCATGGACACGGTGACGGAGTCGGCACTGGCCATCGCGCTGGCGCAGCAGGGAGGCGTCGGCATCATACACAAGAATATGTCCATAGAGGAGCAGGCGGAGGAAGTGGATAGGGTTAAGCGCTCGGAATCGGGCATGATAACCAACCCCATAACCATCGGACCCAACGAGGCGATACGCTATGCAGAAGAGATGATGGCCAAGTACAAAATCTCTGGTGTGCCAGTGGTGGAAAGTGGCAAGCTGGTGGGCATACTGACAAACCGCGACCTGCGCTTTGAGACCAACTTTGACTTGCAGGTGAAAGAGCGCATGACTTCCAAGAATTTGGTGACAGTCCCCGTGGGGACTACGCTGGAAGAAGCCAGGCTCAAGCTGCAAGAACACAGGATAGAAAAATTGTTGGTCGTTGACGAGGACGGTGGGCTGCGCGGCCTCATAACCGTGAAGGACATAGACAAAAAAGAGAACTACCCAAATGCGTGCAAGGACAGCCTTGGCCGCCTGAGGACCGGCGCGGCGGTTGGCGCGGCTCCTGACCTCATGGATCGGGCCAGGGCCTTGGTAGAGGCCAGCGTGGACGTGCTATGCCTCGATAGCAGCCACGGCCACAGCAAGGGAATGATTGACGCTCTGAGGGTACTAAAAAACGCATTCCCCAACACTCCCGTTATTGCGGGCAACGTGGCTACCTACGAGGGTGCCAGGTCCTTGGCGGAGGCAGGGGCGGACGCTGTCAAGGTAGGCATCGGGCCAGGTTCTATATGCACGACGCGCATAGTCACAGGCGCGGGGATGCCGCAACTGACGGCCATTGAGGAGAGTTCGAGGGCCTGCCGCGAATTGGGGGTGTGCTGCATAGCAGACGGCGGCATCAAATTCAGCGGCGACATTTCAAAGGCGATAGCTGCAGGCGCGGACAGCGTGATGATAGGCAACCTGTTCGCCGGCACAGAAGAGGCCCCTGGCGAAACAGTGTTCTACCAAGGGCGTACGTTCAAGAGCTACCGTGGCATGGGTTCCATAGGTGCCATGAAGGATGGGAGCAAGGATCGCTATTTCCAGGCCGACAAGTCTGACGTCAAGCTTGTCCCCGAGGGCATAGAGGGCCGGGTGCCGTACAAGGGCAAGATGTCCGACCTCGTTGTCCAACTGCTGGGTGGTCTGCGCGCAGGCATGGGGCTAGTGGGGGGCAAAGACATACCCGACTTCCAGCAGAAAGCCACCTTCGTCCGCATAAGCAGCGCAGGGCTGAGAGAAAGCCACGCCCACGATGTGATGATAACCAAGGAAGCGCCGAACTACAGCATGGAGTAAGGAAGGCACCGAGCGGAGGCGTTATTCCAACTTGGGAAGCCTACCTCGAAGCCATCTAAGGATCGGGGATCAGTGGTCAGAGGCCGTTTGCTCGGCCACTGACCTTTATCACTGATCACTAATTGCTTGGCCTACCGTCCAAGTATTTCATCCGCAAGATGCTTGGCGCCCATGACGGTGCCAAGAGCCTCAAGTATGGCGCGGGAATCCACAGCTATGGTGCGGTTTATCTTTGGGTCGAAGTAGTAGGTTCCGGCCAGGCTGTGGATGTTGCCATCGAAGGCCAGCCCTACGAGTTCGCAGTTTTTGTCAACCAATGGGCTGCCGCTGTTGCCGCCTGTTATGTCGTTGTTGGTGATGAAGTTGAGGGGAGTTC
>Ga0268262_10001540_pt1 | contig 28400 bp, 25 predicted proteins | sample TergutNc150P3_FD_190354 | JGI IMG/M metagenome (GOLD analysis project Ga0268262, IMG submission 190354) | Nasutitermes corniger P3 segment gut microbial community from laboratory colony in Florida, USA - Nc150 P3 (SPAdes) (version 2) | ecosystem: Host-associated > Arthropoda: Insects >... | reverse complement strand
GTTCATTATTATAAAATACTAGTATTTTAAAGTGTAAATTACAAGTATTTTAATAGAAAAAAGCCCTAAAATCTCTCTTGTTCTAACTCTGAATAGACGGTATATTTTTATGTATGGGCTATTTCATACTATGCCGTGCCGAAGTAAGGCATCTGCTGTAGGGTAATATTTTTGCATTGATACTGGGGGGGAAATATGAAAAAAGTAGCGGTTGTAATGGGGAGCGACAGCGATCTGCCTGTAATTGAAAAAGCGTTTAAAAGACTAAAGGACTTCGGCATACCGTTTGAGGCGCATGTGATGAGCGCCCACAGAACACCGGAGCGGGCGGCGGATTTTGCCAAAAACGCCAAAAAAAACGGCTTTGGAGTAATTATCGCGGCGGCGGGAATGGCGGCGCACCTTGGCGGAGTCCTTGCGGCGCATACCACGCTCCCCGTTATCGGTATCCCCATAAAATCGACATTAGACGGTCTTGACGCCCTTCTTGCCACAGTACAGATGCCTCCGGGAATCCCCGTCGCGACAGTAGCCATTGACGGCGCGGACAACGCGGCGATTTTAGCCGCCCAAATACTCGCTACAGGCGATGACGCTCTCGCGGAAAAACTTGCCGCGATGAAAGCCGACATGGAATATAAAGTAATAGAAAAAGATAAACAGCTTCAGGAAAAAATTTAAATGAAAAACAGCCATAGCGAAAGTTATAAAGCGGCAGGCGTTGACGTAACGGCAGGGTATCACGCCGTAGAGTTGATGAAGAAGCACGTTGACCGCACAAGGATAGAAGGAGTGCTGGAAGGCATCGGCGGTTTCGGCGGACTTTTCGCCCTTCCAAAACAGGGAAACTCGGAGCCTGTGCTTGTATCGGGAACTGACGGCGTTGGAACAAAGTTAAAAATAGCGATGATCTTGGACAAGCACGATACTGTCGGCATTGACTGCGTGGCAATGTGCGTTAACGACATAATCTGCGCCGCCGCCAAACCGTTGTTTTTTCTTGATTACATCGCCTGCGGAAAAAATATCCCGAAAAAAATAGAACAAATTGTAAGCGGCGTCGCGGACGGATGTGTGCAGTCAGGCTGCGCTCTTGTCGGCGGCGAAACAGCGGAACACCCGGGACTGATGAAAATTGACGAATACGACATCGCCGGTTTTTCCGTAGGCATTGTGGAGAAATCAAAAATCCTCGATAAAAACAACGTAAAAAACGGCGACGCCGTTATAGCGATCGCATCGTCGGGAGTACACTCAAACGCTTTTTCGCTCACACGTAAAGTTTTCGGAATAGACAAAAAACCTAAAATCCTGCAAAAACATTTTCCCGAACTTGGAAAAACATTAGGTGAAGAACTTTTAATACCTACAAAAATTTATGTAAAATCAATTCTTACCCTCCTTGAAAAAACCACTGTCCGTTCAATAAGCCACATAACAGGCGGCGGTTTCCACGAAAATATACCGAGAGCTTTCGGAGAAAACGTAGGCGCTGTAATTAAAAAAAGCGCGGTGGAGATTCCTCCGGTCTTCAAGCTAATCGCCGCGCAAGGCAAAGTACCTGAAAGGGATATGTTTAACACCTACAACATGGGCGTTGGAATGTGCGTAATCACCCCTGCGGCAAATGCGGACGAGGCGGTAAGCGTTTTACGCTCCTGCGGAGAAAAAGCGTATGTCATCGGCGAGATAAAAGACGGCGTAAGCGGAGTATTACTTGACTAAAATAGCGGTACTGGTAAGCGGCGGCGGCACTAATCTTCAAGCCTTAATTGACGCATGGAACAGCGGCAGTCTTGGAGGCGGGGAATTATCCCTTGTTATTTCGTCCAAGCCCGATGTTCACGCTCTTGAACGCGCGCAAAAAGCGGGAATAAAATCCGTGACAGTCGAAAGAAAAAAATACGCGGCGCCCGAAAAATTTGACGCCGCTCTCTGCGCCGCGCTATCCGAAGAAAACATCGATCTTGTAGTTCTGGCGGGATTTTTATCCGTACTTGGTACGCAAGTTCTTAAAAAATATGAAAACAAAATAATAAACGTTCACCCCGCGTTAATCCCGTCATTTTGCGGCAAGGGATTTTACGGTCTCCGTGTTCACAAAGCAGTCCTTGAATACGGCGTAAAAATAACAGGCGCGACAGTCCACTTTGTAACCGAAGAAGTAGACGGCGGAAAAATCATTCTGCAAAAAGCGGTGGATGTTCTCCCCGACGATAGCCCTGAGTCCCTGCAGCAGCGAGTAATGCGCGAAGCGGAGTGGGTGATTCTTCCGAAAGCGGTAGAAATGTTCTGCAAAGGAGAAATAGTGGTTAGTATTTAGTATTTAGTATTTAGTGAGAAAAATTTTTTCTAACCACTATATACTAACCACTAACCACTATATACTAACCACTAACCACTATATACTAACCACTAAAGGAAATAACATGAAAGTATTAGTAATCGGTTCAGGCGGCAGAGAGCATTCGATAATTAAGGCGTTAAAGAAAAGCGAAAAAATAACCAAAATTTTTTGCGCACCCGGCAACGGAGGCATCAGCTTTGACGCAGAATGTGTCAAAATAAAAGCCCTTGATATTCCCGCCGTTACGGATTTTGCCGTTCAACAAAAAATAGACTACGTTGTGGTCGCTCCCGACGACCCTCTCGCAATAGGAATGGTAGACGCTCTTGAAGAAAAGGGAATACGCTGTTTCGGACCGAATAAGGCGGCGGCAAGAATTGAGAGCAGTAAAGTCTTTTCCAAAAACCTGATGAAAAAATACGGTATTCCTACCGCCGCTTATGAAGCTTTCTCCGACTCAGAAAGTGCGTTAAACTATGTAAAATCAAATACTGTCTCTTTTCCCCTCGTGATAAAAGCCGACGGGCTCGCGTTAGGGAAGGGGGTAATTATCGCTGAAACCAGAGAACAGGCGGTTGAGGCTGTTACATCGATCATGGTTGAAAAAAAATTCGGCGATTCGGGCGGCAATATCGTCATAGAGGAATTTTTAACCGGTCCTGAAGTTACAGTCTTGTCCTTCACGGACGGAAAAACAGTCGTCCCCATGGTTTCATCGATGGACCATAAACGAGCTTATGACGGCAACGCAGGACCAAACACAGGCGGCATGGGAGTAATCGCGCCGAATCCTCACTACACAAAAGAAATCGCCGCCGTCTGCGAAAAGACAATTTTTACGCCCACAATCCGCGCCATGAAGGAAGAAGGCTGTCCGTTCAAGGGCTGTCTATATTTCGGGCTTATGTTAACCCCGCGCGGACCTATGGTTATCGAATACAACTGCCGCTTTGGAGACCCCGAAGCCCAGTCGGTGCTTCCGCTCTTAAAAACCGACCTTTTTGACATAATGCAAGCCGTTACCGATGAAAAGCTGGAAAGCGTAAAAATCGACTGGTTGGACGAATGTTCCGCCTGCGTAGTGATTGCAAGCGGAGGCTATCCGCTGTCATATAAGACAGGGTTTGAGATAAGCGGGTTGGATTCTGCGGGGGGAGCGAAAAACAGCGGCGTTGTTGTTTACCACGCGGGGACAGAATTTAAAGACGGAGCCTTTTTAACCGCCGGGGGAAGGGTGCTGGGCGTTACGGCTGCGGGGAAAACCAACAAATCCGCCCTTGAATCGGCTTACAAAATTGTAGAAAATATCAATTTTGAGGGGAAACATTACAGAAAAGATATTGGCGTTTATTAAAAATTGTATTATAATATAGTATAATAGCTTTTATGGAGGCTCTATGAAGATCAAATGGACTGTTTTTACAGTTCTTTTATTTTTCTTTATCTTTGTTTCAATACCTGTATATTCACAACCGCATGATTATAACCCTCTTGCACTGGAACATTTTAAGCGAAGTTTAGAATATATGATGATAGGGGATTATTACAACGCGATTATAAGCTGTAATAATGTTATCAAGATTGACCCCAATTCCGCCGTCGCGTACGCGTTAAGAGCGCGGGCGTATTTTGAAATGAATGAAATTGACAGGTCGCTTGCCGATTGCAATCAGGCGATAAAACTTGACAGAAATAACTCCGCAGCCTACAACATTCGCGGTAACGTATATGTTAAAAAAGGCGATTATAAAAGAGCGATATCAGACTGGCAGGCGGCAATAAGAATTAACCCGGATTTGGAAGAAGCAAGATACAATATTGAGCTTGCTAAGAAAGAACAAGATACTAATAAATAGACAATTTTTTAAATTTGTGATATAAATATTTTAACAATGGAAAAAGAGCTATTTTACGTTAATGGTCTGAAATTTTCATGTAAACGATGTTCTTCCTGTTGCCGCTACGATCAAGGGTTTGTGTATCTTTCAAAAAAAGACCTTAATAAATTGAGCTCCGCGCTGAAAATGGACGAAAAGGACGTAATCAGCGAATATTGCATATGGGTAAAAAACCGGAATGGCGATTCCGTTCTTTCGTTAAAAGAAAAGTCGAATTATGACTGTATTTTATGGGATTCCGGTTGTACTGTCTATTCGGCGCGCCCGCTTCAATGCGTTACCTTTCCGTTTTGGGAATCGATAATCGCCGACGTACGATGCTGGGAAAGCGCGGCAAAAAGTTGTCCGGGTATGAATTCGGGAGAACTGCATACAATGGCGGAGATAGAAAAAACCGGAGCGTTACGGTCAAGCGAACCGTTAATTTGTAAAACAGGGGGAGATTGATGAAAATACATTTTTGGGGAGTACGCGGTTCTATTCCGACATCGGTATCGCCTTCATGTATAAAAAGCAAAATTTCGGCAATCGTAGAGCAGATTACTGTCGATGATTTGGCAAGCCCGGAAAGCAGGGAAAGATTTCTATCGGGACTTCCTCCGTGGTTGTTCGGCACTACAGGCGGAAACAGTCCGTGTGTCAGCGTGTCGCTTAACAATTCAAAAGAAGAGTGTATTGTATTTGACTGCGGTTCAGGTTTGCGGGAGTTTGGAATTGCGCAGGCAAGCGCTGAAAATAAAATAAACCATTATCATATTTTTCTTTCACATTTTCACTGGGATCATATTCAAGGGCTTCCGTTCTTTGGTCCCGGATATAATCCTGCGGTAAAAATAGATTTCTATTCGCCGGCGGGCAATTTGGAAAAAATATTAAGCGGACAAATGGTTCATCCCTATTTTCCTGTAGGCTTGGACTCAATGGGCTCGGCAAAAACATTTCACTACATGGAAAATGATATTGATATTCTGGGTTGTAAGATCAGCAAAAAGAAAATGAACCACCCCGGCGATTCATATGCATATTGCATAAATGAGAACGGTAAACGTTTTATTTACGCGACGGACACGGAATTAACATCGGGCGATTTTTTAAAGACCGATGAAAACACCGCGTTTTTTAACGGCGCGGACGTTATAGTTATTGACTGCCAATACACCTTAGGCGAAGCAATTGATAAATATAACTGGGGACACAGCGCTTTTAGTTTGGCGGTAGACTTTTCCGTAAACTGGAATATAAAACATATGGTATTATTCCACCATGATCCCACTTACGATGATCATAAATTGTACGGAATATTACAATCGGCAAAATGGTATCTGGAGAGAATGAACCTAAAAGGCATTGAATTGACTCTTGCCTATGAAGGCTTGGAAATTTCAATTTAAATTACTCTAAAGGGAAGCTTCGTCAGAGCAAGGCGTTTTTTTGAATAAAAAAGGAAATAAAAATATAGTTACCTCATTTTTACGTTTTATCACTGTAATTATCGCGTTAATTCTTGTTTTAATTCCCATTACAATCGGTTTTGTTATGTACTTTAACGCTCCTGTTCGCGACGATGAAAGACATGTTGTTTTATCGCAGAATGACGCGATAAAATTGACAGACGACGGCTATTTAATCGATATACGAAGAGGCGAAAGCTCGCAATCGGTAGGGATGCGTCTTGAAAGAACGGGACTTATACGCAGCAGATATTTCTGGAACGCAATATGCCGTCTTGGAAAAGATCAAATTAAAACAGGCACATACAGGATTAAAACGCCCGCAAGCCAGATTGCCATATACAAAACTCTTATTTCAGGAAGAGAAGTTTTACATAAGGTTACTATTCCGGAAGGGGTAACGCTTAAAAAAATGGCGAATATAATTGAGGAATCGGGCGTATGCTCTGCGCAGGATTTTCTTTTCGCCGCCCACGATATGACAATAGTTAACAAATATCATATACCGAATCAATCAATGGAAGGCTATCTTTTTCCCGATACGTACTTTTTCCCGGCGGAATATCCGGCTGAAAAAATTGTTACTGCGATGGCGGACAATCTTTTTAGCAATTTAAAAAACATAGATCCGGCAATTCTTTCCATGACTCCGAAAGAATTAAATGAAAAAATAGTAATAGCTTCCATTGTTGAAAGGGAATACAGGGTAGAGAAGGAAGCGCCTGTTATGGCTGGAGTTTTTTACAACAGACTGAAAATAAAAATGGCGCTGCAATCTTGCGCTACCGTAGAATACATTATAACGGAGATACAAAACCGTCCTCACCCGTCTGTTTTGTTATTCTCGGACATAGAAATTGATCACCCGTATAACACATACGTTAAGCCGGGTCTTCCGCCGGGACCGATTTCCGCTCCCGGACTCACCGCCCTGCAAGCCGCTTTTTCCCCCACTAATACAAATTATCTGTATTTCCGGCTTGAAGATGTCGCGAGCGGAAGACATTATTTTTCCCGGACTTATGACGAACACATAAAAGCCGGTCAGCTTATAACAAAACCATCATGGCGTTAATATCAAAAGCGTCCATCGCGGAAGTTAACAATAGGCTGGACGCGATTTCCGTAGTGGGCGAATATGTCCGCCTTGAGAAAAAAAGCGGACGCTGGTGGGGAAGATGTCCCTTCCACGGTGGAGGGCAGGAAAAAACCCCTTCTTTCAAAGTAAACCCCGATTTAAAAATGTACCACTGTTTCGGTTGCGGCAAGGGCGGCAGTGTTATCAGTTTTGTTATGGAGATGGACAAACTGTCCTATCCCGAAGCGATAAAGAGCCTTGCCAAGAAAATGAGTATAGAGCTTATCTATGAGGAAGGCGGTCCCGCGGAAGACGGCGAAGACCATTCAATCAAAGAGGAACTATACGAGTTATACAAAAGGATGACGGGGACATTTGAGCATTTTCTGCATGAAAAAGATGAGGGAAAACCCGCGCTTAACTACATTCTGGACAGAAGCATAAGCGAGGAGATGATAAAAAAGTTTCAACTTGGTTTCGCCCCCGCAGATCGGGATTTTCTGCACAAATTCCTTAAACAGAAAGGCTATTCCGACGAATTCCTTGAAAAATCGGGGCTGTTTTCCGCGAAATACAAGACAATCCCGCTTTTTTCAGGTCGGCTTATGTTCCCTATCACCGACAGACAGGGGAAAATAGTCGCTTTTGGCGGTCGCGCCCTGCCCGGAACGGTGCAAAGCGACGGAAATGAGCCGCCAAAGTACATAAATTCCCCAGAAACCGAGATTTACAAGAAGGGGCAGACCCTTTTTGCCATAGATCACGCGAAACCGCAGATGAGACAGACCAAAACCGTGTACCTTGCGGAAGGCTACATGGACGTAATCGCCCTTCATCAGGCGGAAATCGTCAATTCTGTCGCCCCGCTTGGGACGGCTTTTACCGATGAACAGGCGGCATGGCTGCGGCGCTGGGTGGAAAACGTAGTCCTTATTTTCGACAGCGACGAAGCCGGGCAAAAAGCGGCTTACAAGGCGATTATCACCTGCCGCAAGAATGGAATTTCCTGTTCACTTGTCAATTTACAGGAGGGGCTGGAGAGCGAAATTGACGAAAAAGAAGCCCTAAAAATAAAAGATCCTGCGGATATTTTGCAAAAATTCGGTTCCCAGATATTGAAAAAAGTTGTTAAATTCACTATAAATGACTTTGAGTACCTAATTTCCCGCGGCAGGCTTCAATATTCTGCGGCAGACGGCGATATTAACCGCGCGGTCGAATTTATGTTTCCGTTTTTGGAAGCGTTAGATTCGGAAATTGACCGCGACGACTGTATCACAAGGGTTGCCGATATTTTTAAAATTGAGCGTAGCGCGGTACAGAAGGATTATTCAAACTGGAAAACGACAGGCTACAAAGATTTTTCCGAAAAGCCTGTTACGGTAAAACCGAAACTCCAGATACGAAGAAACGCGGAGCTGAGTCTTTTAACAACTGTTGCGATAAATCAGGAATTGTATTCTGATTTCCGCGCCGCGCTGGAGATTAAAGATGTTGACGATCCTGCGGCAAAAGAATTGTTTATTTCGTTGGAGGAATGTTTTAAAAACGACGAGAACGGCGTTGATTTTCTTCTTGCAAGAATAAGCGACGAGGCGTTACGCGCTTATGTCGCGGAAAGCGGAACTTCCGGAGAGTTCAAGGGAGATTCGCGCAAGTTTATGGAGGATGGAATAAAGCAAATAAAGAAAAAAAAGTTGGAAAAAAGATTGACAGAGATAAACGCGCAGATGCGCGAAGATGAGCGTAAATTCGGCGATGTTGAAAATATGGACGAATTACTTGCGGAAAAAAAAGATATTGATTCGCAGATAAGAAAACTTGAAGGAAGATAATTAATGTTAAATAAGTTAAAATTTTTTGGTAAAAAAGTATCGTCTTTTGAAAAATATTTTTATAGAAAACCCATACACAAAATACATTTTCTAAAACAACCTCAAGCTGCGCCGGCAAGCGGACAAAACGCGCTTTTGGACGAAACTACCGCTTCAGACCCCGCGATAATAAAATTGCTTGAATACGCAAAAGAAAAAAAGACTCTTTCTTACGAGGAGTTATCCGATTTCCTTCCGGAGCATATAACCAACTCCGATAAAATTGAAAATGTTTTAGCGCTTCTTGAAGCGAATAATGTTCAGCTAATCGAAGAAGACAGCGCCTCTGACGATGAAGAAAGCGATAATCAAAAAGCTCAAGGCGGGAATAAAAAGAAAACCGCCGGCGCGGATAAGGATTCTTCTCTTGTTGACGACCCAATAAGGCTTTATTTACGCGAAATAGGGCGCGAACATTTATTAACCGCGGAACAGGAAATTGAGCTTTCCAAAAAAATGGAAGAAGGCGAGAACATCGTTAAAAATGTAATAAAAAGATCAGGTATGATAATTCCAGAATTCTTTAATATCGCGCAAAAAACATTTTCCAAAAGAGATATAAGAGAGCTTAACCTTTCCAAAAAAGAAATAACCGAGCACATGACGGAATACCGCAGATTAAATCAATTTTACAAGGATACGTTACGCGCAATACAAGTTGAATTAAGGAATTATATCGACTTAAAAAAGGTATTAATCGTAAAAGATATTGATTACAAAGAAGATAAAGAATGTTCCGCTCTTCGTAAAAAAATAATGAAGACGCTTAAAAACACTCAGATACATCCCGATGAAATTCAGACGTTTTCAGACAAATTTATAATAGCGTCCAAAAAAATCAAACGCTACATAAAAGAGCAGGAACGTCTTGAAAAGCACCTTAAAGTGGGCTCATTAAAAGAACTTCGTACAATGGGAAGATACCTCACAATCAAGGAAGAGCGCGAAAAACTTGAAAATGAACTTGGTCTTTCCGCCGATGAAATAAAGGAAAAAATACGTCTTATTCAGGTAACTGACAAGAAATTAAGGACTCTTGAAGAAGAATTTGAAGAGTCCATAGAAAATATTAATCAAATGGCAAATGAAATTTATCACGGTCGTGTAATGATGAAAAACGCCAAAGACAGATTGATAAGGGCGAACTTAAGGCTTGTTGTTTCAATCGCGAAAAAATACACAAACAGAGGAATGCCGTTTTTTGATCTTGTACAGGAAGGAAATATCGGTCTTATAAAAGCGGTTGAAAAATTTGAGTACCAAAAAGGCTTTAAATTTTCCACTTACGCGACATGGTGGATCAGGCAGGCGATTACCCGTTCTATCTCGGATCAGGCTAGAACAATCCGCGTGCCTGTGCACATGATAGAGCAGATAAACAAAGTTGTGCGCGAATCAAGACAGCTTTTACAGAGTCTGGGCAGGGAGCCGACCGACGAAGAAATAGCGGAAAAATTGGGCTGGCCTGCGTTAAAAGTTAAATCGGTAAAAAATGTCGCGCGAGAGCCCATCAGTCTTGAAACGCCGATTGGCGAAGAAGAAGATTCGCTGTTAGGTGATTTTATCGAAGACAAGGACGTGGAAAATCCCGCTAACCAGACGGCGTTCAAAGTGCTTCAGGAACAGATGGGCAGCGTTCTTTCCACGCTTCCCGCGCGCGAACAGGAAGTTTTAAAAATGCGTTTCGGTCTTGACGACGGATATTCGCTTACTCTTGAAGAAGTAGGTTTATATTTTAATGTTACTCGCGAGAGAATAAGGCAGATAGAAGCGAAAGCTCTGCGCCGCTTAAGGCATCCAAAGAGAAGCCGCAAATTAAAAGATTATTTGGACCATTAAAAGGAGGGGAATATGGTAACAGACAGCGACCTTGATAAACTCAGATCATTACAGGAAATCATTTACGAAAAAATCGGACTGGAGAAGAACATTCAGGAAATTCCAAAATTATTGAGCACTCAGGAAGAACTTTTAAACAGGTTAAAGAAAACATTTATCGAAAAAAATTCGGAGTACGAAAAAATAAAAGCGGAAGAAATTGACTTTAAAAACAAACTCGGCGAAGTTGAGTCGTCAAGAGAAAAATCCGAAAAAAATATGGACGTGGTTAACACTCAAAGAGAGTACGAAGCCCTTGATAAAGAAATCAAAGACGCGTCCGAGAAAGAACAGCAGTACCGCAAAGATTTACAGCAGAGGGAGCGTATCCTTTCGGAATTGGACGAACAAATCAGACAGCAAGCCGGATTAATTGAACAGCAGGAAAAAGAACTGGAAGAACGTAGGAAAAAAATTGAAGCTGAAATTAACGACAAAAAGAAACAAATTGAAAACCTGCAGAAAAAAGAGAGCAAGCTGACGGAAAATCTTGATCCGGAAGTTGTGTATAAATTTGAGCGTATTATCAAAAATAAAATGGGCATTGGTATTGTCGCGATTAAGGGCAATGTCTGCATGGGCTGTCATATGATTCTTCCCGTCCAATTCGCCAATGAAGTAAGAATCGGTGAGGAGTATGTATTCTGTCCGTATTGTTCGCGTATTCTGTATTACGAAGAATCAGGAGAAGGCGAAGAAGATTACTTTAACACCGAAGACACCGGCGCTCTTTCCGATCTTGATGAGTCTGAAGAAGACGAATACGAAGACGACGATGAAGAAGAAGAAATCGTTAATATCGATTCTGAAGAATAACGAAAAGTCGAAGTAAAAAATAAGCGATGAACCATAAGCCGGGTTCTGTTCCCAAAAGCAAGTTTTGGGTTCTGCCATCTGTCTGAAAGAGCCGTTTTCGGCTCTTTTTTGCAGTCTACCCGCGCTTAATCGGCGGGTCGCCGACGCGCATATTTGACTTTGCTCCTGATGAGGTTTGCCGTTTTCAGGCTTCGCCTGAAAACGGCTTGAAGTTTTGCCGTAGGCAAAACTTCCACCATTGCCAAGAAGAAGCCTGTATCTTTCCGACGCCGTTGCCGACGCCGAGGTGGGCTTTTACCCCGCCTTTTCACCCTTACCTGACCACTAAAACGCATAAAACAACTATCAATGTAAAACATTGCTTGTGCGTTTTAGTGGTCAGGCGGTATATTTTCTGTGGCGCTGTCTGTCCTGACCGTTTATTAGGCGATCAGTCCCGGGCGTTACCCGGCATCATACCCTGCGGAGCCCGGACTTTCCTCCCAACGTTTAGTATAACATCGAGCGGCAGTTTGGTTCATCGCTGGTCAAAATATAACCTTTTTTAAACTTGTTTCCAAGCCTAAAATAGCGAATTTCAACGGTTTTTCCAAATTTCGTTGACATTATATCCAATTTTAGGTAAAATTCCCATTAAAGCAATGTTACACGGTAATAATCTGTCCAGTTATGGAAGGCATATATATATACTCAAAAGAATTCGTACCTTTGGAATTGTTTTTTTCTCTATTGCGGTGGTAATTTTATCAGTATTTATTATTTCACATTTAAAAAGCAACGCAAAGAATGAAAAAAAAGAGCTTTCCCGCATTTGGAATGACGGCAATTACGAGCAAGCGTACATAATCAGCAAAGCGTCGTTGCAGGAAAAACCTGTGGATTATTTTTTACTTACGATTAACGGTTTTTCCGCGTATCAAATGGGAATAGCGCAAATTAACAGTCAAAATACTTTATCTTTTATTAACGAATGTATTTTTTCTCTTAGGAAAGCGCTGCTTCACAGAGAAGCCGCGAAAGACGGACGAGTTTTTTATGTTTTAGGTAAGGCATACGGTTACAAAGGCGGCGAATACGCAGATCTTGCCGTAAAGTATCTTGAAATGGCAAACAGTCTGTCTTACAAAGCCTATGATATTCCCGAATACCTTGGGCTTGCGTACGCGGCTTACGGAGATTACCGGAGCAGCGTAGAAGCTTTTACTCAGGCTTTTGTTTCCGGCAAACAGCCTTCCGATAATCTTTTATTGTCGATATCCCGATCCTATATCGAAATGGAAGAATACAATATGGCGTTAGGTTATCTTAACCGCTGTATTGATTTTTCCGCCGATTCAAAATCAGTTATTTTATCGCGCTTTATGTTAGCTGAAATATACAGGAACAAAAACGATTATGACAGCGCGGAGAAACAATATATAAGCATTATAAATGACTCCGGTGAAAACGCCGAAGTGCATTATCAGTTAGGCGAGCTTTATAACTTAAGAGGCGATACGACAAGAGCGCGTTCTGAGTGGAGAACAGCTTATAGACAGGACCCGGCTCACGCAAAAGCAAGAGCGCGGCTCAATATATAACGGAGGTAGCCATGTTAGGCGGTTTATCATCGGATTTCGGCATTGATTTAGGAACTTGTAATACTCTGATTTTTATAAAGGGTAAAGGAATAGTTTTAAATGAGCCGTCTGTAGTCGCGGTTGAACGCGGCACAAAAAAAATAGTAGCCGTCGGTGTCGACGCCAAAAGAATGCTTTGGAAAACTCCCGAAAACATTATCGCGATAAGACCAATGCGCGACGGTGTAATCGCGGACATTGAATCAACAGAAAAAATGATCCGCTGTTTTATTGACCGCGTCTTCCCGCGCTACCGTTTCTTTAAACCAAGAATGGTAATAGGGGTTCCTTCCTGTATTACGGAAGTAGAAAGACGCGCGGTAGAGGAAAGCGCGTATAAATCCGGCGCAAGAGAAGTTCGCGTAATAGAGGAAAGCCTTGCCGCCGCAATCGGCGCGGATATACCGATAAATGAGCCGGCAGGACATATGATCCTTGATATTGGCGGCGGCACTACGGAAATTTCCGTTATATCGCTCGGCGGAATGGTTGTAACAAGCGCAATCCGCATAGGCGGCGATGAATTTGACGAGTCAATTATTAAACACATACGAAGCGTACATAACCTGATAATCGGCGAACAGATGGCGGAAAAACTGAAAATTGAAATCGGAAACGCCTCGCCTGACAGAATGATTGATAAAATGGAAGTTAAGGGCAACGACGCCATCACAGGGCTTCCGCGCAGACTGGAAATTGATTCCGTCGAGGTAAGAGAGGCTCTTAAAGATCCAATAACGCAAATTATTGACGAAATTAAAACGGTGCTTGGAAAAACGCCGCCGGAACTTGCCGCTGATATTGTAGACCGCGGAATTGTAATGACGGGCGGCGGTTCTCTTCTTAAAGGACTAGATAAACTTATTCAGAAAGAAACGGGCGTTCCGGCGATAATCGCGGAACAGCCGGAACTTTGCGTCGCGCTTGGAGCGGGAAAATATTTTGATTACATAAAAGGCGCCGACCTTACCAAAAATATTTATGACAGATTAAACGGATAACATATGCAGCGTGGATTCTTTGGTAAATCGCCGCGGCAGGGCGGCAATAAATTACCGGGAGCGCAGATCAATTCTTCTGTCTTTGTATTTGTAATTTTAATTATTATTTCAACATTAATGCTTTTAGTTTCAAGCAGAAATTTTATTTTCGGTGTTAAAAATACGGGACTGTCCCTGTTTTCGGGAGTAAGAGGCGGTATATACGAATTATCTTCTCTTGTTTCAAGGACGGTGCTGTCGATTAAAGAATTAACAAATTTAAGAAAAGAACATGCTGATCTTTTAAAACAACTTGATCGTTATGAGGAACTGGAACGAAGCAACGCGGAAATTTATCAGGAGAATATCAGGTTAAAAGAACAGCTTGATTTTTCAAAGACTCTTAGATACAGGCGAATACCGGCACAAATATCGGGAAGAGACCCGAATAATCTTTTTTCCGCTCTTGTAATTAACAAGGGAAGCTATTCGGGAGTTTCGAATAACATGACTGTCGTTGCGTGGCAAAACGGCGTTCAGGCTTTAGTTGGAAAAGTAATACAAACGGGCGTATTTGAAAGCCTTGTTATGCCTGTTTTTGACATCAATTCTTTGGTATCGTGCCGTTTTTCTGTTTCGCGTTTTGAAGGAATTGTAGAAGGGCAGGGAGGTTCTGAAAACTCATTAATAATGCAGTTTGTTCCAAGACGCGCCAGAGATGAAGTAAATATCGGAGATATAATCATTACAAGCGGAATGGGCGGAATATATCCGCCGGGAATTAACTTAGGACGCGTTAGCAGTATAAATGTTCTTGAATACGAAACAACTTTGGAAATTGAAGTAATTCCAATGATCGATTTTTCAAGGCTTGAGTATGTTTTTGTTATAGAGGCCGAAAGTTCAGCTTATGATTCACCGGAAATAGACAATGAAACAGGAATAAACAATGATTAGAAGTATTATTTGGACGGTAGTATTCAGTATTGTAGCCGCTATATTGCAATCAACTGTGATTGCGAAAATCTCTTTTTTAAATGTCATTCCCGATATTGCTTTATGCGTTCTGGTTTTTTCCGCTTATGTAAACGGAACAATGACAGGACAGATTTCCGGATTTTTATCGGGATTATTTATAGATTTCTTATCAATGGCTCCGCTTGGTATGAGTTCTCTTATCCGCACGCTGATTGGCGCGTTGGTGGGTCTTTTTAAAGATTCATTATTCCTTGGCTATGTAATTATGCCGATTATTCTTTGCACGGTTGCGACTCTTTTAAAAATATTGATGATGTTTGCGCTTCATTTAGTTATAAAAGAAATTCCGGTTACTTCATTAAGCGATTTGCGTCTTTGGATTGAGTTAGGTCTTAACGCGTTATGCGCGCCGTTATTATTTTTGTTGTTAAGAAATTTTAAACCTATGCTGATAGGACGTGGTTAGTATGCATGAGAACGATTCAACGCGGATAAATGTATTCAGAATCCTGCTCATTATCATTTTTTGCGTTTATTCGGCAAGGCTTTTCAGCATGCAGATCCTTTCGGGAGATATTTACCGTTCCAGGGCGCAGGATATTTCAAGAAGAACATACTCAATACCTACTCAAAGAGGTGAAATTTACGACCGAAATTATGACAAACCTCTTGTTGTAAACAAAGATACTTTCGCGGTCAGTATTACTCCGGCGGAAGTTCCACGCGGAAGTATGGACGAAATTATTAATTCAATTTCAGGTATTCTGAATATTAAAGTTGAAGATATTAAATCAAGACTGCCAAATCAATACCTGCAATTATACCAACCTGTAGAAATAGCGTCTAACGTTCCTTTTTCCGCGATTGCGGCGATAGCTGAAAGAAAAAACACGCTGCCCGGAATTTCGTGGAATATAAAATCGGTAAGAAATTATGAAAATGTCGGAAGTCTTTCGCATATACTGGGATATGTAGGCGATATTACCCGCGACGAGCTTACGTCTCTTTATAACCAAGGGTATCAACAGGGAGACTTAATAGGAAAATCAGGAATAGAAAAACAATACGATTCGCTGTTAAGAGGCAAACCCGGCTGGGAAACAAGAACCGTCGACTCCAGAGGCAGACGGATAACAGGCGACGAAAATATCACCCGCGTTCCGCCCGATATAGGCAAAAATCTTGTTTTAACAATAGATTCTTCCTTGCAGACTCTTGTGGAGAAGGCGATAGGCAATCAAATCGGGGCGGCTGTTGTTATGAGACCGTCAACGGGAGAAATCCTCGCTATGGTTTCTTATCCATGGTATGATGCTAATATTTTTACAGACAGAAATAATTCGGATTATATGGCGTTAGTTGACGATCCTGCAAAACCTTTTATTAACCGCGCTATTCAATCAAATTATCCTCCCGCGTCAACTTTTAAATTAATTTTAACTACGTCAATTTTGTCTGAAAATCTTTTCTCGCCTGATCAAACTATAATCTGCCGCGGGGTTATGAGATACGGCAACCGCGACTGGCATTGCCATCTTCGTTCCGGTCATGGAAGAATGAATTTAACAACCGCGTTAAATCAATCGTGTAACATTTATTATATGACGGTAGGAAGGGATTATGTAGGCGCGGAAAGAATCGTATCCTACGCAAAAGAATACGGTTACGGCGAAATTACCGGCATTGATATTCCCGGTGAAATCGCCGGATTTATACCGACGCCGCAATGGAAAGAACGCCGTTATCACGAAAAATGGGTGTTAGGCGACACAATGAATATGTCAATCGGGCAGGGGTATACTCTTGTTACTCCGCTGCAAATGACTAATTTAGTATGCATGATTGTGAATAACGGAAAAAATTACAAACCTCATATTTTAAAAGAAGTGCGCGATCCTGTTACAAACGCGATAGAAACAGCCGCAGTTCCGGAAGTAATTCATGAAAGCGGCGTCACCCCCGCAGTTTATGAAGCGGTGCGCCGCGATATGAGGTACGTTGTAAGTCAGGGAACAGCGCAATATCCGCTGAATATAAAAACCGTGCAGATTGCCGGAAAATCTGGAACGGCGGAAATGGGGCTTGTGGACAGATGGCATTCATGGTTTACGGCGTTTGCTCCGTATAACAGCACGAATCCCAATGAGCAAATAGTAGTTACGGTTATCATTGAGGCTTCTACTTATCAGGTGTGGATGGCTTCCGCCGTAAGCGCGATTATTTTTCAGGGTTACTTTGGAAAACAAAATTTTGAAGAAGCGGTGCGCTCTCTGGGATTCCAGTATATGGTGACGGCGAGGGGACAATAGAGTGAAGTTTCGCAGTATTCTTGAAATTGATTATTTATTACTGCTTCCCGTAATAGTTCTTATGATGTTAGGTGTTTTTTTTATTTATTCATCGGGAATAACATCGGACGGAATACAGGTTTCAAATGAACATTACAAACAAATTATATGGGCGTCCATAGGTTTGGTAATAGCCATTATAATGTCATTAATAAATTACCGCAGAATTTATAATTTATCGATTTATATTTATTTACTTTCTATCCTTCCGCTTGTTTATACATTACTGTTCGGTCATGAAATTTATAATTCGTCCCGTTGGCTCAGGATAGGTTCTTTTGGATTGCAAATGTCCGAGTTTGTAAAAATTTCCGTAATAATTATGCTTGCGCGTTATCTTGCGGACACGGATCGCAATAAGGAATTATTTTCGCGTTTTGTTATTTCCTGCATAATAGCGTTTATTCCAATGGTTATAGTTCTGCTTCAACCTGATCTTGGAACGGCTCTTGTTTATATAATGATACTTCTGATAATGATATTTATGGCGGGAGTGCCGATGCGTTATATAGCGTTTATGATATCGTGTATCGCGTTAACTGGAATTTTATTGGTTTTACCTTTATGGCAATCATATATACTTCGTAAGTCAATCGCTTTTATTACGGCGTTAACAAGAATAAAAATTATTGTTCTTATAATTTTATTTTTTGGGTTTATTTCCGCCATTTCGCTTTTTGGATATGTTAAATTTAAGAAAAGATATTTTTTTTGGATTGTTTACGCTTCCGCTATTATTGTGTTCTCGCTTGGCGCGTCGTATGCCGCGCGTATAGTATTAAAAAATTATCAGATAATGCGCCTTATTGTTTTTCTTGATCCCAATGTTGATCCGCGCGGCGCGGGCTGGAATATAATTCAGTCCGTTACGGCAATTGGAGCCGGCGGTGTTACGGGCAGAGGTTTTTTACAAGGTACGCAAAGCCATTACCGCTTCCTTCCCGAACAAAGCACGGATTTTATTTTTTCAATATTCTCGGAAGAAGCGGGTTTCTTGGGAGGGTTATTTGTTTTCGCGCTCTTTATGTTTATTTGTTTCAGGCTGTTATCTACAATGAAGACCGTTACGGATCCATTCGCGAAATATTTCTGCGGAGGTCTTGCGGGAATGATATTTTTTCACTTTATTATTAACGTAGGAATGACAATGGGAATAATGCCGATTACCGGTTTACCGCTTTTATTTATGTCCTACGGAGGTTCTTCCATTATGGCGTCTATGATTGGCATCGGCATTGTTTTAAGTATTTACATAAGAAGGTTTAACCGTTAATGTCTGCAAGGTATGTAGACCCGGTAAAAGAATTAGGCAGTCTTCTTTTAGATGCGGAAAAACCGGCGCGCTATACAGGCGGCGAATTTGGAAGACTTGCGGCAAATAAAAAAAAATCAGAAGGCGGCTTAACCTCGATAATAGCGTTTCCCGATCTTTATGAGATAGGAATGGGAAACCAGTCCGTGCGGATTATCTATAACAATTTAAACAACAAAAAAAATATTTTCTGCGACCGCGCTTTCGCCCCCGCGCCTGATTTTGAAAAAATGTTACGTGAAAATAATATCCCCATTTACGGTTTGGATACCGGCATAAGCGCAATGTCTGTAGACTTATTTTTGTTTACGCTCGGTTATGAGCTTGGCTTAAACGGTATACTTACAATGCTGGACGTATCAAAAATTCCGCTTCACTGTGAAGAAAGAACTCCTGATCACCCAATCGTTATCGCCGGAGGTCCCGCTGTTTCCAATCCACTGCCGTATTCGCCGTTTATCGACGCTTTTTGGATAGGGGAGGCTGAAAATGAATTTTTTAATCTTGCGGAAGAATTATCCGAATTAAAAAAAAGAGGGAAGGGCAGGGCGGAACTGTTAAAAAAAATAGCGTCTCACCCTAATGTATGGGTTAAGGGAAAAGGAACAGCGACAAGGGCAATTACTTCAAATTTTTCAAAAGAATCAAATGTGTACCCTATTCCAAGCATGAAAATTGTACAGCATCACGGCGCTGTGGAAATTATGCGCGGCTGTCCTAACGGCTGTCGTTTCTGCCATGCCGGTTACTGGTACAGACCTTGCAGGCAAAAGAATGAACAGCTTATCGCCGCGCAGGTAGACGAAATGGTAACAAAAGGCGGCTGGCAGGAAATAAGCCTGTCCTCGCTGTCATCGGGCGATTATACGGGAATAGCTGAATTAGTAGAAAATCTTAATTCGCGCTTCAGCGACAGGCACATTTCATTCCAACTGCCTTCGCTAAAAGTTTCAGGTTTTTCGCTTTCAATACTGGAAAAAATCGCGGTAACAAGGAAAAGCGGACTCACCTTTGCCGTAGAAACGCCGAAAGAGCTATGGCAGATGGCTATAAACAAGGAAGTAACCATGGATTCGGTTGTTTCGATAATTACGGAGGCAAGAAAGAACGGCTGGAAGGGAGCGAAGTTTTATTTTATGATAGGGCTTCCGGTTCCCGATTGCGGTTTTAATGAGGAAGAGGAAATAGTTTCGTTTGTCGCGGATATCGGGCGCAGATGCAGAATGCACTTTAACATTAACGTTGGAATATTTATTCCAAAACCGCATACTCCGTACCAATGGGCGAAGCAGATTGACAGCGAAGCCGCCGAAAAAAAGTTAAACTTTATACGTTCTAAACTAAAACCTTTGGGACACAAGGTAAGTATTTCAGACCCGCTTATTTCGCGAATAGAAGGCATTTTAAGCAGGGGAGACGAACGCTCAGGATTATTGTGTGAAAAAGCATGGCAGGAAGGAAGCAGGCTAGACCCCTGGAGCGAATTTATAAACAGGGAAGCTTGGCAAAAGATTATTGACGATAACCGCGATATTGTAGACCTGATTTTATCGGGAAAAAATGAAATACCCTGGGCTGATATTGATTCATGCGTAACAACTGAATATTTACGGCAAGAACTGAAAAAGTCACAGGAAAGCCGGAGAACAGAATCATGCAAGGAAAAATGTTGCAATTGCGGTATCGCTTCAAAAGTAACCCCATGTCCGCCAAAAAATACGGCAATTGCGGTAAATTCGAGCGCTATTGTTAACCAAGAGAAAAAAGAAGTTAACGAAAAAAATGAACATAAAACCGTCCAATCAACTGATCCATCGGTATATAGGGTATTATTCAGTTTCAGCAAGGAAGAAAGCGCTGTCTTTCACGGGCATTTAAGCCTGATAGAGATTTTTTCGATGGCGTTCAGGAGAGCCGGTATTCCGGTTATGTATACCAAAGGGTTTAACCCTCTGCCAAAAATGGAATTCGCGTCTCCTTTATCGGTAGGCATCAGCGCGGAGTTTGAAATCGCCTCTGCGGATTTTTCCGAGATGTTTCCGGCAGAACGTTTTATAGCGTCTCTTAACGAAAATTTGCCGAGCGGTATTGTCATTAAAGAGGCGCGGTCTTTTTTAATAAAAAGCGGCATGAAGAAGTACTCATTATCGTCGCTATTATGGGGTTTCCGGTACCAATACAATGAAGATACCGATTTTGTAAACGCTAAAGAAGATAAAATTTACAGGCAAAACAAGTTAAATGACCGCAAGTCTTTGTTTTTGCTGAAAAGAAGCGCTGTTTTGGCGCGTAATATGTCGGGCGATACGAGCGAATACGCGCCGTATTTTGACGTATACCGGTTTTTATATCCTGATAACTAATAAATCATCGAATCCTGTTACGTTTTTCTTTTCCTGTCAACCGCCTTTTCAGGTATAATATTGGTAGACAGAATACGCGTTATGAATAGTGGAATATACAGGTAAAAAAGGCTAGCCGCACCGTGTACGCTTCCGCTTGTTTAATATTAGTTCATATTTGGCAATTTAAAAATACTGATAAATGTTGGTTTGCCGTAAAGCCTTGAAAAATTACCTTTATCCTGATTCGTCCCTACTGCGACAATATACATTGAAGCGTAGGCAAATTCAGATATGCCGCTTTGCCCTGAAACATCGGCGTTAACGGTTGAAGTTGCGTTTGCGTAGTCGTTCATCTCGGGCGAACTGAAAAAGTATCTATAACCGGGACCGGTGGGTTTTGGATTAAATGTTCCCCCATCGGTTGAACGGTAAATTGGATTATTTGAACTGTTAATAAAAGGTTTTTCACCGTCAGTTAACGGAAATTGTATAGTAAACGAACCGCCGCTTTTTGTAAGTATGGTATTTCTTATATTTGATTTTTCAAGTTCAAGCTCATAAAATCCCCTGCTTTTGAACGTGTTTAACGAAGGAATTGATGAAGTATTTGTCGGGTCTATGTACGATTTAAACGCATTGTAATCAGATGATATTCTTGAATTATTACTTATTAATTCGGGAACAGTTCCGTATACTGTACCGATAATATATATTTTATAGTAAATGATATACCCTGTCGCGTAAGAAATACTGGCAAGCGACGGAAGCGTTATATCAGCTTTGTCAGTTAAGTTCCGCGTAATATTGCCTTCAGGAACTTGCGGAATATAAGAATATTCGTCTATTCCGCAGGACAGTAATGTTAAAATACAAAGAATAAAAATTACCGGTTTATTTTGTCGGTTCATTTATCCTCTATAACCGCAATTCTGCTTCTTGCAAGGTTCTGCCAGACAGGCATTTGCGGCCATTTGCTTAAAACAACGCGATACGCATCCACGGCGGCTGTGTTATTGCCAAGCGTTTCATGGAGTCTGCCAATTGAGAACTGAGCGCGCGCCGCCGCCGGAAACTCAAACTTGTGGGCTACGCACTGCTCTAATAATTCTATCGCTTGTTCCGGATTACCCTGTTCTTCCGCGGCGGCTGCTGCGTTAAATAACGCTATCGGAGCAAGGTAGGTTTTATTCCCTTTTTTTGCCGCGGAAAGCCATGCTTCCTGCGCGTTAGCCCAGTCCTTTCTGCCGGAATAAATCTGTCCGATGATAGCCCATGCCTTGCTTCCCGCAAATCCGTTTGTTTTTTCCGCAAAAGTTTTTATCTCGGCAAACAGGGTTTCCACTTCGGGCGTATTATAATCTTCTTCGTTATTTAACGATAAATCGTCAAACTTACTGTTTAATTCGTCCAGCGCGGTAATCGCTTTTTTGTTAAGAGTATCGCTTATTGAAAGATAAGCAATCAAGCCGACAAACAGTACAATTATTGCGCCAATAACTATAAATATCGCTTTTCTGTTATTTGTAACAAAATCGTTAATTTTATCCGTGACGTTTTGATTCTCGTTGTTTTGCATTATATCTCCTTGGGATTACTTATTTTAAGCTCTTTTATCAATCTTGACAAGTAAGTACGCTGAATAACAAGCGCTTTTGCCGTTTCCGTCTGATTCCATTCATTTTCTTCCAGAACCTTGCGGATAAAGTTTGATTTAAACACATTTATAGCGTTTTTTAAATCGCGATCTATTATTTCCTGTTCTTCGTTGTTTTCATGCGTTGCAGATGTTTTTAAGAATAGATCTTCGGGCTCTATCCACTTGTTTTTGCCTATTACACAGGCGCGTTCTATGCAATTCTGCAGTTCGCGGACATTGCCTGGCCACGAATAAGTAAGCATCGCGTGAAGTGTTTCCTGCGAAAATCCGCTGAATTGTTTTTTGGTCTCCCGCATGAAATTTTTAAGGAAAAAATGCGCCAATTCGCCGATATCCTCAGAACGCTGGCGCAGCGGCGGGATATAAATGGGCAGTACGTTCAGGCGGTAGTATAAATCGCTCCTGAACAAGTTCTTTTTTACCTGTTCTTCTAGGTCTTTGTTGGTCGCCGCGACAATTCGCACATTTACGGTTATAGTAATATCCGACCCTACTTTTTCAAATTTTCGCTCCTGAATGACGCGGAGTATTTTTGCCTGCAATGAAAGCGGCAGGTCTCCTATCTCATCAAGGAATATAGTGCCGTTATCCGCCATTTCAAAACGTCCTTTTCTGGACGCGATGGCGTTTGTAAACGCGCCCTTAACATGACCAAAAAGTTCGCTTTCCAGCAAGCCTTCGGGAATCGCGGCGCAGTTAATTCTTATAAACGGACGATCTTTGCGGGCGCTTTTTAAATGTATCTGTTCGGCGAATAATTCCTTGCCTACCCCGCTCTCCCCTAAAAGCAAAACGGACGAATCGGTTTTTGCGACCCTATCAATAATTTCCATTATTTCAAGAATTGCCGGGCTTTTTGTAATGATTGTATGGAACTGATCGCTTTGCAGTCTGTCATGCAGATCCTGAATTTCATTTTTTGCCTCTTCCATTGTTTTTGCGTTGACAACTGCCAGCGCCGCCTGATTGGCAAAAATTTCAAGCCATTCAAGATCCTCTTGCGTAAAGCCTGTTTCATTTTTTTTATTTATAACTTCAAGAACGCCGATACAATCGTCTTTTATCCTCATGGGAACCGTCATAATTGTTTTTGATTTGTAATTGATTTCTTCTCCGATATTGTGAAGATGACGCTTGTCGTTCTTTACATCGTTAACAATTAAGGATTTATTGTTCTGCGCCGTCCAGCCCGCGATTCCCTCTCCCATTTTAACGGTATACTTTTGAACTTCGCTGCCCTTTGAACCTAAGGCTACTTCAAAATAAAGCTCGTTTTTTTCTTTGTCTATTAAAAAAAGACTGGACGCGTCGGCTTCGGAAAGACGCGTAGCGGATTCCATTATTCGGGATAAAAGACTGTGTATATCCTTATAATTTGAATTTATAAGAGAGTTTATCTCTATGAGAGTATGAAATTTATCGGCGTCAATTTTGGACAGCATAGCCGTCTTTTAGCCATTATCCTTTGAATCGTCAGCTTTCGATTTTAAAACGGAGCCAAGGGTATAGGTAGAATCTGATGATTCATCTTTGGACATATAGCGGGATATTTCATCGCGCTGAACTTTCTTCTGGTAATCGCGTAACGAAAAAGCCGCCTTTTGTTTGTCGCTTTGAATTTCAAGAACAATAGCTTTTATTTTATCTCCTACTTTGTATTTTTTCATCGCATCTTCCGGATCATCTTCGCGATTTTCCACAAGATTTGATTTGTGAATAAGCCCTTCTATTCCGCCCGGAACTTTTAAAAATATGCCGAAGTCGGTAATGGAAACAACTTCACCTTCCACAGGAGAGCCCGGTTTGTAATTTTCGCTGAAATCTTTCCATGGGTCTTCTGATAACTGTTTTACGCCGAGTTTAATATTCCTGTTATTCGGGTCTACGGATAAGATCATAACTTCAATTTCCTGCCCTACGGTGAGAGCAGAATTTTTATTTTTCTTTAACCATGACATGTCGTCGGAATGAAGGAACCCGTCGATACCCTCTTCGATTTCAACAAACGCTCCGGCGTTGGTTACTTTAACAACTTTTCTGTTAATTCTTGTTCCAACAGGATATTTTTCTTCAATAGTCGTCCACGGATTATCCTTAACCTGTTTAAGCCCCAGCGATACTCTGCCCGCTTGAAGATCGTAACCCAAGACCATGCACTCGACAACGTCGCCGATTTTTACAATGTCCTGCGGTTTTTGAACTTTCTTTAACCACGAAAATTCAGAGATATGCGCAAGCCCTTCAATGCCTTCTTCAAGTTCTATGAACGCGCCGAAGTCCGTAAGTTTTGTAACCTTGCCTTTGACAATATCGTTAACGTGATATTTTTCTTCAAAGTGAACCCAAGGGTCGTCAGAGTAATGTTTGAGAGAAAGATTGATTCTTTTTTCCTGCTTGTCTATTCTGATAACTTTTAATTTTATTTCCTGACCTTTTTTTACAAAGTCTTTAGGGCGCGTAACGTGCCCCCAACTCATGTCGTTGATGTGAAGAAGTCCGTCAAAACCGCCGAGATCTATGAACGCGCCGAATGAGGTGAAACTTTTTACAACGCCCGTAACATCCGCGCCTATTGGAGTTTTTTCAAAGAAGTCGCTGCGTTTGCGATCAAGATCTTCTTCCATGAATTTTCTTCTGTTAACAACGATATTAATTTTTCCGTCTGAATAAAGTCTCTCTACAAAAACTTCGATTTTTGTGTTGATAATTTTTTCGGGCTTATCAAGTTTTTGTACGTCTGCTTGGCTGATGGGAAGGAACGCGTGCACTCCCGCTCCAAGATTAACGTCAAAGCCGCCCTTAACTTGTTTTTCTACAGTACCTTCAACTGATTTTTTATCCGTGAACGCCTGCCGCAAATTTTTCCAGAAAAGTTTCGCGTCGGCTTTTTGTTTTGAAACAATAACTTCGCCGTATTTGTTTTCCTTTGCGACAAGGATAACGGATACGGGATCTCCTATTTTTGGAATTTCGGAAAATTCCGCTATGGGAATTTTTCCTTCTGATTTGTAACCTACATCGACAAATACCTGATCAGAGGTAACCTGAATTACCTTGCCTTCGACAAGCTGCCCTTCCTCAAGTTGCTCCAGCGTTTTCAGGTATTCTTCCTGCAACTGAGTTTGAATGTTTTCTCCCTTTGCCGGACTAGTGTCCGAGCTCACTTCCTTTTCTGCCATTTTGTCTCTTCCCTTAATTATTTGTTATTACCTGTATTAATTTCTCATAAACTTGAATAATGGTCAAGTCACTGGTATCTAAATAATTAACTCCATCGGCGATTTTTAAACTGCCCTCGGTTTTATTCCTGTCTATCTCGTCCCGCTGTAAAATGGCGTCTTTTATTTCAGGCAGAGTTAAATTTGACACCCCCTGCTCGAAACGGCGTTTTGCCCTTGAATCAGCCGAGGCGTCAAGATAGAACCTGTATTCAGCGTCAGGGAAGACCACAGTGGTCATATCCCTGCCTTCTATGACAATATTCTGCCCTTTTGCGATATTTCGGATTAAGTCGTTCACAATGTGCCTTACAGGGACGATAGCGGAAAGGGGCGCGGAAAAACGGTCAATTTCATCGGTATGAAGCAAATTTGTGACATTTTCGCCGTTTAGAAAAACTTCCGTTTTTTGGTAGGAAATTTTGATATTTTTGGCAAATTCTATGACTTTTTCGCTGTCTTTTATATCGATTTTAGCGCGGATACAGCCTAAAGTGATAGTTCTGTACAAATTTCCCGAATTAATGTAGGTATACTCTTTTCCGTCCTGTCCTTTCAGTTTTTCCGCCAATAATTTGGCTATGGTGCTTTTACCCGAGCCGGCGGGACCGTCCATCGCTATTACCATGTATTCTCCTTCTTTTCTTTTTTTTGACCGCCGCGAAGGGCGTTAATTTCATCGTTTGAGAGGGGTCTGGAGTTTCCTTCGGGTAAATCTCCTAAGCGGACGGAGCCGATTCGCACCCTTCGCAGTAAGGACGGATGCAAGTGAAAATGCGAAAACACCCTGCGAATTTCACGGTTTTTACCTTCAACAAGGACAATACGCATTGCTTTTCGCCCGATTTTTTCGGCTTTTTTCGCCTTGTAGTACTCATCTTCAACTGTAATACCCGAATTAAAGGCTTCCGCCACTTCATCGGGAATAACGCCTGTAGCCTCTACGATGTATTCTTTTTCAAGTTCTGAGCTTGGGTGACCAAGATCGTTAGCGAAAGCGCCGTCGTTTGTAAAAAAGATTAAACCGCAGGACAGGAAATCCAGCCGTCCTACATTGTACAACCGTTCCCGGTTTTTTGGAAGTAAACTGAGCGCCAAAGGGCGACCCTGCGGATCGCTGGAACTGCAAATGTATCCCGGCGGTTTATTGAGAGCCAAATACAGTAAACGCGTTTCAGGTTGAACGGGTTTGCCGTCCAGCAGAACAATGTCGCCGTCCTCTACTTTGCTCCCCTGAGCGGTAATTGTTACGCCGTTTACGGAAACTCTGCCCTGCGCTATTATGTCTTCCGCCGCCCTTCTTGAAGCGACTCCTGCATGGGAAAGATAAACTTGAAGCCTAATCCTTTTCCCCCTCAAGCTCAAATTTTTCAATATCGCTCTCGCCGAGTTTCGGAAGCTCAGAAATCGAGTTTAAATGAAATTGCATTAAAAATTCCTTTGTAGTGCCGTAAAGAACAGGTCGCCCGGGAATGTCTTTTTTCCCGACTTCGCGGATAAAACTTTTTTCCAGCAACAGGCGGATCATATTGTCCGCGGATACGCCGCGTATCTTCTCTATTTCCGCTCTTGTTATGGGCTGTGAATAAGCGACAATCGCAAGCGTTTCCATTGCGGCGCGGGAGATTTTTCCCTCGTTTTTTCTGCCATAGCGTTCTTTTAAATTATCCCAATATTCGCGTTTTACGGAAATTTGCAGTCCGCCGCCAACTTGCGACAATTCCAGCCCGCTGTCAATGTTCGCGTAACGCTCTCTTAAATTGTCCAACGCGCATGTTACGGTTTCCTTTGAAAGTCCGCAAATGCGGGCGATTGCACCTTCGTCAAGCGGGTCTCCTTCCATGTATAAAATCGCCTCGACAAGCGCCGTTTCTTTTTCAATATTTTCGGTCACAAAAATCTCCGTTTAATCCTGTATGGCGGGTTTTATCAGTATATCGCCGAATAGGCGGTTTTGGTAGATCACTATCATACGGAATTTTGCGGCTTCAAGGACTGCCAAAAAAGCGCATACAACGTCCAGCGTACCCGCTCTTGTAATTAATTCCGTAAATCTGCACTCCCCTCTGTTTTCCAGAAATTCATTAAGCAAGGTTGTTTTTTCGTTTACCGTAACTTCTTCGTAAAGATCGATAATTCTTTCCGCCGGAAGGTTAACCGTTAATGCCGAAAAACTTTTTAACAAATCCCAAATATCGACTTTTTCCCAAATATTGTCGTCGGAAAACGGCAGATTATGCTGCAGCCTTTTACGCTCAATTATCCATTCATTTTCCTTTTCTTTCTCTTCCATGAGTTCCGAAAGTTTTTTATATTTTTGGTACTCAATCAACCTTTCAACAAGCTCCGCTCTTGGGTCTTCGCCCGAATCTTCCGTAATTTCCACCGGCAAAAGTGTGCGGCTTTTGATGTACAGCAAGGTAGCCGCCATTGCGTGGAAGCCTGTAAGTTCGTCAATATCCATTGACTGCGCGCTGTAAAGGTATTCTATGTACTGCTCGGTTATCTGGGCTATGGGGATATCGTATATATTTATCTCATTTTTGCGGATCATATACAGCAGAAGGTCTAGGGGACCTTCAAATTCGCTTAATTTGAAGC
>Ga0268262_10001539_pt1 | contig 28408 bp, 25 predicted proteins | sample TergutNc150P3_FD_190354 | JGI IMG/M metagenome (GOLD analysis project Ga0268262, IMG submission 190354) | Nasutitermes corniger P3 segment gut microbial community from laboratory colony in Florida, USA - Nc150 P3 (SPAdes) (version 2) | ecosystem: Host-associated > Arthropoda: Insects >... | reverse complement strand
TTAAATTCTTCTTCTGTTAGTTTCCCGGGTTTCTTTAAGATGTTGTCGCTGATTGATATTTTGCCTACATCATGAAGCTGGCAGGATTGCAGCAGAAGGTTTACATCCCAGCTTTTTGTTTCTTCGCTGTAAATTCCGTCCTTTTCAATTTCTTCCATCATGATTTTTATTCCGTGCTGTGTTCGCTCTATGTGACCGCCCGTTGTATCGTCTCTGCATTCAACCAATTCCGCCATTGTTTTTAATAGGGCGCTCTGCAGTTCTATTACACTCTGTGTTTTTTCTTCTACCATTTTCTGCAGATTTTCATTAAAGCGTTTAAGTTCTTTGCGCTGTTCTTCTAACAGGATATGCGCTTCAATGCGTTTAAGAAGCAATGGCGGCTGAAATGGTTTGGTAATATAATCAATGGCTCCAAGGGAAAGTCCCGTAAGCTCATCGTCCGATTCAGTGCGGGCGGTTAAGAATACTACCGGAATATTTTTTGTTTCCGGTTTGGATTTAAGAATTTTTATCGCTTCGTAACCGTTCATTTCCGGCATATCGACATCGAGCAAAATTACGGCAGGAGTGTTGTTTTCCATAAGACCGAACATTTTTTCCGCCGACGGACAAGTGGCGACTGTATATTTTTCCGCCAGTACGTTTTTTCCGATACGCAGATTCGCGGGATTATCATCTACCAAAAGAACAAGTTTTTTTTCGTTTTCCATTTTCTACCTTTATCCTTTTATTAGTTCCTCGATGATTTTAACGGCGCTGTCAAATTCAGTCATCAATACGTCGTCGGAAATTTTATTTAATGTTTCTTTGGTTTGCTTATCTAATTGTTTTTGATTCAGTTCCCCTAAAAGACGTTCAATCTCTGAGGCGTTTTGCGAATTCAATGCGGATGCGAGTTCCTTAAACAACGAGGAAAGATCGGCGCACAATGAAGAAGCGCGTGAGTTTTCCGTCTCTTTGCGCCCAAGAGCTTTATCAATATTGATTATCAATCCTGTAAGCTGCTGAGCGAAGGCGGACAGATGCTCTCGGATAAAAGCCATGTCCGATGCTTTGCCTGCGGCTTCAAGCTCCGCGGCGCTCTCGGAAACATCTTTCGCTCCAATGCTTGCCGCCGCGCTTTTAAGAGCGTGCACATTGGTTACAAAAAAGGTCAGGGCGTCAATCTCAGGTGTTTTTTGCAGTAACGGCAGTCTTTCCTGCGCGTCTTTGCAGAACATTGCCAATACTTGTTTGTAAAGAATTAAAGTTCCGCCCGTCATGGAGATACCTTTTACGGCGTCAACGCCAGGGATGGTATATAACGCTCTGTCCTCTGAGAAATTCTTAGGCGTTTTCTTTTTTGCATCCTTGTCATCTTGAGAGCTTTGTTCTTTCTTTTCTTCCGGTATCCAATGGTTAAGAATTTCATCCAGTTTGGAAACATCTATGGGCTTGGAAATAAAATCATTAAAGCCGTTCTCAATAAACATTTCCTTCATGCCTACAACCGCGTTTGCGGTTAGTGCAATAATAGGAATTTGTTTGCGCAATTTCCCATTCTCCTGTATTTCTTTTTCCCATGCGCGGATAGCGGCTGTTGTTTCTATTCCGTCCATTCCGGGCATCATGTGATCCATAAATACAATATCGTACTCGCGCTGTTCTGCAACAGAACGTTTTACCAACTCTACGGCTTGCAAACCGTTCATACAGGTATCAATTGATGTTTTGTAAGGTGTAAGAAGCCCTTCAACCACTTTAAGGTTAGTCGATATGTCGTCCACTACCATAAGCCGCGCGCGGGGGAAGATGAAACGGTTTACGTTGGAATTTTTAGTATAATCTTTGCTGTCCGTTTTGCCGTTAAGAACATTTGCAATGGAAAGAGATTGTACAGGTATTGAAACAAACCGCACGCCGGGTATGTATGCTTCTGTCCCCCATTCTATCATCAGCGCCATAGGCGGTTTCTTTCCTTGGAAAAAAGCCGTATCGCTTTGTTCCATGACAGGTTTGATCTTTTCATAGAGACCGTAACTGGAAAATACATAGAACCATTCTTCACGATACAGCGCGGCGGCAAAATCATACTGATTAGTTACCAAAGTATATGGAACATTCATGTTTTTCAGAGTCCAGCTTACAGCGCCGGCATAAATTGATCTGCCTTCATAGACAAGTATCCTCTTTTTCTCCGCATCTTCTACCGCGGCAAAGGGTTCTTCCGATTCAATGGTTTGCGGTATAATCGCGGTGAATACGCTTCCTTTGCCGTATTCGCTTTCCATGGTTATATCTCCGCCCATGGCGACGCAGAGGCGTTTGGTAATTACAAGCCCCAATCCCGTTCCCTCAATACCTTGATTTTTCTTCGTGTCTATCTGGGCAAACTCTCTGAAAAGTTTTTTCTGATCTTCCTGCTTTATTCCCTTTCCGGTATCCGCTACAACTATCTTCAGCCAGACTTGTTTGTCGTTGCGTCTGTTTACGGTAATGGTTAACCCGATATGACCCTTCTCCGAATATTTTACAGCGTTAGTTAAAAGATTAAGGAAAACTTGGCGCAGACGCACTTCATCTCCGATAAGGCTGTTGGGAATATTCCCGTCAATGTTTGTAAAGAAACGTATCGGTTTTTCCATAAGCCGCATACGGATAATATTGATAGTATCGTTTATCAAAGATGAAAGCCGGTAATTACTCGGAACAATTTCCAGTTTTCCGCTCTCGATTTTTGAGAAATCCAGAATATCATTGATGATTGACAAAAGATTCGCGCCCGCCTGTTTAATCGTAAGGATATGCTCCTGAGCCGCTTCGCGTCTTTCTTCGCGTAAGGCAAGCTCCGCCATGCCGATAATGGCGTTCATGGGCGTGCGTATTTCATGGCTCATTTTGGCAAGAAATTCATCTTTGGATTTTGAAGCGGCTTCGGCTTTTTCTTTTTCCAGCCGCGCTTCCACGGCTTCCAGTTTAAACATCTGAACCTGATTCAAGTGATACAGCATTTCCTGAAATCTTTGAGAAAGCTGGCGGATTTCATCCTTGCTTTGTGTTTGTTCAAATTGAACGTCCAGATGTCCGTTTGCAATTTTTTCCGCCGCCAACCCGAGTTCCGCAAGAGGAGCATCAATAGACTTAGTAACGGAAAGCGCCAACAGAATGGATACAATCAACGACATTACAACGAGCGTCAGCATTAAGTATATATTAAACGAGGCTTTTTCATTGTTCTCTTTCATTTTGGTGTCAGAGTATTCAAGATTTTTTAAAAAGCCTAAGTTTAAATAGTAAGTAAATGTGTTAAAAATGGGAGTAAGACGGTTTATATACACGGAAAGCGCTTCTTCCGTGCGCCTTTCCTCCACCAGATAAAAAATTTCATCAGCCAAAGGAGTATAGGCATCCGTGTATATTTCCAGTAAGTTTGCCATGTCCTGCAATTCACCCGGCGTAAAAACATCGCTGAATTGATCCTGAATCGCGATATACTCTTTTAACCGTTCCAATAAATGCGCGGCGTGATCTTTTGTCGTCTGTATTACATAGTCGGTAAGAGAGCTGTCGCTTATGTACAACATATTAAATATACCGTAATCAACAAAAGTATTGCTGTCGTAAATATCGTTTAATATGGTAACATTGTGTATCGTCTTAATCGACGATCTTCCCATAGAGGTAAGTCTTGAGAAACCTGTCAATCCTACGATCAATGTAAAAAAGACTATGATGGAGAATGACAATATTAAGCGTGTTCCGATTCGGAATTTTCTAAGCATAAAACAATTCCCCGTTATAGTCTTAATTTTTCATAGGTGGAGTATTCTCCGCCTTTTAAATGAATGATATATACGTTGGTATGCGGATTGTTGTCTTCATCAAACTGTATATGTCCTGTTATCGAATCAATTATATTTTCCTTAATGGCGGTAACAAAGGCGTCCTTATCTGTGCCTTTCGCTTTTTTTATCGCTTCAGTTAAAATGTATACGCAGGTGTAAGCGGTCGCAGAACCGGACAGCGGCATTTGAGAAAAGCAGTCAAAGTATTCTCTGACAAACTGCACGACTTTTTCGTCTTGATCATCAAATGAAAAAGGAGCCGAATAATAAACGTTTTTCATTGTGTCCGGGTTGTTTATGTAAGTTAAAAGTCCGTCCCACGCGTCCGATCCCAGTATCGGCGTATTAACAAGACCCGACGCGTAAGCGGTATTAGCCAATTTTGCGGCGGGAACATAATCTTCGGGGCAGAAAATAACATCGGGCGGATTATTAACGTATTTGCGCAGAATACCCGGAAAATCATTCCATGTTGAATACGTCTCCGCCGCCATAATGCTTCCGCCGCGTTCTTTAAATGATTCCTCAAAAACATCAACTATATGATTAAAATTGTCGTTATTTTTGTTCTTAAAAACAACCGCCGTTCTTGCTTTAAGCGAGTTGCGCGCAAAATACGCCATTACTTCGGCTTGGTAATCGTCGATAAAAATAGCCCTAAAGACGTTTTTTCTGCCCTTAGTTACTTCGGGGCTTGATGCGGTAGGCGAGATAACAGGTATGCCGTCTTTTTCCGCCGCCTTGGCAAGCGCGATTGTTACACTGCTGTAGCTTGAGCCGATAATGGCGGCTACGCCTTTTTCTTTTAACTTATTGTACTGTTGTACGATATATTCCTCGTCTCCGCGGTCGTTTAATACAATAATATCCAGTTTTTTCCCCAGTATGCCGCCGTTTTCATTGATTTGCTTTTTGGCAATATACATACCGTTAAGAGCGCGGAAACCTTCGTCCGAATCTTCGCCTGAAAGCGGTAAAAGCGCGCCTATGGTTATAAATTCACGGGATGATCTTGCGGAACAGCTATTGACGGTAAATATGATAACAGCCAAAAACAAAAAACAAATTGTTTTTGCAAGGATTTTGTTTTTCGGCACAGGGTTTCTCCTTTTACTTTGCTTGCACGGTGATAAGATCGTTGATAATTTCCAGAGCTTTGTCAAATTCGGTTATCAGCACTTCATCGGAAATCTTTTCCAGCGCATCTCTGGTTTCCGAATCCAGAGGTATTTTTTCCAAGTCGGCAAGAAGGCGGTCAATTTCTTTTGCGTTCTGTTTTTTCAAAGCTTCGGCAAGTTCTTCAAATAACGGAGTATTATCAACCATTAATGAAGGGTCGTCGGATAACTCTTCAGGTTTTTTGTTTACCAGAACTTTTTTAATATTGACTATCAATTCCGCAAGCTGCTGTATAAAGCCGGGCAAATGTTCCTGAATAAAGATCATATCCGTAGTTTTGCCCGCAGCTTCAAGTTCCGCAGCTTCTATGGAAACATCATCTGCGCCTATGCTTGCCGACGCGCTTTTAAGGGAATGAACCTGTGTAATAAATGCGGGCAAATTTTCCGCATTCTGCGTTTGCTGTAAAAGCGGCAGTCTGTCCTGCGCGTCTTTGTAAAACTGCGACAATACCTGTCTGTAAGTGGTAACGGTTCCGCCCGTCATTGAGATGCCTTTTACGGTATCAATGCCCTGTATAGAGGGCACGTCATATATCGATCCTTTATCCGAGCTGTCAATTCCTTTTTCCATTTTGTTTTTCGGTATCCAGCGGTTAAGCATTTCATCAAGTTTTGAAACATCTATTGGTTTGGAAAGGAAATCATTAAAACCGTTTTCGATAAACATTTCCCGCATTCCAACAACGGCATTGGCGGTTAAAGCTATAATCGGCACGGTGCGGTAGCGGTCTCCTTCGAGCGAACGGATAATTTTTGTAGCTTCAATTCCGTCCATTTCCGGCATCATGTGATCCATAAATATAATGTCGTACTTGCCGCGCTTTATAAGTTCTATGGCTTGCAAACCGTTAAGGCAGGTATCTACCGTTATGCGGTAAGGAGCAAGAAGCCCTTCGACAACTTTAAGGTTGGTCGCAATGTCGTCCGCTACAAGAATTTTCGCGCTTGGGTAAGTAAAGCGTATAATACCGGAACTTTTAATATATCCTTTATTATCCGCTTTGCCGTTAAGAATATTTGCAATTGACAATGACTGTACAGGTATAGACAAAAACCGCACTCCGGGTATGTAAGCTTCAGTTCCCCATTCTACCATCAAAGCCAGCGACGGTTTTTTCCCGCCTGCGAAAACTGAGTCCGGCTGATCCATAAGCGGTTTTATATTATCATAAAGACCGTAACCGGAAAAAACATAGAACCACTCTTCTCTGGACAGCGCAAGGGCAAAATCATTTTGATGCGTTACCATAGTATAAGGAACGTGCATATTGTTCAGAGACCAGCATAGCGCTTTTGCGTAAATTTCCCTGCCTTCATATATCAGTATTTTCTTTTTATCAGCATCTTCTACTGCGGCAAGCGGCGCTTCCGCCTCAATCTCCTGCGGAATAATCGCCGTGAATTCGCTGCCCTTACCGTATTCGCTCTCCATTTTTATGCTTCCGCCCATAGCGACGCAGAGACGTTTGGTAATAGCAAGCCCTAATCCGGTTCCTTCAATGCCTTTGTTTTTCTTTGTATCTACCTGAACAAACTCGTCAAAGAGTCTTGCCTGGTCTTCGGGTTTTATACCTTTCCCCGTGTCAACTACGACTATCTTCAGCCAGACTCTTTTACTGTCTTGTTTGTCTATGGTAATGGTTAAACCGATATGTCCCTTGTCCGAATATTTTACGGCGTTGGACAGAAGGTTAAGGAGTATCTGCCGAATTCTGGCTTCGTCTCCGATAAGGTTGTTGGGAATGTTTCCGTCTACATTGGTAAAGAACCGCAAAGGCTTTACAATAAGACGCATACGGATAATATTGACTGTGTCGTTAATCAAAGATGAAAGCATATATTTAACGGGAACAATGTCCAATTTGCCGGCTTCGATTTTTGAAAAATCCAAAATATCATTGATAATAGACAAAAGGTTCGCTCCGGCTTGTCTTATATCTTGCACATAACCCCGCGATTCGCCCGAAAGATCCGATCTCATCAGCAATTCCGCCATGCCTGTAATGGCGTTCATCGGCGTGCGGATTTCATGGCTCATCTTGGCAAGGAAATCGCTTTTTGCCTGAGAAGCGAATTCCGCCTTGCGGTTTGCCTCAAGCAGTTCCTTGTTATGTTCCGCCATTGTGCCCTCCAAACGGGCGATAAAAACATTGATGACGATGAAAAGGAATAAAATAAGGAACAGCATACTGAAAAATACGGTATTCATAGCTTTGTCCAGCGCAAATAAACCGGGCGTTGGATAGCTAACCGCAAGATACCATCCCATAGAAGGGATGGAGTTTACCAGATGTATTTTTTTATTGTAGAGAAAGCTTCGGCTTTCTCCTTCGGAAAGTTCGTTTGCCACCTTGATCAACTCTTTTCCTTCATCGCCGAGCAGAACGTCAAGATGGATTTTGTTTTCAACAAGATTATAATCCGCCGCCGAAGTAATTTCATTGTATTTATTGAACATGTACGGCGTTATATTTTTATCGAATTTCTGATAACTTGAAGCTATGAAATTTGAAAAATCGGTAAGGTTTATACCTATGCCGAGCATTCCTATTGGTTTTTTGACTGTCTCTGGGGTAAATACGGGAACGTTGATCCAAAGATTGATCTGATCCAAATCGGGATTATAATTGATGTTAAAATTAAATTTTTCCGTTTCGTAAAGAGTTAAATTGTACCAATAAGACGCAGGATCATCAGGATTGATAATATACGGATCGCTTCCGGTCGTATAAAAGACTTTATCTATATCGCTGACCCAGAAAACGACCTTATTTTCAAAATGTTCCTTATAAAGGTCTAATTCGGTATAGGCTTGCGCTTTCAGAACAGGATCAGATGGGTTCATAAAATACTGCTGAATTAAATTAGTATCCGCCATTTTTAAAACAAGGGCAAGCTCACTGTTTACCGTGTTCGCCAAGCGTAAACGCAATGTTTCGGAAGCTATGGAAAGCTGTTGTTCCATAAAAGAACGGTTAATTTGATGAGCGGAGATGGTATACACCGTAATTGCGGATATGGCTATAATAATGAAAAGAATGCAGGAAAAAACCAGAAATGCCTTGTTCACAAATTTTCTAAACAACCTAAACGGATTTGTAACCATGTCCCCTTTACCCTTTAACTTTTAACAATATTAGTAATAAAATAGCATATTTTAAAAGATTTTTCTACTCTGAAAAACCGAAAAATGAAGAATTTTGCATAAAAAAGGCTATTTATTCGATTATTCCGACCGTTTGTGTATATTGACATTTTAACTGTTTTATGCCATTATTTACCGGAATAATAAGGGTTATAACAGGAGAAATGTATGGCATTAACCAAAGAAAGCGCAGCTACAATCGTAACCAAATTCGGCAAAAACGATAAAGACACAGGCGCTACAGAAGTTCAGATTGCTCTGCTTACCGAGCGAATCAACCAGCTTACAGAGCACTGCAAGCAGTTTAAGAAAGACAAATCAGGTCAAAGGGGACTTTTAATACTGGTCGGCAAACGCCGCAGGATGTTAAAGTACATTCAAAGGACGAATCTTGAGGGCTACCGCAAGTTGATAAAAGACTTGGGACTGCGTAAATAATTATGATGCAAAAAGTAACACTCTCAGTCGCCGGAAAAGATTTGATTCTGGAAACCGGCAGGATAGCAAAACAGGCAAACGGCTCTGTTTTTGCCCAATACGCGGGGTCGGCGGTAATCGCAACCGTCTGTTGTTCACATGAATCGGTAGAGGGGCTTGATTATGTGCCTCTTACAGTCGACTATAACGAAAAATATTACGCGGCGGGGAAAATTCCCGGCGGTTTTATAAAAAGGGAAAGCCGTCCCAAGGACAAGGAAATACTTGTTTCCCGCCTTATCGACAGACCCATGCGTCCGCTCTTTGACAAAACTTTTGGCCGCGAAATTCAGTTGATCCCGACGACGTTATCCACCGATCAGGTAAATCCGCCCGACATTCTGGCGATTATCGCCTCATCGGCGGCAGTCCACATTTCGGACATTCCGTTTAACGGTCCCGTTGCGGGTGTGCGCGTGTGTCAGGTGGACGGTCAGCTTATTGTAAACCCCACCTATGAACAAATAGAGAAGTCTACAATGGAGATCATGGTTGCCGGAACAAAAGACGGCATTACAATGGTAGAAGGCGGAGCGAAAGAGGTAAGCGAAGAGCTTATGATAGAAGCGCTTGATAAAGCCCACGCGCAGATTAAAGAATTCTGCGCTTTGCAGGAAAAATTGCGCGAGCTTGCAGGAAAACCGAAGCTTCCCCTTGCGCCTCTGCCGTATTCACTGGAAAACGCTGATACTATCCGTTCCACCGCTTTCCCGAAACTGCAAACAGCCTGCTTCCTTCCCACAAAACATGAAAGGCACGACGGCATTAAAGCGGTTAAAACCGAATTGGCGGCACAGCATGCGGCTCAGCTTGAAGATGAAAACCAGAAAAAACTTTTCGACGCGTTGTTTGAAGACATGCAGTATGAAATATTGCGCACTTCAATTTTGAACAACGGAAAGCGTGTAGACGGAAGAGGCTTGGAAGACATCCGCAACATTACCTGCGAAGTGGGTATTTTACAGCGCACTCACGGTTCCGCTCTGTTTACCAGAGGCGAGACACAGGCGCTTGCGGTAACAACTCTTGGAACTGTTTTTGATGAGCAGATTTTCGACGACATCGAAGGCGACAAGCGCGAGAACTTTATGCTCCATTACAACTTCCCTCCGTATTCAGTCGGCGAAGTCGGCAGAACGGGAACGGGACGCAGAGAGATAGGCCACGGTCACCTTGCACAGCGTTCATTAAAAGCGATGATTCCTTCAAAAGAAGAATTTCCTTATACGGTTCGAGTCGTCTCTGAAATCATGGAGTCTAACGGCTCTTCTTCAATGGCGTCAGTCTGCGGCGGAACTCTTTCCATGCTTCACGCAGGCGTCCCTATGAAAAAACCCGTAGCAGGCATTGCGATGGGTCTTATCACGGAAGGAAAAGCCGGTCCGGGCGACAGATTCGCGGTGTTATCTGACATATTAGGCGAAGAAGATCACCTTGGAGACATGGACTTTAAAGTTGCGGGAACCAAAGACGGAATAACAGGCTTCCAGATGGACATAAAAATTGCAGGCGTAAGTCAGGAAATAATGCGCAAAGCGCTGGATCAGGCAAAACGGGGAAGAATGCATATTCTTTCCATAATGAACCAATGTCTTGAAAAACCCGCGGAGCAGATCAGCGAATACGCGCCCAAGATTCTTTCTTTACGGATTGATATCGACAAAATCGGCGCTCTTATAGGTCCCGGCGGAAAGAACGTTAAAGCGTTATGTGAACAATATTCGGTTAAAATTAACACGGAAGACGACGGCACTGTTACAATTTTCGGAAAAAGCTCGAAAGACGCGGAAGACGCAAAAGCCGCGGTTGTCGGCATTGCCTGCGACCCGGAAACCGATAAGATATACAACGGCACTGTAAAGCGCATAATGGATTTCGGCGCGTTTGTCGAGATTCTCCCGGGCAAAGAAGGTCTTGTCCATATAAGCAAGCTTTCAAGGCAGAGGATTGAGAAAGTTACCGATGTGTTAAAAGAAGGCCAGCAGATCCCCGTTAAACTGCTTGAAATTGACAAACAGGGACGCCTTAACCTTTCGTACATCGACGCGATTGATTCCGCGGGCGCTCCTAACAGCGGTCAGCGCAAATAACATGGGGGCTGACGCGGTGTGAATGAAGTACTTGTAAAAGTAGTTAAAAACGCTCCGCGCGCGGTTCTTCCGCAGTACGAAAGCAGGGGAGCCGCCGGTATGGATTTACACGCCTTCCTTGACGCCGATATTTTCGTACCGCCCTTGGGAAGGGTAAAAATCCCGACAGGCTTAAAAATTGAAATCCCCGAAGGTTATGAGGCTCAAGTGCGTCCGCGCTCAGGTTTGGCGCTTAAAAAGGGCTTAACTGTGCTGAATTCGCCCGGTACAATAGACTCCGATTATCGCGGAGATTTAGACGTAATTCTTATAAATTTAAGCTCAGGTGATATTATAATTAAAGATGGGGAGCGTATTGCCCAGCTTGTAATCGCTCCTGTTTGTCAGGCAACCCTTACGGAGGTTAAAGAGCTGACAGAAACAAAGAGAGGAGGCGGCGGTTTTGGATCTACCGGGGCTTAAAAACGGCATAATCAAAAAAGTAAAAAACAGCGCAATTTTCCTAAGCTTTATCGGGATATTAATACTGATAAAAAAATATGTTGTTTCAATAATTGATTATTTCGAGGAAAGAAATTTAAATCCTCTTGAAAGCAGACGCCTTCTTTCCAAAACTATATTTAAATATGTGTTGAAAGAAATGCTTTTTTCTTTTGTGATTTGTTTTGCTTTTTTCTTTTTTATCTTCTTTGTAAACCAAATACTTCTTATGGTGAAAGAAATTCTCACTAAACATGTGCCTTTTAATCAGATTGTTCTTTTAATACTTTACTCTTTGCCTTCGGTAATAGCCATGTCGGCGCCGTTTGCGTGTCTTGTAGGCACTCTTATGACAGTAGGGCGTTTAACATCAGACAATGAAATACTTGTTATGCTTTCTTCGGGTCTGTCGTATAAAAATGTGTTTTTCCCGGCAATTACAGTGGGAATTATTATTTCTCTTTTATCGTTTTTTACAAATGACGTATTGCTTCCGGCGGGAACCGTTCAATTTAATAAATTGTGGCGCAAGATACTTGTCTCTACTCCCGCTCTGGAAATGGAAGCCAATTCGGTAAAAAAATTCAAAAATACCGTAATTGTTACAGGCGGCGTAAAAGATAATACAATTGAAAACCTGCTTATTATAGATAGAACAGAAAGCGGAGAACGCAGAGTTATTTCGGCAAACAACGCGGAACTAAAAGACGGCGGAAGAGAGGGTTTGAGTCTTAACCTTGATTCGGCGTTTATTCATTCGTCAAAAGAAATTAACAGAGAAGATTACGACTACGCCAATACGGAAAATTTACAGTATTGGGTTTCCAACTCGAATATTATGCAGCAATACATAAGCGTTAGCCCCAGAGAGATGAGCTCAAGAGACGTTCAATCTGCAATTAAAAATAAAAAAGCCGATTTAGCCGTAAGATTAAACGATAAAAAAGTAAAAATGATGAACAATTTATCATCCTTGGAAAATATTTTAAGAACCGGGCCGTCAGGAACCGAATGGAACCGCAGAAATTCAACGGTCAATATGTTTGAACGCGATACCGAATTGCTAAGAGATATGAAGAGAGACAGGACGCTTACCGTTTATATAATCGAGATATACAGAAAATTTTCCGTTCCCCTTGGCGCGTTTTGTTTTGTTTTTCTTGCCGTTTCACTCGGATTAATGGCGAAAAAAAGCGGGCAGACCGTAGGATTTATTTTCGGCAATATTATCGCCGTGTTATACTGGTCTATGCTTTTTATAGGACAGTCAATGGTTTTGCATGTGGGAACGCCGCCTTTTTGGTCAATATGGCTTCCGAATATTTTCTTTTTATCTATAGGAATTGTTCTTGCCGTTATTAAGGTACGCAAATGAAAAAAATAATGGTGCTTGATATATATCTGCTTCGGCAATTTCTTCCTATTTTTTTTGTCGCTATTTCTTTGTTTGTGTTTTTGTTCTTACTTTTAGATTTATTTTCTAATTTAATCCGTTACCTTAACAATGAAGTGTCTATATTGACAATGCTGAAAATAACCCTTTTTTATATTCCAAAAAGTATTTCGTTCTCAATGCCTATGTCCCTGCTTTTTGCCGCCGCATATACGTTAGGCGATCTTTACGCCAGAAATGAGCTGACAAGCGTATTTTCCACCGGAATTCCTTTGTGGCGCTTTTGTATGCCTTTTGTTGCTGTCGGTTTATTCGCTTCTATTTTTTCTTTTTTTCTTGACGATAGAATAGTAATACCCACGCTTAAGAAAAAAAATGAACTTTCAAGGATGGCGTTAAAACAGTATGTTACGGAAAGCAATTCAGATGTTGTCATTTTAGCAAGAAAAGGAGCCGTAACTTATTCGGTTGATTATTTTGACAGTGAAAAAAATATTTTAAACGGCGTACTTGTTGTGGATAGAGATGAAAAAGGAGCGATTGTTTCAGAGATTCGCGCTTCTTCCGCCGAGTGGAATGACAGTTACTGGGAATTTAAAAATGCCGTTATTTACCGTTATGATGAAAAAGGCGAATTTAAGATATATCCTTTTACTTCCAATGAATTATATAACGAACATCCCGATATATTCAGAAGAAAATCAGTTAACGTGGAAGAATTATCCGCAAGAGACGCAGGTATTTTAATAAAAGATCTTCGCTCGGCAGGATATCCGTATCGTTCCGCCCAGGCGAATTATTATCACCGTTTTTCGTTTGCCGCAACGTCTCTTATTGTAATGATACTTTCAATCTCTATGGGCGGCAGATTCAGAAAAAATATTTTATTGATGAGTCTTTTTACAAGTTTGTGCGTCGCCGTAGTTTATTACATTGCGGAAATGTTAAGTATGGCGATGGCGGGGCTTAACTACATACACCCGTTTATCGGAGCGTGGTTCCCTGTTGTAATTTTTATGGTAATCGGAGTAAATCTTTTACGGAGCGCAAAAACCTGATGCGTTTCAGCGTAACATCCCGCGATAATTCATGCGCCGCCAGAACCGGAATTTTACACCTTCCCCACGGCGATACGGAAACTCCTGTTTTTATGCCGGTTGGAACCAATGGAACCGTAAAAGCGTTAACAACGGACGACATAAAAGAAATAGGCTACGATTTAATTCTTTCCAATACATATCATTTGTATTTAAGACCCGGAGAGGAAGTGATTGAAAAAGCGGGCGGGCTTCACAAATTTATTAACTGGGACAGAAATATTTTAACGGACTCAGGCGGTTTTCAGATTTTTTCACTTTCCGCTCTGCGAAAAATTAAACCCGAAGGCGCATGGTTTCAATCGCACATTGACGGCTCCAAACATTTTATCAGTCCCGAAAAAGCCGTAACAATTCAGGCGATTCTGGGCAGCGATATACAGATGCAGTTGGATTACTGTTCTCCTTGGGGCGCAAGCAGAAAGGAAGCGGAAAAAGCTCTTACTATTACCGGCGATTGGCTTGGCAGGGCAAAGAGCAAATGGGAAGAAGTTATTGCGGACGGAAAATATCAGGGTGATTTATTCAGCATTGTGCAGGGAAATTTTTTTAACGATCTGCGGAAAAAGAGCGCGGAGGTTTGCATAGAGTCGGATACTCCGGGCATAGCTATAGGCGGTTTGTCGGTAGGGGAGCCGTCGGAATTGTTTTACGAGACGCTTGCCTATACCGCCGCCTTTTTACCGGAAGAAAAACCCCGCTATGTAATGGGAATAGGCACTCCCGAATATATTTTAAACGCGATAGAGCAAGGAATAGATATGTTTGACTGCGTTTTATTCACACGTGAAGCTCGAAACGGACGAGTATATACCCATAAAGGCGCGTTTGCCCTGAAAAAGCCGGAAAATGCCGAAGATTTTTCGCCGATAGATAGAGAGTGCGGCTGTAAAGTTTGCAAAAATTACTCCCGCGCCTATTTAAGGCATCTTTTTAAGACAGGGGAGATACTTTGTTCTATGTTGGCAAGTTATCATAATCTGTACTTTATTAACGAGTTGATAAAAAACAGCCGTACCGCCATAAAAGAAGGACGTTTTTTACAGTATAAAAAAGACTTCTTATCATGTTATAATGAAGGTAATGAAAATGAATAAATTATATCAAAGAGAATTCTACCACGAACCACACGAACCAACACGAACATCAAGAGTATATCGGACAACAAGTTCGTGGTCTTCGTGTGGTTCGTGGTTGATCTTCTTCCTTCTTCTCTTAATCGCATCCTTCGCCTATGCGCAGGATGACGCCAAAGACCCCAGAATCGATATTATAAAATACGGTACGGAAACGGAAATCGCCAATCTAATACAGTCTCTTAGAGCGGAAAAAACCGACGCCTTTGACGACGATCTTATCACCCTTGCTCAAACCTCTAAAAACATGAGAGTTATGACCGGTATTTTCGGTTTCTTCAGCGAGAAGGAAAAGAGCGGATTGCAGGCGCGCGCGATAAAAGCGGTAAGCCAGCGTGAGGATGAACCGACCGAAACAGTTCTTTCCGCGATGGAGTATCTTGGAAGAATGAAATCCGCCGAAGCGGTTCCTGAAATGATGAAACTTCTTGAAACCGAGGAAAAAAAGTATTTAAACGCCTGTTTCCGCGCCATCGGCAGCGCAAGCTCAGGCGATAAAAAACTTGCCGACCAGACAGCGGAGTTTTTAGTTGATTTTTATAATGACCGCGATCCCGGCAACGATAACCGCAGCGCGGTGATAAACGCCATAGGAGCCACAGGCTCTTCTGTGGGCGTTGATTTTCTTACGGAGCTTGCGACAAATACCGATGAACGCACCGCTTTGCGCATAGCCGCATTAAACGCTCTTTCTAAAATAGGCGATCCAAAAGGGCTTGACGCTATTATAACCTGTATCAGCGCAACGGATCCGAACTTGCGTTCTTCCGCTGTGGGCGCTCTGGGTCCCTTTACGGGCGCAACTGCCGAGAACGCGATATTAGACGCTTTCAGAGACTCTTATTACCGCACAAGAATAGCCGCAGCGCAGGCAAGCCGCGACAGAAAACTTGTCTCCGCCATTCCGTTCTTAAAATTCCGCGCCGAACGCGACGATGTCCCGACTGTTAAAGACGAGGCAATCCGCGCGTTAGGAGCCATCGGTAATGACGAGGCAAACGCTGTTCTTGAAGGTTTATTTCTGGAGAGAAAAAACACGGATCGCGTCCGTATTCTTGCAGGCGATATGTTTATGAAAAGCGCCGGCGGAACAAATTTCGGCAAACTTATTACAGAGCTTGACGAAGCAAAGAAAAAGAATCAAACTGCTCTTTATAACGGTCTGTTAAAAATTGTCGGCGAAACAACAGCGGAAAGCAGTAAATCGGAAATAGAAACCGTAGCAAAACGGTTTTTAAGCACCGGCGGCATTATGGAGAAATTATACGGTCTTGATATGGCAAGTAACAATAAACTTACAAGTTTAAAAGAAGAAATAATTACGCTTACAAAAGATAAAAACGAAAGCCTTTCAAGAAAAGCAAAGAGGACTGCGGAAAATCTTGGCATAGAAATTCCGAGTAATTAATTATAAGTATGGAAAAAATCAGAGAAATTATCAATAAATGCCTTAAAGAAACCCCGTGCGAAATAAATTTTCGCTATAACGAGCCCATGAGAGATCACACCACGTTTAAGGTGGGCGGTCCCGCCGATTGCTGGCTGGCCCCGCAAGGCGGCGGTTTTACTTCCTTTTGTGTTAATCTTTTAAATACCTGCAGGGCGGAAAACATCGAAACTTTTATTCTGGGCGGAGGCGCTAATATTGTAGTCTCCGACAAGGGTATAAGAGGCATTACTCTGGATATGAACGGCTGGAAAGGCGAAATATATTCCAGAGGAAATGAAATGATTTTTAAAAGCGGAACAAGTATAGATAAGGCTGTTGATACAGCATCCGAAGCCTCTCTTTGCGGACTTGAATTTCTTGCCGGTATGCCCGGTACTATAGGAGGAGCGGTTTGGATGAACGCACGCTGTTACGGAAGCGAAATAGCGGACGTTTTAAATTGGGTGGATATTATCAACTGCGATAAAGAAAATAACGGCAAGTATTTAATACATAGGATAGAGAAAGATACCGTCGATTTTGCGTACAAGGAAAGCCCGTTCCAAAAAATGGATTGTATTATATTGAGCGCGGCATTTAAAGTAAATAAAGGCGATAAAGAAAAAATATTAACCGACATGAATAAAAACAGAAATGACAGAGAAAAAAAAGGTCATTATCGTTTACCGTGCGCCGGTTCCGCTTTTAAGAACGACCATGATTTCGGAAAACCCACCGGTCAAATAATAGATGAACTGGGTCTTAAAGGCGCACAAATAGGCGGCGCTCAAATAGCTCCCTTCCACGGAAATATCATCGTTAATACAGGAAATGCGTCCGCAAATGACATTCGCGCCCTTGTTGACGAAACAGCCCAAAAAGTTAAAGAAAAAACAGGCTTTACCCTGCAACCTGAGATTCTCTTTGTCGGCGAGTGGTAAAACCGCCGCAAAAAGCAAGAAAATAGCCCCCATGTTCCTCTGTCTTCACGGTATGTTCCAAAAGGGCGTATTTTGTGATGTTCTTTTTTAGTTTTAGCCTTATTTTTATTAGTTCTCTATTTCTATTTTAGGAATAGGAGGTAAATAATATGGCTAAAAGAATGATTTTTAGGAGTTTAACAAGACGCATTATACTGCCATTGGCAGTAATAATGTTGTCAGGCGGACTGTATGCCCAGGCAGTATTTCCGGGCGGAGATTATTGGTCTTTAGATGCGGGATTCGGAATGACCGATATTCTTGTGAAAGGGACATCCTACCAATTTGTTGTAGACCCCAAAATTTGGATTTCCCCGCCGTTAATGATTGGGAACCATCTGGACGTAAACTACAGCACCGATGAAATACTTTCTTTGGAAAACCAACTTTATCTGCGCTGGAATTTCCTACGTCTTGGTAAGCAGGAAAACACATTTAATATTTTTACTCAATGCGGAGTAGGACTGATTGCGTCTTCCAAGAAAGGAGAAAGCGAACTGTACAACGATCCAACATTGACCCGCGGTACTTATATGTTGGATGTAGGGTTCGGTATGACTATCCCGCTTGGTTCTTCATGGCATATTGAGCCTGCTGTCCGCGTAGGATATCCGCACATTGCCGGCGCAAGTATAACAATGGGATATAAAATGCCTTTCAGAGGAGGCGGTAATGTTCAATCTTTTATTGTTGAAGCTGACAAAGAAAAGTATAAGGTGAATACAAACAGTAAAACTCGGGATCTGAATGAAGCGGTTCTTAACGGCATTGCGGGCGTTGAATTCATCTTGTTTGGAGCTGACATAGGGGAATATAACGAGGAAATTGACCGCGCAACACAATTCGTAAATGATATGGCCCTAAATGAAGTCGCGAGTATGCTTAAAAGTAACCCTGATTTCCGCGTCAGAATAGAAGGCCATGCCAATCCTGTTCTCAGCCATCCCAAAGATAAGAAAGATCTTATGTCTCTTAGTCAGATGCGGGCGAATGTGATAGCCGGACAGCTAATAGCAAGGGGTATAAATAAAAACAGAATGATTGTTGTCGCTTACGGCGGATCAAGACCGGTTACCCTTCAACAGGATTACTGCAACAGAAATCGCCGTGTCGAATTGATAGTTTTTAAAGATGCTATCAAAAGAATTGGGTCAAGGTGAGTTAAAGGAGGTTTAATATGAAAAAGATAATGTTTATTTGTTTCTTGATAGCGGCAGTCTTTATTTGTTTTACAACTTGCGAGAACCAGATTATTAAAACATGGTGGGAAGACCCTAAAAATACAAACGGCAAAGATACTGCGGTTCCTGTTATTATCGTTCATCCTGAAGGCGGTTTTTACTCCGTAAATACGCCGGCAAAAACCATGACGGTACTCGCCGCTATTAAAGACGGCAGTCCTCTTACGTATCAGTGGTATTCAAATACTACAAACAGTAACGTCAAAGGAGATATAATTCACGGCGCGACGGGAACCGGATATACTCCGCCTACGGATCATGCAGGTTTGACATATTACTATGTGGTTGTCAGCAATACAATAACCCAAAAAGGAGATGAACAAAAAATAACGGCGGATGCGGTAAGCCATACTGCCGTAATCGGCGTTAATGTTTTAGGCGGCAACACAGGCGGCAACACAGGTGGCAACAACGGCGGCAACACAGGCGGCAACAACGGCGGCAACACAGGCGGCAACACAGGCGGCAACACAGGCGGCAACACAGGTGGCAACAACGGCGGCAACACAGGTGGTAATTCAGGCGGCAATGGCGGCAGCGGTTTTATAGACATGATTCAGGTTCCCGGCGGAACCTTCGTAATGGGCAGTCCAGGCAGCGAGCCGGGGCGGGATAATAATGAAGGTCCGCAGCATCAGGTAACGTTAAGCGGTTTTTACATGGGCAAATATCTTGTAACACAGGAACAATTTGAGATAGTGATGGGATACAATCCAAGTTTCTTTAATGCCGTAGCGGGAGAAAACGGAACACCTGAGAAACAGCCTGTAGAAAGCACAAATTGGTATGAGGCGCTTGTTTTTTGCAACAAACTTAGTATGCTGGAGGGATTAAGTCCCGCATACCGTATTAACAACAGCACCGATCCCGCAAATTGGGGAACACTGCCGACAAGTACAACTGATTCTAATAAACCTATATGGGACGCGGTTGAAATAGTTCCCGGTTCAAACGGATATCGTTTGCCGACAGAAGCGCAATGGGAATATGCGTGCCGCGCCGGAACAACAACGATATATAATACGGGCGATGTATTCAGCGATGATATAGCTTGGTATAAAGGTAACAGCGGATATAGTACGCATAAAGTCGGGTTAAAAACGCCGAACGCATGGGGATTCTATGATATGCACGGAAATTTACGTGAATATTGCTGGGACTGGTTAGGCGCTTATTCAAATAAACCTGAAGTCAACCCTATGGGACCGTCTTCGGGAACAGATCGTACGGCGCGCGGCGGATCTTTTGATGATAAACCTCAAAACTTACGCAGTGCGACGCGGTTCTACTGTTGGACTTATGCGAAGAAAGTATATTTCGGCTTCCGTGTTGTACTTCCTTGAGTTTAAGTAATTTAAAAATGTTTAAAATTGAGCGGTTCGCTTTAACACGGCGAGCCGCTCAAAATTTAAAGTCAATATAAAATCAGCGGATTATTTTTTAGTTAAAGTACAGTTAAAAAATCATAGCGAATGCCAATCAATACCGTCAATTTATAATCTAAAAAGCTTATATCTAAGGGTTTCACAATAAAAACCATATTATTGATATTCAAAGGATCCTGATTTAACCCGCTGTAGGGTGTTCTGCTGTTTATAGCGTCAAATATTTCCTGCGAGCAGCCGCTGAATTCAAAATCGGCATCAAGAAAATTTTTGCCAATCCGTTCAGGCTTAAAATGCGCAATAATTGTTCCGTCGTCTGAATAAACTGCCATGAACGCGATTTTATCGTTCTTTTTTACGGTGTCTTCCAATACCTGCTGTGTAATATCAACTAAAAATAAAAGATTTTGAATATCCGCCAGTTCTTCATTTTCGTCGGTATTGCGATCTGTTGTTTCCGCTGTCATGGCTGTTAAAATTAAGATTGCCAAAATATTTATAATAGATTTATTTTTCATAAATACGCTCCTTTTTTACCCCTTCTATTCTTAAAAATAGGAATATTGCTTATTACAAAGACGCTTAAAAAGGGTAAAAATAAATCGCAAAACACCCCCTAAACCCCTTGTCATTCCCCTCTGTTTTTGGTATTCTAAAGCCACAGCTTAAATCTCATTTAAGCTAAACCTCTTTTCCGGCATTGCCGGACATTAAGGCCATAAGGAGGATATATGCGCCGATATGAATTAATGGTCATTTTCCCTTTGGAAGAAGACCAACACAGGGCGGGACGGGAACACTTGCTTTCCGACCTTTCCGCCAACGGAGTCGAAGTCGAAAAAACCGATGAACTCGGGGATCGCGACCTCGCCTATGAAGTCAAAAAAAGAAAACGCGGAAAATACGCTCTTCTGGTAATTAAATCCGACCCCTCAAAAATTGCCGTTCTTGATCGTGTTTTCAAACTCAACACCAATCTTCTTAAATACCTCTTTGTAAGAAACGAGGAATAGGGGAGTATATGGCGGACGTTAATCATGTGGTTTTAATCGGTCGTCTTACAAGAGACGCTGAATTAAAATATACCGCAGGAGGACAGGCGGTTTGCAAGTTTTCCATCGCTGTAAACAGAAGAAAGAAAAACGGCGATCAATGGGAAGACGAAGCAAACTTCTTTGACATCGTACTGTGGGGCAAGCAGGGCGAATCTTTGCAATCATACCTTGTAAAAGGAAAAATGATAGGCGTAGACGGAGAACTCCGTCAGGATCGCTGGCAGCAGGACGGTCAGAACCGTTCCAAGGTTGAGATAATAGCGAATTATATTCAGCTTTTGGGCGGCGGCGGCGGAGGCGGTAATACCGGCGGTAATTCAGGCGGCGGAGACAGACAGAATAATTACAATAATTCGTCAAATAACAATTCGCAGGAATCGCAGAATTACGCGCCTCAGTCATCAGGTAAAGACGACGGTTTTACCGACGATATACCTTTTTAAAATTTAATCTAATAAGGAGATTTTTATGTCAGACGAAAAATATTTTGATAACGAACCCCATCCCCGCCACGGCAGGGAAATGGATATGCAGATGGACGACCGAGACGGCGATGATCGCGGCCGAGGCGGAAAAGGGCAGAAAGTTTTTTTCAAGAAAAAAGTTTGCAAATTCTGCGCTCAAAAAATGAAGATAGACTACAAGGAAGCTGATACGCTTCGCAGGTTTATTACGGAAAGAGGAAAAATTCTTCCGCGCCGTATTACGGGAACCTGCGCGAAACATCAGCGCGCCCTTGCCCTTGCCATTAAACAGGCAAGAAGCATCGCCCTTCTTCCGTATGTAGCGGAATAAATAATGTTTCAAGAAGAAGAAAACGGTTCCCCTTCCGTAACGGCGGAAAAAGGGCTTCCCAATGTTAATAAATATAAGCCTCTTATTACGTTGTTTGTTTGCACAACTATAAGCTTGGTGTTTATGAAGACCGGTATTCTTTCGTTATTTTATCTTGTGCCGCTTGGATATGTAATAATGGCGACGGGCGTTTATATGCCGATATTTATTACGGCGGCGTCCGCGAATATTGCTATTGCGATTTTTCAGTATTTTTTTAAAATAAATCACATAGGCAGTATGCCGTTAGAAGTGTTATACCAAACATCAGTCTTTCTTGGATTTGCATGGATAATGGGCGGAAAGGGTTTACGAACGGTGTACCGGTTTGTTATTGCATCGTCTGTAAGCGCAATATTTTTTCTTGTTTTTGTTAACAGTCCGTCTTCCGGATTTTTTGAAATGTTCGCAAAGACAGCGGAAGATTTATTCGGCTCCGGTTCGGAAATTTCTATAAAAAACCCTTTGTTTGCGCAAACATTCTCGCCTGATGTTTTAACGGAATTCGCTAAAATGTTTATTATAAGGGGCGGAGCCGTAATCAGTATGTTCTTTGTGTTTTTTATTAATCGTCAAATAGCGTTCAGTCTTGCTTCAACGGCAAGAAGACGAAGAATTGATTCAGGATTAACGGCATTCTACGCTCCCGCAAACACAATTTGGGCGTTTTCCGGCGCTATTGCTTCAATTGTATTAACAGGTATTTTCAAAGCGGAAGTATTGAGTATTTTGGCGTGGAATGTATTTATTATTTGCGCTATAATTTTTCTTGCGCAAGGCGGCGGAATATTAACGTATTGGATGTCGCTTAGGACAAACGTTTTACGATTGATAATCAGCGTATTGATTATTGTAGTATTATTCAGCCCGTTAAATTCATTTGCCATAGCGGCATTGATTTTACTGGGAATAATAGATAATTGGCGTCCTTTTCGCGTTGCGAAAAGTGTCCAATAGCCTGACTGCTTGCAAACGGTCAAGCATGCCTCTACTCCGGGGCGACAGCTGCTTTTTTGCGGCTGATATTAATGAAAACTCCGTAAAACTTTTCGGAGTGTCTGTCCTGCAAAGGATAGCAAGGAGCTTGGTATGAAAGTTATTTTGAACAAGGATCTAGCGACCCTCGGAGAGGAGGGAGATGTAAAAGAAGTGGCGAAAGGTTACGCGCGTAACTATCTTTTCCCCAGAGGAATTGCGCTGCCTTACACGCCCAGAATGATCAAAGTAATCGAAGGACGCAGAGCGGAAATAGAAGCTCGCAAAGAACAAAAACGCTTGGACGCAAGAGGATTAAAAGAAAAACTTGACACCTTAGAGCTTTCTCTTACAATGCCCGCCGGAACAAACGGCAAACTTTACGGCTCTGTAACGAATCAAACAATTGCCGACGAGCTTGCCAAAAACGGATATCAGGTTGAAAGAAAGCGCATAGAGCTTGCCGGCAACGGATTCAAGAGCGTAGGAAAATACAAGGCGATAATAAAACTCTACGAAAGCCAATCCGCTGAAATTACCGTTACAATTATCGGTCAGGAAATAAAAACTGAGTCGGCTCCTTCGTCTAAACCCGCGCCGCGCCGCGGCAGAAGGGATCGTCAGGAAGCCGCGCAGGAAACTCCGGCTGAGGAAAATTCTGCGGAAGCTGCAGCTGAAGCTGCAACTGAAGAAAAATCGGAAACTGCGGCTGAATAGCGGACACAGGAGACTTTACCGTGTCCCAATCGATAAAAGATAAGACACCTCCTCATGACGATGAGTTGGAGCAGGCTACATTAGGCAGTCTGTTGGCGGATAACGAAGCCGTATCCGCCGCTATCCAGCTTCATCTTAATTTTAACGATTTTTATTCCCGCGCGAACTCGCGGATATTTGAAGCCATCATGAGTCTCGACTCAAAAGGATTGCGCCCCGATATTCAAACTGTTGTTCAGGAATTAAAACAAATGGGCAAGCTGGACGAAGCCGGCGGCGCGTCCTATGTTTCAAGCCTTACAACCGTTATTCCCTCAAGCGCGAATATTGAATATTACGCGCAAATGGTAAAAAATTACTCCGTTAAAAGATCGCTGTTAGGCGTAGCGTCGGAAATCGGCGTGGAAGTATACGATGAATCGCAAGAAGCCGCTGAAATACTTGAGGCAGTTCAAAGTAAAATTTTTAAGTTAAGCGATGAAAGACAGGTTTTTACCTCAAGAAAAATAAGCGAAGTATTAAAAGAAACAATCCAAATTCTTGACAATGTAATGAAGTCCAAAAATCCGATAACCGGCATTTCAACCGGTTTTGAAAGACTGGATCAGTTTACATCGGGTTTTCAGCGGGAAGAATTTATCGTAATCGGCGCCCGTCCGTCCGTGGGAAAAACCGCCCTTGCGCTCAATATGGCTTCCAATATGGCTTTTCATCAAAAGATACCGACGGCTTTCTTTTCTTTGGAAATGTCAAATATTGCGCTTGCCCAGCGTATCATAAGCAGCGAGGCAAAAGTTCAGGCGCAAAATTTAAGGAGCGGTTTTTTAAGCACAGGCGATTATAAAAAAATAGTAGATGTAATGAGTCTTTTGTATGAGGGACCCTTCTATATCGTCGACATTCCGAACATGGATCTTTTAAGCCTTCGCACTCAGGCAAGAAAATTGTGTTCTCAGCAAAATGTGGAGATAATTTTTGTCGACTATTTGGGGCTTATCGCCTATGAAAACAACAAGATGCAGCGTTTTGAGCAGATTTCAAATATTTCTCGCGCCTTAAAAAGCCTTGCCCGAGAACTGCATATCCCGATAGTGGTTCTCTGTCAGCTTAACCGCGACGCCCAATGGGAAACCCCCACGCTCGCGAATTTAAGGGATTCAGGCTCGATAGAGCAGGACGCCGACTTGGTGTTGTTTTTAAACCGTGAACAGCCCAAAAAAAGCAAAAATGACAAGGAAGAGGAAAAACCCGTTTCTTTTGACAGAATACCCACCGATTTAATAATTGCCAAGCAAAGAAACGGGCCTACGGGCGTAGTTAAACTGGAAATGAACGCAAAATACGCCAGATTTGAGCCGCCGGAAAAGGAAATTTCCGCAGAATAATTACTTGAAGAAAGTAAATTATTATGTTATAATTTATATAAATAGGGGACAATATGTCATTTTTAGATGAATATGATTTTGACTTATTAAAGAATGAGGCGGAAGTTCTGGTAGTCCGTGAAATGGAACAACAGCTGAAAAATGGTTATCCGGATATGTGCCGTTGCAATGAGTGTATTGTCGATGTTGCGGCCGTCGCGCTTAATTCCATAAAACCGCTGTACCGTTTTTCACTGCTTGGAGGGCTTTATGCTTCTCAGGCAATGACGGAGCAAGCCTACGCGGACAGCGTTAAACAGGCTGTTACGCAGGCTATAAGAAAAGTAAAGAAAAATCCGGCTCACGATTAATTATTTTAACTCTTCCGGCCGTAAATAATTCTGCACAGACAGATAGGAACGGACGCGAAGCGACGGGAAAATACCGCTCTTTGGATTTTTCTTATAATCGTTCAGTGTCTTTTTATATAAATCTTGGGGTATCCTCATTACAGCGACTTCATCTTCTCTTATACCGTCAAGATGAAACTCTATAAATTCAGGACTATTCATGAAATACCATGCGTTTATTTCTTTGTCGGGGTAACTTTCCTCGGCCTTATCCAAAAGAAACGCTTTTAACGCTTCTATTATAACAGGCTCAAGTCCGTCGTTTATTACAGCCAGTCTGTCGGCCATTTCCGGAAAACTGATAATTGTTTCAAATTTATAGGAGTCTTTTTTATCCCGGTAAAATTCACCGCGTTCAAGCTCCGGGTATACTCTCATTTTTAAATTTTTGGATTTCCATTCAATGTTAATCAAAAATTCCGGCTTGTTTTTTTTGCCGCAGAAAGAACATTTATAACTCATAAACGTACCGTTAAAAATTTCTTCAAGGTATTTAGGTTCCTGATCCAGATCGATCTCTTCCTCGTAATCAACGAGGATGTTTGTTCCGCACAAACATGTAATGTTACTTTTCATAATCCCTCCTATTATAATATTATAACACTATAACGCTTTAAAGAAAAGAAAGTCGCCGAACAGCGCAAAACCCATCAACGCAAAAATAATAATCGCTCCGACTGTTTGAAGAACCGATATTATTTTCGGGTTAGTCGGTTTTTTGCGGATTAATTCCACAAGAAAAAGAATGATCATTCCTCCGTCAACAATGGGCAGGGGCAGCAGATTCATTACGCAAAGAACAATGGAAATTAAAGCGATAAAGTCGATAAAATATCTGATTCCCGTTCCGATGCTTTCTTTAAATCCTTGAGCCGCCATATCTCCCATCATATAAGTTATGCGCACAGGTCCTGAAACCGCTTTTGTAAGATCAATTCCCTTAAAAAGAAGTTTTAGGCTTTTAAGATATAACGCCAGAGTTCTGCCCCCTGCTTTAAATCCTGTTGCTACAGCCGCAGGTATTGAAAGGTTAGGAGTGCGGTAAGTTATATATTTCCATGTAATGCCGATGTTGTTTGGATCGGCGAAATTCAGCGAAGCATGTTCTATAGAACCGTTTCTGTCAATTTCAAGATCAAGGCGATTATTTTTTTGCTCTAAAACTTTGCTTAGATCAATTGTATTTCGTATCGGCGTACCGTTAGCGGTTTTTATTATATCGCCCGGCAAGAGCCCCGCTAATTGCGCCGGACTGCCTTCCGTTACATTATCTATTACGGAATCCGTCCAGTAAGAGATACCTATTATTCCCGCTCCGCTGGATTTATCGAGCGTCGGTGTAACATTTAAAGTGAGAATTTCTCCGTTTCTTTCTACCGTTATGGGAAGATTTTTTCCCGGGTTTACGGCGACATTTTCTTTTATCTCATGGAAATAGGAAACCTTATTGCCGTTGATATTGATTATACGGTCGCCTGTCTCTAATCCCGCCTTATCCGCCGGAAAAGAGCCGTCTGAAAATTCCGATACAAGAACAATTTTGTTATCGAGGGTTTTCATTTCAAAGCCGAAACCCCAAATAAAGCAAAGAAGGATAATCGCAAAGAGCAGATTGAATATCGGTCCTGCAGCGGCGACAAGTATTCTTGCCGCCGGACTTGCCGCAAGGAAGGAACCTTCTTCGGGTTTTACCCCGTTCTTAATATTTTCCAGCGCTTCGCCGTAGTCGTTCTCGCCTTTCATTTTGCAATAGCCGCCCAAAGGGAACATTCCCAGACGGTATTCGACAGCGCCGATTTTCTTTTTTAGGATAGCCTTTCCCCATCCGATGGAAAACGCCTCAACCTCTATCTTTACAAGCCTAGCGGCAAGGAAGTGTCCAAGCTCATGGAAGAAAACCACAACCCCCAGCCCAAAAAGCCCCAGCAGAATTTTTAAAATTATCATAGTTTTATGATAGCATATTTTGATTATTATTACTATAAGGGATTTTTGCGGTGTTGTTAACTGGGGTTATTTTACGCTGGCATGGGAATGAGGAATGAATAAAGTTACAAATCAGAGGAAAATATTAGCGAAACCAGAAAATAAGAGAAGGTTCATTTGCAAGCCTAAGGTTAGATGCAATCGCTTCAAGTTCGTGATGGTCAGAACTAACAAATTGACCGGAAAGTTCTATGGCGGTAGCGAGTCCAATACAATCCGCAATAGACATTTTATGCGCCGCTTTCATGCGAGCGGCCTCACGAAAGACTTGTTCAGAAATCGTATCAATTATTTTTATGGAATAGTGTTGAACCATATCAAGTACAATCTGAGCAATTTCTGCGCCCTTGTCGCGCAATTCGCTGTAATATACCTCAAAAAGGTTGATAATACTCATGGATACGGAAACATCACTTACGGCAGACTGATTGAGCAAATCTTCAATTTTTTCTGCGCCTTCTTCGTCATTAAGAAACGCAAGCAGAGCGCAAGCGTCAAGAATATAGTGCATTATAATAAGGCTGCCTTATTTTTTACCGTTTTCAAGGGCTTTGTCCTCTTGCTGTAATTCACGCAGACGCTCAACGCTGATACCTCTGCCTTTCAATATGCCCCTGTACGATTTTATAGGTTTGACTGGTTCAATACTGCTTTGACTGTCAAATTCTGCGGGGATATTTATAGAAACCCGAGCATTAGCGCCTATTGGGACAGATCGAGGCAACTCAAGAAATATACGATAATCAGCCGGTATCGAAACAGTTTGTTCAATAGTCATAATAAATAAAATATAACATGAAAATGAACAATTATCAAGGAGCAATTAGTTATTCTTTTCGTTGTTCATTTTCAGTATAGACGGGGACTTGGGTGTGGATTTATGATAGCATATTTTAAATATTATTACTACGTTTTATTGCTCAAAAACATAGGTTCCGTAAAGGAGCTCTATTTCTTTTGTTAAAACATTATAATTATATCTTACAACAATATTTATCAAGAGAATTTTAACCACGAACCTCGAAATCTAAACCGGCACGAACGAAGAGGGATTTTAGCGTTAACTATCCAGATATTTATCATTATAAGGAAATATATGTTCCGTATTTGATTGAAATTCCTTAACTATTATTATTTTATCATTTTCATCAAATTCAATTATTGAAACACCATCAAAAGATAATATTTTTTGATTAAATTCGCATT
>Ga0268262_10001538_pt1 | contig 28475 bp, 26 predicted proteins | sample TergutNc150P3_FD_190354 | JGI IMG/M metagenome (GOLD analysis project Ga0268262, IMG submission 190354) | Nasutitermes corniger P3 segment gut microbial community from laboratory colony in Florida, USA - Nc150 P3 (SPAdes) (version 2) | ecosystem: Host-associated > Arthropoda: Insects >... | reverse complement strand
CCCCCCAAATTTAGAGAAGAAATCTTCTATGGCTTTGGTCGCTCCCGATACCATTCCGTAGTCATCAAAGATAATTATTCCACCGCATACAACTTTATCATATAAATTTTCCAATACCGCATAAGTCGCTTCATATACATCAACGTCTATATGTAGTAAAGCTATTTTTTGTGCATAATTTTTGGCAAATTCAGGTAGAGTTTCAAGTATGTTTCCTTTAACGAGATGTATATTAGAAATACCTTTTTTGCTAAACACTTCATTCAGTTCATTTATTGATATTCCGTTTCCTGCATTTTCTTCAAAATTTTTGATAAACTCTGCATCTTCATTCATAGATACTTCTTTTGGAAATTCTCCAAAAGCATCAAATCCCCAAATTTTTCTTGAGGTCTGGCTTTCCAGCATTTCTCTATATGTTGCAAATCTAATAAGTGAAGCTCCCTTGAACACTCCACATTCTACAACATCACCTGGCAATGAAATTATTTTTTTATAAAGCTCATAATGAGCTATGCTTTTCGCCAGTCTGGAAGGTTGGCTAGTAATATAAAAACCATTCTCGTAATCAAATGATTTTTGAAAGTCAAAACCAAATATTTGAGTTTGCATATTATCCTCTCAATTTCTCACGAATTTTTTCTTCGCTGGCTGAGATAGTTTTTATACCATTGCCAGCAATGGATTTCACTGAATGAATACGCTTTGCCAGAAAATCCATACCCCTGATTTCAATGCTTGCTTTATGGTCTGTTCCCCACATATCATGGCTAAGTGTTATATGACGCTCAATCACACACGCTCCATAAACAGGTGCCAAAGTTGTTGGCATAATTTCATATTCATGTCCGCTGTATCCAACAAGGCAATTATATCGTCGTTTTAATGTGATAATCATTTGCATATTCAATTCATCTAACTTTGCGGGATAAGTTGAATTGCAGTGAAACAACACATAGTTTTTTGAAAGATGTTTTTCCACAATATTTACCGTATCATCAACTTCTTCTATTGTGCTCATACCAGAAGAGATAAAAAGTGGTTTACCAGCTTTGGCAGCTTGCTCTACAAGTTCCTTATCCGTGATTTTTGCAGATGGAATTTTAATAAACGGAACATCGTAATTCATCAAAAATTCCAAAGATGGCAAATCCCACACGGAAGCCGTCCAGTCAAGAGGTTTTTCTTTGGCATATTTATCTATATAATCGTATTCTGTTTTTTGAAATTCAATTTTGTGTTTGTAGGCAAGGTATGTCATCTCGCCCCAAGGGGTTTGCCTCATTTGCATTTTTTGATTTTCGGGAACACAGATGTCTGGAGTTCTTTTTTGGAATTTTGCGCAATTCCAGCCTGTTGCCCATGTAGCATCAATGAGTTTTTTTGCAATTTGCAAATCCCCATTATGGTTAATGCCTATTTCGGCAATTAAATAAACTGGCTCTGTGTCGCCTATAAAATTAGAACCTATTTGAAACTTCATAAAACTCCATTCATTTAAAATTCCTATTTTTATTTTTGCATAATTCTGGTGGTTCAAGCAAATTTCGTGTTCTATCTACGCCTTTTTCCTGTGGCAAAAGGTGTGAGGGAACCGTATTATTTTTGGGAGCCAAAGAAACAATCTTATTGAGCGGACTTTCGAGCGAGACACTGTAAAAGTTTTGATTAAAAAATTCTTTTTGCAAAAGCGTTACAAAATCTTCTTGAATTTGCAAAGGATGCCTATCTACAATATGTTTATATGTTTCCTGCGACATTTTTTTTTCCTCAAATGGATGCAATGTGTTGGGATCTGCAAACATATCAAATCCTGCTAAAAATATATTTTTAAAACCAAGAACGGCAGCAAGTGCTATGGCCTGCAATCCAGTTGGTACATATTGCTCATAATAATATTCATAAAAGCAACGAAATTCAGCAATGGCTAGATCTTGTTGTATCAGTGGCGTTGCCATTTTAACCGTTGGAAAATGCTTGTTTTGCTCAGACATAACTGTAGCATATACCCCATTTATCAAATCAACATTATATTCTTTTTTTGCATGAATGGCTCGCAAATTAAAATACATTTCATCTATATGCAAGGCATAGAATAGGTAATAATCCACTTGTTTTCCAGCGTAATATTTATCTTCTAAATAAAAAGTGTTAAGCCGCATCACTTTATAATTTTGCGGAAGCAAACTATAGTCAATCTTTGTGAAAGATGGACCATTGCCTAGAACGAGAATGTTTTCTAAAAAATTTGACATATGGGTAATAATATAGTAAATTATCACAGGGCAATCTTATTAATCAACAAGTACACCATTCAGTATGTTAGTAAAGCCCATCTTTTGTAGGTTGTTATGTACTAAATTTCTGCTCCATTCTCTCATAGCCAAAATTATGCCTACATCAGAAGCAAGCACTATCTCTGAAAGAAAATATGTGGAAAATTCAGAATCTTCTTTTTGAAAGCCATCTGAAATAACCAAACCAACTATCTTGCTACAGCTTTCGCTACTAACTTTATCAATTAAAAATTTTGCAGCTTGTGGAGAACCATATATATATATCTTCTCATACTTATTGACAAATTCCATAAGATCAATTATTCCTTTAGGAGACTCAATCATTGCATTTATTTTAGTTATCTCTGCTTGCCTTCTTTTTATATCTTTTAAAATATCTATATCTTTTTTAAGAACTATATAAAATTCATTTGACATTAATGTTGTTCCTTCTGCATATTCAAGTGTATAAGGCAAAATATTTAACCTTAAACAATCACGCAATAGAGCAAGAAAAGATGGAAAAGTAAATACCCAATAATGTGCTCTACCAATATTATCATTCATAATTTTCACTTCTTCAAACGCTTTATTAATTACAGTTTCATCAATAGCAATTTCTCTAAACGAAACAGAATGTATTAAATATTGCCGCAAATCAGAAAGATTTTTATCTGCCATTAAAGAATGGTCAAATGTTAATCTTTTTAATGCATTATTTCCGTTTATATAAACATCATAAGCGTCTCGAAACGGCGTGATATCTCTAAAATAATCAAAAGTATAACGTTTATCTGGAATACATATTACATAATGCCCATCTTGTTCTAATATTTGACTAACTTCTTCAAGGTGACGGATTATATCGGCTGTATGCTCAATAACGTGACTGGAAAAAACTGCTGAAAAACGTTTTTCACCTACTGTTTCAAGATAGGTACCTTTAATAACATAGTCAATAGGAACAAGTTCTTCCTTGACAAAGGGAATAAGCTCTTCCTTGACAAAGACTTTTTTGTAGAAATCATTTATACCATCTACATTTCTAATATCAGCATAATAAACATCTTTATATTCATCTTTTTTTAGAAAGGGATTACTACGCGGTCCAATTTCCATAATTGGCAATACCGTTGACAAAAATTTTTTTAGCGTTTTTCTACTCATTTTACACTCCTTAACATGCTTTAATCTAGTAAATATTTTTCTACATTTTTATTATATGATTACTGGATGGCAAAATTACAGAGTTAACAAGCTAAAACCGCTAGTTTTATACGGAGCTGGCATAGCAGGTTCCCATTTCTTGGAAAAAAATAAACTTAAACCAGTTTTTATTATAGATAAAAATGCTAAAGCAATAGGAAGCATAAACAAAATTCCGTTAAAAACACTTGAACAAAGTTCAAAATATCTTAGAGAAACAAAAGCAGATATCATAATTAGTATAGTAAAACCAGAGTTTATAAACGAAATACTAAACTCTTTCAAGCAACTAGGTTTGCATCCTAAATCCACTATTTATATTTACCATAATTATGATTTAAAAACAAAAACTGTAATAAACACCGGTATAGAAGTAAATATAAACGGGGATTATGCCTACAATGGGAGCGTTTTCCCTCAAATCAATTATAAAGCGAAAAAAATACCACAGACAGCTTTGCAAAAGTATTTTCCGAATATAAAAAATGCTAAAAACATAGATGAAATTTTTGATGTTTTGGAGCTAACATTGTGGAGAATCAAATGGAACAAAAACTTGGAAAAACAATTGCAACTTGTCAAACGGGCATATTTGACATACATAAATCCAATTTTATCTGAAAATCAAAAATTAGCCGATAAATATCAATGCCGAATAAAAATATTGAATGATTATTTTCATTGTATTTTACGGGGTGATTTTTCAAAAAATAAAGCAAGTAATAAAATTTTAAAGGCAGGAGCAAATTTTAAAATCAGCGTTATTGTTCCAACATATAACAATGAAGCTACACTAAAAAGAACCTTTAACTCTATAATTGCTCAACGCTATGAACATCCTAAAATAGAAGTTCTTTTTATAGATAATAATTCTACAGATAATTCCGTTAATGAAATAAAAAAACTGATTAATAACTATAAAGGAAAAATTTCTTTTAAATTGCTGATTCTTAAAGGGCAAGATACTTGGCATGCTCGCAACGTAGGTGTAGAAAGAGCAAAAGGGAAATATGTAATTTTTTTAGATGCAGGATGTCAATTTACAAAAAATACTCTATTGACATTGTCCAATTTAGCCAAAGTTTATAAAGCAGATATTGTTCAAGGCGAATTTCCTGATATGAAAAGAACTATCTTCCCTGAATATACAAGCAATCTATTTTGGTTGTATGTAAATTTTATGCCAAAGCAAATGGGTTCGAAATTAATTAGAAAGGACTTTATTTGCGACTATAATTATTGGTGGGAAAAGCAATTAGATATGGAAGCACTAGAGTGGTGTAGAAATGTAGTAACGCCAAGTAATTACTATAATATATTTAAAACAACGATTGCTTTTTCTAAAATAAAATGCGAAATTTCAGATACTAAAACGAAAGAATTATATCCGTTGTGCAACACAATAGAACAGGCTGAATTTTATTTGAAAATATGTAGGAATCTGCTATGCTTTGCTGGCTGTAATAATCTGCTAATTTTTTTCAAATATAAACTTGTACAAATTTTACCTCTAGCGAATCAAATTTTAGATAAAGCCTTGCGAATAATAAATGATAATAAAATGAGAACTAAAGAACTAAAAATTGAGCAAACTTTACGAAATGCCATTAAGTATCTAATTCAAAGTAAATACATTACAAGAAATCTATACTTCAAAACTAGAGAAAAATTTTTAGAAAATATTTCAACAATACAAAATAAATATATATTTGGAGAATTTAAAAATGCGTTTGTCGGCAAAACTATAGTGCTTGTTGCTGGAGGTCCGACTGTAGCAAATTTTATTCCTATTAAAGATGCCATTTACATAGGCGTAAATAACGTTGCCGTTGGAGCAAGCAAATTAAAAAATTTTGAACATATTAAATTTGATTTTATGTTTATGCATCATCGCTTTATTGTAACAGAGCATAAACGAATGCGTACTATGTTACATAAAAAAAGCATCGTTTTTTATAGTCAATATGGATTTTTTCACGATTCTTTCCCCGCTATAAAACTTCGAGGAATTGATACGAGAGAATATTTTAGTTATGTTGGGGAAAATTGGAGATTACAAAGTGAAAAAGATTTTGCTAGGAAAATTAGAGAATTTGGCTTTGATCTTACGAAAGTTCCTCCATTTGTTTTTGATAGCGTAGTAAATCCAGCTTTTCATTTTTCTCTATTTTCTGGTGCGAAAAAAATTTATTTAGTTGGTTGTGACAGTGTTGCAAATTTTACTGTTTCTAATAAAAGTCATTTTTATCGTAGCAACAAAATACTAGAACGTCATGAGAAATCTATAAATAATATTATAAAGATACATTTAAGCTGGAAGTTTCTTAGAGAAGTTGCGAGAAAATATTGCCCTGATACAGAAATTATCTCTGTAAATCCAGTAGGGCTTAAAGGTTTATTTAATAAAGATATTTATACAAAATGAATTGTTTATCTAATCAAAGCAAAATCAAAATTCTCTCTTAATTTATTCTTTATAAGGATATCTTTTATTTCTTCTGCATATTTTGTCGTAGAAATCACTATGAAAATTTTATCACTAGGAAATTTTTGCAAAACAGTTTTTGGTGAGAAAACCATATAGTCTAAAAATTCTTTTTTTTGTAGAAGTTTATTAGAATCTATGAAACCTAAAATTTTATAATTCTTGTGCTCTAATGCTCTTAAAGTTAAAATTCCAAAATCTCCAGTCCCCCATAGATATATCTGTTTATTTTTCGCAGTTTTTGGTAATACTATATTTGGATACTTGAAATTATCAATTCTTATTTTTGCCAATGCTTTTGTTATGCCTTTGTTCAATTCAATTTTCTGAGGATGTTTTAATTTTTGCAATTTATAAGTTTTAGTAAATAAAAATTTTCTGCCAGATGAATTCTTAGGCATATTAGGAGTAAAATGTACTCCATCTATTCCTATATTTGATATTAAATTTTTATTTGATTGAACAAATAATCCATTGTTTGCTATACACTGAAATATATATTGGTAATCCCATGTATCTATTTTTCCCAAAATCATTAAGTCTAATATGCGTTCCCAAAATTCGTAAACCATATTTTGTGGATAGAAATTTTTTAAATATTTTCGGTTATAATTTTTTAAACTAAAAGAATAAAAGGGAAGCCATCTATTTGCCCATCCAGCAATACCCCAAAGTATCATAGGTTGAGTAAAATAATAATCTTTGCTTCCTTTATAATTACCTAATGGATTATATCCAACTATTCCAAAAACATTCTTATTATTTCTGTATTTTTCTAGCATTTCTGCACAGAATTGAAAAAAACTTGAATTAGGTACACAATCGTGTTCTAGAATTATGCCCTCTGGCTCATTTTTATAGAACCAATTTATAGCCTCTTCAACGCCTTTTCCTGCACTACCCGAATTTTCGTTTCTAAAAAAAGTTTTTACCGTGCAATTCCAATCAACATTTGTCGCAATTTTTCGGGATTCATTCACTTGTTCCAACTCACCGTGTATATTTCTTCTTGCTCCATCACAAGCAATATATAATTTACTCGGTTTGGCTTTGCGAATAGCCGCAAAAACCTGTTTTGTGTACTTTGGGCGATTAAAAACTATAAAAAGAATTGGTGGACAAGGCATTGCTTTAATATAGCAATTTTCGCAATAACAACACCTATATTTTCCTCAACATCATCAGCGGTTGAATATGATACGTTCCCAAAGGTTGCCCAGCCGGAGATTCCTGCTCAAAAACAGCCTCCGTTTTCCACCCTTTCAATAAAAGCGGCAAACGAATTTCCCCATAAATCCTATGGGCATTCCAAACAAGGCAATCTTTTCCTTGCGGAACTCCGAACAGCATATAACCATCATCTTTTAAAAAATTTCTAGCCGTTTGCATCGCCTTCAAATCTCCATTTGGGTTTAGTGGGTCGCCATATCGCCCTAAACCATCGTGTTCAAAAGAGGAAAATGAAATTGCCACATCTGTTTTTATTCCACTTTTAATCAATTCTTCGTGGTTCATTACAGTTATCTTGTTATGTTCGCATATAGGTTTGTTATAATCAACAACATAAACGTGCTCTGCACCTTGCCAAAGAGCCGTAGCTTCGCAGTTTAAGCCCGCCAAACCCCATATTAGAACAGATTTGTTTTTCAAGCTGTATTTTTCGAAAGCAGCATAAAAAGAATTGATATCTTTGCCGTAATACTCAAAAGTTTTATTTTCCAAATTTTCAAAAGCTTTTTTGTAATCTTTCGCATAGTTATGGATTTTAGAATCGTTTCTTTCGTCAAAATACCAATATAAAACTGGAATTTGATAGTTCATTGTAAAATCGCTATGCAAATGCTCAGGAATTGTACTTGGCGGAGGCGGTTCTTTTGAGTTTCGTTTTGGATTTGTGTAGTAATTGTTCGAGATAGGAGTGGAAGAAACCAATTTTGAAATTTCAAAATCAATTCCTTGAGATTTTAACTTTTCGGTTATTGTTTTAACCGCATCCTCATTTTGAATGGCAATAATTATCCGCTCCACTGGCAAGGGCACTTGTTCAAAACTTAGGCACGGCAACCCAAGCCTAGTCTTTATTTTGCTCGCATTGGAATCAATAAACCCAGCAACTTCAATGCCTCTCTGCTCGCAATCAAGCGCTGTCAAAACACCGTAATGTCCAGCGCCCCAAATGTAAGTTGATTTCATTGCTTTAATATAGCAATTTAAATAACCCTCCAATACCCACCCTTGTCTGCGCCAACACGCTCAATTAAGCCTTTGGAAAACTTTATTTTAACTTCCAATAGCCTGATTTATTGTTGCCAATTCTTTCAAGTAGACCTATTTCTTTGAGTTTGGATATATTATTTTTCGTATTCCTGAGATTAATATCCGTAATTTTGCTTATTTCCAATATTGTAATATTTTTATTGTTTTCTATTTCCTTCAAAATTATTTTCTGTATTTTCGTTAATTTATTGGTGTCTTTATTGGTGTCTTTATTGGTGTCTTTATTGGTGTCTTTATTGGTGTCTTTATTTTTTATGTCGGTATTGATTTTCTGTTTGGTATATGCCAATGTTACCATAAATCCACCACCAATTTCTTTAAAATCTATCTTCATAGTTGGATACGAAGAAATGGCATCTCTAATGCGTAAAAAACCACTACCATATTTTTCTATATCGCCCGTTAAATAAAAAGCTTCAGCTATCAATTTATTTCTTGCATAAGCAGAATACGAGTTTGTTTTTAAATCTTCTACACTCAAATTACTATGCAATTCTCCAGGATTAAAAAATGAAATATAATTATCAAAAACCTTTACCTGAATATCTGCCGGACTCAAATAATCTCTATGAATAACTGCGTTCAACATCAATTCTCTCAAAGCACTTAATGGATATTCTGGTATTTCTGTACGTTGTGTGGGCACTCCTTTAATTTCAAATGCATATTTTATTTGAGATATAATATATTTCATTGCTTCATCAATAACTTCAAATAAAGGCAAACGCAACATACGGTCATCAATAATCATAGATGGCGTTTTAAACCTGCCTAAATGAACATTGTAAATAATGTCTTTTTTTGCAAATAGCAATAAAGCGGCGTTAGAAATTTTTTTGTTGTTTATTAATTTGAGTTTCTTTAAATCTTCTTCTGGTTTTCCCGATAAATGAAATCTACCTTTTTCATTAACTTTTTTTATAAAATTACGAACCTTTCTTAAGTCTATATCCTTGATGGAAGTATTTTGTGCAGGATATGCATCCCATGAAATCTGAAGCGTTTGCATACTCATATCAGAAATCTCAGCAGGAGAAAGCTGATGATTTGAATTTTTTATCCGCTTGAAATACCTTCCTCTGCAAGCTATAGGCTTTATTGGAAATTCTTGTATGGAAAGCTCTACAACCTTGCTATTTCTATATTTAATCATTTCTGCATTCGGAATAATGGAAGGCTGCGTTTTGTTTTTTATCTCATTTATCCATTGCTGAATGGTTTCTTTTCCTACTGTAAAATTCTTGACAGGATTTCCATTGTCATTCACCCCAACCAGAATCTTTCCGCCTTTTGTATTGGCAAAGGCAGTTAATGTTTCAATGACCCTGTCATCAAAACTAGACTTAAATTCTATACGCTGAGTTTCTTTCATTTTGCTGCTTTTAAAAATATAAAATTATTCTACAATACCCACCCTTATCTGTGCCAACACTCTCAATTAAGCCTATATTTTCCTCAACACCATCAATGGCTGAATATGATTCGTACCAATAGGTTGCTCAGCGACTTCAATGCCTCTCTGCTCGCAATCAAGTGCGGTCAGAACACCGTAATGCCCGGCACCCCAAATGTAGGTTGGTTTCATTGCTTTAATATAGCAATTATCTGTACCAACACGCTCAATTAAGCCTTTGGATTTTCTACCTTACCTTTAATGCCTCAAAAATACTTCAACATAGCAGGTCCCTGTAATTCAAGCAAACATTATATGCTTGACCCTTTGCGAGGTATTAGCGAAGAATTGAATGATTTAATAGAACAAGAACAATATTTCGTTATCCACGCCTCAAGGCAGAGCGGAAAGACAACCCTCTTATTGGAGCTTGCGGATAAAATAAACGCAACAGAGAAATATTATGCTTTGTATTGCTCGCTAGAATGCTTGCAAGGAGTTACAGCGGTAGAAAGAGGTATTCCATCTATTGTGCGGAAAATAAAATCCGAACTGGAAATTCAAAATTTTCCTAGTGGATTTGCCAAGAATGCGGATTTTGAAAATATAGATGGCTTGCTTTACCAATCTTTTATTTCATATTGCCGTTCTTTGGATAAGCCTTTAGTTATATTTTTTGATGAAGCCGATTGCCTCAGCAATGGAACCTTAATATCATTTTTAAGACAATTGCGAAACGGTTTTGTTTCCCGTGCAAGAACTCCTTTTGTTCACAGTATTGCCTTAGTGGGAATGCGTAATATTAGGGACTACAAAGCAAGAATCAGAAGTGATAGCGAAACGCTAGGCAGTTCAAGCCCTTTCAACATTGTAACAGAAAGTTTGAGTTTGAAAAATTTTACAAAAGAAGATGTTATTAAACTCTATGCCCAACACACTCAAGAAACAAGGCAAGTTTTTGAGCCACAGGCGATGGATTGTATTTATGAACAAACCCAAGGGCAGCCTTGGCTGGTAAATGCGGTAGCCCGTGAATGCGTGGAAAAAATTTGCAAAAAAGATTATACCATTCCCATAACGAGTGAAATGGCAAAAACCGCCATAAACAATATGATTTTAGCTAGGGGAACGCATTTTGACAGTTTAATGGAACGTTTGAGGGAAAATAGAGTTCGCTCTGTTATACAGCCCTTGATTCTAGGCGAAGAAGCAGACAGAACAACCGATAATTACCTGTACGCCAAAGATTTGGGTTTGATAAGGGATTTCAATGGAAAAGTTGAACCAGCCAATCCAATTTACGCTGAAGTAATTATTAGAACCATAACTTGCACCGCACAGGAAGCGATTAAAAACAGCAAGCCTAACTCAGATTTGCCAAAATATGTTATTGATGGCAAAATAAACATAAACAATTTGCTCAAAGATTTCCAGTCTTTTTGGAGAGAGAACAGCGAAATTATTTGGGACGAACTTTACGAGGAAGGTTTGCGAGAGTACAAAGAGGCCTCTCCCCATTTGGTTTTACAGGCTTTTTTGCAGAGAGTGATAAATGGGGGCGGTCATATTTCAAGGGAAATGGCTTTGGGCAAAAAGCGTGCTGATATTTGCATAGAATGGGAAGAGCATAAATATCCTATAGAGATTAAAATTTTGAGGAATAATAATAGCCTAACCGATGGTTTGGCGCAGACCTTGGAGTATGTGAACAGGTGTGGTTCCAATGAAGGCTGGCTTGTTGTTTTTGACAGGGATATGAGCAAGAGCTGGGAAGAAAAATTGTATGTTAGGGAATGTGATAAAATAACCGTTTTTGGGTGTTGAAGCACCAACACGTTCAAAATTAATTACCTCTTTCATGCCCATTGCTAATGGACAGATTTTTCTATATTTTATTTTGCTCGCATTGGAATCAATAAACCCAGCAACTTCAATGCCTCTCTGCTCGCAATCAAGTGCTGTTAAAACACCATAATGTCCAGCACCCCAAATGTAAGTTGGCTTCATTGCTTTAATATAGCAATTTAAATAACCCTCCAATACCCACCCTTGTCTGCGCCAACACGCTCAATTAAACCTTTGGATTTAAGTTTTTCTAAGTATCTATGTATGGTCATTCTTGATACAGATAATTTTTCTGCTATTTCTGTTGTTGAAATGTAATTATTCTTATTAATTAAATCAATTATTTCATTTTCTGTAACATTTTCTGTAACATTTTCTGTAACATTTTCTGTAACATTTTCTGTGCTGTTTTCTGTAACATTTTCATTTTCTGTAACATTTTCCTGCGAAAATACAGTGACTTGAAAACCACTTGAAATATTGCCAAATTTTGGCTCTAACAAACCAGCTTCTTTAAAATAGTCCCTAATTCTACCTATGCCAGAACCGTATTTTTCTATCCACCCCATATTTTTGAAAAAATCTGCTACAGATTTATTGCGAGGGGTGGATTTATAATTATTTGACAATAAATCTTCTACGGTTATATTATCAGGTAAGCGGCCTGGATTATAAAATTCTATCTTATCATTAAAAATTTTCACAATAGAATCTGATGAATTCATATAATCTCGATGAATTATCATATTCAACACAATTTCACGAATCGCTTCAAGTGGATATTGCCATTTTTGTACGTTTTGCACCTGACCAGTAATTATTACTTCTAAATTTATATGTTTTTTCACAAACTCCATTACTTCATTTACTTGCGTGATAATATCCGATTGTGTTCGGGCGGTATCTTTAATCGTGATATGGTCTTGAAAGCGACCTAATTCTATGGTAGTTATAGTTGAATGATTATTTTTAAACATCAAATATGCTGCATTCGTAGGCTTGTCTTCTCTAAGCAGGTTGAATTTAAGTAAAAAAGTTAGAGGAGAATCTATTATAGTCATTCCTTTTTCCAGCATAATTTCTATGCAATTTTGTACTTTTTCCAACGAAATATCCTCTAAAGTATGCATAGCATCTGGGTATGCATCCCAGCTTGTATTTAATGACTGTAAATGCAAATTGAAAACTTCGGTAACTGTTAAAGGTTGATTGGTATTCTTCACACGTTTGTAGTAACGACCTTTTACTGAAACTGGTTTTATAGGATATGCAGGAACTTTGAAAATCACTATCGTTTTGCCATCTATTTCAACGGTTTCAACATTTGGAATTATTGCAGGAGCGGTTTTATTTCTAATTTCATTTATCCAAGTAGCAATTGTTTCTTTGTTGATAGATATACCCTTTACTTTTCCATCATCTGTAACACCCACATATACGGAACCACCTTCTACGTTGGAGAAAGCTACGAGAGATTCAATAACATCATTATCAAAAGAGCTTTTGAACTCTACGGTTAAATTTTCTGTTTGGGGCAAAGTATTCTTGGTCATTGTTAAAATATAGAAATAAGCCTTTATATCAACTACCCCGATTCAGCATCTCAATTCTCTTTTTAAGCGAAAAAAGCAGTTTGTCTATTCTCATATTATCCATATATTTTGAAGGCTTGTAAATTTCTTTGAATTCCTCGTCTATATCCTTCAAAGCATCAAAATTTATCCAGTCAAAAGAATTCACAAGTTTAATCTGCTCTGAAAAATAGGTTTTAAAAGGCTTGCATTTAATATCTTCGTCATAACTGATATTATGCGTAAATTCATTATGCCACATAGAGGTTCCACAATCAAAAATAGGCGATGCTCCCAACCATTCAAGTGTATTGGCATTCCGAATAGCTCCAAAATTGCCAAAGTGCCTATCGGTATTTGCTATTAAAAAATCTATGACAAGTATTTTATCCACATATTCCCGCATATTTGGAATACCAAGGGTTTCGCAAGTACTTAGAAAATGTTCATAAATTGAAATATGATTTTGCCGTTTTTTGCCTGCTGAAAAAATATGCCAAGCACTTACCAATTCTGTTTCTGTAGTTATAAAATTTTCACATAAACTCATTGGAAAATCGTCTATTTCAGTCAACGTGTAACTCACATGAGAAATGTTCAGCCTACGCATTAGCATACTTGCCAAAACTTCGTTGAGCGGTTCTTGTTGGGCAGGATTGCTCCCACCTTTCAGCAAAACTCTTTTTTTATCTATGATAATCCACTTCTTTTTTTGCCATCCATCGGATGTATTGTCTGGAGAAAATAAGTCTATTTCAGCGTTTGGAGTTTTGCCAAATAGTGCGTTTCCAACATCTTCTGAAAATGTATTTTCAAAAAAATTAATTCGTTCCCATTCAAGAGGTTTTTGTGGATTGTTTATCCAATATTGGTCACTAAGTCCCAGTCCCAAACATTTTTCAAGAAGTACTTTAGTGGAAGATATATTCATAGCTTCCAAAGCCTCCCTTATTCCGCTTCTGCTTGCAGGTATGGAACGTCCAAGCCACCAGTCATTAAGTGATTTTCTTGAAACGATTCCATCTTTTATTTCAATGCCAACTAGAATGTGTTCTATGCTGTGGAGCTTTGGGATGCTCAATATATTCGCTGTTTCCGAGTCTATTTCAATATCGGCAACAGGATTTTTTTTGTGCATTAGGGTATAGAGCACCTTTAAACCCCCGCCATGCAATCAAAAATGCGCTTGCCCTTATGCTCCACCCATTTAACCTGTGGTTTGCCTATATTGTTTTCTTTCCTAAAATCAAAAGTCAGCAAATAACCCGTATCTTTGTTTTTACTATCTAAATAGTCAGCAAGCTGTTCCAAAGCCTTTTCGTGCGATGCCTCGCCATACCACAATTTTAGCTCCACTATAAATTGCTCGGAATTGTAATCTACTATTACATCCATTCTTTTAGCATTACGAGTTTCGCTTTCAACATGGCAAAATCCGCCGCCGTTGAGCAAAGGCTTTATGTATGTTAAAAATAGCATTCTGCATTCTTCTTCCAAAAACTTCTTTCCGCTTTCCCTGTAAAGCTCGTAATAATGCTGTGCAAATTTTTCTATGCAAAGCGGCATATTAAATTTGCCATCCTCTATTATCTCATTGGGAAGCACCCTATTTATGCTAATGCCCTTTATTTTTTTCTTGGTCATAAAATGGCTATAAATAACCGATTCAAAAATCAGATTATCTACGGCAACCTGTTCATCTTGTTTCTTTAAAAAACCGAAAATAAAACCCAGTTCCATCGCCGGATTCGTCATATTGTATCCATAAGACTGCCCGTTGATTACTATGTCGTAAAGCAAGTTTGAAAGCTCTTCATTACTCTCCATATTTTTTCCTAAATCGTCAAATAACAGATTCGGTTCGTTCAGTATTATTTTTACCGCATTTTGGACTCCTTTTATTGTCCAATCCCTATTAAGTTCTTCTTCTATCTTTTGGCAAGTTCTAGAAACTAGATAAGGATAACCGCTTGTGTAAGCTCTGATTTCTTTTGATATTGCTCCTATATCCATTCCAGTTTTGTGGTCATTTTCATATTCGTTTAGCATGGTGGCTATCTCAGAAGTGGAAAAAGACATATCTACTTTAAAATTTGCTGCGATATTCCAGGGGGAATTTATGCGTTTTTCGCCGTCTTGAAGCTGATGGGTGCCAGCTTGAACCATTTTTAATTTCAAATTTTTTATATCGTAAACGCCTGCTAAAATAACGCTTTGGAATGTGGCTCTCTTTGGATTGTCTCTTTCCAAATATTTGTCTCTCAGCATTCCTATAAATCTTAAGAATACTAGATTATTTGATGTTTCATCTATTATTAAAACTACCTTTTTATCTTTACATATTTCATTTAAAAAAACATCCAGTTCCTTGTATGTTTTTATTGAATCGTTTATCCAAGCTTTTGCGTATTCTGGATTTGTTATATCTATAGCTCTGGATATTTGGTCTATTATGTTTTGGCAAAATTTTTCTTCGGTTTCAAAAGGAGTGTCGCCAATTCCCTCAAAGCTTATGCGAGCTACCTGATAACCTTTTTTCAGCAAAACTTTTTCCAATTGCCTTATGACTGTAGTCTTTCCGTATTGCCTTGCACGGTTTATTGTAAAATAGTTGCCTCGCTCAACCATTGCCGCAACCTGCGATACCTTGCCGGAAATATCGCACATATAATCACGTCCCGGAAGGCAAAGACCGGTTACGTTAAAATGCTTCATAAATGGAAAATAGAAAATTCAATTCAGTTTCAACCACCCTCAAACGGCACAACAAAATCCCTATTCTCAATCAATCCAGCTTTTTTGCAAATTGCAGAAATTTCTTCGCAATAATTACGGCTTGCAATTACTATGAAAAAATCCTGTGTTTTATTTTCAAGGGCAAATTCTAATGGCAAAAGAAAGCCCATATGCCTTGCTTGCATTGTTATACTTTTGTTGCCGCATAACCAAATTCTATTCCATTATTTTGTAAATATTCTTTTACGGCACTCATATTCTGTCTATTTAAGGCAAATATTACAGTTGCTTCAGAATAAGGAATAGGCAATTTTTTTAAAGGATAAACTTTACCAAAAGAGTTGTTAATATATTCTTGGTTATCAGATACAATAAAACCATTAAAATCAATATTTCTACGAGCTAATCTTCCTGCGATTGCTTTGCCAATCTCGCCTGCACCGTATATATAAAGGGCATTTGTGATGGAACTATTTTTTATTTGCAATAATTGCTTGGTATTTATATTATCTAACAATAAGCTCAACATTCTATCGTTGCATTTCCAGTCAAGTGTGTGTTTATTATTTAAGCTAGCTATAAATATACCTCTCGTTAAAATATCTAAAGTAAGTTCATCCATTCTAAAAGATGGTTCGTATCTAACGAATAACATATCTATATTTGCTTTGAATTTTTGTCTTAATTTATCGTGTAAAGAAATTATTTCGTTATTTAAAATCTTAATTATCTTTTCCTGAATATATACACAAAGAATATTTAAATTTTTTGTATTTAAAATATTTAGCAATCGATTTGTTCTTCTATCGTATTTTTCCCTTATAGGAAAATAAACATTATCCAAATTAAGCGAGCTTTCGTTTTGCGGGAAATCGTGCGTAAAATTTATGTTATTTTCTTTGTTAGTATAAGATATATGGGATGCCCTTTGTAGCATCTTACTAGGCCATTCTCTAAGTTCCAATTTATCTTTCTCAAAAAAAACATTAAAATCATTTAAAAGAATGTCTATTCTCTGTTCAAAACTTGCTCCCGCTACCCAGTCAAAAGGGCATGAGTATTCTCTTAGCAAAGATGCACTTAAACTTGAAGCACAGGAGCATTTTTCACCAAGTGAAAATACCAAATCATAAGTATTTTTAGCTAATGGAGATTCGTGAATATTTGAGGAAACTTGGTAATTTTTCATTGCTTTAATATAGAAATTACCTTCCAATACCAAGCCTTATCCACGCCGACACGCTAAATTAATGCTCTTTCTAAATATGCATCACTTTCTAAATAATAACCAGTCTCTAAATCTTCCAGTTTTTGAATAATGCCATTTGAAAGCATAATTTTTACAGCCTCGCTAATGCTAATTTTGTTATTTTTCCTGATGCTCGCCAGCAATCCTGCTAAATGCGTGTAAATCAAAAACCTCTGCTTGTCCGTCATAAAATCTCACTCCTTAAAAATTTCAAATGTGAAAGAGCTTTATCTGTGTGAAAAGAATACTGGTCATTGAGTTTTTTGTAAATCAAAGCTTTGGAAAGTTCAGACATTGGCAAAATGCCTAGCAAAAATGTTTCCAAAATTGCTGAAATATCGTCATTTGCTACAAGCCCGTGAACAAAATCGTATTTATTATCGTGATTGGAAAGATTGTCATTGTGGTTTGCAAAATCCCTGTTCCTATTGTTTATTATGAAAGTTGCCCATTCTTCATTTGGTTCTGTGAAAATTTTATGATTTAAATTACTCAAATCATTGTCAAACTCATACATATTTAAGGTGGCTTTGCCCATTCCCAATCGTTTGGTAATTTTCTTTGCCCATTCAACGGCTTGCTGTTTTAGCGATGTCAAATAAAAACCTTGCCCAAAATCCTTATATTTTCCGCATTTTGACAAATCTATGCTAGAAACTTCTACATTACTACCATGAAATAAAATCATTTTTTAACCTCTGCTGCCATATCCATTAGCTCGCAAATAACATCTTCATTTGATAAAAGGTGCAGAGTTTCGTAATATTCTTCCAGATAATTTAGGCAATCATAAGTCAATAGCTGTTGAGCAGCTTCTGAAATGGTTACGCCCAGTTTTTTGGAATAACCGCTAATAATCATAGCAACCCATACTTCTTGTTTGTTTTTCATAGTAGGAAAATAGAAAAATTTCAAGAAACATCAAACGGCACAACAAAATTTTCATTCTCAATCAATCCAGCTTTTTTGCAAATTGCAGAAATTTCTTCACAATAATTACGACTTGCGATTACTATGAAAAAATCCTTCGCTTTATTTTCAAGGGCAAATTCTGGAGCAAAAACTGGTCTGCCAAAAAAGGCGTATTGCTGTTTTTCTTTGTTGGAATCTAAAAAGCCATATATGAAAATTTTATGATAGGTACAATAACCCCAAATTCCCATACCATCATCCCCCGTTCCCCAAACCAAAAGTTTTTTGTTTTTAGGAATTTTAATTTTTCTTGGAAGGAATTTTTTTGGTTGTTTAAATTTGAGATGTTTGGAATTGTTATACCAAAAATCTTTGCCAAAAAATCTTTTGATTTTTAGTATGAGTGCGTTCATAGTGTTGTAAAAATTATACCAAGACTTGACTAGTGGCGTGTTCCAGACATAATAATAAAAAGCAATAGATTTTATAGAATTATATAGAACGGGATACTTTAATAGTTCTAATGTGATTTTATAATTCTCTTGCTGACATTTTGCTATATTAGAACTTGATATTCCCATAGTATTAAAAACACTAATTGTAACGGGAATGTAACGATAAGTTACACCATTTTCAAATATAGCTTTTACAAAAAAAGCTTGATCCGAAGCAATTGATAAATCCGTTCGATATAAACCTAATCGTAAAAATAAATTTAGTCTTATAAAAGAACTAGGATGGTACATAGAAAACGGATTACCCATTCCCGGAACATTTAATATAGATAACGAATGACTAGGGGTCCTTTGTTTCTTTTGACTGAAACTATTTTCAAAAATAATATTTCCATAAACAATATCTTCAAAAAAATCATACTGAAATGCTTTTTCCAGTGTTGATTCTGAACTTAAATAATCTCCCGAATTCAAAAACAGACAGTATTCTCCCTTCGCAATTTTTATACCTTTATTCATAGCATAATAAATCCCTTCATCTGGTTCACTAACGTTATAAGTTATATATTGAGAATATTCGTTTATTACATTTACACTCTCATCAGTACTTGCACCGTCTATAATTATGTATTCATAATCTTTAAACGTTTGGCAAACAACGCTTTCTATTGTTTTTCTTAAACCGTTTGCATTGTTTCTGTTTATTGTGATAATGGATAGTTTCATATCAGCCCCCCTGATTCAGCATCTCAATTCTCTTTTTAAGAGAAAATAAGTCTATTTCAGCGTTTGGAGTTTTACCAAATAGTGCATTTCCAACATCTTCTGAAAACGTATTCTCAAAAAAATTAATGCGTTCCCATTCAAGAGATTTTTGTGGATTGTTTATCCAATATTGGTCGCTAAGTCCAAGTCCCAAACACTTTTCAAGAAGTACTTTAGTGGAAGATATATTCATGGCTTCCAAAGCTTCTCTTATTCCGTTTCTGCTCGCAGGTATTGAACGCCCAAGCCACCAGTCATTTACTCCAAAGCCAATGGGAATATGCTCTATGTTATGGAGCTTTGGAATGCTCAATATATTCGCCGTTTCCGAGTCTATTTCAACATCGGCAACTGGAATTCTTTTATGCATTAAGGTATAGAGCATCAATGGTAATGTAGAAATTTCCTAACACGGCAGTTGCGCTAACTGCGTTGGAATCATTTTCTAATTTCGGTATTTCAGCAACATTACAGCCATATTCGGGCAATAGCTTTTTCATTGTAATACCTTGTTAAGGGGTCAAAATCATTCCAGTTTTATATAGTGGCATAGTATGTTTATCCATTAAACCCTGGTATTTCTTTTATAGAACCCATAATCATTACTTTTTGTTCTTCGTTAAAAACATAATTCCATTTATTATGTAAACGAAGAACTTCATCAACACCAAAAGTATAAGGATCAACATCCAAAATTTCTTGCGGAATTTCTTTCTTGAGTAACCAAACAGCACTGTTCATTTGCGTTGATCCTACGTATTCAAAATATTCAGCTAAATATCCCATTGTAATTTTTATATATGGTAAATAAGGGTGAATATAATCCTGGTGTATAAGTAAAGAACGACCTGGCATCATTCTCGAATACAACTTTTGCATTGAAAAATTTACCTCAGGCGTTTTACATACATCCAAAAACATTATCTCAATATTATCAGGGTATTCCTGCTCCAAAATATTGCCAATAAACAACTTGATTTTTTCGGCACCATCTAAGCGTGCAATATATTTTCTTACCAAATCACTAATGTCTTTACCTTCGTCAAAGGTCCCACAAGATGCTTCCTTCATCACATTTTCCATATAAAAACTATATTTTGCAAGTTCATAAGCATAAATGTATTTATCAATTTTATCCAGATTTGGATTTTTTATAAAACCACTTATAAATGATTCTGTACAACAACCTAAACAAATTCCAGCATCAAAATATGCCCTACACCGGTAAAATAATATCTTGCCAGCAGATAATTCATATTTATTTCTTCGTTCGACAACATACCTGGATTTTTCCGTTTAATAATACTTATCCAACCCAAGTTATTAGCAAGAGTCACCAGCTTTTTTGCCTTTTGAAGATTATCATCAGGAAATTCTATATCTAACAATATACTATCACCATCATTCCAAGCAATATATTTGTTAATTCCTGCTTTTTTAAAAATATCAATCAATTCAAATGAGTCATAAATACATATCACAACATCATAATCACTTTGAATGACTACAAATTCCTCAAATGTTAAGACTGGTTTTCCGCAATAAATAGTTCCACCTTTGAAAGTATCAGCAAAACAATAAACTGAATTCGGATCATTTTTATTATAATATTCAAAGACCATTTTACCCAAAACTCCTGCGCCATAGAGAATTTTTTGTTTTGAATTGTTTCCCATTATTTTACTCCTCAAACCAATAATTCAATTAAATCAACAACTTCAATATTTGGACATTCTTTTGCTAATTTTTCACGTATGTCTTCAAAAAATCCCAGAACAGACACAAGGACAACATCTGTATTGTTCTTTACTTCATCCCAAGGCTTAACAACAACTTTTGCAAGTACTCTTTCTCCATGAATTTTTGTATTAATGTCGGTAATTTCAAATTTAATACCGAGTATGCTCAAATTTTCAGCATTTATTCTACCCCAATATCCAGCACCCCACAATGTTAAACGTTTATTTGCATATAAAGAAAGCAATCTTTGCATTTTTTTTAATGATGTTAGCTTATATTGATAATTGTAATATGCGGCAAATTCCAGATTGAAATCGGATTTATCTATATTTTGCTCAATAAAACGAAGTATTTCTCTAGAACAAATATCTTCTTCTGATTGCATCCATATGTTGTCGTCGTAATCAATTTTATTTGTTTCAAATAAATCCAAAACATCATTGCAGAATTTTATAAATTCTGTAGCATAGTTTATACAAACTGCTTGACACCAACTTGGAATCCATCTAACTAAGTATAAAAAAAGTTTTTGTTTTACAGTAATATTCAAATTATTGAAATAATCAAGATATAAAATATATTTGATTGCTTTAATAGAATTAATATATGTTTCTAGTCTTTTTCCTTGAACAGTAGAATTTTCACGTACGCAATAGTAATACAACGCTTCATTTATTCGTACTATTTTTTTACTCGCCAAATACCATAAAGAACATATTGCATCTTCATATCCATTGGTATTCAGAAAATATAAATTGTTATTTTCTATAATTATTTTTTTTATTATGGCATTACATGGTGAATGTATCTTTAAATCTTTCATTCTTTCGAATAAATCGGCAGTATTGAATTTGCCATTTGACCTCCAATTTTTGATGACAATATTATTTTCTAAACGATTCATATCACACATCGCCATATCTGCATTTTCTGCGATAGCAGCATTGTACATTTTCTCACATGATTTTAAATCTATATAATCATCACTATCAACACAATATATAAACTCTCCGTGAGCAGAACGAATACCTGTATTTCTTGCCGCGCCTTGCTTTAAATTTTCCTTATGCCAAATGCATCTTATTTTATTTGAAAATGTTTTTTCATACTCTCTCATTATCTCGCTATCACGTGGATCTGGCGAGCAATCGTTCACAACGATTACTTCAATTTCTTGCAATGTTTGATTCACGCAACTGTCAAGGCAACGTCTTAGATAATCTGCTACGTTGTACACAGGGACTATGATACTTACTTTTATATTCTGCATATAACTCCTATTATATCAATGATTTATTCTCCCGCTCATACGCTTCCGCATAAGCATGCACAAATCCATTCTCACTATAACCGTATTCCTTGAGTATCTTTATTACAGCATCACGTACCAGTTTAGTTTCCATGCAAAGTACAACAAAATACTCTTCCATTTTTCCTTGCAATATCTCTGCTGGCTGAACTGTATATTCAAACACTTCTTTGCCATGATTGGCTTCCAAACCATCTACTACTACATCGGGATATACCTCACGTAATGCAAATATTGTCATTATATTAGCAATGTATTTTCCTACTCCCCAAAACACAAGTTTTCGATTTCCTATAACTCGCTTAACATACTCGGCAGAATCTGTGAAAATATCCCGCCAGAAGAAATATATGTATGTGTTTATCGGAAGCAATGCCTCTGTTTTGGTGATTTTTTCCCGGCGTTCATATTCTGCAATGCGTTTTTCGTCTAACGGGTCGTAGAATGGAGTTAATGCTTTGTATTTGTAATATAAACGCCAATGCTCGGAAATCATAAAAATAGCCTTCAAATGCCACGGCTTTTGCGGTCCTGGAAAGTGAATAATAGTAGGGTAATTATAAAAATCTAACCATTTTTTGAGACATCTGCAATTTTGAGGTTGTAACTTAAAATTCCCATATCCCATATCCTCTAAATTAAACTTAGCGTTTAAATATTTTGCATATTTTTCTCCATGCATTAAATAGTTAATAACTTCCTGGTCGGCAAACCAAGGTTCATTATTTTCAACATATTTGTTGAAAACAGCACTGATAATTTTAGGTAAATTCTCAAGTGTATATAATTCCGAAAATTTTTTCAAGTCCAGTAATAATATACCTGCATTAAAATAATTCCAATCATATTTTAAATCAAGAATTTTAGAACGTTTATATGTATTAATAGCATCCGAAACTACACCGGCAACTTTTCCTTTTAAATCCTCATTCCATAACTCCGCAATTTCACCAGCTACAACCGTATCGCCATCAATATATATTATTTTCTCCAATTCAGGCAATATTGTAGGAAGGAAAAAACGATAATATGTTTCAACGGTTAAGTGATCAGGAAGAATAAACATTTTATCATCAAATTTAAATCCATAGAAATTCCACTGCCCGTGTGGAAAACGTTCAGATAATGACGATAATTTTGCTTTATTTTCATCGGATAATCTATTAGAAATTATATGAAAATGTAATTTAGACTTAGTATTTGCAAGCATAGATGCCATAGATACGCAAGTAGGCTCTGCGTACCCATCATCAAGGCAATATGCTATATGGATAATATCATTCATAATTTCCCGTCACCACCCGTAACCGACAACACCGTGAGTAAATTCTCCCGCTCATACGCTTCCGCATAAGCGTGCACAAATTCATTCTCACCATAGCCGTATTCCTTGAGTATCTTTATTACAGCATCACGTGCCTGTTTATTTTCCATGCAAAGCACAACAAAATAATCTTCCGCTTTTCCTCGCAATATTTCCGCTGGCTGTACTGCATATTCAAACACTTCTTTGCCATAATTAACATCTAAACCATCTACTACTACATCGGGATATAATTCACGTGATGCAAATACTCCCATTATATGGGTGATATGTTGCCCTGCACCCCATAATGCGAGTTTGCGATTGCCAATAACCTGTTTAACATATTCAGCAGAACTAGCAAAAACATCTCGCCAGAATAATTGTATGTATGTATATGTTGGAAGCAATGCTTCAGTTTTGGTAATTTTTTCTCGACGTTCATATTCTGCAATGCGTTTTTCATCAAGCGGGTCGTAAAATGGTGTTAATGCTTTGTATTTGTAATATAAACTCCAATGTACCGACAGCATAATCTCATTATTTAAATGCCACGGTTTTTTAGAATTTGCATAATGGATAATAATCGGAAATTTACTTGATTCGTTCCACGTTTTGAGATAACGACTGCTCTGACCATAAAAATAATGATAAAAATTCTGGTTTTGGTCTGATAAGTTATATTTAAGATTTAAGTATTTTGCATATTTTTCACTATGGAATAAATAATTTAACACATCTTGGTCTGATAGCCAACAAACATTATTGTCTTTAAATTTTTTGTACAAGTCATTGATTATTATGGGTAATGTTTCTAAAGTATATAATTTTTCAAACTCTTTTAATTTTAAAAGTAAAACCCCTGCATTGAAGTACTGACAATCATATTTTAACCCAAAAATTTTCAAACGATTTTCAGAATTGCCATCCTGTACTATATCCTGAACGACTCCTGCGACTTTTCCCTCTAAATTCTCATTCCACAATTCTAATATATCACCAACTATAACCGTATCTCCATCTATATATATTATTCTTTCCAGTTCAGGCAATATCATTGGAATGAAAAAACGATAGTAAGTATCAATAGTAATATGTTTGAATGGTCCTAATATAAAGCCGCTTGTGTCAACATCCACTCTATTAAAACTCCATTCTCCATGCGGAAAGCATTTCGACAATGACGACAATTTTGCTTTATTTTCATCAGACAATTTATTAGAAAGCACGTGAAAATGCAAGTTAGACTTGGTATTTGCAAGCATAGATGCCATAGATACGCAAGTAGGCTCCGCGTACCCATCGTCAAGGCAATATGCTATGTGAATAGTGTCATTCATATCACCCTCCAATACCCACCCTTATCTGCCCCAACACGCTCAATTAAGCCTTTGGATTTGAGTTTGGAAAGGTTTACTCTAACATTATCGGCTGTTATACCAATAATATTAGACAACTCTTCCGATGTAATGCGTGGATTTTTTTTAATCTCGTTAATAATTATTTTTTGGTTTTTAGGCAAATTTTCTGTGTTGTTTTCTGTGTTGTTTTCTGTGTTGTTTTCTGTGTTGTTTTCTGTGTTGTTTTCTGTAACATTGGATCTACGAAATGTTATCTTAAAAAATCCACTAGTATTAAATTTAGGCATTTTTTGCTTAACATCTTTCAAATCTTTTTTAATTCTCTCTATTCCTGTTCCCATTCTTTCTATGTAGTGGATTCTATGTAATAAACTAGCTAAAATAGGATTTCTTGCAATACTCAGAGCTCCAAAATTTTCATTTGTTATCCCTTTTGGCACTCCACCTGGATTCGATATTTCTACTCTATCGTCAAAAATTTCTATCATAACACGTGCACCGTTTTCAAAATAATCCCTATGGCACACAGCGTTTACAATAGCTTCTCGCAATGCTGTTTCTGGTATTTCTAAAATATTTTTTCTCTGCAAAGTTTTAATTTCATAACTAATATTTAAATGCTTCTTAAAAAAAACAACTGAATTCTCAATATTTTCTATTATTCCACCATTTAATTCCTTAGCGTCTATAATATCTACTTTGTTTGTACCTTTATACAAAGCGCAAGCAATATTTGCATATTCATAGAAAATATCATTGCTATTGTCCCTAAAAAACAATGCTCCGGCATTTGTAAAAAATAATTTTTTCCCGATGTATTCTGCGCAACCCAAATTTATTAAAGTAGCTTCAAATGGCAATACGTTACTTATATTTGCCCTTTGTAAAAAATCTTCAAAGGCAGCTTTATTAAAATTATCTTTAACTAAAATTTTTTTATTTACCATAGAATCATAATAAGTTTTTCCCTCTGCTTGCAAAAATTCAATTATACTATTTCTTTCCATTTTTTGAGAATTTGGACCCGAACGCAAGTAAAAGCCTTTTGCGCAAGAATAAGGTTTATTGCGACCTTCGGGAACAAAAATAATAATGATATTTTTATAAATAGAGATTTTTACGTTTAATTTCGGTTCTATCTGGTTTATTGTATCTTGAATGCGAGAACGAGCAACATTGCTTATATCTGTTCCAACAATTTTTCCGTTATCATCAACTCCTATGAATATGCGTCCGCCAGAGGCATTTGCAAAAGCGCAAACCTCCGATGCAAGCGACTTGTCGGCACTCTCTTTAAATTCTACCTTATAGTTTTCACCATCACAAAGGATTACTTCTATGTTTTTCATATGGAGATTATCTCACCCTCCAATACCCGCCCTTATCCGCTCCAACACGCTCAATTAAGCCTTTGGATTTCAGTTTGGAAAGGTTTACTCTAATTTTTCTCTCAGAGATTTTTACAATAGCAGATAGTTCTGGTATTGTAATTCGCTGATTCTGTTCTACACTTTTTAAAATCGTTAATTGGTTATCGGTTATTTTTTCAGGGACCTTTTCAGGGACCTTTTCAGGGACCTTTTCAGGGACCTTTTCAGGGACCTTTTCTGTGCTTTTTTTTAAAATTCTTTGTGTGCTTTTATTTAACATAAAAGTTACTTTTGTTTTATCTACAGCAGTTTCGAATAAAACTTTTTCGTTAGAAAATTCTTCCCATAATAATATTTTATCAATGCCATAACCTGCCGTTTCGCATAATTTTGCACAACGGAATAGCTTTGCCAAAACGGGGTTTCTCGGCAGAGAAACATCTTCTTTCATAAGCTCTTTAATTGGTCTTGGTAAAGAACCAGGGTTTTCAAATTCAATTCTGTTGGTAAAAACTCTTATTCTCGGTTTCATAGGGCTAAAGTAATCGCTGTGTATTAGTAAATTAACAAGCCCTTCTCTTAAAGCATTGGTCTGTTTATTATCCTCTTTGCCAATACCCATGTGCCCTATATGCAATGGATTATTTGCGTAAATTTGTAGCCTTTGGAATAGGGCAAAATAGTATTCCCAAAGATTTTCTTGCTCCTGAATACGAAATGTGTATCTTAATTCGGCACTGGAATAATCTAATCCTGGTATTTCTAAATAGTCAATTCTAAAATCGGGAAATCTATCTTGAATTTCCTCATTCTTTCCCAAAAATAATAGACCGCCATAAGTTAGCTTTCCGCCTTTTGTAATTTGTAACTTTTGATTAAAATCTTTATCGTTTAGTGAATTATATTTAAGTTCAGGAACTATTCGTTTTAAATAGTCACGAAAACTTTTGTAGGAACTTTTATTTAATGATTTTAAAGTAGTACCTTCAACAATTTTTCCAGACATTGAACCAAAAGCTTGGTCTCTGTATAGAGAATTTATTTCTTGTTCAGATGCGTGCTGGTCTCCGCTTGCTGCTCTGATAAATGTATTCTGCAAAGAATTGAAATATACAGGTTTCTTTTCTGCCGAAGGAATATAAAATGCAATTACTACTTTATTTTCAATTTTATATTTTTTGCATCTCGGCGAAATTACAATATTAAATTTATTTTTTGAACGTAATACATTTACAAAATCTTGTTCTATTTTGTCTGCTCTCTCAACTCCAGTAATTTCAAAATTTTTCTTCCGTTGAGCTACTCCCAAAACAATCCAACCACCAGATGAATTTGCAAATGCAGAAACGGTTTCCCAAATATTTTTGGGAAGTTCGGAACGAGCTTCCTTTACTTCAAAGTCGTCCCATTCTATATCTTGCAATTTTTGCAGTAGCTCGGTTTTGTTCACGAAGTTAATATAGAAAATATTTTCCTAAAATCAAAACCCCGCCAAATCAGGATGGGGCAAGCCTCTTGCGGTATCTGGCATATTAGTAAGTGCTTCCATATCTTCTTGGCTAATTTCAAAACCAAAAACATCTAAATTTTCTTTTATTCTATCAAGGTTTGTAGATTTTGGCAAAGGGATAACGCCCATTTGCAAACACCAGCGAATGCACAGTTGCGAAACGGAAACTTGATATTTTTTTGCCAAATCTTGAATCAATGGCATTGAGAGCAAATTTCCCCCTGTGCCTCCCAAAGGGCTATACGCTTCAACTAATATTCCTCGTTCCTTGCAATACGCAAGGGTTTCTTTTTGAGCATGTCCTGGATGCAGGCGGATTTGATTTATCATAGGTTGAACGGTTGCTGTTTTTAGCAAAGCATCTAAGTGATGTGGCATAAAATTGCTAACGCCAATTGCTCTTATTTTTTTTGCCGCATAAAGTTCTTCCATTGCTTTCCAAGATTCTGCGTTGTGCTTTTCGTAGCCTTCTGCGCGGAATTTTAATGGATTGGGCCAATGGATTAGGTATATATCCAAATAATCTAATTTCATCCATTTTAAAGTTTGCTCAAAAGCCCTTAATGTTGAGTCGTAACCGTGGTCATCGTTCCAGAGCTTGCTTGTTATGAGCAAATCTTTGCGGTCTATGCCGCATTCTCTTACGGCTATTCCAACGGCTTCCTCATTTTTATATTGCGAAGCCGAGTCGATTAAACGGTAGCCAAGCGAT